>Ga0335085_10015936_pt1 | contig 10883 bp, 11 predicted proteins | sample Lox_Sample_45_FD_206712 | JGI IMG/M metagenome (GOLD analysis project Ga0335085, IMG submission 206712) | Soil microbial communities from Loxahatchee National Wildlife Refuge, Florida, United States - Lox_Sample_4.5 | ecosystem: Environmental > Terrestrial > Soil > Wetlands | place: USA... | reverse complement strand
AGTTCCGGAGAAAGACCATGAACATCACCCACATCCAGTTGCACGACCCGGTCGCCGTGGAAGCCATGGCGCCCACACCGCGTACCGTGTTGGAACGGCTTCGCGGGCTCCTCTCCGCCGGCGTACAGGCCACTCCTGACGTCAATCGCCCCAACTTCTTCACCCTGATCGACAACAACCTCAGCATTTACTTTTACATTTCCCCAGTGAGCGCGAAGGTGTGGGTGCTTGAGAGCCGTCTGGCCAAGCCGACATCCGCGGAGTGTTTTGCCGCCGCGCAAACGGCCTGAACGTTCCGATTTCCATCCCTGATTGAATTCAGTTCCCCGCCGGGGGATTCGCGTAAGATGGCCGCCCCGGGGCCGTCACTTCACTTGTTTGGACCGGGGGCGGGGGCCTCCGGCGGTACTGCCTGCTGCGGAGTGAAATCGAGCTGCACCAGGGTGTACGCATCCATCTTGAAAACTGTCGTGGGAGACGAGCTGGAGCGCGCGTACACGGATTCGCCATCCTTCGCACTGACCGCCACGGTGGTCACCGCGCCCTTCGGGCCGGTCAACTGGACCTCAACGGCCGGTTTTGCGAGCTTCGCCAGAACCGCCGCGCTGGGATGATCCATTACCTCCGTGGCCTTCGTGGTGTTCAAGGGCTCGAACACGTGCCAGACGTTCATCACTTTGCCCTTCAGATTGGCCGGCGCCTCTACCTGCCATTTTCCATCCGGGGACCGCGTCGCCGTCATGGTCAGGTTTTCATTCCGGATGGACAGCTTCGAAAAATCGTCCGCTTTCTCACGCAGAATGTGTTTATCCCGCAGGCTCTCGAAGCTGGCGTCCGCGAATTTCTTCACCAGCGAATCCTCGACGCGGAAGACCATCGACCGCGAGGCATCGCGCGCAAAGTACGAATTGCCGTCCTTCTTACCGACGACCAGCGTCGCCTCGTTGCCCTGCTCGTTCCGCACGTGGACGGTCACTGCGGGCGTCGCCAGACCGTATTTCGCGGCTTCCGCGTGGTCCGGAGCCTTCTCGTCCTCGACGGCCGTGAACCGCGCAGAAGAAAGAGCAGTCGAGAGGCCCGACTCTTCGTCTGAATCCGCGGGCGCCTCCCGGGGTTCGGTCATCCGCCAGTCGTCACCCTTTTTCTCAAGCCGGAACTTCGACTTCGGCGAATGGAAATCCAACTCGGTGAGCGACCAGCCGGGAAGATCCAGCACCGCGCGGTCGCGCAAATCCAGCAGCGGCTTGGAAGCTTCGCTGAGCAACGTGTCCGGCAGCATCACCAGATCCTTCGCGCCCTCCTGCCTTGCGTAGACGTCCGTTCCCGAAAAGTCCTTAGCGCCGAGCTCCAGTTTGTGCGTTTGACCGCTCTTCAGGCGGAATTCGACGGTGGCCGCGGGCGGTTCGAGGCCGTATTCCTTCATTCGCTGGGGATCCGCAGGGAGAGAGCGCGTGGAGGCCGCGCGCGCAAGTGCGCCGGCGAGCGAGTCAGCACTGGAACGGTCGGCGCGCGTTTGGATGGGCGAGGTGAGCACCCAACCCTGCTCGCCCCGCTCCAGCTTTACCGGGGCGCCCTCTCCCGGCCGGGTCAGCTGAATCGACGCGATCTCCTCACTCGAGATCTTGTAGAGAGGCTTCGGCGCGTCCTCGGCGGTTTTCTCGGCGGGATGCCGGATCTCCGAGTAATAGACGTAGCCCCCCAGTGCCGCGGCCAGCAGCACGATGACTAGGGTGCTTATCTTCATGATTTCGTCAGCGGCGCTTCCACCAGAGGACCATCCCCGTCACGAATACCACGCCGGGCACCAGGAGCAGCGAGAACCAGTAGAACAATCTCTCCTGCGCCAGCGTCAGTGTGACCCGCCGGTTTGTCGGGGTCTTGGGCCGGATGGAAATCAGGTTTTCGTCCTGCGCCAGCCAGTTCACGGTGTTGTCGAACAGGTCGCCGTTACTCTGAAGGGTGAGGAAGGCGTTAGACGCGAACGCCGAATTCCCGATCACGACCAACCGGGCGAGCTTCGCCCCTTCTTTCTGTTCCTCGGACACGCCCAGAGTAAGCGGGCCGGGCCGGTCCTTGTCCTGTTCGAACTTCAATTCCTTCTGTTTCTGGTCCCAGTTGTTTTTCGCGAAGCTCCGGTTGGAAGTGGTGAGCAGATCCGTTACCGGTTTCTGGTAATTCTTCTTGTCCGCGGCTCCCACGGTGCGCGCCAGCGGGAAGAAAGTCATCCGGCCTTCCAGCCCCTCGGTGATGGGGCTCGTTCCGTAATGAGTCACCACGGGAACCGCCGCTCCCAGCCCGAACAGTTGGCCGGCTCCGCTCACGTCCAGCGCCAGGTCCTTGGCCACCGAAATATTCCAAGGTGTGAAGAGCGGATCCAGCTTCGGATCCGTTCCCGGGTCGACCAAGGCCAGGACTTTCCCGCCTGCTTCCAGATATTTCTCCAGGGACTCCGCCTCTTCGGGGAAATATCCAGTTTTCGGCCCGGCAACCACCACCACATCGCACTCCGCCGGCACCTGCTTCGCTTCCACGAGGTTGATCGGCTTCACGGTGTAGTTATCGCGTTCCAACTCTTTCTGCACATCGCTGAAACCTTCGCCGTCGTTGCCGGTGAGAGATCGCTCCCCGTGCCCGGTGACGAAGCATACGGATTTCTGCCGCGCTTCCGTGACTTTCAGGATCGCGCTGGTCAGCGACTGCTCGTCCGAATCCTTCAAATGCTCGGTGCGCGCGCCGCTGGTGGCGATGATGTCGCCCATGTGCCGCACTTCGTATTGGCGCGCGATGTCCGGCCGCTCCTGCGGGTCCACCACCTGATAGGTCACCTGCGGAGACGCCTTCCGGTACTGCGCCAACGTTTCCGCCAGCGGATCGCCCCCGGATTTCTTGTCGAAGCGGATGAATTGCACCGGCTCCTTCAGCCCGGCGAGCACTTTTTTCGTCTCGTCAGAGAGGGTGTAGAGATGGTTCGGCGTCCAGTCCCAGCGCTTGGAGTGCCGGTAACCCAGGAAATTGATCAAACCGAGTATGGCCACGAATGCCAGAATCAGCGCGAGCGCGTTCGATCCCAGCCTTCCGCTACGCGAGCCGAAGAATCCGGTGACGTCCCGGAAACTGCCCGCCAGCCACACCAGCAGCAGCGCCCCGCCGGCGATCAGCAGCCCTTCGTTCAGCCGCGTCAATTCGTTCGCCACCATGGTGCGGACCAAGCCCGCGGCCAGCAGCGCTCCCCCGATCCACGCCGCGCCCTGGTAGATGTCTTTGCGGTCCCACTTCATGCCCGCCTCCAGCGCATGGAGTCGAGCGAGCGCATTGTGAGGAAGAGACCCAGGATAATCAGGCTCGCGTAGTAGATCAGGTTCGAACTGTCCACGACTCCGCGGATGAAGTCGTTCAAGTGGCGGAGGATCGAGAGGTACTGTCCCACCTCGGCCGTTACGCTTCCCGCCCCACCGCGCACCACAAAGTCCATCACCCACAGGAGGAGGAACGCAAGAAAGGTGAGAATTCCCGCCACAATCTGGCTCTCGGTGAGCGAGGACAGGAACTGCCCAATCGCCAGCAGAGATCCTCCCAGCATAATAATTCCCACGTACCCGCACACCAGCAGCCGCCAAGGCGGCACCGGGTCGCTCGAACGGAAAAGGATCACCATCTGCAGAGCTGTCGGCAGCAGCATGATGAGGAACAGAGCCAGCGCTCCCAGATATTTTCCGAGCACGATCTCCACGTCCGTAATCGGGGAGGTCATGAGCAGCTCCATCGTGCCCCGCCTGCGCTCCTCGGCGTAGGTGCCCATCGTCAGCATGGGGATGATGAACAGCAGCAGAGTGCCCGTTACCCCGAAGAATCCGCGCATCACCTCGCCCGGCACGTCAATCTGGAACGGCGTGCCAAATTGCATCGATTGCATCGCCGCCCTCATGGAATATTCGGTGGCCTCCGCCAGAATTCCCTGGAAGAACATGCCCGCGAGGAACAGAAACGCGCCCACAGCGACGTAAGCAATGGGCGACACGAAGTACAGGCTCATCTCTTTCCGGAAGACGGCGTAGACGCCCTTCATGCCTGGCCCCCTGCAGCCCCTGGCTCCGCTGCCGCCGTTCCGGGCTGCTCCTGCGTGGTCACCTGAAGGAAGATATCTTCCAGCGAGACGCGCGCGGCACGGAGTTCGTACAATTCATGGCCCTGGCCTACCAGGTCGGCAGCGATGCGGCTACGCAAGTCGCGCCCCGGCTCGCATTCCACGCGGGCCTGAATCCGTCCCGTGCCATCCGGCGTTTCGAGCTTCACTTTGCGGACGCCGGTGGTGCGCTCCAGCAGCGCGCGCACACCCTGCGCGCCGCCCGTTCCAGGCTTGATTTCCACCATCACCACTTCACCGCCGCGTCCTTGCGCAGCCTCGTCCACCGGCATGTTGGCCACAATCCGGCCCTGATTGATGATGACGACGCGGTCGCACGTCATGCTCACCTCAGGCAGGATGTGGGTGGAGAGAATGATCGTGTGGTTTCCGGCCAGGCTCTTGATGAGATGCCGTACTTCGATAATTTGCTTCGGGTCCAGTCCCACGGTCGGTTCGTCCAGAATAATCACTTCCGGGTCGTGCACGAGCGCCTGCGCAAGTCCCACGCGCTGCTTGTAGCCCCGGGACAACCGCTTGATGAGCTCCTTGCGCTTGTCGGTGATCCGGGCCATTTCCATGGCCGAGTCGACGCGTCCCTTGCGCCGCTCCGCGGGCACTTGCTTCAGCCGCGCCACCGCGTCCAGGTAGCCGGCCACGCTCATTTCCGGATAAATGGGGGGATTCTCCGGCAGGTAGCCGATGCGCTTGCGCACTTCCAGCGACTTCTCAAACACGTCGTAGCCGCCCACGCGCGCCGTCCCGCTGGTCGCCGGCAGGAAGCCCGTGAGGATGCGCATGGTGGTGGTTTTCCCGGCGCCGTTCGGCCCCAGGAAACCCAGAATTTCCCCCTTGTCCACTCGAAAGGAAATCTGATTCACAGCGCGGACAGCGCCGTATTGTTTGGTGAGGCTTTCGACCTCGATCAATTCCCCCTCCGGATTGTCCAGCGCGAGACCGCCGGGGTCACTGGCAGAACCACATCAGTTCGACGACCCCTCATTATACACAGGTTGCCCGTGGTCTTCTCATCGGACCGCCCGCCTGCCCCCAGCGCGCCGGCCGCGTCACCAGCCCATGTGACCCCGCTCACCGAGCCCATTCCGAGTGTGCGGGAGTATTCCATTTGAAGCTGAAGGGGTTGGTTCCCAGTTCGGCGCGAGGCCCGGAGGCGGCAATGGAAGTTTCGATCGAACATCTTGGAGATCTTCAGTTCGAGATCAAAGCGCGCTCGCACACCATCTCGTGCGACCAGCCCGTTGAGAACGGCGGCTACGACGAGGGCATGACGCCCCCCGAGCTCCTGCTCGCCTCGCTGGGTTCGTGCGCCGCTTACTACGCCGCTGAATACTTGCACCGGCACAATCTGGCGGCTGGAGGTACCAGGGTTCGCATAACCGCTGAAAAGGCCAAGAATCCGTCCCGCCTAGCCGATTTCCGTATCGAAGTGGATCTGCCCCTGGAGGTGAGCGAACAACACCGGGAAGGAGTCGAAGACGCCGTCCATCGCTGTCTGATTCACAATACGCTGCTCCATCCGCCTCAAATCTCGATTGAGATCCGCCAGTTGGCCGCTACCGCCGTCTGATTCCAGTCGCTTTGGTTCGCTTCGCAGGCACTATTTGTGCCGCGAAAACAAAAAAGGCCGGGGCCCGGTCCCGGCCTTTTCCTCTTTTGGATGGCGCCGCGCGCTAGAACCGGAAGCGCACCCCGGTGGAAACGCGGAAATTGTTCTGCACCAGCCGGTCCCCTCCCGGATTCTCCCGGAACCACGTCGGCAGATAATCCACTTCCACCAGGCGAATTCCAAAGTGGCGGGTGGCCGGCACGTCCAGTCCGCCGCCTACGGCCATGCCGAACGCATTGTTGGTTCCTGCTCCCGCAAACCCGGTTGATCCGGTTGTGTGCGCCAGGCCCACGAGCACCTGCGCGAATGGTTTCAGGTGCGAAGTGCCGGGCAGTCTTACGCGCGGCCCGAACAGGTAGGTGGACAGGGTCTCGTCCACGTTGGTCGAACCGACCTGCCCCACGTGGTATCCCCCGAAGTCGGCGGTCAGCCCCAGCCAGTGCAGGGGATAGTAGGCGATGGATCCGTTGCCTCCGTTCAAATTGAAGCTATCGATGCTGGATGTGGATGGGTTGGCACGCATGTACGAGTAACCGAGAAACACCTCCGTTGAGTTGTGTTCCTGTGCCGCGGCCGTCATGGCCGAGCAGAGGATCACCGCCACAACAAACGCCAACTTTCTCATAGAGACACACTCCTCCCGTTTCCGACTCGATGTGATTGGAACCGCCGACCGGGCCTGATGTCGCGGTTGGCGCTGGGCCCCAGGCTGTAAGGCTCCCCCGCCGCTTCATGTGATGCCCTGTTTTGGTGCAGGGTTGCGCACGATCGAGGAACTCGCCTGCTGTTTTTTTTCGTCGCGCGCGGGTCACGCGTCACGCGGCGCCGTGATTGGCGCCACGGCGAGGCTTACGGCCAACAGGAGCACGATGTTGCTGGAGTGGCCCGCAGGTTGCGCCCGGGGCACGGGTGGCGGACCCGCGGAAGACTCCACAACGAGGTGGACCATGAAAGTAAGAGACGCGATGACGGGTAGTCCGGTCTACTGTACGGCGAAGACGAATCTGGGCGAAGCCGCGGCCCTCATGTGGAGCCGCGACTGCGGAATCCTCCCCGTCGTCGACGCCGAACGCAGGGTCGTCGGTGTGGTCACCGATCGCGACATGTTCCTCGCGCTCGGCACACGCAACCGCCTGGCCGGCGAATTGACCGTGGGAGAAGTTTGTCCGGCAAAACCGTTCCTGTGCTCCTGGGATGATGATGTGCGCGCCGCGCTTGACGTCATGGCGCAACACAAGGTTCGCAGGCTTCCCGTGACCAATGCCGAAGGGCGCCTGGAGGGCGTTCTTTCCATGGACGATCTGGTCGTCCACGCTTCACGACGGGCAGCGGGGCATGGTTCCGAGCTGTCTTACGACGACGTGATTCAAGCGCTCAAGAAGATCTATGAGACGCGTTCGCCCGTCATCATGTACCGGGCCAGCGCCGGAGGATAAGCCTCCGTCGCGCTAGTTTTGCGGCAGCTTCTTCCAGTCTGAGACCACAATGGGCTTGCCGTGGTCGATTACGGTTGTGTACACAGTGTCCAGACCTTTGTGATCGGTGGCGCTGAAATTCAGTATGAGCTTCGGACCAAGGCCGATGTCCTTCCCGTGGATGGCTTCCAGAGATGAGATGAGTTTGTCCCGCGTCAGATCCCGGCCCGCTGCACGCAGACCGTCCACCAGCACCATGGCGTCCACAAATCCTTCCAGGCTCACGAACGACGGCTGCGTGTTGCCCATATATTTCACCAGGGCGTCGCGGTAGAGCTTCACTGTAGGGAGGTCGGTGCGGTCGTAGGGCGGCACCACCTGCGTGATGATCAACCCGTCCGAGTCCTGCGGCGCCGCGCGCAGCAGGCCTTCCGTTCCGACAAACGAGACGGTCAGGAACCGCGTGTGCCATCCTTCCGCGCGCGCGCGTTTCAGGATTGCCGCCACGGGAGCATACGGGCCCACAAGAACCACCGCCTCCGGGTTTGCGGCGCGAACCGACTTCATGCCCTCGTCCACATTCAGTGTGTTGCGTTCAAAGGTGCCGAGCGCCGCCGGCTCTGCATGATGCCGCGCGAGTGCGCGCTTCACCCCTTCGAGCACAGCCTTCCCGAACGCGTCGTCCTGGTAGAGGACGGCGATTTTCCTCATGCCCAGCTGTTCCCACAGCCCGTCCACCTGGGCGCGCGTCTCGTCGTAATAGGATGCCCGGACATTGACGATGTACTTGTGGTGGGGCTCGTAGAGGATTTGCGCTCCCGTAAACAGCCCCACGATCGGCAGTTTCGCCTCTTCCGCCATGGGGATGTACTTTGCCGCCGTTGGCGTGCCCACAAAGAATGCCCCGGAGAAAATCTCCGCCTTCTGCAGGCGCTCAAAACATGCAGCGGTCTTCTCCGGATCGTACCCGTCGTCATAGGTGACCAGTTCGAGCTTGCGCCCGTTTACGCCTCCCTCGCCGTTGACCATGGAAAAATAGGCCGTCGCTCCGATCTTCATCTGCAGGCCCAGAAACGATGCGGGGCCGTCCAGCGCAAGGCAGGACCCGATCTTGATGCTGTCCCCGCTGACTCCCGGAGCCGAACTCTGGCCGCGGGCCAGCCCGCAGCTCAGGACGAGACACGGGATTACAGCGAGAAAAACGGTCCGATAGCGCATGAGAGACGATCTCTCTGACATATCGACTCCTTTGCCCAAGATTGCGGCTCTATGACGGTGATGGGCCGCGCCCCTGCGCAGCCTCCATGAAGGTAAGACTTCAGCGCCGGGCCTGCGCGCCGATAATCGGCTGCTGTGTCTAAATCGCCAGTGATGACAACGAGCCAACTCGACCTTTGACGGACATTATTCCCCGCGCCCAATGGAGGAGACTCATTGCCGCCCGCGCTAATTTCTTCGTGGCCGCTACCCTGTTTCTCTCTGTTAGAATCCCGGGCAGTCGAGGCTCTGTCTTGGCTGATCGATCCGATTTCTACGCCGGCCTCTCAGGCCGGCACAACCAGGAGGAATAAATAATGAAACAGCTTCGCAGCCTCTCTTTGTTCAGCGCTGTCGTTTTTGTCCTGGCTCTTTCGCTCGCGGTTTCCGCTCCGGCCGCTCCGGGAGGGAGGGCTGTTCCGCCTCCGCCGCCCGCGGCCGCCAGCCCCGCGCCGCCGGATCATCCGCAAATTCGCGACGCCATCACTGCACTTCAAAATGCGAAGTCCCATCTCGAGAGCGCCAAGAAAGATTTTGGAGGGCACAAGTCGGAAGCGATTCGGGCGGTGAACCACGCCATCCAGCAGCTCGAAATCTGCCTGAAGTACGACTAGAGAAGCGCTTCCCAACTCCCCGGACGCGGCATCCCGCACGGGTTTGCCCGCGAGGTGCCGCGTCCTATTCGAACGATGCGCCGGAGCTTTCCGGGCGAATCGGTTTTTCCCTCCTTAGTTTTCTGGTAGCGTACTGACGTTGCGGCGAGCAGGCCTCAGGGGAACCCGCCAGCCGGAAGTGTTCGCGTTCATCATTCGATGGCGCGGCGAGACTGATTTCTTACGCCACTCGGGAGCCGATACGCGAGGCATCGCTCCGGAGGGTGGGCGTTTCCGGAGGCTTTCGTCATGCCGAAATTTGACCTGATTGTCATCGGCTCCGGCCCGGGCGGCCAGCGGGCCGCCATCCAGGCCGCCAAAGTGGGCAAGCACGTCGCCGTGGTCGAAAAGCGGTCCGCCGTGGGCGGCGTTTGCATCAATACGGGCACCATCCCCAGCAAGACCATGCGCGAGGCCGTCCTCCACCTTTCCGGCCTGCACGCGCAGAACTTTTACGGGATTGATTACCGCGTGAAAGAAAAGATCACCATGGAGGACCTGGTTTTCCGCGTCCAGCGGGTGATTGAAAACGAGGTCAGCGTCACCCACGCACAGCTCCAACGCAACGGCGTCGAAGTGATTCACGGCACCGCCAGCTTCTCCGGTCCCAATCGCGTCCGCATCGAGGGCGCCAACGGCTTCGGCGACCTGGAGGCCGACTACATTGTCATCGCCGTCGGCACCAAGCCGGCGGAATCCCCGAAAGTCCGGTTCAACGGCAAGAACATCATCAGCAGCGACCAGATCCTCAGCATGCCCAGCATTCCCAAGTCCCTCATCGTTGTGGGAGGAGGAGTGATTGGCGCGGAATACTGCTGCATGTTTGCGGTGCTCGGCGTGCGCGTGACGCTGGTCGAGAAACGTTCGCGCCTGCTTGATTTCGCCGATGGCGAAATGGTCGAGGCCCTCTGTTACCACCTTCGCGACCGCCGCGTGACGCTGCGGCTCAACGAAGGCGTCAGCAGCGTCGAGGAAACGCCCGACGGAAAAGTCGTGGCCTGGCTCGACAGCAAGAAGAAGCTCATCGGCGACGCGCTGCTCTACGCCGTTGGCCGCCAGGGCAACGTAGACGAGCTGAATCTGGCCGCCGCCGGCCTGGAGGCCGACAACCGCGGACGCATCGCCGTGGATGAGAACTATCGCACCAAGCAGCCCCACATCTTTGCCGTAGGCGATGTCATTGGCTTTCCCAGTCTTGCCTCCGTTTCGATGGAGCAGGGCCGCATCGCCGCAGCCCGGGCCTTCAACGTTCCGGCGGAATCCGATCCCGCTCACTATCCCTACGGCATCTACACGATTCCGGAGATTTCCTTCGTCGGCAAAACCGAGGAACAGCTCACTTCGGAGGACGTGCCCTACGAAATCGGCGTGGCCTATTTCCGCGAGATGGCTCGCGGCCAAATCACCGGAGAAACCGCCGGGCGCCTGAAAATCATCTTCCACCGCGAAACGCGCGAGCTGCTCGGCGTCCACATCATCGGCGACGGCGCCTCCGAACTGCTCCACATCGGCCAGGCCGTCTTCAAGCTGAAAGGCACGATCGATTATTTCGTGAACACGGTGTTCAATTATCCTACGCTCGCCGAATGCTACAAGGCCGCCGCCTTTAATGGCCTGAATCGGCTGAATTGAAGGCCGCCCGCCGGGGAGCCGCTGGGGGGCTCTCTCGTGCTATGATTTAGGTTTGCTGGGCCGCTAGCTCAATTGGTAGAGCAGTTGACTCTTAATCAACGGGTTCCAGGTTCGAGTCCTGGGCGGCTCACCATGAATTCCGCAAGATTTTCCCCGGGACGACGGACTGCTCTCGG
>Ga0335085_10015935_pt1 | contig 10884 bp, 9 predicted proteins | sample Lox_Sample_45_FD_206712 | JGI IMG/M metagenome (GOLD analysis project Ga0335085, IMG submission 206712) | Soil microbial communities from Loxahatchee National Wildlife Refuge, Florida, United States - Lox_Sample_4.5 | ecosystem: Environmental > Terrestrial > Soil > Wetlands | place: USA: Florida... | reverse complement strand
CGACACTCGGTGGACAGCCGCGCCGCTTCGCCCTCGGAGAAGATCCGCACCGCAGGACCGCTGCCGGCGAGTCCCGGCCGGGCACGCTCGCCGGCCAGATCGGCGAGCCAGTCGAGCGCCCGTTCCACGCTCGCGTGACCGAAGCCGGCGCGCTCGAGATCGCGCGCAAGGTCGTCACGCTCGGGCACCTCGGGTGCCTCGTCGAGCATGTAGCGATCGAATACGTAGATCAGTATGTCCAGTACGCTGGTCATCATCACGCGTTACGACAGCCGACAGTAGCGGCCACCCCGATGCAGTGCGATCCGTCCCCCGAGCTCGAGAATCAACAGCATCGATGCGATGGACCCGCTCGGAAGTCCGGTGCGTTCGACCAGCGTATTGATGCTCACCGGCTCAAAGCCGAGCGCATCTAACAGCATTTCGTATGCCTTGTCCAATGGGCCCGGCTGCGTCCGCGCGCCCCGCGCCGGCCCCGCCGCCGCCGCAAGCCTCTGGCCGGACAGGGGAAGTTCGAGCGCTGCCAGCACGTCCGCGGCGCACTCGACGAGCCGTGCCCCCTCGCGGATGAGCGCGTGACAGCCACGCGCGAGCGGGTTGGCGGGGCTTCCCGGCACAGCGAACACTGCGCGGCCGTGCTGCAGCGCACATCGAGCCGTGGAGAGCGAGCCGCTGTTCACGGCGGCCTCCACGACCAGTGTGCCGAGCGCGAGTCCGGCGAGCAGCCGGTTGCGTTGCGGGAAACACGCGCGCCGGGGTGAAATCCCGGGAGCGAAGCGCGACACGAGCGCGCCCGCCGTGCGGATCTGCGCCGCGAGCGTGCGGTTCTCCCGCGGATAGAGCTGATCGAGGCCGTGGGCGCACACCGCGACGGTGCATCCTCCCGCGGCCAGCGCCCCGGCATGGGCCGCGGCATCCACGCCCAACGCAAGTCCGCTCGTGATGGTGAGCCCCGCGGCGGCAAGCTCGGCGGCGAGCGCGTGCGCGAGGGCGAGCCCCGTGGGGGTCGCGCTGCGTGCTCCGACCATGGCGAGCTGCGGCGGGGCGAGCGCGCGCGGATCGCCGAGAACGTACAGCACGGGTGGTGCATCGGACAGGCAGGCAAGCGCCCTCGGGTAGAGCGCAGAGGTGCAGGGCACGAGCGTCGCCCGCGCCTGCCGGATCCAGGCGAGGTCCGCGCGGACCTGCGCCGCGGGGAGCCTGCGCAGCCGACTCCGCGGGCTTTCCGCAAGTCCGCGCCAGTCATGGTCGGCAAGGGCAGTGAGGCCGCCGGCCGAGCGGGCGGCGCCGGTGAGTGCGGCGGCAGTGATTCCGGGGACGCGCGCCAGGCGCGCACAGCTCTCGAGCTCGTCCACCGCTCGAGCATAGGCGCCCGCTCGCTGCGGGGCGCCCTGCTCAATCGGGTCTGTTCAGGGACTACGGACGATGTCGGCGACGGTGATGAACTCGGTCGCGCCGACCACGAGTGCGTAGCTCATGCGGTCGTACGCCTTGAACACCAGCAGCGTACCGGCACGCTCCTGCGGCAGGTGCACGCGGTGCGCGAACAGGTCGCCGCGCGCGTAAGTGTCGGCGGAGGCTCCGGGCCCGCGATCGGGGACCACATCGCCTACCTGATCGATCGCGAGCACGGTGCCCACGTCCACTCCGTGACGCTTGCCGCGGTTGATCGCGATGATGTCGTACTGACCGATCATGTGAACGTTGTCGAGCACCGCGAGGATGTGCCCATGCACCGCGCGCGAGGGTGCGTGCGGCTGGAAGACGAGCGGCACGGCGCCTTCCTCGGCCACCAGACAGTCCCCGCGCAGCGTCTCGCGTCCGGAGTCGATGAGCAGCGCCTTGGCGGCTTTGCCCGGGCTCTCGATCACGGCCGTCCCGGTGTAGATGCCTTGATAGCCGAGCACGTGGCCGTTCTCCGGATCCCTCAGCCGATCGCCGATGTGCAGCACCGCGAAGCGCGCGCCGACCGGAGCGCTGGAGAGGCCCACGGCGTAGATCTCGCTGCCCAGGCCGCCGGTCTGATGGCGATCCTTGAACGCGATGACGTGCGCTGCATGGTGCACCTCGTCGCTGCTGAGCAGGCCGGGGCGGCTCAGGAACGCCGCGATCATGGAGTACGGAATGGTCGGAATGGCGCTGTCGAGCGCGGAGCTGCGCAGCCGCGGCTCGAGCCGCGCGGCGGCCGCTTCGGCCGCGATGCGCACCGGCCCGGGCTGCTCGAGCCGAACCTGCGGCTGGCCCTCATTGCCGTAGGCGAGCACGAGCACGTCGCCGGGGAAGATCAGGTGCGGGTTCTTGACCTGCGGATTGACGTACCAGATCTCGGGCCACAGCCAGGGGTCGCGCAGATAAAGCGAGGCGACGCCCCAGAGCGTATCGCCGCGCTTGACGGTGTAGTGCCTGGGGGCCTGCGGATTCATGGCCGCGCGCACGCTCTCCGCCGGGGGAGCGGCCGCGGGCTCGCTCGGGGCAGCCTCGGCCGAGGCCGCCGGCGCGGCGGCGACCGCCGCTTCGGTGGCCGTCTGATCGGGCACCGGGGCCGCGCGCTCGACGGCCGGTGCCTCCGTCACGGGCGGCTCAGCCGCCGGCTCGGAGCTCGCGTGATGGTGGTGCCACGGCCACAGCGAGCAGCCGGCGACGGCGACGGCGATGGCCCCGATTCCGGCTGCGCGCACCGGCTTAAGCGCTTGATTGAAAAACATCCTTCCCCTCCCTACATCCGGGGTGAGGCTGCCACCGCGCTGTTATAATCGGCGCGGGTCCCGGCCACACGACGTGATGTCAAGTTTGTGCGCTCGGTCACGGCGGGCCCGGCCCCCGCTCCAGGTTTATATGGCTCTACTCACCATTCTCGAATACCCCGACCCGCGGTTGCGCACCCGGGCCCAGCCCGTGACCGAGTTCGACCAGCCGCTGGCCAGCCTGGTCCAGGACATGTTCGAAACCATGTACGCCGCCCCGGGGATCGGGCTCGCGGCGACCCAGGTGGACGTGCACCGCCGGCTGATCGTCATCGACGTGTCCGCCGAACGCACCGAGCCTCAGGTGTTCATCAATCCGGAGATCCTCGAGCGCGAGGGCAGCTGCGAGACCGAAGAGGGCTGCCTGTCGGTGCCCGGCGTGTTCGACCAGGTCGAGCGTGCCGAGCGGGTGCGGGTGCGCTTCCAGGACGCCACCGGCAAGAGTGAGGAGCGCGAGCTCACCGGGGTGATCGCGGTGTGCCTGCAGCACGAGATGGATCACCTGGAGGGCAAGCTGTTCGTGGACTACCTGTCCGACCTCAAGCGCGAGCGCATCCGCAAGAAACTGGACAAGGACCGCAAGGAGCGGGCGGCCCGCAAGCGGCGCGAGGCGGACGCGCGCGGGGCGCGCGCGTATTGAGCGTCCGCTGAGTCCGCTTCGGATCGCGTTCGCCGGCACACCCGAGTTTGCCGTCGCGGCGCTCGAATCGCTGCTCGCCTCACCGCATGCGGTGGTGGGCGTGCTCACCCGCCCGGACCGCCCGCGCGGCCGCGGCCGAGCGCTCGAAGGCAGTCCGGTCAAGCGCCTCGCCGAGGCGCGCGGCCTGCCGCTGCTGCAGCCCGAGACGCTGCGCTCGGCAGCGGCTCTCGAGCCGCTCTCGGCGTGGAATCCCGATGTGCTGGTCGTGGTCGCCTACGGGCTGTTGCTGCCGCCCGAGGTGCTCGCGCTGCCTCGCCTCGGATGTCTGAACATTCATGCCTCGCTGCTGCCCCGGTGGCGCGGCGCGGCACCCATCGCCCGCGCCGTGCTCGCCGGCGATGCGGTGAGCGGCGTGAGCCTCATGCTCATGGACGCGGGCCTGGATACCGGCCCGGTGCTGCTGCAGCGCTCGCTCGCGCTGCCACCGGGGGTGACCACCGGCGCCCTGCAGGAGCGTCTGGCGGCGCTCGGTGCCGGGCTGCTGCCGGCCGGGCTCGAGGCGCTGGCCCAGGGCAGCGCCCAGGCGCAACCGCAGAGCGAAGCCGGCGTCACCTACGCCCCGAAGGTGCACAAAAGCGAGGCACCGATCGACTGGACGCGCAGCGCCGCCGAGATCGACCGGCAGGTGCGCGCCTTCAATCCGTGGCCGATCGCGCAGACGCAGCTGGGGGGTGAGCCGCTGCGCATCCACGCCGGCCGGCCGCTCGAGCGCGCCCCCTCCGGTGTCCCGGCGGGGACGGTCGTGGCGCTCACCGGGGAGGGCATCCTCGTGCAGTGCGGGGAGGGTGTGTTCGCGATCGGCCAGCTGCAGCGCCCCGGCCGGCGCATTCTCGCCGCCGGCGAGTTCGCGCATGCGGGTACGCTCGAGCAGGGACAGCGGCTGGGCGCCGCGTGAGGGGTGCCGGCGCACGCCGACCCCGGGCGAGGGCGTCTGCCGCAGGCGGACGCACCGCCGTGCTCACGGGCGCGGCGCGTGCGCTCTCCGCGATCGCAGCGGGCGGGCATTCGGCCGATGCGGCGCTCGCGCTCTTTGCCGACTCCCCGGAGCGGGCCGCCATCCGCGCCGTGACGCTCGGCAGCGTGCGCTGGTATCTGCGCCTGCAGCCGGCTGTGCACGCGCTGCTCGCGCCCGGCCAGCGCGTGCGGCCCGAGGTGGATGCGCTGCTCGTCGCCGCCGCCCATCAGGTCGAGTACTCGCGCAACCCTCCGGAGGCGAGCGTGCACGCGGCAGTCGATGCGGTGCGCGCGCTGGGGCAGGCGCGCGCGAGCGGCCTGGTCAATGCCGTGCTGCGGCGATTCGTCGCCGAGCGCGCCGGACTCTTTGCCCGGCTGGATGCGGATCCTGCCGTCGCCAGCGCGCATCCGGCCTGGCTGGTGCAGGCGCTGCAGGCGGCGTGGCCGAGCGCGGCGCGAATGGTGCTCGCGGCCAATAATGAGCATCCGCCGCTGGTATTGCGGGTGAACCCCCAGCGGGGCTCGCGCGCGGCGTACCTACAGGCGCTCTCGGCCGCCGGACTGCCGGCCCGCGCGCTCGAGTGGTGCCCGAGCGCGGTGCGGGTGGAGAAGCCGGTCGCGGTCGAGTCCCTGCCTGGCTTCAGCGAGGGCTGGGTCAGTGTGCAGGACGGCGGCGCGCAGCTGGCCGCACCGCTCCTCGCTCCCGCCGCAGGCATGCGGGTGCTCGATGCCTGCGCTGCCCCGGGCGGGAAGCTTTCGCACCTGCTGGAGCTCGGGATTCCGGGAATCCAAGTGACGGCGGTGGATATCGACGCGGAGCGCATGCGGCGCGTGCAGGAGAACCTCGAGCGCACCGGCGGACGGGCGCGGCTCGAGGTGCTCGACGTGCGCCGCCTGGGCGGCGAGCGGCCGGAGGCGAGCCTGCCCGGTGCGCCCTTCGATCGGGTGCTGGTGGATGTGCCGTGCTCCTCCACCGGGGTGATCCGCCGCCACCCGGACATCAAGCTGCTGCGGCGCCCGGCGGACGTTCCGGCGTTTGCGGCGGCGCAGCTCGCGATCCTCCGGGGCGCCTTCGCGGTGCTCGCCCCGGCGGGTCGGATGCTGTACTGCACCTGTTCGGTGCTGCCCGAGGAGAACGAGGCGCTGGTGCGGGGCTTCCTCGCGACCGAGCCGCGGGCGCGGGCCGTGCCCGTGTCGCCTGCGCTCGCGCCGGGGGCAATCGGACTCTCGCCCGGCGTGCAATTGCTCCCTGGGGCAGACGCGGGCAGCGACGGCTTCTATTATGCTTGTATCGAAAAGACAACGGCCGGGGACACGCCCGGCCCGGTGTGAGTGATCGCGAGCCCGTGCGCCTGCGCCTGATGTTACTGCTCGCCGCCTTGACCGTGCTGGGCACGGTGGTTTCGCGCGCCCGCGCGGACGCGCTCGACGGGGTGCTCGAGGTGCGCTCGGCCTACGTCGAGCTGGTCCGCTCGGTATATACGTTGCATGCCCGCATCGCGTATCCGCTGACACCGGCGATCCGTGATGCGCTGCGAGACGGTGTCACCCTGAGCTTTGATCTGGAGACTCACGTCGATCGCGAGCGCCACCTGTGGTTCGACGCCAACGTGGTCGACGTGTCGATGCGGCGCGAGCTCTCCTACAACACGGTCAGCGATCGTTACGTGGTGCGCGATTCGCGCAGCGGGGACCTGCAGAGCTTTCCGACACTGGAGGAGGCCCTCGGCGCCCTGGGCACAGTGGACGACTGGCCCGTAGCGGTCGAGCCGCAGATCGTGCACGGTGAGCACTACCGCATCGCCGTGCGGGCGGGCATACGCCGCGGTCGCATGCCCTCCTCACTGCGGGTGCTGCTGTTCTGGACCAACGACTGGCATCGCGTGAGCCCCTGGTACACATGGTCACTCCCGAACTGAAGAGCGAGCGCTGGCGCGGCTACGGGCTCGCGCTGCTGTGGGCAGCGATCGGCGCGGGGGTGCTGCTCATGCTCGCCAAGAGCGTGCAGAACTCCTCCGAGTTCTCGCGCCTGCAGCCGTGGATCCTGATCCTGAACCTGATCGGGGTGATCGGGCTCATGGGCCTGCTCGCGCGCCGGCTGTGGCGCCTGGTGCGCGACTACCGCGACCACGTGCCCGGCTCGCGTCTCACCGTGCGCACGGTGGCGACGTTCGGCGCCCTGGTGATTGCGCCGCTCGTGATCGTCTACCTGTTCTCGCTCGATTTTCTGAGCCGCGGCATCGACAGCTGGTTCCGGGTCGAGGTCAAGCAGGGTCTGAACGATGCGCTGGTGCTGTCGCGCGCCGCGCTGGACGTGCGCGTTCGTGAGTACGCCTGGCGCACCGAGCGCTTTGCGCACTCCCTCGCCGATCTGCCGCCCGCGGAGCTCGCCATCCGGCTCGAGCTGCAGCGCCGTGAGACTTCGGCGGCGGAGATGGCGCTGTTCGACTCTCACCAGCGCGTGCTGGCCGCCGGCGGCGACAGCGCCGCCGACATGGTCCCCCGGGGCCCGCCGGCCGATGCCGTGCGGCAGCTCTCGGAAGGGCGCCCGTACGTGAGCCTCGATCCGCAGCCGGGCGGGCAGTACAGCATCCGCGTCGCCGCGCCGCTCGTCGAGACCTACGGCGCGCCCGCCGAGCGCTACGTGTACGCGGTGTACGAGGTGCCCGCGCAGATCTCGGCGCTCGCCGAGGCCGTGGAAACGGCGCACCGCAATTACGGCGAGCTCGCGGTGCTGCGCGAGCCGGTCAAGTCGAGCCTGCGCGCGACGCTCACCCTGGTGCTGCTGCTGGCGATGCTGGCGGCGATCAACGGCGCGATCTTCTTCGCGCAGCGCATGACCCGGCCGGTGCAGGACCTGATTGCGGGTACCCGCGCGGTGGGCAAGGGCGACTTCGGCACGCGCCTGCCGCTGCCCTCGCGCGATGAGATGGGCTTCCTGGTGCACTCCTTCAACGACATGACCAAGCGCCTGCGGCGCGCCCGCGAGGAGGCGGTGCGAAGCTCGCAGGCCGTCGAGCACGAGCGCGAGCGCCTGGCGATCATCCTCGCCCGGCTCTCCACCGGTGTGCTCGCGCTCGATCGCGAGCTCACGGTGCGCATCGCCAACGACGCGGCCGGCCTCATCCTCGGGGCCGATCTGTCGCCGGCGGTCGGACGAGCGCTGCCCGAGCTCGCATCCGGCAACGAGCGCTTCAGTCAGTTCGTCGCAGCGCTGGTGGTGCGCCTGGCGGCGGGACGCGAGGAGTGGCGCGAGCAGATCGATCTGGAAGGAGCCAGCGGGACCCTGGCGCTCATGTGCGCCTGCACGGGACTTCCCGGCGAAGGAGGCGACCGTGGCTATCTCATCGTGTTCGACGACATCACCGCGCTGCTTGCCGCGCAGCGCGAGGCCGCCTGGGGCGAGGTGGCGCGGCGCCTGGCGCACGAGATCAAGAACCCGCTCACGCCGATCCAGCTCTCCGCCGAGCGCATGCGCCGGCGCTTCCTTGCGAGCATGCCGCGTGAGGACGCGGAGATCCTCGAGCGCTCCACCGACACCATCGTGCAGCAGGTGGAGACGATGAAGCAGATGGTGAATGCCTTCAGCGAGTACGCCCGCGCGCCCGACATCAAGATCATCGCCTTCGACCTGAACGCGCTCACGCGCGAGGTGGCCGAGCTGTACCGCTCGATGGATCCGCGGGTGGAGTTCCGGCTGGACCTCGATCCGCAGTTGAACCGCATCGACGCCGACCGCGGACGCGTGCGGCAGATCCTGAACAACCTGCTCACCAACGCCATGGAGGCGCTCACCGGCTCCTGGCCGGCGCGCGTGGAGATCGTCACGCGCTCGCAGGGCGGCGAGGAGGCTCCCTACGCCGTCATCACGGTGAGCGACAACGGCCCGGGATTCCAGCGGGAGCTTCTCGGGCGCGTGTTCGATCCCTATGTGACCAGCAAGCCGCGCGGAACGGGTCTGGGCCTTGCTATCGTCAAGAAGATCGTCGAAGAGCACGGCGGCCGCATCGAAGCGGACAACCGGCCCGAGGGGGGTGCCCGAGTACGGATCATCCTGCCTCTGAGTGACGCCACGCGGGCGAGCGCCTCGCTGCGTGGGGAGCGCCCGGCGGCGCGGAAGGAGAAGATGGCATGACCAGCGCGCACATTCTGGTGGTGGACGACGAGGCGGACATCCGCGGCCTGCTGAAGGAGATCCTCTCCGAGGAGGGCTACGAGGTCGATGTCGCCGCCAATGCCGTGCAGGCGCGCGCCTCGCGCGCGCGGCACACGCCCGATCTGGTGCTGCTCGATATCTGGATGCCCGACGTGGACGGCATCACGCTGCTGCGCGAGTGGACCTCGGTACCGAGCGATGGGTGCCCGGTCGTCATGATGTCGGGTCATGGAACCGTGGAGACCGCGGTCGAGGCGACGCGGCTCGGCGCGTTCGATTTCGTCGAGAAGCCGCTCTCGCTTGCGAAGCTGCTGCGTACCGTCGAGCGGGCGCTCGATGCCGGGCGGCGCCGCCGTCAGCCGGCGCGCACCCTGCCGCCGCAGCTCCTGGTGCCGGCGGGCAAGAGCCGCCTGGTGCAGCAGCTGCGCGCCGAGCTGCAGCAGATCGCGGGCGATGCCTCGCCGGTGCTGCTGATCGGTGAGCCGGGGTCCGGGCGCGAGGCTTTCGCGCGCTATCTGCACGGGGAGAGCCCGCGGGCCGCGGATCCTTTCGTCACGCTCGTTGCGAGCAGCGTGCGCGAGGAGGACGCCGAGGAGCAGCTGCTCGGGCGCGGCGCAGGTCCGGGACTGCTGGAGAAGGCCGACGGCGGCACGCTCTTCATCGACGAGCTCGAGGACCTGCCGCCGGCGGCGCAGCGAGTGCTGCTCGGAGTGCTGGCGAGCGGTGAGTTCACGCGCCTGGGCAGCCAGCAGCCGCAGCCGTTCACCGCCCGGGTGCTCTCCTCGGCGCGACCCGGCATCGAGATCCGCGCCGGCGCGGCCGAGGGAGGCTTCCGGCGCGACCTGCTCTCGCACCTCAATACCCTGATCGTGCGCGTGCCCCCGCTGCGTGACTACGCCGAGGACGTGCCGGAGCTGCTGCGCCACTACGTCGATCGCGCGGTGGACGCGGAGGGGCTGCCGTTCCGGCGCTTCGGGGTCGCGGCGCAGAACCGGCTGCGCAACTATCCCTGGCCGGACAACGTGCGCGAGCTGAAGAACCTCGTGCACCGGCTGCTGATCCAGGGTGGCCCCGAGGAGATCGCGCTCGAGGAAGTCGAGCGCGAGCTCGCCGCGCAGGCTGCCCCGGGCGAGCCGCTGGTGAAGCAGGACCTGCTCGCGCTGCCGCTGCGCGAGGCGCGCGAGCAGTTCGAGCGCGCCTACCTGCAGCAGCAGCTGCTGTTGTGCAACGGCAAGGTCGGGCAGCTGGCCAAGCGCGTCGGCATGGAGCGCACGCACCTGTACCGCAAGCTGCGCTCGCTCGGAGTGGACTTCCGCAACATCAGCGACGAGTAAGGCGCGCGCCTCAATCGCCCACGCGGATGACGAGTGCATCCACGTCCGCCGCGCGCAGCTGGCGGCGCACACGATTGAGCTCGCCGAGATCGCGCACCGGGCCGATGCGCACCCGGTGCCACACGTCACTGTCCACGGCGACGCGCTGCACCTTGGCATCGATGCCCTGCAGCGTGAGCTGGCGCGCGACCCGCATGGCGTCGGCCTCGTTGCGGTAGGAGCCTGCCTGCAGCACGTACACGCCGGGCCGCTCGATCTTGGCGGCGGGCACGTCGCGCCGGACGTCGCTTTCCTTCTCGGGAACCACCACTTCGAAATTGGGCAGCATCTGATAGAAATCGTAGCGGCCGCCGCCGACGGAGGCCTCGGCATCGGCGGGCTCGGTCGCGACCGCCGGATGCGGCTCCGGATGAGGGCGCTCGGGCGCCGGGCGCGCGCGGTGGGCGAGCGCGAAGCACACCGCGGCGGCCACCGCCCCCACCATGACTCCGGCGCCGAACTCGCGCCAGCGCCGCGTCGACTGCCGCCCCGGCTTTTTGTAGTCGCGCGTGCTCGACCGGCCGGACGCCGCGCCGCGGGCGCTCACATCGTCTCCGGCGCCGAGATGCCGAGCAGTGCCAGGCCGTTGCGGATGACCTGCTGCGCGGCGAGCACCAGCGCCAGCCGCGCAGCGCGCAGCTCCGCGTCCTCGACGATGAACTGCTCGGCGTTGTAGTAGGTGTGGAACGCGTTGGCGAGCTCGCGCAGGTAGTGCACCAGCAGGTGCGGCGCGCGCGCGAGCGCCGCCTGCTCGATCATCTCCGGGTAGCGGGTGAGCGCTGCGAGCAGCGCCTGCTCGTGCGCGCCGGCCAGCCGCCCGATGGCCTCGAGCCCGCGGGCCGGATCGAAGGCAAGCCCGCGGCTGGAGAGCTGCTTCATGACGCTCGCGATGCGCGCGTGCGCGTACTGGATGTAATAGACCGGATTGTCGTTGCTCGCCTCCTTGGCGAGCGCCAG
>Ga0335085_10015934_pt1 | contig 10885 bp, 7 predicted proteins | sample Lox_Sample_45_FD_206712 | JGI IMG/M metagenome (GOLD analysis project Ga0335085, IMG submission 206712) | Soil microbial communities from Loxahatchee National Wildlife Refuge, Florida, United States - Lox_Sample_4.5 | ecosystem: Environmental > Terrestrial > Soil > Wetlands | place: USA: Florida... | reverse complement strand
AAGAAACGTTACATGAGACATGGCATTTTTACAGGAGAACCTTGGCCCTCGTGGCAAAGGGGAGCCGGCTGTACTATGCGTGGTGCTTCTCCCTGATAGTCATTATCGCCGCCGGCTTTTTCTTCTACCTGAAGCAGCACGAGGTTGGGTTGATCGCGACAAACATGACCGATCAGGTTTCCTGGGGTCTCTACATCGCCAATTTTACTTACCTGGTCGGGGCTGCAGCCGCTGCGGTTCTGCTGGTCATCCCGTCCTATGTTTACCATTTCAAACCGATCAAAGAGATCGTCGTCCTCGGAGAACTCTTTGCCGCGTCCTCCATCGTGATGGCCATCCTCTTTGTGATGGTGGACCTTGGCAGGCTCGACCGGTTCTGGCACATGATTCCCTTTATTGGATTGATGAACTTTCCCCAGTCGCTTCTGGCCTGGGATGTCCTTGCCCTCAACGGTTATCTGTTCCTGAATCTTCTTATCCCGATCTATCTTTTAGTCAAATTCTACTACCGGAAAGAACCCAATTGGAAATTTATCCTTCCTTTCATCTTACTCTCCATCCCAATGGCAGTCGCGATTCACACCGTTACGGCTTTTCTGTACAACGGCCTCCCTGCCCGCCCCTTCTGGAATGCATCGATCCTTGCCCCGAGGTTTCTCGCCAGCGCCTTTTGTTCAGGCCCCGCGATCATCATCATTATCTTCCAGATCATCCGAAAGGTCTCCACATCCAGAATAGAAATTGAAGATGAGGCCCTTTTCAAGATCTCCGAATTGATCGCCTATGCCATGTTTCTCAACCTTTTCCTTCTCTTTGCCGAGATCTTTAAAGAGTATTATTCTCAAACGGTCCATATTGCATCCTTTAGATACCTGTTCGAAGGGCTCCATGGCCACAAACAGCTTGTCCCCTGGATATGGACAGCGATGACGATGAATGTCATCGCATTTATCATCTTTCTGATCCCTTATACCCGGAAACGTTTAGCCACCCTCAATTTGGGCTGCTTGCTTGTTATCATCGGGGTGTGGATTGAAAAAGGGCCTGGCTTCGTCATCCCCGGATTTGTCCCAGATCCTCTGGGCGAGATCTTCCAATATATGCCTAATCTCTTAGAGCTCATCGTGTCCTTCGGCATCTGGGCAACAGGGCTCTTCATCTTCACCCTCTTGATGAAGGTGGCCATTCCCATTGAAACCGGAAAATTTACTCACACCGATTACAAAAAGGAAGTCATCCCACCCAGACCTTACTAGGACGTTTCACAGGAAGGAAATCGTCCTTCTACCGAGCAAAATTTTTTCTTGAAAAAAAACCCATTGCATTTCAGAAAAACTGCTGCTATATATAAATTTAGGGCGGGGTAAATCAGAAAACAATAAATCAGAAAACAAAAGGTTCTAAGAATTGAGATCCTTCCTCATTGGGTTAGCCGCTGGGGTTGTACTTCTTTTGCTTATCATCGGCCTCGGCCTTGGGTTCAAGGCTGAGCAACCTATCTCATTTAACCACAAAAAGCATGTCGAACAAGGTTTGGGGTGTGATGCATGTCACCGTTTCTTCAAAACCCAAAACTTTTCTGGAATTCCTGACATCGCCACCTGCCTTGAATGCCATAAAGAGCCTGTGACCCAATCCTCGCAAGAAGAAAAGATCAGGCGATTTGCCAAAAAAGGAGAAGAGATTCCCTGGAAACGGATTTACGGAGAACCCGATCATGTCTTCTTTTCCCATCGTCGGCATGTGGTTTTGGGAAAACTGCAATGTCAAACCTGCCATGGAAATATCGCTGAAAGCAAGCAACCACCCTCCAGGCCATGGGTGAACATGACGATGAATTGGTGCATGAACTGTCATACGAAAAGCAAAGTGACGAATGATTGTCTGGCCTGCCATGTCTAAGAAAAAAAAGGAGTGATGGAGCAATGGAGCGTTGGAGTGCTGGAAGAATTCGTCATAACGTCGATTCATTATTAACCCATTACTCCAGGACTCCATTACTCCAATATTTCATCACCCCATTACCTCAATTGGGAGCATGATGAAAATCGACCGAAGACATTTTTTGAAGATGGGGGCAGGGGCGGGAGCTGCCATAGCCCTCGGCGGTGGTTTCTGGAAGTGGTCCCAATTTCCAGTGACCGAAAACCTCAACCCTCCCGGTGTTGAAAGGTGGATTCCTACCATTTGCGGCCAATGCATGGGCGGCTGCGGCGTACTGGCCAGAATCATTGACGGATGGGCGGTGAACATCGCCGGAAACCCTCTTCACCCGGTGAATCGGGGAACCCTTTGTCCCAAAGGAATCGCAGGCCTTCAAGGACTTTATGACCCGGACCGTATCCGATCCCCACTGAAGAGGATTGGGAAAAGAGGGGAAGGTCGCTGGCAGCCCATCTCCTGGGATGAAGCCCTCCAAGCGGTCACCGACTCTCTCAAGGACCTTCGACGAGATGGAGAGCCTCACCGGCTCGCTGTTTTGGGCGGCAGATACAGGGGGTTGATGAGACCCCTTTGGGAGCGTTTTCTGGAGGCTTTTGGTTCACCCAACTATATTGACCATCAGTTCCAGTGGGAAGGAACGCCGAATGAAGGGCTCCTCCTCACCCAAGGAATCTACTCGACGCCAGCTTATGACTTAGAAAATGTTCAATATCTCCTCTCTTTTGGCTCGGAATTTCTCGAATCCTACTGGTCCCCTGTCCAAGCCCTGAGGGCTTATGGCCACTTTAGGAGAGGAAAGCCCGGACAGCGAGGGAAGCTGGTCCAAATTGATCCGCGCCTTTCTGTCACTGCGATCAAAGCGGATGAGTGGATTCCCATCCAACCTGGCACAGAGGGAATCCTTGCTCTCGGCATTGCGCACATGATCATTAAAGAAGGTTTGTATAAGAAGGACTTCGTTTCCAGCCATACCTTCGGGTTTGAAAGTTGGGCCGACGAAAAGGGAAAAGAACACCTCGGCTTTAAGGAACTCGTGCTCTCTGAGTATGAACCGAATGTGGTCTCCCAAAAGACGGGAGTTCCCATTGATACGATTATCCGTTTGGCTCGGGAGTTTTCAACCAATCAACCCTCGCTTGCGATCGGTTATCGAGATCGCCCCTTCCACCAAATGGCCGTCTCCGTATTGAATGGACTGGCGGGCAGTATTGATGTGATGGGGGGAGTTTTGATTCCTCGGAACGTTCCTTATCAACCCTTTCCTCCTTTTAAAATGGACCCTCTTTCACAAAAAGGGGCTGATCAAGAGAGGATCGACGGAGGAAAGGGGCTTCAAAAGGCAATGCATCAGCCGTATCTCTTCGCCAAAAATGTCCTTTCGGGAAAACCCTACAAGCCCAAGGTTCTTTTTCTTTATTATAGCAACCCTGTTTTTTCCAACCCGAAACCCGATCTGTTTGCAAAGGCTTTTGCAGAAATTCCTCTCATCGTCAGCTTTTCTCCGTATCGGGACGACAGTACTCAATTTGCAGACCTGATTCTCCCAGATCATACCCCTTTGGAGCGTTGGCAGGACGATCCTCTTTTCTCAAATAATGGCTTTCCCGTTCTTGGAATCCGTCAACCCGTGATTGGACCTCTTTATCAGACCAAGGCCACGGGAGATGTCCTCCTCACCCTTGCAAAATCTTTAGGAGGAGAATTCAAAAATGCTCTCCCCTGGAATGATTTTAAGGAAGTGATGGTCTACGGCCTGAAGGGGATCTTTGAAGCGAAACGAGGAGACGTCTTCGGTCTCCAATTTGATGAGGCCTGGATCCGTCTTCTTCAAAGAGGGGGGTGGTCGGCCCCTTCCTTCAAGACGTTCGATGAGTTCTGGAAATTAGTTCAGGAGAGGGGGGGGTGGTGGGATCCCCTCTACGATTTTGGAGAGTGGGATCGTGTCTTTCAAACCCCGTCCAAGAAATTCCAATTTTATGCTCAGGGATTGAAGCGCATGCCATTTTCTCTCCCCTCAAAAATGGACGAGGATTCGAAACTTCTTCCTCATTGGGAAGAGCCGAAGAAGGGAAGCGATGAAAAGACCTATCCTTTTCAGCTTCACCTTTTTAAAACGATGACCTTAACCGGAAGCAGAAATGCGAATCAACCTTGGCTTTCAGAAAGCATGGGCCCCCATCTCTTCGAAAGATGGGAAACCTGGGTGGAGATGAACCCCCACACCGCAAGAGAAATCGGAATCTCAGACAGGGATTGGGTCTGGGTAGAATCGGAGTTCGGGAAAATCAGGGTCAAAGCCAGATTATATCAAGGAGCGGTGCCCAATGTTGTGAACATCCCTTTGGGGATGGGCCATAATTTTGGAGGTCGCTGGGCCAAGGGGTTGGGGGCAAACCCTTATCGCCTTCTCTGGGATGATTTGGATCCATTGACCGGCAACCCCTCGGAGCGATCCGTCCGAGTCAAGATTTATAAAGCATAGAAAGAGAATTAAAAATTGCAAATCCCAAATAAGTTCCGATCACCAAATTCGAATGACCGAAACAATTTTGTTTCGAATTTGGAAATTGGGACATTGGAGTTTATTTGGTATTTGGTGCTTGTAATTTGGTGCTTATTTCGAATCGTCGGCAAATATGGCGATAATCCTTTTTCAATAATAGGAATCGAGGAGGAGACACAACTTGCATCGTTGGGGAATGGTGATCGATTTAGATAAATGCTCTGGATGTCAGGCCTGTGTCGTTGCCTGCCATGCAGAAAACAATGTGGGAATCATCGGGCCCGAGGAATCGGCGAAGGGGCGTACCATCAGCTGGATAGAGGTGATTCCCTATATCGAGGGAGAATATCCTCACATCAAGGCCAGGCTGCTTCCCAGGCCTTGTATGCATTGCGATCACCCTCCCTGTACCAAGGTGTGCCCCGTCAACGCCACCTACAAAAACGAAGAAGGGTTAGTGGCACAGATTAATCACCGATGCATCGGCTGCCGATATTGCACAACCGCATGTCCCTATACCGTTAAGTATTTCAACTGGTACCCCCCGCAATGGCCAAAGGAGATGAAAGGATCCCTCAACCGGGACGTCTCCATCCGGACGAAAGGGGTGGTGGAGAAATGCACTTTCTGCAGTCATCGTCTCCTCAAAGCAAGAGAGAGAGTAAAAGCCGAGGGAAGGGACCTTCTGCCGGAGGACTATATTCCAGCCTGCGTCCAAGCCTGTCCAAGCGGAGCAATGTATTTCGGAGACCTGAATGATCCTTTCAGCACCGTATCCAGCCTTTCCAGGGAGCGACGAGCCTTCCGGCTGATGGAGGATCTAGGAACAGAGCCAAAGGTTTACTATCTTTCAGAAGGAATGTGATGGAAGAAAATCATCTCAACGTGAAGGAAGACGCAATTCTATTCGATCCGATCAGGAAAACGGGAAAGCCCTTTTATATCACCCTCTCCATCCTCGGGGTGTTTATCCTCTGGGGAGTGGGCGCCTACCTTTATCAATACCGTAACGGACTGGGGGTCACAGGCTTAGCGAGGCCGATCTTCTGGGGTGTTTACATCACCAATTTCGTTTTCTTTATCGGCATTAGCCATGCCGGAACACTCATCTCCGCGATCCTTCGCCTTGCGAAAGCAGAATGGCGAAGGTCGATCACCCGTTCCGCAGAGGTCATTACCGTCCTCGTCCTTATATTCGGCGTAGGAAATATTCTGATGGATTTGGGGAGACCCGACCGGATGCTGAATATCATCAAGTTTCCCCAATTTCAGTCTCCTCTTCTCTGGGATGTTTCCAGCGTCACCGTCTATCTCACGGCGAGCACGATTTATCTTTACCTTCCGTTGATCCCAGACATCGCGCTGCTCAGGGATTATAGCGGCAAAAGGAACTGGTTTTACCGGATCTTTGCTCTGGGTTGGAAAGGAACAGAGAAACAACATCGCTTGCTGGAAAGAGGAATCGCCGTTATGGCCATTCTTGTCATCCCCGTGGCCGTCTCCGTTCACACGGTCGTCTCCTTCGTCTTTGCCATGACCATTCAACCCATGTGGCACAGCGCGATCTTCGGCCCCTATTTCGTCGCAGGGGCTATTTTTTCCGGGATTGCTGCCCTCATTGTGGCCATGAATGTGATCCGCAAGGTCTACCATTTGGAAGATTACTTGAGGCCCGTCCATTTCAATAATCTCGGGATTCTTCTCCTGGTGATGACCCTCTTATGGTTTTACTTCACCTTCACCGAGTATCTCACGACGTTCTATGGAGGGGAACCCCTTCACATGACTATTTTCTGGTCGAAATTTACTGGAAATTTCGCCCCCTATTTCTGGGGAATGTTCCTCTTCTGCTTTGTCATCCCCCTGCCTCTTCTCAGTTTCAAGAAGACGCGAACGCCGAAGGGCACGCTAATCGCCTCGATTTCTGTGGTCATCGGGATGTGGTTGGAAAGGTTTGTCATCGTGGTGCCTACCCTGACCAACCCACGGGTCCCGAATGAAGTGGTCATTTACTCTCCCACCTGGATCGAATGGTCCATTTTTGCGGCCTGCATTTCTTTTTTCATTCTCCTTTACATGATCTTCACAAAACTCTTTCCCATTGTCTCTATCTGGGAAGTAAGAGAAGGCAGGGAAAAATCGATGGCCGAAGTTCAAGAACGAATCAGAACCTATCTCCCTGGCATTGGGATCGAATAGAACGGCGGAAGAATTCTAAATTCGTTCGAATCCTTGAAGCCGGCCATTCTTAGACTTTTAGAAATACTCTCTGGAAAGTAAAAGGAGCCGAACTTCTTATGCGTGGAAAAAGCTTCCTGACCTTCGGAATCATTGTTTATCTCTTCGTCACGGTTCATGTAAGCGCTGCCCAGTCTCTCCCCGACGATCCAACCAAAGGAAGCCGCCTGTTTTCAAGTAAGGGGTGCGCTCGATGCCATGCCCTCAAGGGGGAAGGAGGAAAGATCGGACCCGATTTCGGCAGAGTAGACCTTGGCAATACCCCCTTGGAGATGGTCGCCAAACTTTGGAACCATATCCCTTCCATGAATGTAGGAATGGAGAGGGCTAAAATGATCAAGCCCGCCCTCACGGGTCAGGAATTCACGGAGATCTCTACCTATCTTTACTTTCTTAAATTTTTTGACGAATCCGGAGATGCAACACGAGGAAGATCTATCTTCGATGAAAAAAAATGCGGCACCTGTCATCTTCTTGTGGGGAAAGGGAATGAAGGGGAACCGGGTCTGGATCAGTTTCCACAAAATATCACTCCGGTCTTCTTGGCTCAGTCGATCTGGAATCACGGCCCAGCCATGATCGCCCGCATGGTCGCCCTCGGGGTCAAGTGGCCAACCTTTGAAGGAACGGAGATGATGGATCTTTTGGAATATATCAAATTGAATGCAAAAGGTGGAAAAGAGATCGCCTTTATCACGCCGGGAAATCCGAAAGAAGGCAAACGAGTTTTCGCAGCAAAGGGTTGCATCAAATGCCATGCCATCCGGGGGGAAGGCGGAAAAGAGGCCGCGGACCTGGGGAAGAAGGCGAAGACTTTTTATAAAAGCCTCACCCAGATTGCCTCCAGCATGTGGAACAAGGGGCCGACGGTTTTGGCCAAGATGGGACAGACCCCATTGGGAATTCCAAAATTCACTCCGAAGGAAATGGCGGATCTCATCGCCTATCTCTATTTCCTACATTTCATCGATGAACCGGGAAATCTGGTCAATGGGAAAAGGATCTTTTCAGAGTTCGGATGTTCCAAATGTCACGGGTTCGACGGGAAACCGGGTGAACTGATGACGCTGAGCCTCTCCAAGTACCAGAAGGCAGACAGTCCGATGGAAATCGTTGCCGGGACCTGGGACCACAGCACAGGGATTGAGAAGGCCATGGCGGACAAGGGGATCCCTTGGCCTCGGTTTAAAAGAGGAGAGTTAGCGGACCTGCTGGAATACATCCGGGCTCCGAAACAGAAATAGAAAGGGATTGAAAGATGAAACGGCAGGTGGTTGGGTTCTTGGTCGGCTTGTTCTTTTTTTCTGGGAACCTCCTCGCTTTTGGTCAAATGACGGGAGCCGAAAAAAAGGGGGACTATCTCCTCCCCGGCGATATGAAAGAGGGATGGAAAGTTTTTACGCAGAAGAAGTGTAGTACCTGTCATGCCATCTGGGGAGAGGGCGGAAAGGAAGGTCCGGACCTCGGGTCCCTTCCGCAATCCTATGTCAGCCAATCCCAGTTGGCAGCCTTGATGTGGAACCATTGGCCGGAAATGTGGGCGAAGATGATGGCCAAGAAGATTCCCCTCCAGAAGATGGACAAGCAAGAGATGGCAGATCTTTTTGCATTCCTTTATTTCATCCGGTACACGGACGAACCAGGGAATCCACAAAATGGGAAAAAGTTGGTGGAGACCAAGCATTGTGGCGAGTGCCATACGGTTGGAAAAGAGGGGGCCAAGAGCGACCTCAGTCGTTGGGGCATGTATACGAATCCCATCTTATGGGCCCAGACGATGTGGAATCATTCCCCACAAATGGAACAAGAAATGAGAAAGAAGGGAATTCGCTGGGTTGAGTTTAAAGGAAACGAGATGGTAGACTTGATTGCCTATATCCGAAGCCTCAGTTCAAAGATGGAAAAAGTGTACCTCTCTCCCGGAGATCTTCCGTCCGGAAAAAAGCTCTTCGCTCAAAAAGGATGTGCTCAATGTCATACTCCTCGAAGCGAGCTTGATTTATCAAAGAAAAAAGATTTTCCGAGGACGCCGGCCCAGCTGGCCGGAATGATGTGGAACCATTCGTATCAAATGTGGAAGGGGATGGAGGAAAAAGGCATCGCCCGTCCGACCCTTTCACCTCAGGAGATGGCCGATCTCGTTGCGTATCTTTTTTCAGCACAATATTTTGATGAACCCGGCAACCCTGAAGAGGGGAAAAAGGTTTTTAGCCAAAAACAGTGCAACCTCTGCCACGCCCGGGGTACCTCTGCGCCGAACCTGACGACCCTGAAAGGACAGATCTCTCCTATCCTGATGGCCCAGGCCATGTGGAATCATGGGCCCGAGATGTTAGAAAAGATGAGAAAGGCCAAGGTCCCGTGGAAGAAAGTAGACGGGAAAGAAATGGCAGACCTCATGGAGTACCTCAACCGAGGAATGCCTTAGGAAAAACCTAAATTCGAAGCACGAAATACGAAATCGGAAGGAAATTCAAAAGGCCAAGATACAAAATCAAAAAAGTCTTCGGTTTGGAAAATTTGAATTTGGGATTTGTTTCGTGTTTCGACATTCGAGTTTCGTGTTTGCTTTTCCAGCCTTTCTGGAAAAGCGGGGGATGGAAAAGATGATCTCCACAGAATGGCTTAAAAAGACCGAGTTGTTCGGAAATCTGAATGAATCTCACCTTAAAATCGTATTATCCCGATCATCCGTTGAATCATTCCCCGAGGGAAAATTGATCTTTCGCCAGGGAGAAGAAGCGACTCGTCTCTATATCCTGATCGAAGGAGCGGTGAATCTGACGGTCAAGACACAGGAACAGACGGATTACATGACCTCCAAAATTGACAAAGAAGGCGCTGCCTTTGGAATCCCATCCCTGATTGAACCTTTTCATTATAATGTCACAGCGACCTGTTTAAAGCCTTCCAAGGTATTAACGATTGAAGCAGATCATTTGATGAAGAAGATGGAGGAAGACCCAAGGATGGGGATGGAGATCATGAAGAAACTGACTTCCATCTATTTTAATCGGCTGAATGCGTTACGCTCGGGGGTGTCTAACCTTCTCCATGCGCTTAAACCCTAGAATCAGGGCCACCCCTGATCCAAGGGCGTCTCGTTGGTTATTCTTCATTTATGGCAACCGTCCTGTTGGAGTGAGGGAGCCCCTAAATCGTTCACTTCTCCTTTTCGTCGTCCATGAGATCAAGAGGCGCTTAAATTCATAAAAAAGGGTCAAAGAAGGGAGGAAGGAGTTCATGAGGAAACTATTGGGATTTTCCCTGATTCTTTCGATCTTGATCCCAACGTTGACAATGGGTCAGGCCACTTACGTCGGCTCCAAGAAATGCATGTCTTGTCACAATTCAGTTTATGAGATGTGGAAGGACACGCTCCACAACAAATCCCAACAAATCTTGAGCCGAACCAATGATACCCTGGTGGTTGACTGGAAAGGCATTCTGAAACTAAAAGCTGGAAACATCCCGGAGGTCGTTGCCAAATTAGAAAACGGTCCTGGAGAGGTCCATCAGGCCACCCTCGTGGAAGGAAAAGAACCTTTTAAGGAGATCACTTATACCGTTGCGAGGACTCTGGGAGGATGGGGCTGGAGACAGCTCTATCAAATCAAGATGGGAAATAACCACTATTTTCTTCCCTTTCAGTGGAACCAAGCGACCTCCCGCTGGGTTCCTTATAACCTGCAGAGTTGGTACGATGAGGACGGAAGTCTCAAACAACCCCCCGTCGAGAAATCTTTTGAAATGAGCTGTGCAGGCTGCCATAACACCGGGCTTGAGTTGAAGAAGGTTCAAGGCGGGTACGAGTCCAAATACGTCGAGCTTAATAATGGGTGCGAAAGGTGCCATGGCCCGGGCTCTGAACACGTCAAATTTCCGAGGGCTAAGGGAAAGATCATCCATCCCCGAAAATTGCCCTATGAACGAAGTCTGGAGGTATGCGGTCAATGTCACTCGAGAGGAGTCAGCGTTCCGAATGGGATTTTCGAATATCCCTGGAATGACAAAGACAATAAACCTTACAAAGTGGGAGAACCCCTCTCCAATTATTACCAGTTTAAGCCCGGAAGCTGGGGGGATCCCCAAGCCCATTCTAAATCCCACCACCAGCAGTGGCTCGACTTTCAGAAGAGCACTCATTTCTACGCCCGGGTCTTATGTTTTGACTGTCACAACCCTCATGGAGGGCCCAGC
>Ga0335085_10015931_pt1 | contig 10885 bp, 7 predicted proteins | sample Lox_Sample_45_FD_206712 | JGI IMG/M metagenome (GOLD analysis project Ga0335085, IMG submission 206712) | Soil microbial communities from Loxahatchee National Wildlife Refuge, Florida, United States - Lox_Sample_4.5 | ecosystem: Environmental > Terrestrial > Soil > Wetlands | place: USA: Florida... | reverse complement strand
CGGGCGTCACGATCGTGATCCTCCGAAGCGATCTGCTGGACCGCGTGCCCGAGGGGCTGCCCGCCACGCTCGACTACCGGCTGATGGCTCGCGAGCACTCGCACTACAACACGCCGCCGGTGTTTGCGGTCTACGTGGCGGGATTGGTGGCGCGCTGGCTGTTGGAGACGATCGGCGGCCTGGAAAAAATGGAGGAGATCAACCGGCGCAAGGCGCAAATCGTGTACGAAGCGCTGGACGCCGCTCCCGGCTTCTACCGCACGCATGCGGAGCCGGCCTGCCGGTCGCGGATGAACGTGACGTTCCGCCTGCCGGACGACAATACGGAAGCGGCGTTCCTGGCGGAAGCGAAATCACGGGGGATGATCGAGCTGAAAGGGCACCGCTCGGTGGGAGGCATCCGCATTTCGCTGTACAACGCGGTGGCGATGGAAGCGGCCGGGGCGATTGCGGGATTTCTCAGAGAATTTGCCGCGGCGCGCGCGGCACGCGTCTGACGGCGGAGCTACCAGCGGACGTCGGTTTCCACGGGCCTTGAGTAGTCCACGCCGTCCACGTCGAATCCGAACAGGTTCTTGAACCCGCGGTCGAATCCAGCGAAATCGGAAATCTGGAGCAGATTTTCCGAGGTGACCTGGGGCCAGAGAGTGCCCACCTCGGCCTGCACGTCGGCGCGCATTTCACGGTCGTCCAGGCGGATGCGGCGCGCGCTGTCCGTCGCGGGCGGTTTGCCCGGCACCAGAATTTCCAGAAACAGACGGCGCATCTGCGCGGCGGCGTCTTCGTCGAGCTGCTTCTGCTTCATCACTTTGAAGAGCAGGCTCATATAGAGGGGGACGACGGGGATGGCGGCCGAGGCCTGCGTGACGATGGCTTTGTTCACGGAAATCCAGGCGCGGCCCTGGAAGCGGCCGGCGAGCAGCGCGTCGAGTTCGGCCGCTGTTTTTTCCAGGTCGAGCTTCGCGCGGCCAATGGTCCCGTCCCAATAGATGGGCCAAGTGAGCGTGGGGCCGATGTAGGAATAGGCCACGGTGCGCGCGCCCTCGGCCAGCAGCCCCTCCGCGGCCAGAGTTTCGATCCAGAATTTCCAATCTTCGCCCCCCATCACGGCCACGGTATCCGAGATCTCCTGGTCCGTGGCCGGCTGCACGGTGATCTCCTGAATCTTTTTCGAACTGAGGTCGACGGTTTTGTTCGTATACGGTTTTCCAATCGGCTTCAGTACCGAGTTGTGGACAACGCCGGTGCGCGGATGCTGGCGTTTGGGAGAGGCCAGGCTGTACACGATCAGATCCACGGGGCCCAGCTCGCGCTTCAGGATTTCGCAGGCGGCACGCTTTGCGTCGTCGGAGAATGCGTCGCCATTCAGGCTGGCGGCGCGCAGGCCGTCGCGTTGCGCCAGACGATGGAATGCGGCGGTGTTGTACCAGCCGGCCGTGGCAGTGCGGTCGCCTTCAGGAGCGCGCTCGAAGAAGACGCCGAGGGTGCCTGCGCCGTAGCCCCAGGCGAGCGCGACGCGCGAGGCCAGCCCGTAGCCGGTGGAGCCGCCGATCACGAGCGCGTTGCGGATGCCGGATCGGCGTGCTCCGCCCGTGGCCGCAGCCACAGCGGCCACTTGCCGCTCCACGTTTCGAGCACAACCCTGCGGATGGGCGTTAACGCAAATGAATCCGCGGGACTTCTGGTTCACCACCTGTTGCGGCATGCGTGTTGCCTTTTCTCGCGCGGACCTCCGAACGAAAGCCGGCCTCGTCCGCGATTTCGCCGCGCGCAGTTTATCATTCTATGTTCGGCTCCAGCCGGCTGATTCCGAGAACTCGGTGACCGATCTGCGGGAGGGTCCGGATCGCCCGATTCTGGCCAAATTGACGGTAACCCCGAGATACCGGCGAGTGTCTAATCCTCGCGGCCCGTTCCATCAGGCCATGCGCGCACGAGGCGGCGCGTCCCGGCGCGGAGGCGATGAGTGGAAGACGAACTCAGACACTGGCGCGACGACACTCCCGGATGCGCGGATCGCGTCCATCTGAATAATGCGGGCGCGGGCCTGATGCCCCGGTGCGTGCTGGAGGCAATGACCGCGCATCTCGAGCGCGAAGCCCACATGGGCGGCTACGAGAGTGCCGACGCTGCCGCGGCCGGCGCTGTCGAAGCGTATGCGTCCGTGGCCGCGCTCCTGGGCGCCCAGCCGCGCAATATTGCAGTGGTTGAGAATTCCACGGTCGCATTTTTCCAGGCCTTATCCGCCTTCGACTTCCGTCCCAGGGACGTGATCCTTACCACGCGAAACGACTACATCTCGAACCAGCTCGCCTATCTCTCGCTCGCGCGGCGCCGAGGCGTGGAAATCCGGCGCGCCGAGGACCAGCCTTCGGGGGGAGTGGACCCGCAATCGGTGCGCGAGCATTTGCGCGACGCACGCGTGCGTCTTCTGGCCGTTACGTGGGTGCCGACCAATTCCGGCCTGATTCAGCCCGTCGAAGCACTTGGCGAAATCGCCGAGGCCGCCGGCGTGCCCTATTTGATCGACGCCTGCCAGGCGGCCGGCGAACTGCCCATTGATGTGGGGCGCCTGCGTTGCGATTTTCTTTCCGCCACCGGACGGAAATTCCTTCGCGGCCCGCGCGGCATCGGCTTTCTGTACGTATCCGACCGCGCGCTGCGCCGCGGCGACTCTCCTCTCTACATCGACATGCGAGGCGCCCAGTGGAAGACGGCGGACGAATTTGAACTGGCGCCGGATGCACGCCGCTTTGAGAACTGGGAGTTCGCCTACTGTCTAATCCTGGGGCTGGGCGAGGCGGCGCGGTACGCCGCGCGCGTCGGCGTGGAGCGCGGGGGCCGGCGCGCCCGCGAACTCGCATCCGGCCTTCGCGCTGATCTCGCCGCGATTCCCGGATTCCGCGTGCTCGACCGGGGAGCTGAGCTCGCTCCTCTGGTGACCGTGGAGGTTCCGGGCTGGAAATCTCCCGCCCTCGTGGACTACCTGCGCGCCCGGAAAATCAACACTTCGGCGACACTTCGGGAATTCGCCGTGATCGACATGGACGAAAAACGCGCCACTACTGCTCTTCGCATTTCTCCGCATTATTACAACACCACAGCGGAACTTAGCGCGCTGCTCGACGCGCTCCGATCGCTTCCGCGCCAGCCAGTCGGCGGCTGAAATCCCCCGCACGCTTGCGCCGCGACAGGGAGGCGATTTACTCTGCGGCGCGGTTCGCGGCAGATTCCGGCGTCCGACGCCGGTCCGGCCGCGGCCAGGGAGATTGCCGATGTCCACGAAGTACGCATTCCTCGCCGGATTGCTGGTATTCGCAGCATGGGGCGCCACGCGCGCCCAACAACCGCCCGCGGCAGCCGCGCGCCAGACCGAGGCCGACGAGTACACGCGCTACGAGCTGCTGGCACCCGATACGGCGAGCTTCCGCATCTCCTACGAAGTGACGGCCACGACCGCCGGCGCCACGGTTTTCTACAATCCGATCCGGAAGGGCAGCGCGGCGAGCGACGAATCTGTGTTCGACGCCGCCACGGGACAGCCGTTGCATTTCGAGGTGGTGAGCGGGGCCGATGCACGCAAGGACCCGCTGCTGGCCGATGCCGACACCGAGACCGATTTCATCAAGATTACTCTCGCCCGGCCCGTCCCGCCGGAGGGCCAGGGCCGGCTGCTCATCCTGAAGACTTACAAGGATGCAAAAAGCTACTACCGCGATGGCAACACCATCGTTTTCAACCGCCCGCTCGGAATCAAACGAAACAAAGTCGTATTGCCCGCGGGGTACGAACTCATCGCCTGCAACGTGCCATCGCAGGTTTTCGCTGAGCCGGATGGCCGCATCGCCATCAGCTTTCTGAATGCCGGTCCCGCGGAGGCGCCGCTCGTGGTTCGCGGGGCGCCGGACGCCCAGACCGGTGCGGCCGCGGCTCCGCATCCGGCCACATCGGCGCGCAGCTGGGAGGCGCCGTTCGCCGGCGAAAGCGAGCGCCAGCGCATGGCTGAGCGTGCGCACCAGGATCGCGATATCGTCTACTTTTTGCAGCAGCCGGAGACGCATGCCTTCAGCCTGTATCACGACTACACCGAAAGCCGCCCGGGCGCGGACAAATACCTGAACATCGTCCGCGAGGGCAGCACGGTTTCCGCGCCATCGGCCTACATCCTGGACACCGGCGAAAAGCTGACCACGCGAATCATGACCGGTGCGGAGCTGGCCGCCGAGAAAATAGACGCAGGCGAACCCGTGAAGCCGGAGGCGCAAGTCGTGCTGATTCCATTTCCAGCGGTGAAGCAGGGTCAATCCACCCGCCTGCGTATCTCGGAAACCTACACGGCCCCGGTGAGTTACCGGCTGGATGGCGACGAGCTGGTGTTCGACCGCAGCTTCGGCAGGCCGCGCAATGCCGTGGTGCTCCCGGCAGGGTGGTATCTGACGGCGAGCGCGATTCCCGCGGTGGTCCGGCAGCTTCCCGATGGCCGCATCCGGCTGGATTACTGGAACGGCCGCCCGGATTCGATTGACGTGCTGATCAAAGCCCGGCGGCGCGTTGAAATCCAGCCAGCAAAGTAGCCGGCACGCGGTCAGGGCTCTACTGCGTCAAGCGAAGATTCAGGGGAAGCATCCGGTCCCGCCTCGCCCGGCGCCTCGAGGTAACGTTCGGTTCGCGGCAGCCGCTCCGCAATTCCCAGCCATCCCACGAGCAGCGTGACGGCGAAGAACGCGGCGAAGCGCACCCATGCCAGCGACGCGGGATCGAGGCCCAGCCGCCCGCCCAGCCGCCACGCAGCCCAGGCGGCAAGCTGTGCCGGCACCACGGTCCAGGCGGCCACGTAGAACCACGCGCGCTCCGCGCCCTCGTTGCGCGTGGAGCGGCGGGCGCGCGGTGTCACGTCGAGGACGGTGCCGAGCACAATGGCGGCGGCCAGCGGATAGTAAAGCCAGCGATACAGGTCCGCCAAGCGCCACTGGCCCGTGGCCACGGCCAGGAGCAGCCCGAGAGCGTTGAGAGTAAACGGGACAAGCAGATCAATCCACGCGGCGGTGTAACAAACCACGCGATACCAGAGATTGGGCTGGTCCACTCCCCAGTAAGTGACGTAAGGCTGGAACTCGCAGCCAGGGAGCCGTCCCACGTGGCCGCGCCATGCGCAAACCGCGACGACCACAGCCAGCCACCATAAATGTCGTGCGTCCGGGCCTTTGGCGTAGAGGGTGTAGGTGAGATTTCCCGGCAGTATGAAGAACACCCACACCCACAGCGGCACATGGAGTGCGCGATAGTAGGTCTTGTTCCGTTCCCGTTCGACGGCGCGTTTCATTGCGTGAGCATTGTAGCGCGGGGAGGGATCTCGCCGCTCATCCCGTGGAATGAATCGCGCGCGGGAACAGGCGGCGCGCTAGGCGTCCAGATTGAGCATCAGCAGGCGCGGCTCCGTCATTTCCTCGATGGCGTAGCGCGGCCCCTCGCGGCCGATGCCCGATTCCTTGGAGCCGCCATAGGGCATGGTGTCCACACGGAAAGTGGGCACTTCGTTGATCATCAGGCCACCCACTTCCATCTGCTCGTAGGCGCGGAAGATGTTGCCGATGTCGCGAGTAAAGACGCCGGCCTGGAGGCCAAAGCGCGAATCGTTGAGGTGCACGAGGGCTTCGTCGAAGGAATCGTAGGGCGAAACGGTGACGACTGGCCCGAAAACCTCCTCGCAGTTCACCAGCATGTCCGGATTCGTATTGGCGAGCACGGTGGGATCGAACAGGGAATCGCGGCGGCGCCGTCCGCACAGGGCACGGGCGCCGCCGGAGATGGCGTCGGCCACCCAGTCGTCCACGCGTTCGGCCGCGGCAAGCGAGATGAGCGGGCCAACGTCCGTGGCGGGATCGAGCGGATCGCCCACCACGAGAGCTTTCACACGGTCCACCAACAGCTCCGTGAATTTCTTCTCCACGGAGCGGTGGACGAGGATTCGCTGGACGGAGATGCAGGTCTGGCCGGCGTAGGAAAAACCGCCTTGAGTGCACCGCTCGGCGGCGAGTTCGAGATTCGCATCGCTGTGAACGATGACGCCGGCGTTGCCGCCCAGTTCAAGCGCCACGCGTTTGCGTCCGGCAATGGATTTCAGCTTCCAACCGACCGTGCCGCTGCCCGTAAAGCTGAGCAGGCGGAATCGCTCGTCGCGGACCATGGTTTCGGCCTGAGGGTTTGAGCAGGGAAGAACGGCAAATGCGCCGGCGGGCGCGCCCGCTTCCTGCACCGCCTCAGCCAGGAGCAGGGCGCAGAGGGGCGTCTGCGGAGCGGGCTTGACCACGATGGTGCAGCCCGCGGCAAACGCGGGCGCCACTTTGTGTCCCACCAGATTGAGCGGGAAATTGAAGGGGGTGATGGCGAGCACGGGCCCGACGGGAAACCGCCGGACGATCCCCCAGCGCTTCTTTGTGGAACTCATCAGGTCGAGCGGCAGTAGCTCGCCGCCCATGCGCACGGCCTCTTCCGCCGCGGCGCGGAAGTTGAAGGTTGCGCGGTCCACCTCGACGGCGCAGGCTTTCCGCGGCTTGCCGGCCTCGAGCGCCATGGTGCGGATAAACTCCTCGCGGCGCGCGTCGATTCCTTCCGCAATGCGACGCAGGATTTCCGCGCGGCGGAAAGAAGGCAGCTTCGCCATCTGGGAAAACACGGCTACGGCTTCGTGGACCGCGGCTTCCACCTGCTGGTCGTCCGGCTCGAAGGTGACTCCGACGAGCTGGCTATCGTAAGGCGAGCGGATATCGATGGTCTTCCCCGAGGTCTGAAAACTTCCTTTCAGGAAAAATCCGGTTTCGTAGGAAGAAGCAGCCTGCCGGCTGGTGGTCATAAAAAGCTCCCGATGAAAGGGCTAAGGGCCATTCTACCTCCGAGCGGCAGAATGCGTTACGGGCGGCTGTGCTAGGCTTTCCGCGTGCGCACGGGAACTCCCAGCCGGACGGCACTGGCCGCCGCGACGCATCGCGCAGCGCATCAACTGCTGGAGGGTGGCCGCATCTTTTCCGATCCCCTGGCGGTGCGCATCCTGGGCCAGGACGCCGCGGCGGTGGTTCGCGAGGCGAAGGAGAATCCCTCGCGGCGGTTCATGCGGCTATTCATCGCGGTGCGGACGCGTCTTGCGGAAGACGCGCTGGCCGCGGCCGTTGATCGCGGCGTCTCGCAACTGGTGGTGCTCGGCGCAGGGTTGGATACGTTTGCCTACCGCAACCCGTTCGGCAGCCGCCTGAGGGTGTTCGAGGTAGACCACCCCGCCACGCAGGCGTGGAAGCGCGAGCGCTTGCAGGAAGCGGCGATTCCCATCCCCGCTTCTCTCACGTTTGCGCCCGTGGATTTCGAGCGGCAGACGCTGGCGGAGGGTCTTGCCGCCGCAGGGTTCAATGCCACGAAGCAGACGTTTTTCACCTGGCTGGGAGTGGTGCCCTATCTCACGGAGGACGCGGTGTGGTCCACGCTGGTATTCCTCGCGGGGCTGCCCGGAGGCGCCCATGTGGTGTTTGATTACAGCGATCCCCCGGGCACGCTGGCCGCGAAGGCGCGCGCCTACCACGACCGGCATGCGGCCCGTGTCGAATCCCTGGGGGAGGCCTGGGTGTCCTATTTTGAGGCGGAGGCGCTCCGCGCCCGGCTGCTTTCCCTGGGATTCAGCGAAGTGGAGGACCTGGGGCCGGCGGAAATTGCAGCCCGCTATTTTCCCAGGCGGGCCGTGGAGCCCGGAGCCAAGGGCGGCCATATCCTTCGCGCCTCATGCTTTCCGGCGGACGGATAGACTCGCCGGGATGCCTGCCGCCGAGCCCGCTGGCCTGTTCCTTCCCGGGCTTCTGGATTAGACTGATGGGCGGTTCCGGCGACCCGGATTGAGCCCAGATTCCGCGAAACATTCTCCGGAGAATCCGCGTATGTACTACCGCGGAGAGCATTCGAGACCCAGACAGCAGCCGAGGAGCGGCCCATGAAGAAGAAAGCAGCCCTGTGCCTTGCGTTGGCAGCGGTTTTCGCTCTGCCTGCGGCAGCACAGACGGTGGACGAAATTATCGCGAAAAACATGGAGGCACGGGGCGGAGAGGCAAAGCTGCGTGCGGTGAAGGCCGTGCGCATGACCGGCAAGATCGAGGTCGGCCCCGGAATGGTGGCCCCCATGGTGATGATGATCAAGCGCCCGGAGATGGTGCGCATGGAGTTCACCGTTCAAGGCATGACCGCGGTCCAGGCTTACGACGGAAAAGATGGCTGGGGCATCATGCCGTTCCAGGGGAAGAAAGACGCGGAGCCCATGTCCGCGGACGACGCCAAGTTGATGGAGGCGGAGGGCGACCTGGATGGCCCACTGGTGGACTACAAGTCCAAGGGCAATTCCGTGGAGTACCTCGGCAAGGAGAAGGTGGAAGGCTCCGACGCGTACAAGCTGCGTGTAACGCGGAAGAACGGCATCGTGGAAACCTCCTTCATTGACGTGGATTCGGGTCTCGAAGTCAAAACCATCACCAAGGCCAAGGTCCACGGCAATGAGACAGAAGAGGAAAGCATGTACAGCGATTTCCGCACCGTGGATGGGCTGGTGATCCCGTTTGCCATCGAATCCGGAACCGTGGGCGGAACGCAGAAGCAGAAAATCACCGTGGAAAAAGTGGAGTTTAATCCGGACCTCAGCGATTCGCAGTTCCATATGCCGGCTGCCGCACCCGCGGAGCAGACCAAGCCGGGCGCGAGCCGCTGAGTTCCGCTTCACGGGCAAGACATCCGGTCCGGCGCGGGGGCCGAGGCCAGGCATACAAAGAATTCCGGGCAGAGCAGGCGTGCAGTTCGCCGGACGGCCGCCTGCTCTCTCGATCCGCACCTCAGGGGTTCAGGAACAAAGGGGGCATAGCATGAACACACTGGGCAGGAATGCGCGCGTATGGTCCGCATGGTCGCTGGCCGCGGGGTTGGCACTGGCCTGTGCGCTGCTGGGCGCGACGGCCCTGGCGGGCCCGGCTGCGGACAGTGTGAAGGTGGATTCCGATACGTTCGGAGGCCTCTCCGCGCGCGCCATCGGGCCTGCGGTGATGGGCGGGCGCATCGCGGCAATTGACGCTTATTCCGGCGATAAGGTGACCGTATATGTGGGCGCCGCGGGCGGCGGAGTGTGGAAGTCGGAGAACGGCGGGCTGACGTTCAAGCCCGTGTTTGACGACAATGTGCAGTCCATCGGCGCGATTCGGATCGATCCTAGTCATCCGGCTACGGTGTGGGTGGGAACCGGCGAGGGCTGGGTGCGCAATAGCGTGTCGGTGGGCAAAGGCGTCTACAAGACCACCGACGGCGGCGACAACTGGCAGTTCATGGGCCTGGCCGATACGGAGCACATCAGCCGGATCCTGGTGAACCCGAAGGACGACAACATCGTCTACGTGTGCGCGCTCGGGCATCTGTGGAACAGCAACGAGGAGCGCGGTGTGTTCCGGACAAAAGACGGCGGCAAAACCTGGAAGAAGATTCTGTACGTGAATGCAGACACAGGGTGCGCCGATATCGCGGCGGATTGGCAGAATCCCGACATTCTGTATGCGGGCCTGTGGCAGGTGCGGCGCTATCCGTACAAGTTCGTCTCCGGCGGTCCGGGAAGCGGGCTCTATCGCTCGACAGACGGGGGAGATACCTGGAAGCCGATCCGCAAGGGGCTGCCCGAAGGCGAACTGGGCCGAATCGGGATCGCCACGGCGCCATCTCGTCCAAGCACCATCTATGCCGTGGTGGAGGCGAAGGAGACGGCGCTCTATCGTTCCGACGATCTGGGCGAGAACTGGACGAAGATGAACACGTCGTTCAACGTCCAGGGGCGGCCGTTTTATTTCGCCTACCTGGTGGTGGATCCGAACGATTTCCTGCGTGTGTACAAGCCCGGCTATGCGCTGAGCGTAAGCGACGACGGAGGCAAGACGTTCAGCATGATTGGCGGGTCCTATCACGGGGACCTGCATGCCCTGTGGGTGGACCCGAAAGATTCCTATCACCTGCTGCTCGGGACCGACGGGGGAGTCTACTCCTCGAGTGACCGGGGAGCGCACTGGCGGATGCTGGCTGCGCTGCCTGTGTCGCAGTACTACCACGTGACCTACGACATGCAGGATCCCTACAACGTGTATGGAGGGCTGCAGGACAACGGAACCTGGATGGGGCCTTCGAAACACACCGATGGGATTCCGAATCGCGCGTGGCGCAACCTGGCATTTGGCGACGGCTTCGCCGCGCAGGTGGATCAAGTGGATTCGGACTATGTGTATGTGGAATTTCAGGGCGGGCACGTGTTCCGCAACCGGATGTCCAATGGGGAGAGCAAGAACATCCGGCCGTTTGCCAAGCCCGGCGAGCCCGAGCTGCGGTTCAACTGGAACACGCCGCTGCTGACCAGCCGCTCCGGCAAGACGGGAGCGCTCTACATCGGATCGCAGTACCTGTTCCGCTCGACGGACAGGGGCGATTCCTGGGCGCGCATTTCGCCCGACCTCACCACCAACAATCCCGAGAAGCAGAAGCAGGAGGAGTCCGGCGGGCTGACGCGCGACAACACCGACGCGGAAAAGCATTGCACCATTTTCGCGATCAGCGAGTCGCCCAAGAACCCCAACGTAATCTGGGTGGGCACCGACGACGGCAATCTCCAGGTAACGCGCGACGGCGGCAAGACCTGGACGAACGTCACGAAGAACCTGCCGGGCGTTCCGGCCGACACCTGGGTGTCGTCTGTCGAAGCCGGGCACTACGATGAGGGCACAGCCTTCGCTTCGCTCGATGGCCACCAGACAGGGGACATGAAGACCTACCTGGTGCGCACTCGCGATTTCGGGAAAACCTGGGAATCGCTGGCCACGCCGGACATCACGGG
>Ga0335085_10015930_pt1 | contig 10886 bp, 12 predicted proteins | sample Lox_Sample_45_FD_206712 | JGI IMG/M metagenome (GOLD analysis project Ga0335085, IMG submission 206712) | Soil microbial communities from Loxahatchee National Wildlife Refuge, Florida, United States - Lox_Sample_4.5 | ecosystem: Environmental > Terrestrial > Soil > Wetlands | place: USA... | reverse complement strand
CTGTTACTTTGTTCCCCGAAGGCGCCTGTTGAAGCGATGGAGAATCTTCGCGTGGCAAGCGGTGGTTTTACGACCGCTATTCATGCCGTGCTCTGGGCCGCGTATGAGGAAAAGATTTTCAGAAAATATGGTCTGGAGGTGGAATATCTAGCTCTCAACACCGGCCGCATAGGCATGCAAATGCTCCTCGCGGACGACATCCAAGTTCTGTTCTCGACCGGGGTTACGGTCATCACCACTAACCTCCAGAAAGGAGACCTGACGATCATCGGCGGAGGATTGAATTTCTTCCCCACCAAGCTGGTGACTCGCCCGGAGATCAAAAGGCCTGCGGATCTCAAGGGAAAGGTTTTGGCCGTCGGCGGTTTTGGCGCAGCCAACCACATGGCCCTTTTGGTGGCGCTGGAGAAATTGGGAGTGAACGCCAAAGAGGTCACTATCATTCAAGTGGCCGGCGGCGCCGCGCAGCTCACCGCGCTAATCAAGGGCGCCATCGTTGGCTTGATGTTTAACGAACCACAAGCCACCATCGCTATGAAAAAGTTCGGTATGCATCCCTTGATCGATCTTATGGAGAGTAAAATCCCTTTCCCGCAGAACTGCTTTATCGTCAAGAGAAGCTATCTCGAAGCGAATCGGGATAAAGTCACGAATTTCATGAAGGCCGTGATTGAGGCGATTTACCTTCTCAAAAAAGATCGCGCCCTCGCGATCCGGCTCATCAAAAAATATATTCGTGTCAACGATGAAGAGGCGGCCATCGGCTATGATTACTATTTGGCCAGGCACAGCGAAGGAATTTTGGATCTCCCCGACCGTAGAGGGCTTGTATTTGCCATCGAGGAGACCGCGAAAACCAATCCGAAAGCGATAGGTCAGACCCCCGAAACCCTCAGGCTCGTTGAACCCTCTGTTCTCGACGAGATCAAGAAAAGCGGCTTTGTCGAAAGAGTGAAGTATTAAAATAGGTGTCTTCAGTGCTTCCGTGATGGTTAACCGCGAAGGCGCGGAGCAATATGCTCAAAAGTTTTCTCCATCTGCGCAAGTTTTTTAGTGTGCCGGTCGCAACTTGCCGAATCCACGAGAAAATCCGATCTCACCACGAAGCTCACGAAGTTCACGAAGAATTCGGAGAATTTATACTTTTACCTTCGTGCTCCCTTCGACGTTGCTCAGGACATGCTTCGCGTCCTTCGTGGTGGAAGCTATCCTCTCTTTTTGGTTGCGGCTACGCCGCGCTAGGCTTCGGTGGTGTGAATGCTCTTTCACAGTAAAACCGGAAGAACCCAAAGTAGGATAAAAAGAAGCGTGGCGAAGAAAAATGCTGCTGGGATACTCCTCTACCGGCTCCGAGACTCTGGGCTGGAGGTTTTCCTGGTACATCCGGGCGGCCCCTTTTGGACGAAAAAAGACAATGGAGCGTGGTCTATCCCAAAAGGAGAATTAGAAGAGGGTGAAGATCCTCTGAACGCTGCAAAGCGAGAATTTCAGGAGGAAACTGGATTCTTCGTGGAAGGAAACTTCATCCCATTGACCCCATTGAAGCAGCGTGGCGGGAAGCTCGTATATGCGTGGGCGGTAGAACGGGATTGTGATGCGGAGGCGATCAAGAGCAACATGTTCTCCATGGAATGGCCGCCACGATCGGGTAAGCGAGCAGAATTCCCCGAGGTCGATCGGGCAGCTTGGTTTACACTGGAAGTAGCCAAAGAGAAAATTTTGCCGGGCCAAATGGAATTTGTGGACGAACTGCGGCGAGCGACTGAAAATAATAAAAGTCGCGTCTACGAAAACGGTCAGCTAACAAAATGAACGTTCGAGTGAGGCGAGTTCATTCTAGAAGGGAGCTAGAAAAGGCCTTTGCCATTCGGGACCGTGTTTTTGTAAAAGAACAGGGCGTGCCTGTGGAGATCGAGATGGATAGTGACGATGCGCGAGCGGCTCATCTGCTGGCTTTCGCGGCGGGGGACCCGGTGGGAACAGCGAGGGTTGTGATGCGTCAGGGAAGCGCAAAGATCGGGCGCATGGCGGTTCTAAAAAGTTGTCGCGGAACAGGCGTCGGAAAAAAGCTATTGAAACGAGCCATCGCTACGGCGAGGAGGCGCGGCGCGCGAAAAATTTATCTTCACGCTCAAGTTTCGGTGATCGGTTTTTATGAAGCCCTGGGCTTTTGCTGCGTCGGTCCAGTTTTCAAGGAAGCGGGCATTCCTCATCGAAAAATGATCTTGCCTAGGAGTTTTCTCGCTTGAAACCCAACTGCGCGGCTGATAAGTTTCGCTTCAGATTTAACTGCTTATTCCATGGGATTCGACAATGGAAAATGGCGCCGACAATTTCGTCCTCTTTACGCAACCCGGCTGAAGTAGTTGCCTGAGAACGAAAGAGTTTCTTTCGAAAAAGGGCATTAACTTCGTCGCAATTGACGTAGCCAACGATCCGACGGGACGAGAGCAGCTTCTTAGGCTTGGCCCACGCACCGTCCCGGTCCTCGCGAAGGACAGTCAGTATATCTTCTGCCAGAACCTTGAAGACGTGGCCGAATTCGTCGGCGTGCAAGGCACCGGCCACATACCGCTTCCGCCCGATGCGTTGATCGCGAAGTGGACCACTGTGCTCCGCGCGGCGCAGCGTTACATTCGGCAGATCCCCGACGAACGGCTCGGCGAGCGCGCGATCGAAAATCGCGATCGCTCTATCCGTCTCCTGAGCCACCACATCTTTCGCATCGGCGCAGCCTTTCTTGAGACTGCAATCGACGGCGTGGAATATTGGGTCAACAACGCCAACGTACCGCCCCAAGACGGCACCTGCATTACAGGATGGGAAATTGCTGGTTATGGGGACAGCGTGATCGGAAGGCTCGAGAATTGGTGGAACACACTCGAGGATAAATCCTGTCAACAGAAAGTGAAGACCTTCTACGGCACGCCGCCCCTGCATCAGTTATTCGAGCGTTCCGCTTGGCACTCCGCGCAACACACACGCCAATTGATCGCCATAGTTGAGCGCCTCGGCATCGAGCCTGATGCGCGGCTTACCACTGAAGATCTCGCCGGCCTCCCTCTGCCCGAACAGCTTTGGGAATAACAGAACTGCGAAAAGAATGCTGCGCAAACGCGAAGGGTCCGTTGCTTCAAAGACACTACGCATTCCGCAGGCTCTCTTGATCGTTGTGTTGAGCCCTTTCGTTCTTGCGGGAACGATCGGTGCTCAAACGCCGCTGCAAAAAGTTAGGATCGCCTACGCCAGTAGTGGCATTAACTACGCGGACATTTTCCTGGCCAAAGACAAGGGTTTTTTCCGGGAGGAAGGACTAGAACCACAATTCATCCAGATGAGCTCCAGCGTAGCGATCAATGCCAACATTGCCGGCGAGCTGGATGGTCAGGCTTCCATTGGAAGCGCAATTCGGGCGATACAGCGAGGTGCTCCGCTGCGCGTGGTAGCGGTTACCTTGCGGCGTCCCCTTTACTGGCTTGTGGCGCGACCGGAGTATCGTTCGGTTAAAGACCTCAAAGGAAAGGTGCTCGGGATCTCCACCATAGGGGGAAGCCAGCATAACCGCGCAAAAGGGATGTTAGCGCTGGGTGGATTGGATGCAGACAAGGACATCACGTCGGTTCAGATAAACGATCAGACCATGCAGTTGCAAGCGCTGGTGAGCAACGCGGTCCAGGTAATTGCATTGAGCCCGCCGTGGGTCGCTCTCGCGCGTGACAAATTTAAGATGAACATCCTTGACAGCGCGCTCGACAAATTCGCCGGCATCGACAGCGGTCTAGCCGTTCCTCTGAAGCTGCTGCAGGAAAGGCCGGAGCAAGTCAAAAAGATGCTTAGAGCGCGGGCGAAGGGAAACCGTTTCTTCTTGGAAAACGAGCAGGAAGGCAGCGAGTTCCTGGCGCGGCTTTATCGAGTCGATGTGAAAATCGGCTTGGAATCTTACCGGGCTTCGATGCCAGCATTTACGCGCACAGGAATTCCAACCGATGAGGAAGTCAAAGAGCATCTGGCCGCAGACGCACAGGTCCTGAAGCTGCCGGAACCGGTGAATCCTTCCAAGATCTTGGATTTCACTCTTCAGAGAGAAGTCAACCGGGAGCTGGGCATCAAATAATCAATCGCAAGGAGCTAAAGTTATGGCTATCCCATTCCGGGCAGACAATATCGGCAGTCTCTTGCGCCCACAGGAGCTTCTCGATGCGCGCGCCGCGTACCGCGACGGCAAGCTGGCGCGTGAGCAATTGCGTGAGATCGAAGATCGGTCCATCCTCAAAGCGCTCGACCTGCAGAAAGCGGCAGGAGTCCAAGTTTTCACCGACGGGGAATACCGCCGGGATATCTTCACGGCTGACCTCACCCAAGCGGTTGAAGGCTTAGTCCCCGGCAGAACCACCGTGAGCTTTGAGTGGCGCGGTCCAGGGAGTGAATTGGCGAGGGAGTCCAAGGAAGGCAACCTGCAATTTGTCGTCGGCGCGAAGCTGCGCAAAAAAGGGCGCTTCACCCCGGGTGAGGCGCCCTTTTTGAAGCAGCACGCGCCTGGACCTTTCAAAGTCTGCACGCCCGCGGCGATGCAGCATGCGGTGAGCAGGTACAAACCCGGCGTGAGCGACAGATTTTACCCGACGATTTACGACATGCTTCAGGACCTCGCGGGAATCATGCGTGACGAAGTTCAGGCTTTGATCGACGAAGGCGCGTCATACGTTCAACTCGACGCGCCGTCCTATTCTACGTTCTACGATCCGAGACGCCGGGAATTACTCGAGCAGAGCGGAGTCGATTCGGCAAAAGCGTTTGACGCCGCCATTGCGGCGGACAATGCCATGATCCAGGGCGTCCAGCGACGCCCTGAAGTCGTGATCGGCATCCACTTTTGCCGCGGCAACAAGCGCAGCGCCTGGGGCGCGGAAGGTGACTATGAGCCCATCGCAGAAAAGGCTTTTGGCTCACTGAAGATGGACCGATACTTATTCGAATTTGACACGGAGCGGGCGGGCGGCTTCGAGCCGCTGCGCTTCGTGCCCAAAGGCAAGACAGTCGTCCTCGGCTTGATCACGACCAAGGAGCCGCGACTGGAATCGGAAGGCGAATTGCTACGACGGATCGACGAAGCTTCCAAATATGTGCCGATGGAGAACCTCGCCATCAGCACTCAATGCGGCTTCGCCTCCGCCGCGTCGGGGAATCTCCTTTCGTGGGACGATATGCAGCGCAAACTCGAACTCGTTGCCAAGACCGCTCGCCGGGCGTGGGGATGAGAACGATTTAATCATGAGCGCAAGGTTTGCCGGGATCTCACCGGTTTCTCGTATTCACTCTGAGATCAAATCGCTTTGGACTTTTTGTCATGGGCCAGCTTCCTAACGAGCCGCTTTCGCTGTTTTAAACATGGAGAATGCACGCTCTTGGAAGGCTCCGCATTCTCAGGTTGGCATGCTAGGCATGCCGGACAAATCCATCCGCCGCATTGGCAATGTCCACCAGCCTTGTCCAACACTTCCGGCTTGGTTCGGAATGGCGAATGACAGCGGAAGCAAACGACCTCAGTTCTTTCTTCCAAAATATCTAAATCCTCGGCGGGAGCAATGTGTCGCATCGATTCTCCAATAACGGCCACGCGGTATTGGTACATCTCTTTGCCGACCGAAATTGGTAACGAAGCTCCTCCCCTTGTGAAGCAGGTCTTGATCTCTGTTGTACCGTCAATCCTCCCTTGATAGCCCGTCACCTTGTGCCGCACTAAGGTGCCGTTTTGCAGCCGGATTTCAGTGATTTTCTCTGCCATAGCGGCCTCCGTTATAGTGCTGTGCGTAAGTAGTTGGGACAATCAAGCAATAGCTTAGAGCGAAAAAAGCCTTTGAAGCTGTACGGTTGGGTGTCTTCGCTACTCCAGGTTCGCCCCTCGCTCATTTGAACTGCGGAATTCGGGTTAAAACTTAGAAGCTTGGTCAGTTCCGAAACCAGCTCTAAAAAACACTTGATTGTACCATTTATGATTGCAATCAGACAAACCAGGAACGCGGATCAAAAGCTCGACCAGTGAATTCTGAAGGGAGATAGGAAAGGGTTGCCATTCCGTAAACGGCCTTGCCAACGCTAAGAAGCGTAGATATGAACGGAGTTTTCCTCTATGCGGCGGCCGCGCGTGATGAGTTTTACGATGCTACAGACGTTGCGGCTGACATTATCGATCTCAGCCACGGGGAATCCATCCTTCACGTATCGTCCTATGAAGTTTTCCTCGCCCCGGCTAACGATCTGAAGATAATCCACGTTGTCTGCTTTGATGTAATGGTCCGTCCCCGGGGCGGGGCTGTTCAATTCCTTTTGCAGGTCCGTCGAAATTTTTATGCCTACGAACAATCGCTTACCTATCTCAACCATCTTCGTTTCTCCTTTTGCATTCTTTTCTATCACACTACCCTTAAAACAACCACACGTAGAAATGGCCCGTTCGGAACGTGAGGGCAGGACACATCCGGCGAGCACTCGAACTCTATACGCTAAAAAGCATCTTGGGGCTAACCGGGACTAGAAGTGGTAAGTCCTAAGCGAGAATGCGATCAGGCGGTCCGCTTTAGGGTCCAAGTCCTTGCCAGGGAGAGTATTCCTGAATAACGGCTATTTTTCTGCCTCGTTGCGTCGGGGAGGAGGGGGTAGAAAACGACCTTGCATCACGCCGGGCTCAGACCCTATGATAAACTCCGCGGGAAACTGATTGATGAGGAGGCAAGTAATGCGAGGGTTTTTTGCCGTTATTTCGTTGTTGTTCGCCCTGGATTTTTTTTCGCTTGAGGGGCACGCTCAGACCATCATCCGTGTCGGGGTCCCGGCAAGTCAAACTTCATCCCTCCCGATATACGTCGGCGTGCAGCGCGAGATTTTCGCTAAATATGGATTGAGAGTCCAACCCATTGTCATTCCCAATGGGCGCGTGAACATCAGCGCGCTCATTTCCGGCAATACCGAATTTATCTACGGCTCATCGCCGGAACTCTTTTTTATCGGCGAGCAAGGAGGGGATATTGTAGGAGTCGGATGCTGGGATAATTCTTCTCCCTATGATCTGATCAGTCGCGAAAAGATCGGGACCCTCAAAGGGCTCAAGGGAAAGAGACTTGCCGCCGGTGGGGTTATGGACAAAAGCCATCTGTTTCTCAAACTGCTGCTGACGCAGCAAGGGCTGGATCCGGAAAAGGATGTGGAGATCGTCTTCATCGGCGGCTCCTCCGCTCGCCTCGGAATGCTGGGTGCCGGTAAGATCGACGCCGCTCCGGCTGCGCCCGAATTCGGTAAAAGAGCTGAAAAGCTCGGCCTCTATTCAGTGCCCGTTACGATGCCTTACACCAAGGGGCTCATCACCACGCGCAAATCCTTCCTCGCTAAGAATCGGGACATGGTCAGATCGTTTCTCAAAGGGTATAGCGAATCCGTTCGCTACTTCATCGACAACAGAGAGGCTTCGGTCCAGATTATGGCGGGGGTGTTCAAGCTCCAGGACAGGTCGGTTCTAGATTATGCGTATGATGTTCTGCGTAACAACGCCGATGCGAGCCTCTACCCGAATGAGGAGGGAATCAAAAATGTGCTGCGGACCCTGGCCTACGAAGACGCGCGCTTTCTCAAAATTCCTGTTTGGAAGCACTTCGATCTATCCCTGGTAAAGGAGTTGCGCGGTGCCGCAGAAGTGCCGGGAAAGTAAGTTCTACCCGACCAATTTGTTGAAAACCGGGGTCGCTGGGTTTTTAAGTCAGGAGAGAGAAGATTTGACAATGCGGGTCAAAATACCTTTGCTCCTCGTATTGGCTTTCTCGGCCATTTTGTCGCTGCCTAGTTTTTCGCGCGGCAAGACAGTGGAAGAGATCTTAACGGAAGTCAACAAGCTCCCGCCTTCAGAGAGGCAGAAAAGATTAGAAGAGGGCGCTCGAAAAGAAGGTTCCCTCAAGTTCGCCTCCAACGAAAGCATGGACAGCATCCAGGTGCTCCACAATGCGTTTACCGCCAAGTATCCCTTCATCAAGATGGAGTCTTCCAGAGAAGCTGGACTGAGGGGAGTAACCAGAATTCTCTTAGAGCACCGAGCCGGAAGACTTGACATTGACGTCCTTGGCCTGCCGTTTGAGGGCGTAGTGCAGACAGAAAAAGCGGGAGCGCTTGCGCGTTATAATTCTCCCCAGCGGCGCTACTACAGCGCCGGTGTGAAAGACAAAGAGGGTTATTGGACTTCGCCGCACTACAGCGTTTTGGCAATCGGCTACAACACAAAATCGGTTAAGGCAGAAGACGCCCCTCGAGGTTATCCGGATCTGCTCCACCCGGGGTTTAAGGGGGAGCTTTCCATCGACAGCGATCCGCATCGAGCTATCATGGCATGGCTCACCGCCTGGGGAGAAGACAAGACACGTGAATACATAAGAGCTCTCCTCCGAAACGGGATGATGCCGCGCAAAGGTCACACGCTTCAAACCCAACTCCTCTGCGCCGGAGAATTCAAAGTGGGGGTCGAGCTCCATGCGTATCAGATTATGCAAGCCAGACGAGAAAAGGGTTGCCCTATCGGCATGACTTTCACCGATCCAACACCCGCCTCGACGGGCAGTCATGTCGGTATCACCAAGGCCGCGGCTCATCCCTACGCGGCGGCGCTTTTTATTGACTTCATGCTCAGCGACGAGGGAGCAAAAATTGTTGCCGATTCGGGCAGATTGCCGGCCCGGCAAGGACCGCGCGCCCGTTACGAAGAGGTTTCGAATCTGGAGGAGAAGGGGTTGAAACTCGTGATCACTTTGCCCGACGAAGCCTACCGCTTGGAACCCACTACGGAACAGTTGATAAGAGAAATTACCATGAGCCGTTAGTGTGATAATGATGTGTCACTGCGCCGACGATTTTTCTATAGCAAAGGAGACGACTTATGATCATAGATTTAGATTCGCACCTGCGTGAACAGTACTTTCTCGACGAAATATACAAGCTTGAGGCTCCGTACGCCCAATTCACACCCGTCAGAGTTGGCGACGGGAAGTACCAGCAGTCGGACTTCAGGCACAGCATTGATCCGAGACCGGCAAAAGCGATGGCGGTTTTTGATCACCGATATATGAGCGATCCCGACAAGAATTGGCGCGGCGGCGAATATGCCGAAAGGCAGGCGGGAGGATGGAACTTGGAACGCCGGCTGAAAGACAAGACCCTTGAAAAAATCGACAGACAAATTCTTTTCCCCACCAACATTACAATTCCTACGAGCAACGTTGGGCCTCTGGGAGCGACCTTGTCCCGCGCGTACAATAACTGGGTTGCGCGGTTGGTGCGCGGTTATGAGGACCACTTCTGGCCTGCGGCGATGGCGCCTGCGGGATGCCCCGACGAAATGGCAAATGAACTGCGGCGATGCGTGAAGGAGTTGGGTTTTAAGGCCGGTCATCTTGTCTCTTATTGCGGCCCGCGGAATTTAGACGACCCCGTTTTCTATCCGTACTATGAGGCGGCCCAGGAGTTGAACGTGCCGCTCTTCTGCCATCCCAACACTTACGGCGAGTTAACGGAACGATTCAATAGTTTTTTTGCCATGCACATTTTGGGAAGACCGCTAAACTGCACGGCAGCGCTCGTGGGGCTCGTCTGCGGAGGAATTTTCGAACGGTTTCCCAAGCTGAGGGTGGCGTTTTTCGAATGCAGCGCGGAATGGATAGTGTATTGGATGCACCGCATGGATGACGACTACGAATGGGTTAAGGACGGAGAAGCAAGCCATCTTAAAATGCCCCCGTCCGAGTACATAAAACGAAACTGTTACGTTACCTGTGAGGTCGATGAGAAACTGTTGCCGATGGCGATTGCGGAAATAGGAGAAGAAAGAATTTGTCTGGCGAGCGACTACCCGCATCATGACTCCGAATTTCCCCATACGGTTGCAAGGGTCAGAGAGAGAACGGATCTCACAGAAAAGCAGAAGGAATTGATTCTGGGCGGCAACGCGGCCCGATTGCTTGGGCTGGCTTAGCAAAAGAGAATCTGCGAAATGAAGATCAGTGATGAAGGATATGGACCTGTCGGAGTTGCGATAGCTGGAGGGAGATGGTAGAAGCACAACAACATAACTTGAGGTGATTCCTATGCAACTGTTCTCTTACGGTCCTTGACCCTACGCTCACAGGACAAGGCTTGTCCTGGCGGAAAAAAAGATTCCTTACCAGCTCATCGAATGCGATCTCAAAAACAAATCCAAGGAATTGCTTGAACTAAACCCCTACGGAAAAGTTCCGGTGCTGGTGGATGGCGACGCCGTCGTCTACGAGTCCGCGATCATCAACGAATATCTTGAGGAAAAATACCCGGCGATTTCGCTTATGCCCAAGGATCCGCTCAAGCGCTCACGGGCGAGAATATGGATCGACTACTGCAACACGCGGCTGCAGCGCGCGGGCGGAAACATAGCCCATGATTACCAGGTCGAAAAGTCGAAAGAGGAACTTAGGCAATACCTCGACACTTTGAATCAAGAAATGCGCAGCCGGGAATACCTCGTGGATGACTACTCCCTAGCGGATATCACCTATATTCCTTTCTTCTGCCGGCTGGAGCGCTACCAGGCGTCCATTGACGACAAGGTCCCGTACGTAAAAGCGTGGATGGATCGTCTCCTCGCCCGGCCTGTAGTCCGCGCCACGCCGTAGGCGACGGTAGGCGCAAGCTTTCCTTCCATCTCAATCTGACTGTGCGGGACCGGCTCCTGGCCGGTCACCGCCAGATTTTTTCTCCGCCGCCCCCGGCATCGTAATGCCAACTTTTATTGATCCGTTTTTGAGGCACGACACTGGCTCCTCAACGGGGTTTCTTGAGTGCCGTGAAGCGTAATGTATAGTACTGAAAGCCGGAGATGC
>Ga0335085_10015929_pt1 | contig 10886 bp, 9 predicted proteins | sample Lox_Sample_45_FD_206712 | JGI IMG/M metagenome (GOLD analysis project Ga0335085, IMG submission 206712) | Soil microbial communities from Loxahatchee National Wildlife Refuge, Florida, United States - Lox_Sample_4.5 | ecosystem: Environmental > Terrestrial > Soil > Wetlands | place: USA: Florida... | reverse complement strand
CGAGTGGCAAACGTACAACATTGTTTGGACGGCTCCGACGTTTAACGATGACGGCACGCTGAGGACTCCGGCCTACGTCACAGTGTTCTTCAATGGCGTGCTGGTACAGAACCACTTCCAGCTCATTGGCCAGTCGCTGTACATCGGCAAGCCGTACTACAAAAAGTACGATCGCGCGCCCATTAAGCTCCAGGCACACGGCGACAAGAGCGAGCCCATTAGCTACAGGAACATCTGGGTCCGCGAGCTGCCGTAGCAAGGGCAACCCTGCGGCGTTCCTGCAAACCATTCATGCCGCTCACGTTCGCGTGGGCGGCAATAATTCTTGATTTTCCCTGCAATAAGTCCGCAACTGCCGCGTCTCTATCAGCAGAGCGAAGGTAAATGTACGCTGGAGAAGCGCTTGTCCCGAAAGGGGCGGCGAGCTCAAAGGATTTCTGGATTGACTGGCGCGGGCAACGGGTTGAGGATAGGAATTGAACTTGTCTCAATTACGGCACGCCTGATCGAAACGTGACAAAAACGATTCGGAGCGCCGGAAAATTCCAGTGCGTTCCTTTCCCGCCTTATTCCCCCGCAAAGGAGACAAGAACATGCCGAACCAGCCGAATTCATCTCTGCATGCGAGCATCCCTCCGCAACCCATGCCCGCGGGCGCGCAGGAGTTCTCTGATCGCGTGCTTGGCCTCCTCGACGGCAAGGAAAAGGACGAGGCAACGGTTGCCAGAGCACTTGAAGGCATGGACGCCATGCTGGATGCCATTGCCGCCGGACTTTATAGCCTGGCCTCGATGCTGGTGGGTGAGGGAGAGGACGGGGTGCGTCTGGTAGAGACTGCAGTGGCGACTACAGAGGTTTCCGCGTGTACCGATCCTCTGAAAGGGAGGGAGAGGAGCCGGCGCGCGCTTGCAAAAGCTGGTCTTGAGATGATGTTTCGGCGCAACCCGGAGAGCCTTGCGGCGCCGGAGGGGGTTGAGCCTGCCGGGGGCTGCATTGAGGATGACGATCTTGAAGCGGCGGGCGTTTCCCAGGTTGAACTGGAGCAGATGATTGCCGGTCCGGATCGGGATCGTGTCCGCAGCTGGCTTGAGAATCTGCCCGTTGATCTGCGCACGGTATTCGTGCTCCGCGCAGTGGCTGGGTTTACGGCGCGGGAAACCGCGGAGCTGCTGTCGGAATATGGCGGTCCGAAGGCCGCCGGCTGGACTGCCGATGGCGTGCGCGCGGTCTTTCGCCAGGGGCTGTGTTCGCTGGCATCGCAACTGATCCATGCTTCGGTGAAGAGCTAGAGCTGATTGCGTACATGCCCGCCCGGGTTTGTGCTGTCCCGCCCTTGAATCGAAAACCGATTCAAGGATGGGGCACCGGCACCGTGGTGCTGAACTAGGGATGGGCCAGCCGCCTTTACTCCGGCAAAGCGAAATTGAACGAGAATGGCAATCCAGTCAGGAATCAGGTTGTTGGCCATCACGTTTGAACTCGCGGCCGATTCGATACAATCCAGATTAAGAACCCTGTGGTCTCATCCGCGCATCTATTAGGGCGACATCTTTTTCAGACAAAAGCATTTCGCAGCGAGTTGAAATACCTTGATCTTGTCAAAATGTTTGCTAAGGAGCACGAACTTTTCCTGTGCCTGCGCGGGGCTGCTTGCTTTTGCAGCTTTGTCGGCGGCGGGCATCCGGGCGCAAGTGCCAGCAGTTCCTAATCCGACGACGCCCACTCCGGGGAGTTTTCAAGGCAGCGTGCCTACCGGCGAGGCGACTGCGCAAACCATTGAGTTGTCGTTGGACGATGCCGTTCAACGGGGCCTGAAGGCGAATCTCGGGGTCATCTTAAGCAGCACACAAACGGCGGCGGCACGTGGGCAGCGGCTCACGGAGCTTCAGTCGCTATTGCCCTCGGTGGACTTCAAAGCGTCGGAGTCGGTGCAGCAAGTTGACCTTGCCGCGCAGGGGTTGCGCATTCCCGGGTTTCCCACGATCATCGGGCCGTTTGGTTATACCGACCTGCGCGCCTATTTGAACTGGTCGATTCTGAATCTGAACTCGATGCACAACTACCTGGCATCGAAACACAATTTGACTGCCGCCACGCTCTCCGCGCAGGATGCGCAGGACCTGGTGGTGCTGACGGTTGGCAACGCGTACCTTCTGGTGCTTGCTGACGAGTCGCAGGTAGGCAGCGTGGAGGCGCAGGTGGCCACGGCAAAGGTTTCGCTCGACCAGGCGGTTGCGCGCCACACGGCCGGAACGGCGCCGAGGCTCGATGAGCTTCGCGCCCGCGTGGATTACCAGCGTTTGCAGCAATTGCTGATTGTGGCGCAGAATTCCCTTGCGCAAGACAAGCTCGCGCTGGCGCGCACCATCGGGCTGCCGCTGGCGCAGGTTTTTACTCTCAGCGACAAGGCGCCTTTCAAGGAATTCGATCAGATTGACGTGAACGAGGCCATCCAGCAGGCGCACGCCAATCGCAAGGACCTTGCAGCCATGCTGGAACAGGCCAAGGCGGCAGAGGAGCAGCGCAAAGCGGCGACGGCGGAGCGGCTTCCAGTGCTCTCGGCTTCAGGAGACTACGGCGTGATCGGCGTGAACCTGGGGACTTCGCACGGCACGGGCGACGCGACGGGCGCGATGAAGGTGCCGCTGTTCAAAGAGTTTTCGCTTCGCGGCGATGCGCAGATTGCGCAGTCGCAACTTGATTTGGCCAATGCGCAGTTGAGCGACAAGGGCGCGCAGGTGGATGCGGATGTGCGCGATGCGCTGCTCGATATACAGTCGGCGCAGCAGCAGGTTGAAGTGGCGCGGTCAAGCGTTGACCTGGCCAACGAGACCCTTGAAGAAGCGCAGGAGAGATATGCCAACGGCGTGAGCGACAACCTGCCGGTGAGCGAAGCGCAGCAAGTGGTGGCCAGGGCAAACGATCAGTATGTGGCGAGCCTTTACAGGCACAACGTGGCTAAGCTGAGTCTGGCGCGCGCGCTGGGCGCGGGCTCAAGCTACAAGAATTATCTGGGAGGAAAGTAAACGTGGCGGATCCGAATCCCACAACAGAACCGAACGAGCCGATCACCGAGACAGAGATCGAGAAGCCGCAATCCCGCCGCAGGGGAATTCTTGTGGCCGTGGTTTTGGTGGTTGCGCTGATCGCCGCCGGAATCTGGTGGCGCTCGACGTTCAGCGAGGACACTGACGACGCACAGGTCAACGGCCATCTCATCCAGGTGAGCTCGCGCATTGCCGGGCAGGTGATCAAGGTGGATGTGACCGAGAACCAGTACGTGAAGGCCGGCGACACGATCGCGGAACTCGATCCCAAGGATTACCAGGTGGCGGTGGAAAACGCCGAAGCGGTGCTGGCGAGCGCCAAAGCCGCCGCGTCGGCGGCGGGCGTGTCGGTGCCCATCCTTACGGTGAATACGGGCAGCAATTTGAGCAGCGCGAATGCCGGGGTAAGCAGTTCGCAGGCTGGTGTGGCCCAGGCTGAAAAGCAGCTTGAAGCGGTGAAGGCGCGGGTGGCCGAGGCCCAGGCGAACAGCACCAAGGCTCAGGCCGACCTGGAACGCTACCGGTCGCTGGTTGAGAAGGACGTGATCAGCAAGCAGCAATGGGACGCGGCAGTGGCTGCCGCAGATGCAGCCAAGGCCAGCCTTGCCGATGCGGAAGCGACTCAACTGGCCGCCGAGCAGGGAGTGCGTCTGGCGCGCGACAAGGTTGCGGACTCGCAAGCGCAACTGAAATACGCGCAGACTGGACCACAGCAGGTGGCCGCTCAAAACGCGCGCTACAAGCAGGCCGAGGCCCAGGTACAACAGGCGCAGGCGCAGCTCGATATGGCCCGGCTGAACCTGAGCTACACGAAAATCGTTGCGCCGGTTTCCGGCATCATTACCCGCAAGAGTGTTGAACTGAACCAGAACGTGGCATCGGGGCAGAACCTGCTGACGCTGGTTCAACTAGACGATCTGTGGGTGACGGCGAACTTCAAGGAAACGCAGTTGCGGCACATGAAGGCCGGGCAGGACGTGGAGATTCACGTGGACTCGACCGGCCGCGAATACAGCGGCAAGGTCACGCAGATCGGCGGCGCCACGGGTTCGGTGCTGAGCCTGTTCCCGCCCGAGAACGCGACCGGAAACTATGTGAAGGTTGTGCAGCGGGTTCCGGTGCGCATCGACTTTACCGATCTGGCCAAGGAAGACCAAAACCATGAGCTGCGGCCGGGGTTGTCGGTGGAGCCGAAGGTGCGGGTCAAGTAACAGCGAGTCAGCAAGTCAGCGAGCCAGCATTGCGGGGAGTTTACGGGAGTGCTATCCCAGGTCTCAAAGTCGAGACCTGGGGCACCCGGCGCATGTCTGATATTGCTTTCCTGGATGACCTAAAGACCCTCGCTGGTGAGTTGCTTGAGAAGGAGAAGAAGTTCCTGCTTGACGAGAAGGATGAGTACGTAGCGGCGGTGGTTGTTGTCATTACACCGAAGGAGCGGTATTGGGAAGAAGCTGAGTTTAACGACGAGGAAGAGAAAGTTGCTGCCTACGCGAAGATCGTACGGCATGCCAAGGAAAACGGTGCGACTGCACTTATCACTGTGAACTCCAGCTACGTGAAGTCGGTCACCGGCAGCGATGAACTCGCGAACTACCGCTGGGGCGATCTGAGGGAGAGCGGATCACAACGGGCGATCACCGTCACGATTTCAGGACCAGGGATCGAATCGTGCGGTATGAGCTTGCCTTATGCCTTCGAGGACGGTTCGGTCGTGTTCGGCGAACCCACCGAATTTGAGCCTGCGATCATTGATCTAGCGCCAGACTGGCCTTAAGCTCTTGTTCCGGGCGAATAACCGACTACCCTTCCTTTACCAATCGGCAAAGTACGGGTGGTTGAGGTTGGTGCTTGCCCAGGTCTCAGAAGCGGGACTTGGAAACAACTCGGCTTTCGAAAGGCAAAAGCAGATCCTTCGCTACGCTTACCCCGCTGCGCGGGGCCCCAAGACGCTACTTTCAGGATGACATGTGCAAGATTAGGGTTCGTGCGATGCGTGGTCTCAGAAACTAGACCTGGGGCAACCGCGCACGACAGTGGGCAGTGATCAGTGGACAGTGGACGGTTGGGTGGTAGAGGTTCGTGCTGTCCCACCCTTGAATCGAAAAGACGATTCAAGGATGGGGCACCCGGCATCGTGGAAATCGAATCGGAGTGGACTGCACGAAGGAGAGAAATGAAAGGCCCGGTGGCGGGCGGACAGTATTGCTTCCCACCCTTCGCAAAGAACGCGAAGGATGGGGCACCCTCACGATAGTGCTGAATTAAGGGTAGGCCACCCGCCAACCGGACAAGAGGGCATCGTGGAAATCGAATCGGAATGGACTGCACGAAAGAGAGAAATGAAAGGCCCGGTGGCGGGCGGACAGTCTTGCTTCCCACCTTTCGCAAAGAACGCGAAGGATGGGGCACCCTCACGATAGTGCTGAATTAAGGGTAGGCCACCCGCCGTGTCTCGATTAGCGGACCAGCAGATCCAACTCGCGTGTATCGAGACCGGCCTCACGATAGTACTTCCGCGTCAGCTCCAGCAAGGTGAATCCATCTTCATAAGCGGCAACACCGCCGTCGAGCGGCTTGTCTAGATAGATGAGACCACCCTCGACTACAAACATGATTACTGCTGGTTCTGGTGAGTCGGCTGTGATCACCAGCGTGTGAGCCTCGCCAGCGGGTTCATAGATAAAGGTTCCAGGTTTCGCGACCCAATTGTGCTCCAGGTATCGCCAGTGACCGCGCATCGTGTAACCACGTACAGTGCCAACGTGGTAGTGAGTGCCCAGCATGGCACCGGGAAGCCCCTTCAGAACCACACTGAATCCTCCGGCCGTGACATTGAATTGGCAGGGCTGGAACCAGACTCCGTCAGCATACGGAACCCAGCGACGTTGGTCTTCCAGATCAATATTGGTAACGAAGTGTTCGCGGCTCCTTCGACTCGGATCGATGCCGTCAGTGAAGCTGTTGAAGGACGTGATAGGCAAGTGTGGGTCCCCCTTGTGCCAGTCGGCGGTTAAGAAGGTTGTTCGGCTGAAAGATTATGGCATAGGGGTCATCGGTCGTAAGAGGAAAAGTGCGCGACCTGGCTCCGAGGCCGGAAGGCGAGCGTCTCATGCCGATGAATTACGCGCTTATTCCCGAATTGCCGCCCACTTGTCAGTAACGAAGCAGGACACATGCCTGGACCATTCCGGATGCTTTGCTGTCGCAGGTCTCAAAGCCGAGACTCGGGGCGTCCGGCTTAAAGACAGTTCACAGTGATCAGTGGACCGTTGGTTCGTGGGTGGTTTGGGGAGTGCCATCCCAGATCCCAAAATCGGGGCACCCGGCTGTGCTTTCGCAGGTTTCAAAATCGAGATCGGGGACGGCTGTCGAAAAGCGTTTAGAGTGGATAGAGCATAGCCATGAGAGATTCGATTCACGTCTCGAAAGAGAATTACCTGAAGGCGATTCTCGAAGCCGAGGCCGAGGGTCACCAGGTGATCCCGGCGATGCTTGCGCACTGGCTTGAGGTCTCGGCGCCCGCGGTGACGATGGCGCTGAAGCGGCTGAAGCGCGATGGCCTGGTGGAGACGGGCAGCGACGGCATTGTGCGGCTGACGGCGGCGGGCCGCGAGACGGCCTACAGGACCGCGCTACGACACCACCTGATCGAGCGCATGCTGAGCGAGGTCTTCGGCATGGAGTGGCACGAGATCCACGAAGAGGCCGAGCGGCTGGAGCATGCGGTTTCGCCCGCGTTCGAGGCCAAGCTGAAGGAGCGTCTCGGCGAAGGCGGGGCGTGTCCGCACGGGAACGCCGTGCTGCCGGAGAACCCGGCGGAGCGCAAGCGGCGAGGCGAGGTACCGCTTTCAGAGGCGGTGGCTGGGAAGCGCTACACCGTTACGAGCCTGCAGGAGCGAGATCCCAAGCTGCTACTTTTCCTGCATCAGGCCGGGATCGGCCCGGGAAAGGCTCTTAGAGTTAACAGCCAGAATTACGACCAAACCGTTTCGATTGAGTTGACTACGGGCAGTTGCATCCTGGGGCGGCCGGCGGCGGAGGCGGTTTGGCTTGGACCTGCGGCGAAGGCCTAAATTAAATGTAATGCAATTAGTTAACTATGATTAACTAACCTGTGGCATACTGTAGCTGACTGGCCGACCGGGCCGGACCTTTTATCCCATGGCTACAGAGTCGCGGACATTTCAGCAAGTAGAAGTCTCCTTGCCAGAGGTAAATGCCAGTGTGCGCATTTCCGCCTCGGCGATTGGATGGCGCAGGCTGCTGGGATTTCTGGGTCCGGGATTCCTGATTTCGGTTGGCTACATGGACCCGGGCAACTGGGCTACGGACATTGCGGGAGGATCGCGGTTCGGCTACACGCTTCTGTTTGTCGTCATGCTGTCGAACCTGATGGCGATCCTGCTGCAGAGTTTGAGCCTGAAGCTGGGCGTGGCCACGGAGCGCGACCTGGCGCAATTGTGCCACGAAGCGTACGGGCGCAAGGCGAGCTTTGCGCTATGGGTGGCCGCCGAAATTGCCATTGCCGCCTGCGACCTGGCGGAGGTGATCGGCTCGGCCATTGCGCTGAATCTGCTGTTTCACATTCCGTTGTTTTACGGAGTGCTGATTACGGGCCTGGACGTTTTGCTGATCCTGCTGCTGCAGCGCTGGGGATTCCGTTACATTGAGGCGCTGGTGATTGCGCTGATCGGCACGATTATCGCCATGTTCGGTATCCAGATGTTTCTGTCGCGGCCTGAATATGCGGCGGCGTTTCAAGGCCTGCTTATTCCGTCACCTGAGATCGTTACCAACCCGCGCATGCTTTACATCGCTATCGGCATTCTGGGCGCAACGGTGATGCCGCACAACCTGTACCTGCATTCGTCGATTGTTCAAAGCCGCCGGTATCATCGGACGTCCGCGGGCAAGCGGGAGGCCATCTTCATGGCCAATCTTGACTCGGCGATTGCGTTGACGGTGGCGCTGTTTGTGAATGCCGCGATATTGATTGTGGCGGCTGCGGTGTTCCATTCGCGGGGACTGTTCGAGGTTGCCGCGATTGAGGACGCGTACAAGATGCTGAGTCCGCTGGTGGGCGCGGGGTTTGCGAGCACGCTGTTCGCGGTGGCGCTGCTGGCGAGCGGGCAGAACTCTTCGATTACGGGGACTCTCGCGGGGCAGGTGGTGATGGAGGGCTTCATCCACATCAAGCTTCCGCAGTGGAAGAGGCGGTTGATCACGCGCTCGCTGGCGATTATTCCCACGATCCTGGTGGTGGCCGCGATGGGTTCGCGGGGCACGGAGAAGCTGCTGATTCTGAGCCAGGTGATTCTGTCGCTGCAGTTGAGCTTTGCGGTCGTGCCGCTGGTGATGTTTACGGGCAATCGCAAATACATGGGCGAGTTTGTGAACGGGCCGTGGCTGCAACGGCTGGGGTGGGTTACGGCTATCTTTATCGCGGGCTTGAACGGGTGGCTGCTGTTGCAGACCATGATGGGAAGCTGAAAAACTGGACGCAGATGCAGCTGAATTCCGAGCGCCTGTTTTTGACTGAGCGATTCACCGAGGCCGTGGAGTACGCGCGGCAACTCCACACCGAATTCCGCAAAGGGACGGATGTGCCGTACATGGCTCATCTGCTGGGGGTTGCGTCGCTGGTGATGGGAGAGGCCGGCGGGCGTGTTCCTGTGACCGAGGATATGGTGATTGCCGCGTTGCTGCACGACACCGTGGAGGACCACGGCGGGATGCCGCGGCTGCGCGAGGTGGAACAGTACTTCGGGGCCAACGTTGCGCGCATGGTGGCGGGGCTTTCCGACACGTTTGCCGACGATCACGACAAGAAGGAAGGATGGGAGGAGCGGAAGGTCTCCTACATTGAGCGCCTGCGCGGCGAGCCGGACGATGTGCTGCTCATTTCCGCAGCCGACAAACTATACAACGCGAAATCGATTCTGGACGACTACCTTGTGATCGGCGATGCGGTTTGGGAGCGGTTCAAGCGCGGAGCGGATAAGCAGCTGTGGTACTTTGACGAGCTGCTGGCGGTTTTCAGAGCGCATCCTGCGAACAGGATTGTGGACGAGCTGGAAAGCGTGGTGCGGGAACTGTCGGAGCTGGTTGGAACGGACTCAAAGAACGCAGGGTTGCACTAACATCTTGAGCACGTTTTCAGTGACATCTGTTTCGCCCATTCTCGGAAAGATGTTCTCGATGCTGTAACGGTGCGCATCAGGATTCATATCGGTCATGGCATCCACCACGTACACGACGTTGTAGCCAAAGTCATAAGCGCAGCGTCCGGTTGATTCAATTCCGATGCTGGTAGCGATGCCGGCAAGAAAGATCTGGGTCACTTCGAGTTTGCGCAGGGTGTCATCGAGCGATGTACCGATGAAGGCGCCGATACGCTGGCGAGTCACAAGGTAGTCGGTGGGCTGGGGACCGAGTTCAGGCACCAGGTCGGCCCAGTCGGGCGGCAATTCACGCCTTGGGAAGCCGGACTGTATGCGGCCCGGAGCCCGGCCGGTTACGTTGACGAGAATCACGGGCATACCGCGATCGCGGAAAGCCTGTGCCAATTGCGCAGAACGCTTGATGATTTCGCTGCTGGGATGGGCGGTAGGAAATGCAACGATTCCCTTTTGCAGATCGATAACGACAAGAGCAGCGACAGCATCCAGTTGCGTGAGAGCCATCGAGCAACCTCCCCAGTTATCCCCCTGAGTTGTCCCCTGATTGATAGCTTAATCCAGAAGTGCTTTCCTTGCAGCATCCGCTACTATGGATGCGATGCTCGTTTTGTCTGCAGCTGAGATGAAGGCATGTGACCGCGCCACGGCGGAGCAGTTTGGCGTGTCATCAGTTGATTTGATGCGCGCCGCGTCTCGTGCGTTGGCAGGTTTTGCGCGGGAGAGATTTCCAGAGGCACGGCGCGTGACCGTACTTTGCGGTCGCGGGAACAACGGCGGCGACGGCATGATGGCTGCGCGGCTGCTTTCAGATGCGGGCGCGCAGGTAACGACGATTCTTCTGGGCGAGCCCAGCGGGTTGCAAGGCGATGCCGCCATTGCGTGGCAGGAACTGGTCAGTTGCCAGAGGGGATCGATTCACGTTGTCCTGTCGGGAGAAGGACTCCCTCATTTGAGTGGCGCACTGGAAACAGACCTGCTGGTTGACGCAGTGCTGGGCACAGGATTCAAGCCACCGCTAAAAGGATTGGCGCTGGAGGCGCGCGAGTGGGTGAGCGGCACCAATGCGCCTGTGCTTTCGGTCGATCTTCCTTCGGGCTGGCCCGCTGATTCGACAGATCTCTCGCCGGTAGACGCGGTGTTTCCCTCAGATGCGGTGGTTACATTTACGGCGCCCAAACTGGCGCATGTCTACGGACAATTGACACGGAAATTGTTTCAGCCGGTGGTTGTAGCGCCGATCGGATCACCGGAGGAAGCTGTAGATTCAGCGTTGAAGGTGGAGTGGGCCGGGTCGGCAATGGCGCTTTTGAGGGCGCCTCGGGCGGTGGATTCGAATAAGGGCAAGTTTGGCCACGTGTTGGTAGTGGGTGGTATGTTCGGGGCAGTTGAAGGCAAGGCGGGCGCACCGGCAATGGCAGCACTGGGCGCCCTTCGCATAGGAGCAGGCCTGGTTACGGCGGCGGTTCCGGTTGCGGCCATGCCCGTTGTGAGCGCAATTGCTCCTGAACTAATGACGTGGGGCCTGGAGATGAGTGCGGAGGGCGCAATCTCCGATGAAAACCTGGCAACGGGAAAAATTGACACGCTTTTAACAGGGAAGTCAGTGCTGGCAATCGGACCGGGACTTGGGCAGACGCCGGAGACAGAACGCTTCACGGCC
>Ga0335085_10015927_pt1 | contig 10886 bp, 7 predicted proteins | sample Lox_Sample_45_FD_206712 | JGI IMG/M metagenome (GOLD analysis project Ga0335085, IMG submission 206712) | Soil microbial communities from Loxahatchee National Wildlife Refuge, Florida, United States - Lox_Sample_4.5 | ecosystem: Environmental > Terrestrial > Soil > Wetlands | place: USA: Florida... | reverse complement strand
TCCCAGGGCTATACCTTTGCTTCTCTGCTCGGCACGGGATCATCGTCCGGAATGGTCTTAGTTGGACTTACTTTGGTTCCACTAGGCTGGTCCCGCAAAACGCGGAAACAGATCACGCGAGTGGGTAGCCTCACCCTGCTGCTGGCAATCGGTACCTTGCTGATGATTCAAGCCGGATGTGGCTCCAGCAATGGCAACCACACTCCTATGACAAACAGCATGATCACGATCACTGGCACTTCGGGATCGATAGCCCACTCTACACAGGTGGCGCTTACGGTCAACTGATCGGTAGAGGGTCCGATGATTTCGGCTTAGCAAGGTTTCCAGCGCAAGCTCCGTGATGTCTCCTCCGGGTTCCCCACGTGGTGGAACTTCATTGCGGAGCGGCGCTGGAACACTCTGTCTTTACTGAAGAAGTCCAAACACCGCCACGCCCGTTGGCGTTCCAATGTAGATCCTTCCGTTGGCGATCATCGGTGTGATGAACTTATTTCCAGCCCCGAAGTGATCGCGCGAGCCCTGCTGATTGCTGTTGTAGAGCTCCTGGGTCAAATCGAGCGCGTTGTAAGCATGCAGTACCGCGGTAGAGCCGTTCTCGACCGCCCAGACGATCCCGCTCTGGGAGAAATTCGCCGAGATGCTCGGCGTAGTTCCCGGATACCCGAAGGTGTTGCTGGTCTGGCTCTTGGGCGACGTGGCGAGCTTTCCATTCACAATGGGAAAGGCCTTGATGTGATCGCCCACTCCGCCGAAATAAACCGTGTTGTAGAAGTATGCGGGCATTGACCACGCTCCGCTGGGAAGCGCGCCGGTGATCTGCTGATAAAGATTGTTGTTATTGTTCGGGTTCCACTTGCCCATGTTGTCGCGGTCTGCAACGTAGATGTTGCCATCCTTGCCGGCGCCGATCACCAGGTGGACTTTCTTGCCGAGCGAAACCGAAACATCGGGAAGCACGAGCGCTCCGCCGGAGCCAAGATCAATGTCCGCGTTCGACTGTTGCACGGTGTTGTAGGTGTTGAAGTAGTCCTCGACGGCCAGCGCGCCCGTGCTCGAAACCTTCACCATGGCGTTCCCATAGTCGCCGTTGATGGGGAATCCGTTGCCGTCGAGCGTGGTGTCGAAGACGCCGTTCGCGTCGAGGAAGTAAATGTAGCCGTCCGTGTCCGCGGCAATTCCGGCGCCCGCCTGCCAGATTGCGCCGCCATAGGCGTTGGGTGTGAAGTTCAGCACAGAGAGCTGCTGTAAGTTCGAGGCGTCGTACTGCATCATCCAGCCGGTATACGGCCGTATGTCGCAATGCGAGGTGAACGCGAGGTATATCTTGCTGCTGAGTTCCAGCAGCCCGGTGCGCTCGGCGTACTGCTTGGGATCGAAGACTACGAAGCCGTTCTGGTGGTTGTCGCCGTTGCCCGGATACTTGGCCTGGATTTCAACCGGGCCGCCGAACAGTTCAGCGCCGGTGGTGATGTCGAGCGCGTGCAGTCGCTGATGGTACGCGCTGTTCGAGTCCTTAGACATGGCCACGAAATAAATCGCTCCCCGGTTGCGATCGATCACAGGCGTGTTGGTGATGCCGATCTGCGGACTGATTTGACTGCAGCCATTTACCGCCTCGCTTGGATTCTCGCCCTGCAAGAGCGCCGTCGCCGTCCACAGCTGTGTGCCGCTGTCGGCGTCGAAGGCGTAGATGGTGTCGTGCTCGCTCACCACGTAAAGTACGTTGCGCGATACCCCGTTGATCAGCACGTTCGAGGCATATAGCGGCTCGGCGTCTATCTTGCCGTCGGTCGTGAGGAAATTCACCTTGCCGAAATTTGTGGAATTGACGTTCGCAGGGGTCAGAGTGGTTTCCAGCGGCATCAGTCCTGTGCGCATGATGTCGTTGTGATAGGTGAGAACGTTGAGGGGCTCTGCCGCCGCGCCGATGCGCTTTTGCGCCGTTAGCGTGGTGAGGAAGAACGTCGGAATCAACAAAGTGCAAAGAAGAACGTTGCGAGAAGGCATTGCGGGCACCTCCAGGAGCATTCGGAAGAGTGTACTGCAAGCAGATGGGCTGAATCGCGGTGAAGTTTGCCGAGTTTCGAAAATTTTACTTAGACGGCCACTTTCGTGTCGGCCTGCTATTGAATATCGGCCGCTGGATATAATCATGCGATGGACGAACAGGATTTTCGCCGCCAAGCCGACTCGAGCCTGGAAGCTCTGAAGCGCAGCCTGTACGAAGCCGAGGGTGAGGCTGACTTTGACGTGGAAGAGAATGCCGGTGCGCTGCACATCAGTTTCGAGGAGCCGCCGGCGAAGTTTATCGTGTCGCCGAATGCTCCCGCGCGCCAGATCTGGATCTCGGCGCTATCCACCAGCTTCAAACTCGACTGGTCGCAGAAGAAGAACGACTTCGAGCTGGCCAAAACAGGCGAGGGATTGAAGCAGCTCGTTTGTCGGCTGATGAACGAACAGCTTGGGGAAGAGGCGATTCGCTTGAAGTGAGAAGACGTCAAGCGCTCCTCGTTATTCGCCTTCGGCCAGAAAAGAGTAAGAAGTACTGAAGGGCGGTCGGTGAACATTGTGGTGAGTAGTTCTGGTTTCGCGTCGCCGAGCCGACGACTCCGCGAAGCGGAGACAATAATCTAGCCCAGCACGCCAGTGCTGGGTACCTATAGCGAGAGGGACTCGCGTCTTATTCGGCACCTTACCCAGCACTCCGGCTTCGCCTGCGTGCTGGGCTAGACTGTGGCCTCCGCTTCGCGGAGTCGTAGCGTTTGGCACGCATTCCTCCTCGGTAGGGTTTAGGCGCTCTACTTACACGCCCCAGCTCCACCCTCAATCGCTGTCCCCTCTTCGTAATCGTTCCAGGTCTCAATCATCAGGAAGGGCAAGAGCCGCTGCTGGTTGTAATAGCGGCGGAACAGCCGCAGGGTGTCGTCCAGGGTGCGCCCGCAACGCGCGCTCATGTGGCGGTTCTGGCTCCAGCTTGCGCGTGAGTCGTTGAACCCGGGCCACGCGCCTCCCACAGCAATTTTGTTGGGGTACTTCGCAATCATTGTTTGATAGAAATTCTCGAGGTAATCTTCTCCCCAGTCGCTGCCGTTCGCACTCCATCCAGCTTTGCCTGGATTAACCCACGCATAGAACCCGTCGAAGGCATCCGCGTACTTCTGATTGATGTCCTTAAAAATGAGCAGCGGTGGATCTCCCCACGAGTTGACGGTTTGCCGCACCCGGTTCCAGTCGGTATGGCCGCCCTTGGGGAAGATGAAGATCATCGGCTTGCCTTCATAGCGCAGATAGGAATTTCGGGAGATCATCGCGTGCGGCCCGATGTACCGGTCGTAGGCATATTGCAGATCCACGATAACGGCATCTGTGCTTTCGGCCGGATTGCTTTCGTCTTCGTCATACATCAGCGCGACCTTGAAGTCCTTCTCAGCCGCTGCCTGCTGCATCAGGGTGTACGCCTTGTCCTCGAAGTCGTGGCGCGCGCCGTACCAGTTCACGACGAAGGCCGCAATGCCCAGTTGCTTGGCGTGATCGATCTGCTGTTCGATCTTCACGCGGTCGAGCGACGAGTAGCCCACGTCGATGTGACTGGGCTGTCCAAACCAGGGCTGGTAATCCGCCAAGAGGGTTGGATCCTGCGCCTCCCCGATGAAGTGATTCATCGCGAGAGGCTGGTGGACGGCTTGGTGACTGCAACCTGCAGTTGTCAGCAGGGCAGCCGCAGCGAGGACGAGGCTTAGGGCAAATCGGCCAGCAGGCCGGCTACGAAAGATCGAACAATGCATATCGAATACAGAAACCAACGCCGTTAGATGAAAAATTGGGCAGCAGCGTTGGTCAGAGCTGGATTTAGCGTTCGATAAGCTCTTGGTTGCCCAGGCGGGCGGCGTTTGACTCGTGAGGTGCGCTGGGAGAGAATGGATGGGACGCGTGGGTCAGCGTCGTCCTTCCTTATTGTGGGCCTGTGGCGCAGCTGGGAGCGCGCTTCCATGGCATGGAAGAGGTCGTCGGTTCGATCCCGACCAGGTCCACCAAGCTTTAGTTCATCTAAATCAATAACTTGCAATCAAAATGATGGCGACCGGCGTAAATGCGGGCGCTTCCTCAGCGATGACACGGCGAAGCGCAGTGTAGGAAGCAGCCTCTGCGTTCTTCGGTCCGCTCACACCGCAAAGTGGGGTGCGGGCATGTACAAACATCTCGATCATCACAATTCGGAATGTGATTCTGATGAAGGGGAGTCCCCGGAATCACGCGTAGCTGTTCCGATATGTGTTGCTACCAGAAATTCTGGATGGGCGGTATGCGGCCGGATGAGAGAACGCATTCGTAGACGAAGGCCGACTTCTCCGGAGTAGTCGCACAAGCTTGTTGGCAGGCCACTTCCGGTTTGCTGATGAATCGTTGAGTACCCATCGACCCTTTGGTTCTCAGGATAAAGGGTGATGTTAGGCTAATTGACTTCGTGGCAGAGTTTCAGCTTTGACGATTACACGGGAGAGCTGTGAAATCGCCTGATCTGCCCTGGGTGCGCAGTATCATTTGACCGACAGCAAAAGAGACTGCGTGCCCACTATCGGTTCCGTTCACCCGCGAACTGCCTATCTTTGTCGGCATCGAAGGCTCACTGCGGTAGATGCCAGGAATTGGCGTGCTTAGGCGGGGAATACGGTTGTGAGTGATTGGACCTGCGGCTGTCGCCTTCGAGGAGAGGATTTGCGAAACGGTGATCAGGTTAGAACCTGCACGGGAAGCCTGGTTCCTCGGGCTTTCCCGAGACTTGTCCGCTGCAGGTTTGTGATCTTCTTAGGCGTCTTCGTCATCCTGTTTTTGCGCGCTGGCGCACTTCATGCGCTCGATTCGGGCAAACGTATGACCCAGTACATGCACACCTCCTGGCGAACACAAGACGGGCTCGCCCCCGCGAGCATGTCTGCGATCGCCCAAACCTCGGACGGCTTCCTCTGGTTCGCATCGGATAGCGGCGATCTGTATAGATTCGACGGCGTTCGATTTGTTCTGTGGCGATTGCCTCTAAAGGACGCCATCTCGGTCACGAATTTGTTGGGCGACCGCTCAGGTGGGCTGTGGGCGGTGGGCAGGAGTGAGGTTGTTCACCTAAAAGCCGGGGCCGTCATCTCTCATTTCGTGATAGAAGCGCTTTCAGCGGCGCAGAGCGTGAGTGAAGATCCGGACGGCTCGTTGTGGGTCGTCCGTGGCCTCAACAGTATTTCCGACTCACCTCTTTGCCACGTCACCGATAGCGGGGTTAAGTGCTTCGGTAAGTCGGATGGAATACCTATTTGCCCGATCGATTCTCTATTGGCAGATGGAAAAGGGGGCTTTTGGCTGGGAGGGCAAACCGCCCTCGTGCATTGGCATGCTGGCGTCTCGGAGACATACCGCATCGCAGCATTAGAGTCGAATTTAGGACAGAGCGGGATAGTGAACCTGTCCCTTGCTCCTGATGGAGGTCTATGGATTGGCATAGCAGGAGAAGGGCGCGGGCTTGGGCTGGCAAAGCTGCAGGACGGCACGGTGAAACCGTTCGTAAGGTCCGGTTTCGATGGGAGCAAGATAGGGGTTTCTGCGATACGCTTCGACCGTGCGGGCAGCCTTTGGATCGGTGCTTTAGGCAAGGGGCTATTTCGAATCCACGGCGACGCGGTCGATCACTTCTCATCCGCAGAAGGCTTGTCCAGCGATTCTGTGTGGGACCTTTTCGAAGACCGTGAAGGGATTCTCTGGGCCGCAACGGCAAATGGAATTGACAGCTTCCACAACCCGCGCGTCACTACCTTCTCAGCCTTGGAAGGCCTGGGGAGAAACAATGCGACTGGCATCCTCGCGAGCAAAGATGGCAGCCTCTGGGTCGCGAACTCTGGCCTGCTCAATCACCTCGACAAAGGGGTCATCTCCTCGATCTCCACGAGTCCTGGTCTTCCGGGTCATCAAGTCGCTTCGTTGCTTGAAGACCACGGCGGCAATCTGTGGGTAGGAGTGGACGACGGACTGTATGTCTTGAAGCAAGGTCACTTCCGTCGCCTTCCTGAACCAAACCAGAGGCCGCTTGGATTGGTGGTCGGGATGGCGGAGGACATCGACGGGAATATCTGGGCAGAGTGCGCGGGCAATCCGCGAAAGCTGGTCCGTATACGAGATTTCCAGGTGAGGGAAGAGTTTTATGCGTCGCAAATCCCGGCAGGGCATACCCTCGCTCCGGATCCGCAGGGTGGAATCTGGATTGGAGCTCTGGGAGGCGACCGCCTCATGCTGTTTCGCAATGGCTCGTTGCAAACATTCTCGGTAGACCGTGAAGGGGCTCCGTGGAGCCATCAGATCATTGCCCAGCCTGACGGTTCCGTGCTTTCTGCTTCCGTGGACGGCCTCGTGGTATTGCGGCAGGGCAAAGTGCAGCGGATGACAACGAAAAACGGTCTACCCTGCAATTCGGTCATCTCCTTTGTTCAGGACAAAGAAAAACGCTGGTGGCTCTACACCGATTGCGGCGTCGTCGAGTTGCCAGATGCCGAACTCCAGCGCTGGTGGGCGCATCCCGAAGCGGTTGTGCAGACCCATGTCTACGACGTGTTGGACGGAGCCCAGCCGGGACGACCGTCGTTCAATTCAGCCGCATACTCCACTGATGGGTGTGTGTGGTTTGTGAACGGACATGTCGTGCAGATGCTGGACCCGTCCACGGTTTCGCAATCGGTATTGCCGGCCGTGGCCTACGTCGAATCGATTATTGCTGATCGAAAGGAATACACGATTGGCGGTTATCGGAAGCTTCCTCCGCATCCCCGCGACCTGCAGATTGATTACACCTCGCCCACGTTTCTGATTCCACAGAAGGTGAAGTTTCGTTACCGGCTTGACGGTTACGATCGCGACTGGAAGGATGCCGGTACGCGGCGGCAGGCCTTCTACACCGATTTGCCTCCCGGGAAGTATTCGTTTCACGTGATCGCGTGCAATAGTGACGGTGTCTGGAGCGAAGCTGCCGCAAAACTGGATTTCTCCATCGCTCCTGCTTACTACCAGACGAATTGGTTTCGCGCCCTGTGCCTCGCAGCATTCATGGCTTTGGTGTGGGGACTCTATCAGCTCCGTATTCGGCAGATGGCGCGAGAGTTCAACCGCGCATCCGACGCTCGCGTCGAAGAACGTACACGTATTGCCCGCGAACTCCACGATACCCTGTTACAAAGTTTTCAGGGCCTATTGCTCCGCTTCAAATCGGTTGACAAGGTGCTACCGGACCGGCCCGTTGAGGCCAAGCAGCGGCTGGCAGGTGCGCTTGATGGGGCGACCCAAGCTATCACCGAAGCTCGCGATGCCGTGCAGGGCCTACGGCAGTCCTCCGGATTAAAGGTCGATCTGGCACCAGCGATCAGCGTGTTGGGCGAAGATCTGGCGGCACAGGCAGGCGAGAATATCCCCGCCTTTCGTGTCGAGACGCGTGGCGAAGTGCGAGAATTGCATCCCGTCTTGCGGGACGAAGTTTATAGGATTGCGGCGGAGGCACTGCGTAATGCCTTCCGACACGGCCATGCGCAGCGCATCGAAGTGGAAATTCACTATGAACCCACACAATTGAGAGTGAGGGTGCGCGATGACGGTCAAGGTATCGACCCAAAGGTCGTGGCCGGAACTCGGGTGAGCGGTCATTACGGGTTGCCGGGTATGCGCGAGAGGGCAAAGTTGATCGGCGGGCGGCTGGAGTTGTGGAGCGAACTCCACAGTGGAACAGAGGTGGAACTGGTTGTGCCGGCCTCCATCGCCTATGAGGCGCCTGACAAGGTGCGGTTGCCGTTCTTCGAAAAGCGCGCCAGGACGGCGAAAGCGAAGTCATGACGGACGCCGGTCCAATCCGCATCCTGGCCGTAGATGATCATCCGCTACTTCGCCAAGGGATTGCCGGCATCATCGCCGATGAGCCCGACATGGTACTGTTGGCGGAGGCCGCGAACGGGCGCGACGCCATACAGCAGTTTCGGGCGCATCGTCCAGACATTACCCTCATGGATCTCCAGATGCCGGAAATGAACGGCGTCGATGCCATGATCGCGATTCGTAACGAATTTCCAGAGGCGCGCATTATCGTGCTAACGACATACACTGGCGATGTGCAAGTCGTGCGCGCGCTACAGGCCGGCGCTCGCGCGTATCTACTGAAGAACACTCTGCACGAGGAGCTTTTGAACACTATTCGCGCGGTCCACGCGGGCAGGAAGACCGTTTCGCCCGAGATAACCTTCACTCTCGCCGAACACGCCACCGATGACCCTCTGACGCCGGCCGAGGTGCGGGTGCTTCGCCTGATTGCTCAAGGCAAAGGCAACAAGGAAATTGCGGCTCAGCTCTCGCTGAGTGAAGAAACGGTCAAAGGGCAAGTTCGGAACATCCTGTCCAAATTGGGCGCCCACGATCGCGCTAATGCCGCCGCGATTGGAATCAAGCGTGGGATCATCGAGTTCTAGGCCCGAGTTCTAGCCCCCAAACGAGTGTTTCCCATCGACCTTTTGAGGCTTTCAGCCTCTGCCTGTATGTCCGTAATATTTGGGGCCAGCAGACCTTGGGGATGAAGGTTCTCCCCAAGATATCTCGGGACAGATCAGAAAAACTAAAGCGAAAGGCAGACTACGAACGATGCACACCACGATGGTAAACACAGTCAGTAACCAGGTGCGAAAGTACCTTCTTCCCATTGCGCTTGTCTTCGCATTCACTTTGAGTGCCTGGGCACAATGGTCCAACGATCCAATGCAGAATCTGGCGATCTCTGATATTCCGAACGCCGACCAGGTTCAGCCCAAGGTTGTTCCCCTGGCCGACAACGGGTTCTTCGTCAGCTGGTTCAATAACAATCCCAATGATCCGCCACCTCATGGCTACGATACCTATCTCCAGCGCTTGGACCTGAACGGGTATGAGCAGTGGATGCATGACGGCATTCAAATCGCGAAGCTAACCAACAGCTCTACGGAAGACTATGGATTGGATGTCGACACCCAAGGCAATGCCTTGCTCGCGTTTCTCGACAACCGCGAAAACGCGAACCAGCAGGTGACCGTGACTAAGGTCAGCCCGAGCGGCGAGCAGCTATGGGGACCCAACGGCGTACAGCTCACTGCCGTCACGCCCAATGCGCACCAGCCGAAGGTCGCTGGTACCAGCGACGGTGGAGTTGTTGTTGCCTGGACCGCCTATGGGCCGACATATTCGTTCATCGTGCTGCAGAAGCTCGATGCCAATGGAAAGCCTCAGTGGGCTTCCAACACGCTGGTAAACAACGGCATGATTCTCAGCGAAAACAAGGCCGACTACATGGTCTCGGACCTACACGCCTCCGACAACGGATCGGTAATCGTCTCATTCAGCCGCGACACCGGATTCCGCAGCAGTCGTTATCTCTACGCCAACAAGATTTCCGCTTCGGGTCAGCTGCTTTGGGGCGCCGGCCACGTAAAGGTCTTTAACACCGGTTCGCTTCAGCTGGGCAATTACCCCGCGTTTGTTACCGACGGCGCCGGCGGAGCGATATTCTCCTGGTACACCAGCAGCCCTCTGCAATCGTACGTGCAGCATATCAATGCCGATGGCAGCGAGGCCTTCGCGCATAACGGCGTGCCGGTTTCGACCAACGCTTCGCAGATCCGGGTATCGCCTTCGGCTGCTTACAACCCTGCAACGAAAGAAATCTTTGTCTCCTGGGAAGAAGAGAACTCCGTTCAGAGCATGAGCGGTGTTTATGCGCAGAAGTTCGACGCCAGCGGTAACCGGCAGTGGGGAGATTCAGGGCTGGTCATCGTTCCGTTGCAGAACAGCAACAATGCCGAGCTCGCGGAGCGTACAGTGCTGATTGGCGATGGCGCGTTTGTATTCTGGATCGATCAGCAGGCCAACCTCAACGGGCTCCTCCAGGGTATACGGTTGAACAACGATGGCAGCAGCTATTGCGCGCAGTTCCCCGTAAGTTCGGTAGTCGCCCAGAAGTCGCGTCCCTGGACTGCGCAAGCGATGAACAACAATACGGTGGTCGCATTCCAGGATTACCGTAGCGGCAATTCGAACCTCTACATCCAAAACGTCAATCCCGACTGTACGTTGGGCAGCGAGAGCCACTAAAAGAGTGGATTTTGATAGGTATGCTTTCGAGGGCGGCCTGAACAGGTCGCCCTTCGTTCTGAACACCGGCATTGGTGACTACTGAGACCCTTGCCTTGAGTTCTATGGTCCTCCGAAAGGGCGCACAGCAAGAGTCTTCGGGGGCCTTCGGGCTTCGCCAAAGGCTAAATAACATCGAGGTCCATTGCGGCGACTCTTCTCAACTTTCGCGGGCGGCGTTCCTGGGCTTGGCCTGCTGTTTCTGCGGCTTGTTGCGGGCGGTGCATTGATTTTGGACGCCGTAAATGCCGCGGGCGGCTCGATCTCATGCATGGTGCCGCATCTGCTTGCTGGACTCGCAGGCCTACATCTGCTTATAGGTCTATGGACGCCCAGCGCGGGAATTCTGCTGGCTATTTGCGAGATGTGGATCATCCTCTCTCAGACCACGGAGCTCCGGAGCCATATTCTGCTGGCGTCGCTCGGCGTTGCATTGTCTATGATCGGCCCCGGCACGTGGTCACTCGATGCCCGTCTCTACGGGTGGAAGCGCATTGAAATCCCAACACGCAGAGGCTAACGTCTCGGATCGAAGCCAAGCAGCTTTTAACGGAAGGTGATGCTCACGGCGGCGATACAATCGCGCCGAAATGGTCACTGGCAGAGGTGACTACTATCACAGCAATTCGTAGCCTCCGCCAGAGAGAATGCGAAGTGGTGAGGCTGTGCACATGCAGAACCTTGCCGAACTCGCCGCCGTAGCCACCGAAACA
>Ga0335085_10015926_pt1 | contig 10887 bp, 20 predicted proteins | sample Lox_Sample_45_FD_206712 | JGI IMG/M metagenome (GOLD analysis project Ga0335085, IMG submission 206712) | Soil microbial communities from Loxahatchee National Wildlife Refuge, Florida, United States - Lox_Sample_4.5 | ecosystem: Environmental > Terrestrial > Soil > Wetlands | place: USA... | reverse complement strand
AGGTCATCTGATGCAGGCGATCCACGTGCGACGGGGCGACCTGGTCGGCGTCATCACCGGCCGCGAGCGCGGCAAGCGCGGCAAGGTGCTGCGCGTGCTCAGCGACAAGGGCCGGGTGGTGGTCGAGCACGTCAACATGATCAAGCGTCACCAGCGGCCGACCCAGAAGCTGCGGCAGGGCGGCATCATCGAGCGGGAGGGCGCGCTGGCGCTGTCCAACGTGCTGCCGGTCTGCCCCCGCTGCGACAAGCCGTCGCGGACCGGGATCAAGGCGCTGGCCGACGGCCGCAAGATCCGCACCTGCAAGCGGTGCGGCGACGCGATCGACAAGGGTTAGACAGACATGGCCAAGCCAGGCGAGAGCACGCCCGCTCCGAAGGCCCCCGCCGGGGGCAAGGGCGGCACCCCGCGTCCGCCGCAGCAGCAGGGCCGCGGCAAGGGCCCCGCCCCCGATACCGCCGCCGTCGCCAAGACGCGGCCCAAGTCCACCGGGCAGACGAAGCCGCGGCTGAAGGACCACTTCGTGCAGACGGCGGCGCCCGCCCTCATGAAGGAGCGCGGCTACGCCAACGTGTGGGAAGTGCCGCGCCTGCACAAGATCGTCATCAACATGGGCGTGGGCGAGGGGCGCGACAACGCCAAGGTCCTCGACTTCGCCACCGCCGACCTGCAGCTCATCGCCGGCCAGAAGCCGGTGGTGACCAAGGCCAAGAAGTCGATCGCGAACTTCAAGCTGCGCGAGGGTGTGCCGATCGGGGCCAAGGTGACGCTGCGGGCCGCCCGCATGTACGAGTTCCTCGACCGGCTGATGAACGTGGCGCTGCCGCGCGTGCGCGACTTCAAGGGCGTGCCGCCCAAGGGCTTCGACGGGCGCGGCAACTACGCCCTCGGCCTGCGCGAGCAGCTCATCTTCCCGGAGATCGTCTACGACAAGGTCGACAAGGTCCGCGGCATGGACATCATCATCGTGACGACGGCGCGGACGGACGAGGAAGCCAAGGCGCTCCTGGCACAGCTCGGCATGCCGTTCAGGGAGTCTTAGAGGACATATGGCCAAGACCGCGCTCATCATGAAGTCGCTGGGAACGCCGAAGTTCTCGACGCGGCGCTACAGCCGCTGCCGGCTGTGCGGCCGCCCGCGCGGCTACATCCGCAAGTTCCGGATGTGCCGCCTGTGCTTCCGGGAGCTCGCCCTCAAGGGCGAGGTGCCGGGCATCGTGAAGGCGAGCTGGTAGCCATGCGCACCGATCCCATCGCCGACCTGCTGACCCGCATCCGCAATGCCAGCAACGCCGAGCACGAGAAGGTCGACATCCCGTCCTCCCGGCTCAAGGTGCGCATCGCCGAGCTGCTCAAGGACGAGGGATTCATCAAGAACTTCCGGGTGCTCGACGACGCCAAGCAGAACACGCTGCGCGTCTATCTCAAGTACGGCACCGGCAACGAGAAGATGATCTCGGGCCTGGTGCGGGTGTCGACGCCTGGGCGCCGGGTGTACGTCACCCACGACAAGATTCCCTCGATCCTGGCCGGGATGGGCGTCGCCCTGCTCTCGACCTCGCGCGGAGTGTTCACCGACCGCGAGGCGCGCAAGCAGAAGGTGGGCGGCGAAGTCCTCGCCTACGTGTGGTAGGGGAGCCGACATGTCACGCATCGGCAAGCAACCGATCAAGATCCCGCAGGGCGTGAAGGTGGCGGTGGACGGCAACACCGTCCGCGCCGAGGGGCCCAAGGGCAAGCTGAGCCAGCCGGTGCCGGCCGGGCTCACGCCGAAGATGCAGGACGGCACCGTGGTGATCGAGCGCGGCAGCGACGAGCGCCCGGTGCGCGCGCTGCACGGCCTCGCCCGCGCGCTGGTCGCCAACATGGTGAACGGCGTCAAGGACGGCTTCGAGCGCAAACTGGAGATCATCGGCATCGGCTACCGCGCCCAGATGCAGGGCAAGGCGATCCAGCTCGCGCTGGGCTACTCGCACCCGATCGTGTTCCCGCTGCCGGAGGGGATCACGGCCGAGATCGACAAGCAGACCGCCATCACCCTGCGCGGCGCCGACAAGGCGCTGCTGGGGCAGACGGCGGCCAAGCTGCGGGCCCTGCGCAAGCCCGACCCCTACAAGGGCAAGGGCATCCGCTACCTGGGCGAGGTGGTCCGCAAGAAGGTCGGCAAGAAGGCGGGCGCGAAATGATCATCAGGGACAAGCGGGGCCCCCGCGACAAGCGGCACTACCGGCTGCGGCGCTGGGTGCGCGGCACCGCGGCGCGGCCGCGGCTGGCCGTGTTCCGGAGCCTCAACCACATCTACGCCCAGGTCGTCGACGACGACAGCGGCCGCACGCTGGTCGCCGCCGACAGCCGCAGCAAGGAGTTCCGCGCCGCCAACCCCACGGGGGGCAACGTGGCCGCCGCCAAGGTGGTCGGCGCGCTGCTGGCCCAGCGGGCCAAGGCGGCCGGCCTCACCCAGGTCGTGTTCGACCGCGGCGGCTACCAATTTCACGGCCGGGTGAAGGCGCTGGCGGATGCCGCCCGCGCCGGCGGCCTCGTTTTCTAGGGGGAGACACCGAGTGGCGGAAGCGAAGATCGATCCCAGCGTGCTGGAGCTCAACGATCGCGTCGTCTCCATCAACCGCGTCGCCAAGGTCGTCAAGGGCGGGCGGCGGTTCTCGTTCACGGCGCTGGTCGTCGTGGGCGACGGCCGCGGCCACGTCGGCGTCGGCCTCGGCAAGGCCCACGAGGTTCCGGAGGCGATCCGCAAGGCGGTCGAGCACGCCAAGAAGGATCTGATCTTCGTGCCGCTCAAGGAGACCACCATCCCCTGCGAGATCACCGGTCACTTCGGCGCGGGGCGGGTGTTCCTCAAGCCGGCCGTGCCGGGCACCGGCGTCATCGCCGGCGGCGCCGTGCGGCCCGTGCTGGAGGCGGCCGGGGTGCAGGACATCCTGACCAAGACGCTCGGGTCCAACAATCCGCACAACGTCCTCAAGGCGACGATCGACGCGCTCCGGCGCATCAAGCGGCTGCAAGACCTGCACGCCGCCCGCCGCCGCGGCGGCGACGGCAACCTGGTGGAGGAGGCGGTCGGTGCCAAGCAAGAAGCTTAAGGTCGCGCTCAAGCGGAGCCTCATCGGGCTGAGCCCCAAGCAGGAGGCGACCGTGAAGGCGCTCGGGCTCCGGCGGATGCACCAGTCCGTCACGCACGAGGACACGGCGCAGATCCGCGCGATGATCGCCAAGGTGCCGCACGTGCTCGAGGTGAGCCATGAAGCTTGAGGATCTGCGCCCGGCGCCGGGCTCCGTCAAGCGCCGCAAGCGCGTCGGCCGCGGGCCGGGCTCCGGTCACGGCAAGACGTCCACCAAGGGCAGCAAGGGCCACAAGGCCCGCTCGGGCGGCGGCAAGACGATGGGCTTCGAGGGCGGCCAGATGCCGCTCTACCGGCGCATGCCCAAGCGCGGCTTCCTGCCCTACGGCGGCAAGACCGAGTATGCCGTCGTGAATCTCAAGGGGCTGGGTGCCTTCGCCGCCGGGGCCACCGTGGATCCCGACGGCCTCGCCGGCGCCGGGCTCATCAAGAAGACGAACCGCGGCCGCGTGAAGCTGCTGGGCGACGGCGACGTGCCGCACGCCCTCACCGTGCGCGTGCACGCGATCAGCGAGTCGGCCAGGGCGAAGATCGAGGGACGGGGAGGACGCGTCGAGGTTTTGCCCTCGTGATCGAGAGCCTGCAGTCGTTCCAGAACGTCTTCAAGATCCCGGAGCTCAAGCGCCGGGTCCTGATGACGGCGCTGCTGCTGTTCGCCTACCGCGTGGGCGCCCACGTGCCCACGCCGGGCATCGACGGCCACGCGCTGGCACAGTTCTTCGACCAGGTGCAGGGCACGCTGCTCGGCATGGTCGACCTGTTCTCCGGCGGCAACCTGCGCCGGCTGTCGATCTTCGCGCTCGGCATCATGCCGTACATCTCGGCCTCCATCATCCTGCAGCTGCTGACGGTGGTCATTCCCGCCCTCGAGCGGCTGGCCAAGGAGGGCGAGGCCGGGCGCAAGAAGATCACGCAGTACACGCGCTACGGCACCGTGGCGCTGTCGCTGGTGCAGTCGCTCGGCATCGCCTACGGGCTGGAAAGCATGCGCAGCCCCACCGGGATGTCGATCGTGCCCACGCCGGGCTGGGGCTTCCGGCTGCTCACGATGATCACGCTCACCGCCGGCACCGCGCTCATCATGTGGCTCGGCGAGCAGATCTCCGAGAAGGGCATCGGCAACGGCATCTCGCTGATCATCTTCGCCGGCATCGTGGTGCGGCTGCCCTCGGCCATCACCGCCTCCTACACGCTCATCACCACCGGTGAGCTGAAGCTGTTCGTGTTCGGCGCCATCGTGGCCATCATGGTGGGGGTGACGGCGGCGGTCGTCCTCATGCAGGAGGGCCAGCGCAAGATCCCCGTGCAGTACGCCAAGCGGGTGGTGGGCCGGCGCGTGTACGGCGGCCAGTCCACGCACATCCCGCTGCGCATCAACACGGCCGGCGTCATCCCGGTCATCTTCGCCTCCTCGCTGATCCTGTTCCCGGCCACCCTCACGCGCTTCATGCCCTACGGCTGGATGCAGTCGGTGGCGGACGCGCTGAGCCCCGGGCACATGACCTACACGTTCCTGTACATGGGCCTCATCATCTTCTTCGCCTACTTCTACACGGCGATCGTCTTCAACCCGGTCGACCTCGCCGACAACATGAAGAAGTACGGCGGCTTCATCCCCGGCGTGCGCCCCGGCAAGAAGACGGCCGAGTACATCGACCACGTGCTGACGCGCATCACGCTGCCGGGCGCCCTCTTCCTGGCCCTGATCTCGGTGCTGCCCGACCTGCTGATCCGCGCCTTCAACGTGCCGTTCTACTTCGGCGGCACCAGCCTGCTGATCGTGGTCGGCGTGGCGCTCGACACCGTGCGCCAGATGGAATCGCACCTGCTCATGCGCAACTACGAGGGCTTCCTCAAGCGGTCCAAGTCCCGCTCGGGCGCCTTCGCGCGGCGGAGCTGAGGCGTGCGGGTCATCTTCCTGGGGCCGCCCGGCGCCGGCAAGGGCACGCAGGCCAAGGCTCTCGCGCAGGAGTGGCGCGTGCCGCAGGTCTCCACCGGCGAGATGCTGCGCGACGCGGTGAAGGCGGGGACGCCGCTCGGCCGCCAGGCCCAGCAGATCATGGAGAGCGGCGGCCTGGTCGGCGACGACGTGATGGTGGGGCTCATCGCCGAGCGGCTGCGGCAGGCGGACGCCGCCGGCGGCTTCATCCTCGACGGCTTCCCGCGCACGATCGCCCAGGCGGAGGCGCTGCAGCGGCTGCTGAAGGATCTCGGCCACGCGCTCGACGCGGTGGTGTACTTCGACGTGCCCGAGGCCGAGCTGGTGCGCCGGCTGACCGGCCGCCGGCTGTGCCGCCAGTGCCAGACGGCCTATCACCTGGTATCGGCGCCGCCCCGGCAGGCGGGCGTCTGCGACCGCTGCGGCGGCGAGCTCTACCAGCGCGACGACGACAGCGAGGCCACCGCGCGCCATCGCCTGGAGGTGTACGCGCGGCAGACGGCGCCGCTGCTCGACTACTACCGCGGGCGCGGCCTGCTCGCGAGCGTCACGGGCGAGGGCACCGTGCAGGCCATCGGCGCCGCCGTCCGGCGTGCGGTGACGGAGGCCCGGTGATCGAGCTCAAGTCGGCGCGCGAGATCGGCCTCATGCGGCGGGGGGGCCACATCCTGTCCGACGTGAGGGACCGGCTGCGCACGACCGTCAAGCCCGGCGTGTCCACGCTGGAGATCGACCTCGACATCGAGGAATTCATCCGCGCGCGCGGCGCCCTCCCCGCCTTCAAGGGCTATCGCGGGTTCCCCGCCACCGTGTGCATCTCCATCAACGACGAGGTCGTCCACGGCATCCCCTCCGCGCAGCGGCACGTGAAGGAGGGGGACATCGTGGGCCTGGACCTGGGGTGTATCGTGGAAGGGTACTATGCCGACTGCGCGTTCACGCTCGCCGTCGGCGAGGTGCCGCCCCGGGTGCAGGAGCTGCTCGACGTGACCCGGGAGAGCCTCGAGCGAGGCATCACGGAGTGCCGGCCCGGCCGGCGCCTGTCCGACGTCTCCCACGCCATCCAGTCGCACGTGGAGCGGCACGGCTTCTCGGTCGTGCGCGCCTTCGTGGGCCACGGGATCGGCCGCGCGCTGCACGAGGAGCCGCAGGTGCCGAACTTCGGCGATCCCGGCCGCGGGCCGCAGCTGCGCCCCGGCATGGTGCTGGCGATCGAGCCGATGGTGACGATGGGCAGCTGGGAGGTCCGCATCCTGGACGACGGGTGGACGGCGGTGACCAAGGACGGGAGCCTGGCCGCCCACTTCGAGCACACGATCGCGGTGACCGACGGCGGCCCCGAGGTGCTGACGAGCAAGAACGGGGCGGCCCGGGCCGCCTGAAAGCGCGAATGCCCAAGGAAGACGCGATCGAAGTCGAGGGAACCGTGGTGGAGCCGCTGCCGAACGCGATGTTCCGCGTCGAGCTGGAGAGCGGCCACCGGGTGCTGGCCCACGTGAGCGGCAAGATGCGGATGAACTTCATCCGGATCCTGCCGGGCGACCGGGTGAAGGTCGAGCTGTCGCCCTACGACCTCACGCGCGGGCGCATCACCTACCGGTTCAAATAGGGACAATCAGGCCATGAAAGTCAGACCGTCGGTCAAGACGCGCTGCGAGCACTGCAAGGTGATCCGGCGCTCGGGCGTGGTGCGGATCATCTGCAAGAACCCGCGGCACAAGCAGCGGCAGGGCTAGGAGAACACCATGGCGCGAGTGGCGGGCGTGGATTTGCCGAGAGAGAAGCGGGGCGAGGTGGCGGTGACCTACATCTACGGGATCGGCCGCTCGACGGCCACGCGCATCATGAGCCGGGCCAACGTGGATCCGGCCAAGAAGGTGAAGGCGTGGAGCGACGAGGAGACCGCCCGCATCCGCGAGCTCATCGAGCGCGAGCTGAAGGTCGAGGGCGACCTGCGGCGCGAGATCTCGATGAACGTCAAGCGGCTCATGGACATCGGTGCCTACCGCGGCATCCGCCACCGCAAGGGATTGCCCGTGCGCGGCCAGCGCACTCACACGAACGCGCGCACCCGCAAGGGCCCGCGCAAGGGCGTCATGGTCAAGAAGAAGCCGACCGCGGCGGCGACGCCGGCCCCGGCGGCGGCCGCGCCCAAGAAGGCAGGAGCCTAACGCATGGCAGAGCCGGCAAAGCCCGCTCCCCGCAAGAAGGGCGGCAAGAAGCGCGAGCGCCGCGAGGTCCGCACCGGGATCGCCCACGTGCAGGCCACGTTCAACAACACGATCGTGACGCTCACCGACAAGGGCGGCAACGTCGTGTCGTGGTCGAGCGCCGGCAGCGCCGGCTTCAAGGGCTCGCGCAAGTCCACGCCCTTCGCGGCGCAGACGGCGGCCGAGATCGCCGCCCGCAAGGCCATGGAGTTCGGGCTCAAGCAGATCGAGGTCTTCGTGCGGGGACCGGGGGCCGGCCGCGAGGCGGCCATCCGCTCGCTGCAGGCGGTCGGGCTGGAGATCACCGCCATCCGTGACGTCACGCCGATCCCGCACGACGGCTGCCGGCCGCCGAAGCGGCGGCGGGTGTAGGAGGCGACCATGGCCCGTTACGCCGACGCCAAGTGCCGCCTGTGCCGCCGCGAGGGGATGAAGCTCTTCCTCAAGGGCGCCCGCTGCTTCACCGACAAGTGCGCCATCGAGCGGAGGAACTATCCGCCGGGCATGCACGGCCTCAACCGCGGCAAGCTCACGCCCTACGGCGTGCAGCTGCGCGAGAAGCAGAAGGCCAAGCGCATCTACGGCGTGCTGGAGAGCCAGTTCCGCAAGTACTTCCAGTGGGCGGAGAGCCAGAAGGGCGTGACGGGTGAGAGCCTGCTGCGCCTGCTGGAGCTGCGCCTGGACAACGTCGTCTACCGCCTGGGCTTCGCCGCCTCCCGCCGCGAGTCGCGGCAGATGGTGGCGCACGGGCACTTCCAGGTGAACGGCCGCAAGGTCAACGTGCCCTCGTTCCTCACCAAGGTGGGCGACGTGGTGCAGCTGCGGCCCACCTCCAAGATGGGCCCCCGCGTGGACGACAACGCCAACGCCGGCCGCGGCCAGATCCCGCAGTGGCTCGAGGTCGACGTCAACGCCAAGCGCGGGGTCGTGCGGGGCCTGCCGCTCCGCGAGGACATCCAGATTCCCGTGTCCGAGCAGCTGATCGTCGAGCTGTACAGCAAGTAAGGAGCCGCTCACTTATGCCGCGGATTCCATTTCAGAAGCCGAAGAAGGTCGAGTGGGAGATCCTGAGCGACCGCTACGGCCGCCTGGTGGCCGAGCCCTTCGAGAAGGGCTACGCGCTGACGGTCGGCAACTCGCTCCGGCGCACGCTGCTGTCCATCGTGCCCGGCGCCGCGGTGTCCTGGGTGAAGATCGACGGCGTGCGCACCAGCGACACCAAGGTGCCCGGCGTCACCGAGAGCCTGGCCGACCTCCTGCTCAATCTCAAGAAGCTGGCCGTGCAGGTGCCCTCCGACGAGCCGCGCGTGCTGCGCATGCAGGTCAGCGGCCCCAAGGAGGTCAAGGGCGAGGACGTGCCGGAGACCGGCGTCGAGATCCTCAACCCCGAGATCGCGCTCTTTACCCTGGAGGCCGGCGCCAAGCTCACGCTCGAGCTGGGGGTGGGCATCGGCCGCGGCTACGAGGCCGCCGACCTCACGCGCGCCGGCATGCCGGCGGGCGCCTTCTCGCTGGACGCCGCCTTCTCGCCGATCACCAAGGTGACGTACAACGTCGAGATGTCGCGCCTGGGCAAGATCACCGACTACGAGAAGCTGGTGCTGGAGGTGTGGACCAACGGCGCCGTCAGCCCCGACGACGCGCTGACGCGCGCGGCCACCTTCCTGCGCGACCACTTCTCGCCGCTCTCCCCGGGCGGCAGCGACGAGGACGAGGAGGCCGAGGCCAGCGCCGGTGACGCCTACCTGCGCGAGGCCCTCGGCAAGACGCTGGAGGAGCTGGCGCTGCCCGCGCGCGCCATCAACGCGCTCAAGGGCGCCGAGCTGCACCTGGTGGCCGACCTCGTGCAGAAGACGGAGGCCGACCTGGCCGACGTCAAGAACCTGGGCGACAAGTCCATCGACGAGATCAAGACCGCGCTGGCCGCCCTCGGCCTGTCGCTCGGCATGCGGATCGATCCCAACGTGCTGGGCGCGCTCGGTCGCGGGACGAACACGACCACTCCGGCCGGAGGCATCCGATGAGGCATCGCAAGGCCGGCTTCAAGCTCGGACGGCTCACGCAGCACCGCTGGGCCATGTTCCGCAATCTCCTGGTGGGTCTCTTCCGCCACGAGCGCATCGAGACCACCGAGGCCAAGGCCAAGGCCGTGCGCGGCCTGGCCGATCACGTGGTCACGCTGGCCAAGCGCGAGAACCTGCACGCGCGCCGCCAGGTGCTCACGCTGGTGCCCGACAACGAGGTGGTGGGCCGCATCTTCGACACCATCGCCGCCCGCTTCTCCGACCGCCAGGGTGGCTACACGCGCATCATCAAGTCCGGTACCCGCCGCGGTGACGCCGCCCCCATGGTGCTGCTGGAGCTGGTGGACCGTCCCGACACGCCGGCCGGCGGCGACAAGAAGGGCGAGAAGAAGGAAAAGGCGCCGAAGGGCGAGAAGGGCGAGGCCGGCGCCACGGGCCGGAAGAAGAAGCGCGAGAAGGCGGCGGCCGCCGCCGGCTGATCGCGCGTGGCCGTCCGACGCGAGGCCCGGTCCTGCGACGGGCGCTGACCGTCGCCTCGGCCGGCTGGCTCGTGCTCCTGCTGGAGCCGTTGAGCCGCCCCGGCCTCTCGTTCCCGCTGTTCCTCGTCACGTTCTCGATCACCCTCCTCGTCGGCGCCGGGTCACTCGTGCTCGTCCTTGGACGGCCAGGCGCGCGCTGGCGGCTCGTGCCGTGGCTGCTCCATCCGCTGGCCGCCGTGGCCCTCACGCTGCTGTTCCTGCTCTCGCAATCGCCGGCCAATCCGCTGTTCCGCCTGCGCTTCCTGCTCAGCCGGACGGCCCTCGAGCGCGCCGCGGCGGCCGCGCTGGCCAGCCCGCCGACCACCGCGCCGGGCTGGATCGGGCTGTTTCGCGTCGGGCGCGTCGAGTCCGACCCGCCGCGGCAGGTGCGCTACCTCACGGGTGGCTGCGGGGTCGTCGACGAGTGCGGGCTGCTCTACCGGCCGGGCCCGCCTCCGGTGAGACGCGGCAAGACGCGCCTGAAGCCCCTCGGCGGGCCGTGGTATCACCTGTACGCGGTGTTCTAGGCCCGGCGTGCCAATCCACTGCGAGCGGCTCCACGACCCGAGGTCGCCCGAGGTGGACGTGCTCGTCGCCGAGAGCGAGCGGGCCGGCCTGCGCCTCGTACGGCGGCTGGTGGACGAGTGGAACGACGGGTCCAATCGCTTCGACCGTCCGGGCGAGGCGCTCTTCGGCGCCCGCCTCGACGGGCGGCTGGTCGGCGTGTGCGGGCTCAACGTCGATCTCTACGCCGGCGACGCGCGTGTGGGGCGGGTGCGCCACCTCTACGTGCTCGACGCCTCGCGGCGGCTCGGCGTGGCCCGCGCGCTGATGGCCGACGTCTTCACCGCCGCGCGTGGCCGGTTCGACACGCTGCGCCTGAGCACGCGCAACCCGGCGGCGGCGCGCCTGTACGAGTCGCTCGGGTTTCGATCTATCACGGCCGGCGACTGCACGCACGTGATGGCGCTCGCGCCGGGCGAGCGCTAGTGTGATCGCGATGGGACGATGTTCGACCTAGCCCGCTTTCGAACGGCTCAGGACGCCCCGCAGGGGGGA
>Ga0335085_10015925_pt1 | contig 10887 bp, 12 predicted proteins | sample Lox_Sample_45_FD_206712 | JGI IMG/M metagenome (GOLD analysis project Ga0335085, IMG submission 206712) | Soil microbial communities from Loxahatchee National Wildlife Refuge, Florida, United States - Lox_Sample_4.5 | ecosystem: Environmental > Terrestrial > Soil > Wetlands | place: USA... | reverse complement strand
GTCCCCGACCGGAGATATAGCATGCAGATTTCTTTTGTCGCGCCTGCCGATGTTACAGCCAGGGACAGGGACGCCTGGGTGGTGGCCGCAGGCGAATCAGCGGCACTGCTACCTGCCGCGGTGCGGCTGGACAAGGCCAGTGGCGGAGCGCTGACGCGGGCCCTGAAGATTTCCCGCTTTACCGGCAAGAGCGGCCAGATACTGGAAGTGTTGGCGCCGTCCGGCCTCAAGGCTTCGCGCCTGTTGCTGGTGGGATTGGGCAAGCCTGAAACGCTGGACGAAAAGGGACTGGAAACCATCGCTGCGCAGATCGTGGGCCGGCTGTTCACATCGGGCGAAACCGCGGCGAACCTGGAAATCGACTTGCCCAAAGGTTGCAAGGTGAAAAAGGCGGACGCCGCGGCCCATCTTGCCTTCGGCGCCCGTCTGAAAAGTTACGCTTTCGACAAGTACCGCACCCGCAATCTGGATGAATATGAGAAGAAGCTGAAGACGGTGCGGCTAGTCACGCCGGACGTGGCGGCAGCGAAGAAAGCCCTTGCCGGGCTGGCCGCGGTGGCGGACGGCATCTTCCTGGCCCGCGACCTGGTGAACGAACCGCCGAATATTCTGTATCCGGAAGAGTTCGCCCGCCGCGCCAAGGCGCAATTGTCCAAACTTGGCGTCAAGATCGAGATCCTGGGGGAAGCCGAGATGAAGAAGCAGGGCTTCGGCGCGCTCCTGGGCGTGGGCCAGGGCTCGGCGCGCGAGAGCCAGCTGGTGGTGATGCAGTGGAACGGCGGCAAGAAGAGCGCCAGGCCCATCGCGCTGGTGGGTAAAGGCGTGTGTTTCGATTCCGGCGGACTTTCCATCAAAGTCGGCGCTGGCATGCAGGGCATGAAGGGCGACATGGCGGGCGCCGCCACCGTCACCGGCACCATCCTGGCGCTGGCGGCGCGAAAGGCCCGGGTCAATGCGGTGGGTGTGATCGGGCTGGTCGAGAACATGCCCGATGGGGGTGCCTTCCGTCCCGACGATGTGGTGACCTCCCTCTCGGGCCAGACCATCGAAGTGCTGAACACCGATGCGGAAGGCCGCTTGGTGCTAGCCGACGCGCTCACCTATACCCAGCGCCGCTTTAAGCCCAAGCTGGTGATAGACCTCGCCACCCTGACCGGCGCGATTGTGGCCGCGCTAGGCTTCGAGCATGCCGGTGTCTTTTCCAACAATGACGAGCTGGTCCGGCGCATCCAGGCAGCGGGCCGTTACACAGGCGAGCGGGTGTGGCAGCTGCCGCTCGATCCCTTTTACGACAAGATGATCCGCTCCAAGATTGCCGACATGAAGAATATCGGCGGCGCCAATTCCGGTTCCATTACCGCTGCCCAGTTCCTGCTGCGCTTCATCGAGAAGGATACGCAATGGGCCCATCTGGATATTGCTGGCGTGGCCTGGCAGGACAGCGAGCAGAAGCCGACCGTTCCCAGCTGGGGCACGGGCTGGGGCGTGCGCCTGCTCAACCGGCTGGTGAAAGAGTACTACGAGGCATGACCGAGACGCTTTTCTATCATCTCGAACGCCGCGGGCTGGAAGAGGTTCTTCCCGGCCTGGTCGAGAAGTCGCTCCAGCGCGGCTGGCGGGCCCTGATCAAAACCGATTCCAGTGAGCGTTCCGATGCGCTCGACACCCTGTTGTGGACCTATGACGACCAGTCCTTCCTGCCCCATGCACAGTTGGGTGACGGTGATTCGCTTCGTCAGCCGGTCCTGATCACCGTGGAAGAGGGTAATCCCAACGACGCCCGGATTTTCTTCTATGTCGGCGGGGCTCTGCCAGCGGACTGGAGCACCCTGGGGGATCTCAACCGCATAGTCCTGCTGTTCGATGGCCGCGACGCGGAAGCCCTTGCGAAGGCCCGCGCGGCATGGAAAGACGCGAAAGCCGGCGGCCATGACGTGACCTATTGGAAGGAAACGGCGGCCGGCAAGTTCGAGAAGCAGAGTTGATCAGGACGCTAGCGTGGGCTTATTCAATCCCATCACAATCGGAATGCTGCTGGTCAGCCTGGCCATGGCCTATCACATCATCCGCAACGGCAAGTCGCCAATGTGGCTGGTGGCACTGGCGCTGGCGTCTTTCGCGGGCTTTTACAGCTTCCTCGCCACCATCGCGGTCTGGTTCGCCTATCTAATCTTTGGGGTGTTCCCCGATCTGCTCAGGTCGCGTTCTGCCCGCCGGCTGGCCGACAATATGGTCAATGCCGCCGATCCGGGGCGCGCCTATCGCGAGAAATTGCGCAATGTGGAATTGGTCGGCTCGGTGGATTCCAAGCGGGAATTGGCCGAGGAATGTATCCGCATGGGCCGCTTCGCCGATGCCATCGAGCTTTATGAAAGTGCCATGCAGGGACCCTTGGGAAATTCCGATCCCACCCTGCTCAAGGGCCTGGCGCGCGCGCGCATGCTGTCGGGCGATGGCGCGGGCTCGGAGGCGCTTTTCGCCAAGCTCAAACAAACCGATCCAGCCGCCTATGACGCCGATGCCGAGCTGGACTATGCGCGCGCCCTGGCGCTGCAGGGCAAGAACGAGGCGGCGGTGGCGCAGTATGAGAAAGTGGTCAACCGCTATCCCGGCGAAGAAGCGCGGGCGCGCTTTGGACTGCTTCTGGAAAGCATGGGCCAGGAGGCCCGCGCCCAAGCGCTGTTCCAGGAGATACTCAAGTCGGTGAAGGGTGCTCCTGGCTATTATCGCTCACGCCAGCGCGAGTGGACCAATATTGCGCGTTCACATCTAAAGTGAGGCGCACCTCAAGTCTGGCGCGGTGCGAACGCGAAACACGTCGCCCCGATCACGCAGACGATTCCCAGCCCGATCAATCCGGCCGAGTGTGAGTCGAGCAGCACATCCAGCCAGGCGCGCAGGTTGGGCGCCGCAAAGCCACCCAGATTGCCGATGGAATTGATCAGGCCGATGCCGCCGGCGGCCGCGGCGCCGCGCAACAGGCTGGTGGGCAAGGTCCAGAACAAGGCCGGCGACACGATCAGGCCCGCCGCCGCCACGCTGAGCGCGATCAGCGCCACCAACGGCAAGGGCGTGATCGCCGACAAGGCGAGCGCCGCGCCCGACACCGCCAGCGCCACGGCACCCATGCCGCGGGAATTGCCGCGCCGGTCGCACCAGGGCGGGATGATGGTGGTGGCCAGGAGAGCGCAAGCCCAGGGAATGGCCGAGACGAACCCCACTTCCAGCCCGATGCTAGTGCCCAGGAGCTTTGCGACCTGGGCGGGCAGGAAGAAGGTCAGGCCATAAAATCCCATCTCCAGCAGGAAATAGACCAGCGCCAGGAACAGCACACGAGGATCGCGCAAGGTACGCCAGACGCTGATGTCTTCGCGCCGGCCTTCATCCTCTTTCAGGGCGGCAAGCAATACCTGCTTCTCATTTTCCGCGAGCCAGGGCGCTTTTTCCGGCCGGTCCTTGAGCAGGAACAGCACCGCGATGCCACCCACCGAGGCCAGCAAGCCCTCAATCAGGAACATCACCTGCCAGCCATGCAGGCCCAATGCATCATGGGCCACCAGCTGGCCGGAGATGGGACCGCCGAAGGTCAAGGCCAATGGCGCGCCGTAATAGAACAGGCCGACAGAGCGGGCCCGCGCCGAGGCGGGATACCAGTAGGTCAGATAGAAGATCACGCCGGGAAAGAAGCCCGCCTCCGCGATGCCCAAGAGAAAGCGCACGGCATAGAATTCAACCGGCGTCGCCACGAAGGCGCAGGCCGCCGAAACCAGGCCCCAGGTCACCATGATGCGCGCCAGCCAGATCCGCGCGCCCACCTTGTGCAGAATGAGATTGGACGGGACTTCCAGAAAGGCGTAGCCGACAAAGAAGATGGAGGCCCCGAAGGCGAAGGCGGTCTCGCCCACCCCGGCATCTGCCTGAAGTCCCATCTTGGCATAGCCGACATTGGCCCGGTCGAGAAACGCCAGCACATACATCATCAGGAGCGTGGGCATCAGCCGCCAGTGCAGCTTCGGCAGGATGCGGGAAAGCTGCGCCGGGGCCATGTGTCGTTCCTAGGAGATGCGTCCGATAGCAGTTACAATAAAACTGTCATGGCACACTACGCCCATCCGCGCGAGAGCGCGGTCGCAATATACTCCCTGTGGGCCATCCAGTGGGATTTGCGGAAATCCTGAAATTGAATCGCTGGCGTCAACTGGTTGGCCCGCATTCGCGACCCGTGACATCGCAGGGAAGCGCCGACTGCAGCTCAATCCGCCCTCAGTCTTGTTCTTCTTCGGTCTTTTTGGGCCGTGCCATCTTGGCCAGAAGCGCCGTTTCGCGGTGCCAGCGCTTCAAGGGCCGCGCCGGATAGCCGCCCACCCGCTCGCCGGCGGCGATATCGCGGGTGACGCCCGAGCGCGCTGCAAGTCTTGCGCCTGCGCCGATCGTCAGATGATCGCTGATACCCACCTGGCCACCGATCAGGACCATGGGGCCGATGGTGGTCGAGCCGCCGATACCCACCTGCGCCACCAGCAAGGAATGATGGCCAATATGCACATTGTGGCCGACATGGATCAGGCTGTCGAAGCGCACGCCACGCTCGATATGGGTGTCGCCGATGGCGCCGCGGTCCACGGTGCAGTTTGAGCCGAATTCCACATCGTCCTCGATCACCACGCGGCCAAGTTGGGGCACACGCAACAGGCCCTCGAGGCTGGGCACGAAGGAAAAGCCCTGATTGCCGATGGAATTGTTCGGTCCCATCACCACGCGCTTGCCGATCAGCGCATGGGTGATGACGCAATTGGGACCAATGCGGCTGCCGTCGCCGATCACGACGCCGCGTCCGATCACCACATTGTTGCCGATCCAGACGTCGGAGCCGATCACAGCACCTTGGCCGATCTCTCCGCCGGGGCCAATCTCGGTGCCGGCGCCGATTTTGGCGGATGGATGCACGGGTTGGGCGGCCCGCACACCCGCCTGCAATCTGGCTGGCGGATAAAAGATGTGCCCCACCTGGGCGAAGGCCAGCCGGGGGTTGGGCACCACCAGCAGCACCACGCCATGGGGGTGGCTGGCGAGCTTGTCTGAGGTGATCACCAAGCTGGCCTTGGTCACGGCAAAGGCATTGGCATATTTGGCATCGCTGAACAGCGAGACATCGCCGGCTTCGGCACTTTCCAGCGAGGCAACGTCGCGCAACTTCAGGTCGGCGGGATCGCCCTTGGCCGGTTCGGCGGCGATGCGCGAAGCGATCTCGGCCAAGGTGAAAGGCCCGGCCCTTTCGTAGAACCTGTCATCGGTCATGGGCAGCGACCCTATTGCATCGGCCGCGGACTGCAAGCCCCGTTATGCAGCCCCTGCGATTTGCGATAGTGAGCTTGTCGAAGCAAATCGCAGCGTTCATACATTTGCGTTTTCGTAAGCTTCGCTGGCCGCCAACCAGGCTTTTTCCGCCACCGCCAGCTTGCGCAGGGCGTCTGCGCGCTTCTTGGATACTGATGCTGCTTTGGCCGGATCCTGGGTGAAGATCAGAGGGTCGGACAGCGCCTTGTCCAGCTTGTTCAACTCCAAAGTTAGGGCCGCGATCTGGGACTCGGCGGCGTCCACCTTGTCCTTCAGCGGCTTCAGGCTCAGGCGCTTCTCAGCGGCACTGCGGCGAGCTTCTTCTTTCGAGACTTTAACTTCGGCCGCGGGCTTGGCCTCGCGCAGCGTTGGCGTGCTGTCGCCCGACAGCAGGAAGCGGCGATAGTCATCCAGATCGCCTTCGAACGGCGTGACATGGCCGTTCGACACCAAGAGCAGCCGGTCGGCGGTCGCCTCGATCAAGCGCCGGTCATGGCTGACCAGGATTACCGCGCCGTCGAAATCATTCAGCGCCGTCAGCAGTTCATTGCGTGCATCGATGTCAAGATGGTTGGTAGGCTCGTCCAGGATCAGCAGATTGGGCTTGTCCAAGGTCGCCAGTGCCAGCATCAGTCGCGCCCGCTCGCCGCCCGAAAGTTTTCCCACCGCGGTCTGCTGCTTGTCCTGGCTGAAACCGAAGCCGCCCAGCTGGGTGCGGACCTGTTCCAAGGTCAGCTTGGGGCGCAGGTTCTGCAGGGTCTGGATGGGCGTGATGCTGATGTCGAGTTCTTCTGCCTGATGCTGGGCGAAATAGCCCACCACCAGCTTGCGCGCCGGCGTGAACTCGCCCGCCATGGCATCCAGCTTACCGGCCAGCAGCTTGGCCATAGTGGATTTGCCATTGCCGTTCTTGCCCAACAATGCCACGCGGTCTTCAGGATCGAAGCGCAAGGAAAGTCCGGTCAGGATAGGCTTGCCCGGCTCATAACCGACCGAAGCACGGTCCATAGTGATCAGGGGCGGAGAGGCTTTTGTGGCTTCCGGTATGCGGATGGGGGCGACATGCTCATCGGGCGGCACTTCCAGCTGCGCCATCTTGGCCAGCATCTTGATGCGGCTTTGCGCCTGCCGCGCCTTGGCGGCGGAGGCCTTGAAGCGGTCCACGAATTTCTGCATGTGGGTGCGCGCGGCTTCCTGCTTCTTGGCAAATGCCATGTCCTGGGCCCGCGCCGCTGCCCGGGTGGCGACGAACGTGTCGTAACCGCCAGTATAGAGTTTCAGCTTGCCGCGCTCCAGATGCAGGATGAACTCGCAGGCCGTGTTGAGCAGGTCGCGATCATGGCTGATGATCAGGATGGTGCCGCGATATTTCTGGATGAAATTCTCTAGCCAGAGCACGCCTTCGAGATCGAGATAGTTGGTGGGCTCGTCGAGCAGCAGAAGATCGGGCGCCGAAAACAAGATGGCGGCCAGCGCCACGCGCATGCGCCAGCCACCGGAAAATTCGCGGCAGGGGCGCAGCTGATCATCCGAAGAAAAGCCAAGCCCGGCCAGGATCTCGGCGGCGCGGGCGGGCGCGGTATAGGCGTCGATCGCGTCAAGGCGATGGTAAATCTCGCCCAATTTGTGGCCGTCGGTCTCGTGCTCGGCCTCGGCCAGCAGACGCAAACGTTCGGGATCAGCCTCCAGCACGGTGTCCAATAGGCTTACATCGGTGCCGGGCGCTTCCTGGGCGACGGCGCCGACCCGCCAGGAGGAAGGCAGACTGATCTCGCCGTCATCCTGGTGCAGCCTGCCCAGAATCACATTGAACAAAGTGGACTTGCCTGCGCCATTGCGCCCCACCAGGCCGATGCGGCGGCCCGCCGGGACATTGGCGGTGGCGCCGGAGAGGATTTCGCGTCCCGCGATCCGGACCGTGACGTTGTCGATTGCCAGCATTTGCTCGGCCTTATAACGGCGCTTGTGCGCCGAGCAAACCCATTGCATAACCCCGCCGCCTTAACTTTTCGGAGACAACATGGCCGTCGAGCGCACCCTTTCCATCATCAAGCCGGACGCGACGCGCCGGAACCTGACCGGCAAGATCATCGCCAAGTTCGAGGATGCTGGCCTGCGAGTGATTGCCAGCCGCCGTATCCGCCTGTCCAAGGCTGATGCGGAAGCCTTTTATGCCGTGCATCGCGAAAGGCCTTTCTTCAAGAGCCTGGTGGAATTCATGATCTCCGGCCCCGTGGTGGTGCAGGTGCTGGAAGGCGAGAATGCCGTCGCCAGGAACCGGGAGGTGATGGGTGCCACCAATCCGGCCAATGCGGCGCCCGGCACCATCCGCAAGGAATTCGCCGAAAGTATCGAGGCAAATTCGGTGCATGGCTCCGACGCGCCGGAAACTGCTGCCAATGAGATCAAGTTCTTCTTCAGGGATCTTGACATAGTCGGATGAGCCGGGACGAAGGCCTGCGCCAATGCTATAAGGCTCCGTTCTCACGAACGGAGCCTTTTTCATGCAGGGGTGAGCCGGACCAGCAAAAGGTCCAGTGGACCTTTTGCCCGGCCAACGCCGCAGGGCCTGAGCCACGCGAAGGCGTGAGGCCGCGACGGACAGGAGATCTGAATGTCCATGCAGGGTAGAACCGTCGTTATTACCGGTGCCACATCCGGTATCGGAGAAGTGGCGGCGTTGCGTCTCGCCGAACAAGGCGCGCGCATCGTCTTCACCGCCCGCGACAAGGCCCGCGCCGATGACACGATGGCGGCGCTGAAGAAAGCCAATCCGGGTGCCGAACACGCCCTGCACATGGCCGATCTTTCCGCGCTTTCGGAAATGAAGCGGGTGGCGGCCCAATTAACTCGGGAGCCCCAGATCGATGTGCTGATCAACAATGCCGGCGCGCTGTTCAACAAGAGACAGGAAACGGCGGACGGGCTGGAGATGACTTTCGCCCTCAACCACATGGCCTATTTCGTGATCACCAACCTGCTCATAGGCAAGCTCAAGCCGGGCAGCCGCATTGTCAGCGTGGCCTCCAATGCCCATCGCGGCGCCAAGCTAGACTTCACCGACCTGCAGTCGCGCAAGGGTTACGTGGGCTTTCCCGTCTATGCCAAGAGCAAGCTCTGCAACATCCTGTTCAACCGCGAACTGGCCCGGCGCATCAGTGGCATCACCGCCAACGCGCTACATCCGGGCTTTGTCGCCACCCGTTTTGGCGACAATTCGGGCGGGCTGATGCGCACGGTGCTGAAAGTGGCCAAGCCTATCGGCGCCATTTCGCCGGATGAGGGCGCTAAGACCATCGTCTATCTTGCCTCCTCGCCTGAAGTCGCCGATGTTACTGGTGAGTATTTCTATGAATGCAAACCTACAACTCCTACGGCCGAAGCGCGCAATGACGAAGATGCGCGAAAACTGTGGGAAATTTCGCAAAGCATAGCAGGGATTTGATGCGAATTCTGGAACGCGTTTTTCAAGTGACGGTTTTCGTAATCGCCGGATTCATGGTCCTGGGCGGCGGCTTCTTCTGGCGCGAGGCGCTGGCCGACAATTTCACCCGCACCCAAACCTACACGCTCTACAAGCACCTGACACCGCCGCCGCTGGGGCCGCGCTTCTGTCCCGTAGTCGATACCGGCACATACGGTCTGGTGCTGCCATGCGATTTCAAGCCGCCTTTTGTCTGGTGGCTTCAGCATCGCAATGGCTAGCCGCGGGGCCTTCGAATAAAACCTTGACGCATAATTCTACATATGTAGAATTATGCCATGACCCGCACGCCCAACCGGTCCCGCCAGACCCAGGCTTTGCTGGCGGCGATGCTGGAGAAGCCGCTGACCTGGCGCCATGGCTATGAGCTGTTGAAGCTCACCGGCCAGCAATCGGGAACGCTTTATCCGGCGCTTCTTCGGCTCTGCGACCAGGGATTGCTGGAAGCGCAATGGCGTGAAGCGGAAAAGCCGGGCAAGCCGCCGCGCCATGTCTATCGCCTGACAAGAGCAGGCCTTGCCTTCGCCCGCGGGCAGGTTGCGCCGGCGCCTGGCAAGCTGACAAATCTGCTGGGGGCAAAGGCATGAGAGAAACGCTGTGCCGCCGCATCGCCCGGGCGTTTGCGCGCCATGCCGCCCAGGTCATGCCGCAAGGCGAGATGGGCTGGGGCCAGGCCATGCAGAACGAGTGCGAGGCCGTCGAAAATGATCAAAAGGCCTTGCGTTGGGCTGTGGGCTGCGTGTTCGCCGGATATTGGGAAAGCTCAAACGCCATGCTTCAAACATGGTATGCGCGCGGTCTTCTGGCCTGCCTGATTGTGCTTCTGGGCTTGCGCGAATTCTTTGCGCCTTTTCTGATCTTCTCCTATCGCATGCATTACCTGGGCTTGGCCAATTTTTTAGGAATGCGGACTGCGGGCCATGATTACCGGCGCCTGATCCCGGTGATGGATGCCATACCGGCCTGGTTGCCGGTTCTGTGGGCCGCATCCGGCTTGCTCTTTCTTGCGGCGCTGTGGCGGATGTTGCGCAGGCAGAGCGCAAGCGGCCTGCTGTTCTTCCTGGCCTTCGGGCTTGATCTTGTGGGCCTGTGGGTGGTTCGGTCGATCCAGGCTTCAACCGGTGTGGTCATCACGCCAAATCCGATTGTGCGCGCCGGCGGTGTAGTGCTGACGTTTTTGACGGGTATGGTGTTGTGGCGGATGACGCGCAAAAGGGATCTAACTGAAAACGGCTAGCCCGTTCTTCAGCGCCACCTTCCCGCTTGCCAAGAGCTTGAGCGCTTCGGGATAGAGTCTGTGCTCGATACCTAGCACGCGCTCGGCCAGTGTCTGGGGCGTGTCGGAGGGATGCACGGGCACCGTGCTTTGCGCGATCACTGGGCCGGCATCCAGTTCGGGCACCACGAAATGCACAGATGCGCCGCTGAGTGCTTCTCCGGCCTCGATCACCCGTTCATGTACGCGCGTGCCCTTATAGGCCGGTAGCAGGGAAGGGTGGATGTTGATCAGCCTGCCTTCCCATGCGCGCACAAAGCCATCCGACAGGATGCGCATGAAGCCCGCCAGCACCACCAGTTCGGCGCCGGTCGCGCGCAAAGCCATGTCAATCTCGGCATCGAAGGCTTCGCGGGATTTGCCATTGTGAGGAATCACAGCGGTGGCAATCCCGGCCTTGCGCGCCTTCTCAAGCCCTCCTGCGCCTTCGACATTCGAAATGACCAGGATGATCCGGTAGCTATCATCCTGCGCGTCGATCAGGCTTTGCAGGTTGCTGCCGCGCCCGGAAATCAGTACCGCTACCGGCTTCAAAGCTTCAGCGCCCCGCGATAAACCACCTTCGCTTCGCCGTCGCCGCTAGCGAGCCTTCCGATGCGCGCGGCATGATCGCCCGCTTCCTGGAAGGCGTCGATCACATGGCCGGCATTTCTCTCGTCGCTCACCGCGATCATGCCGATGCCGCAATTGAAGGTGCGAAGCATCTCGCTTTCCACAATGCCGGCTTGCTTCGCCAACCATTGGAACACCCCCAACACGGATATCGCCGACAGGTCCACTTCCGCATCCA
>Ga0335085_10015924_pt1 | contig 10887 bp, 10 predicted proteins | sample Lox_Sample_45_FD_206712 | JGI IMG/M metagenome (GOLD analysis project Ga0335085, IMG submission 206712) | Soil microbial communities from Loxahatchee National Wildlife Refuge, Florida, United States - Lox_Sample_4.5 | ecosystem: Environmental > Terrestrial > Soil > Wetlands | place: USA... | reverse complement strand
CCGCCAGGCCGATGTCGGCCAGCGAGTCCCGAATATCGCCTGCGCGTGGCTCGAGGTAGGCCGGTTCGCCCTTGTAACCGGTGAGTTCTCGCAGGATCTTAAAGGTCTCATTCAGCGTGGAGCGGGCGCCGGTTGCCGTATTCATAACCTGGCCAGATACCTTGTCAGCCGGTGCGGCAGCGGCCAGAAGGTTGGCATGAACGACGTTGTCGATGTAAGTAAAGTCGCGACTCTGCTCCCCGTCGCCGTAGATGCTGGGCTGCTCGCCGGCCAGCATTTTGCGGCAAAAGACGGCCAAAACGCCGGAGTAGTGGGAGGTGGGATCCTGATGTGGGCCAAAGACGTTGAAGTAGCGCAACACGACAGTTTCAAGGCCGTAGACGCGCGTAAAAGCGCGCATATACTGCTCACCTGCCAACTTCGCGACGGCATAGGGCGAAATGGGGTTTGGCAGCATCTGTTCATGCTTGGGCAGGGTGGGTGTATCGCCGTAGGCCGAAGACGAGCCGGCATAGACGACCCGCCGCACACCGGCCTCGCGTGCAGCCACCAGCAGATTGAGAGTCGCCGTCACACAATGCTGATTGGTGCCAACCGGGTCTGCTACCGAACGTGGAACACTGGCCAGCGCGGCTTCGTGGAAGACAATCTCCACTTCCTGGCAGGCTGCGGCACAGGCGGCGGGATCAGACAGGTCGCCTTCGATAAACTCCATGGCCTCAAGGCCAGCGAGGTTGGCGCGCTTTCCTGTGATGAAGTTGTCAATGCCGCGGACTGTCTCTCCGCGTTTCAGCAATTCGGCGGCAATCGACCGGCCGATGAATCCCGCGACTCCGGTTACCAGGTACTTAGGCACCCTCAGCTCCCTTGGTGAATTTGCGCGTGCACGGTTTGGCCCGCACCGCTCAGAATACAAGACCGGCGGCTGTCACTGGGCTGGACACGGCCGGGTTCTACAATCTGGATATGACTACAGTTGTGTCGGGCTCGCTCGAAGAGCTCAAACAGCGCATTGAATCCCGTCAGGCCCGGGTGGGTATTGTGGGCATGGGCTACGTGGGACTTCCCCTCGCCCTGCTCTTTTCGGCAGAGCGTTTCCAGGTTACCGGCTTCGATATCGCAACCGATAAGGTAGCGACACTGAACTCGGGTGGATCGTATATTGTGCGGATTCTGCCTAAGACGATTCAGGAGGCGCAGAAGGCAGGGTTCCGCGCAACCGCGGACTACTCGGAGATCGCGCGGATGGATGCAATCATCATCTGCGTGCCCACGCCGCTCAACGAGTATCATGAACCGGATCTGAGCTATGTGACCGGCACCGTCGAAGCGATTGCGCCACATGTGCACGAAGGCCAGCTGATTGTGCTGGAGAGCACGACTTACCCGGGCACGACAGAAGAGGTCATGGTGCCGATCCTCGAATCGGGCAATCCTTTGGGCCTGAAGATCGCGCGGACTCTCAATGACTCCGGGATTCACGTCGCGTTTTCTCCGGAACGCGAAGACCCTGGCAACGAGACAGTTGCGCGGCACGACATTCCTAAAGTCATCGGCGGCTGTGGACCGGCGGCGTCTCAACTGGCCGGTGCGCTCTACAACACCATCTTTCGCCGCGTGGTGCCGGTGCGAAGTCCTGCGGTTGCGGAGATGACCAAACTGCTCGAGAACATCTACCGCTGCGTAAATATCGCCCTGGTGAACGAACTGAAGCAGCTGTGCATGCGCATGGGCATCGATATCCACGAAGTGATTGACGCGGCCAGGACAAAGCCCTTCGGCTTCCAGGCGTTCTATCCAGGTCCGGGGCTGGGCGGACACTGTATCCCGATCGATCCCTTTTATCTTTCGTGGAAGGCGCGCCAGTTTGATTTCCGCACCCGATTCATCGAGCTTGCCGGCGAAGTCAACATCAACATGCCGCGCTTCGTCATCGACCAGCTGGCTGATGGGCTCAATCGCCAGCGCAAGTCGATCAACGGTTCGAAGATTCTTGTGCTGGGGTTGGCCTACAAGCGCGATATTGATGACCTGCGCGAATCGCCTTCTCTTACGATCATCGAATTACTGCGCGACAAGGGAGCGAACGTCGCGTACAACGACCCGTACTTCCCTACTGTGGGCCACGGACGCCACTACCGGCTCGACATGACCAATACGCCATTGACGAATCTTGGCCAGTACGACGCGGTAATCATTGTGACCGATCACTCGAGCTACGACTACAAAGCGATCGTGGAGCAGTCGCAGCTGATCGTGGACTCGCGCAACGCCACCAAGGGCATCGATTCACCGAAGATTGTTCGCTGCTGACCGGCGGAACAGGCGAAGGCAGTAAGGCGTCTGCGACCGCTGCCCGGAGCCCTCCGGTATCTTCGAGTAGAATTCCCGCGAGGTCATTATGCACAACAACGAGTCCCTTCAAGGACGGGCGGCTCCCCTCGCCATGTCCTCAGAGGAGTTCCGGAGCATTGGGAGAGCGCTGGTTGACCGCATTGCGGACTTTCTTGAATCGATTCCCGATCGGCCGGTGACGCCGGCGGAGTCGCCTTCAGAGGTTCGCGAGATTTTAAACGCCGGCCATACGCTCCCCAGAACAGGGACTGACCCCGCCAAGCTCCTTGAGCATGCAGCCGGGCTGCTCTTTGAGCACTCACTTTTCAATGGGCATCCGCGTTTCTGGGGTTATGTCACTTCACCGCCGGCGCCGATCGGCGTGCTGGGTGAACTGCTAGCCGCTGCGGTCAATGCGAACTGTGGCGCATGGCTGCTTTCGCCCATGGCCAGCGAGATCGAGGCGCAGACAATCCGCTGGATCGCCGAGATGATCGGATACCCGAGGGAGTGCGGCGGTCTTTTTGTGAGCGGCGGCAACATGGCTAACCTTGTCTGCTTTCTGGCAGCGCGGCAGGCCAAGACTGGAACCGACGTTCGCGTGAAAGGCATCGAAGGGACGCGACTGCGCGCTTATTGCTCCAGAGAGACTCACACGTGGATTCAAAAGGCTGCAGACATCTCGGGCATCGGAACCGACGCGGTACGATGGATTCCCTCCGACAACGGGCTGCGCATCAATGTGACCGCGCTGCGCGAGCAGATTCTTGCGGATAGCGCAGCTGGCGATCATCCCTTTCTGATCGTGGGCAATGCAGGGACCGTGGGCACAGGAGCACTGGATCCGCTACCAGAGCTCGCCGCGTTGGCGCGCGAACTCAGCCTGTGGTTTCACGTGGATGGTGCGTATGGTGGGCTGGCTGCGGTGTTGCCGAATGCCGACGCAGATTTCGCCGGGCTCGCTGAAGCAGATTCGGTTGCGGTCGATCCGCACAAGTGGCTCTATGCTCCGCTGGAAGCGGGGTGTGCGCTGGTGCGCGATCCAGTCAAGCTGCGCGACGCATTTTCGTACCACCCCCCGTACTATCACTTCGGCGTGGAGGCAATCAACTACTTCGACCTCGGACCGCAAAACTCTCGCGGATTCAAGGCGCTGAAAGTCTGGTTGGCTCTGCAGCAGGTGGGTAGATCCGGTTACGAGCAGATGATTGCCGATGACATTCATCTGGCTCGCACGCTGTACGAGCGGATCTGCGAATATCCGGAGTTGCAGCGGTTCACGCACGGGCTGAGCATCACGACATTCCGCTACGTTCCCCCGGACCTGTCGCTTCTGGCCGGCGACACAGAGGCCTATCTCGACGAACTGAATCGCGACGTGCTGACACGCCTGCAGGCTAGTGGCAAGGCCTATCTATCGAACGCGATCGTTCACGGAAAATATGCTCTGCGGTGCTGTATTGTGAACTTCCGAAGCTCCCTGGCAGACATCAAGGCGTTGCCGGCCCTTGTGATTGAGATTGGCAAGGAGGCGGATGCCGCGCTGCGGCCGGAGAGAAGGACTCCACGCACCGCCTGAGGTCGAACTGCTCAAGGGATGCTGTCGAGGGCGTTGCCCGGAGCTTCTTCATCCGGCTGAAAGTGAAGCCAGGTCCTGTTCCTGAAACAGCACTATCTCGGCTGCCTGCCGCACGCGTCTATCGCTCGTCGATTGCCGCGAGCATCCCGAACCAATATAGGATTACGAACCTGGTGGAGATTACCGGAGGACCCGCTGCGTTGAAGACCCAGCGACAGCCTCTCACCCTACAGGAAGTCCACGGAATGAGCGTTGCGGATTCTGCGGCGAACTGCGCCTTCCGGCGCCATGAGACTGACGCAATCTAAAGCGCCGGCTTGACAGGCTTCTTTAGATGGGGATCGAGCTCTGCCTCCGCGGCCTGCGCGTCGGATTGGCGATCCATCCACTCATCGAGCCGCGAGCGCTTGAAGCGCCACCGGTTGCCGAGTTTGAACGCAGGTACGAAGCCCTCGGAGGCGTATTTGTAGAGCGTGTCTGGAGAGATACCAAGGTAGTCCGAGGCCTGGCGAATATCCATAACCTCACGAATCTCGGGAACGAGCAAATTGGAGCGAATGGCTGCGTTGGGCATACTTTCCCTTCCTGTCAGGCGCATGCGCCCCCAGGTCAGAATTCCGGCAGGCAAGCCGGTACTCCTGTATATAGCGCGATTTCACCTGTCGCTTCAAGGTTTTTCCGGAAGTTCTGCTGGGTTCACGGGCTTTTCGGTACTGTCACGCGCAGCCAAAGGTACCTTAAAGCCTTGTTATGCCCATACTTTGGGTAGCACTTATTGCAAGACCGCAAGGCCTTGGGGGATTGAAGCGGATGGTGCGCAACGTCGGGCGAGTCCACTGCCAGGTCTCAGGCCTCGTTGTCCAGGGCCTTTTGCAAGTTCTATAAAAAAAGAAACCGCGGCAGGTTCGTTCAGGCGCCTGCCGCGGGGATCTGTGCTCAATAGATCTGATTAAAAGCTTAGATGCTAGTTTTGGTCGTCGCGTCTATGCAAAGTTGGACGATCATCGCCATTTGAGCTTCCTTGCCCGGAACCATTGTCTTGTCCTGCACTTGCGCGACGCAGTGAAGGCTTTTTGTTCCCTTTATTGTCGAGCAGACGGCGCTTGTTTTCGATGCGGGCAAGACGAGCTTTGACGTCATTAAACTCCGAGGTCGTCACCAGATACTCTTCCCGGGGCGGCAGAATATGAGCAATCTCCTCTTGCGTATGCAAGATTCGGTCTGGCGTCTGCGGATGATCAGAGAACGCTTTGGAAACCAGACCGGGTTTGCGTTTTTCGAGGGCCTGGATCTTCTCAAAGAAGCTGATGAAGGCCTGCGGGTCATAGCCGGCCCGGTACATGTATTGCACGCCGAGATAGTCGGCCTGGGCTTCGAACTCACGCGAGAACATGAGGAAGGTCATCGGCACGGCCAGCTGCGCGGCTTCGTAAATGCCGTAGCCTGTCCAGGTATAGCCGGTGAGCATGATCAGCGGGATTGTTCCCAGCTGGGCGTAGTTCATGCGGGTCATCTCGCGGGCTGCATGATGCGCACACACATGCGCGATCTCGTGGGCCATAACCCCGGCAAGTTCGGCTTCTTCGTCGGCATTCAAAATGAGACCTGAGTTGACGTAAAAGAAGCCGCCGGGCAGCGCCATTGCATTGATCTCATCGGAATCGATGACCTTAATGGTGAATGGCACCTTGCAGTCGGAGTTCTTCACGATGTTCTGGCCGATGCGATTCACGTACTCCGTCACAACTGGATCGGTGATCATGCGGGTGCTCTTCTCGATCTCATCCGCATAGGTCTTGCCCATCTTGATTTCGGAATCCGTCGAGTACCAGTTGCCCATACCGCGCCCGCCAATATCGCGGTTGCCGACTGCACTCACATCCTCAATGCTGCCGGGCTTCACCTTTTCCAGTTCGCCGCCGACGGGGACAACTTTCTCGGGATCCACATCGACATCGCCCTTCACAGGATTCTTGCCTGCCTCCGATGTATCCCTTCCGTCTTTCTTGTTCTTCTTGTCTTTGCTGTTGTCTGAGGGCGCCGGAGGCACATCGCCCGCAACCGGAGATGTTCCGGGGGCCTGGGCAGTGGGCGTGCTGGCCGGGGTCTGGGCAGATTTATCTTCTGTGGTGGTGGTCTGGGATGCGGTTTGGCTGGAACCGGGATCGGCAGTGGTGGGCTGCGGCGCCGATTGTGCGGTGAGGGTTGTCGTCATGGCCAGCGCCAATGCCGCCAGCGCACTTGTCTTGAGCCATTGGAAATCTGCTCGCATGGTCGAACCTCCCGCCCGGACAGAACACTCCCGACTCGGTTCCGCTCCGCTCCATCTCGTTAGACGCTAGTATCTGACGAATTGGCAGCGGTGCGAAAGCGAAAATCGAAACCAATAGGCCGAGCGGCTGTCACTTTTGAGACTACAGGGACTGATCTGAAGCCTGGTTGCTTGCTGAGGGCTTTCGCTTTGTCCTGGAACCCCCTTGCATTAGAGTGGAGTGCACGTAGAAACCCGGAGGCTTTGTGCGCAGGGCAATCCCGCTGGCGGTCGCGATCCTGGTGTGCCTCTCGCTGCAAGTCATTGCGCAGCAAAGACCTCCGCACGCCTCAGAGATTCGCCAGACGCAACGGGGAGCGCCACGGCACGCGGAGACAGACAAGCCGGCTGAGGCTAAAGACACTGGCGTGATCGACGCCACCAACCTCGGCTCTCCCCTGGTATTGAAGACTGGCTGGTTGGTCGGAGTGAGCGCTGATCCCGCAGCCGAAACGCCGGGCTTCGATGACTCAAGCTGGGCCCGCCGTAATGCGGAGGAATCGTTCGCGGATATTCACAACGATGAATCGGATGCAGCGGAAGCGGGGAGGCGATTCGTCTATTTCCGACTGCACATCAAACTAGCGCCTAATCACGGCCCTCTGGCATTGTTGATCGATCTTCCGGTGACCCAGACGACAACGCTGACCATCGGTGCCACCACTCCGGGTTTGGAGGTGTTTGCCAATGGCAAGCGCATCGTGCCGGAGGGACCGCATGGCGAAGCCACCTATCGCTATGAAGAGATCTCGCGGCTCTACGACCTGGACATTCCGCCAACAGAGACGAATCTCACCCTGGCGGTTCGCACCATTTACATTCCCTTTGGCTACGCTGCCTACACCAGCTTCTTTGCACGAAGGACGTTTAGCCTGGGAAATCCACAGGATCTGCAGCGCGGCTGGGATCTCTGGTTTCTGCACAGCCTGCTCGAACGCGTTCCACGGCTGGTAAACGCGATCCTCCTTACCGTCCTTTCTCTGTTCCTCCTGGCACTTTACTTTAACCAGCGCGGGCATAAGGAGTATCTATGGCTCGCCATGCACGAGTTTCTGCAAGCGCCGATCGGCGTGGTTGATCTGGCCGGCAGTCTTGCGCACCTTGATCAGCTCTGGTACGGAGCGCTCTTTCTGCAGTTGCTGGCAATCTCTGCCTATCTATACTTTGAGTTCCTTATTTCCTTTCTTGCGCTGAAGCGCCGCTGGTATATCTCTGCGCTTCGCTACACCGCGCCAATCCTTGCGGGCGTGGGACCGATGCTGTTTCTGCTGGGCGGGCACGGGTGGGGCATTCTGCTCGCACTCTTTGTGGTTTATGTCGGCAGCCTGCTTTGGATGATCGGCTGGTTCATCTTCATCTTCATCACGCTCATTGCGGCCACCCTGCGCAGGAACTTCGAAGCCGGCCTTCTGCTGATACCGCTGGTGCTCGACATCATCGGCATCGTGGAGCCGATCTTGACCAGCGGCATGAGCGATGCGCTGGGACATCCGTACCGGTCGCCGCTGACGATCCAGGCTGGCCCGGTGCCGATTCACTTTGCGAGCATCGCGGATTTCACCGGCCTGCTCGCTATCGTACTGATCATCTTCTTCCGGTTCCTGCGCATCCAGCACGATCAGGAGCGCGCGAACAGTGAGCTGGCCGCGGCGCGCAGCGTCCAGGAGCTGATGATTCCTAAAGAGCAGATCGAGACTCCGGGTTACGAAGTCGACTCGGTGTACAACCCGGCAAACGAAGTTGGCGGCGACTTCTTTCACGTACAGGCGTGCACTGATGGCGGATTGCTTGTGGTGATTGGCGACGTTGCCGGCAAGGGGTTGAAGGCCGCCATGAACGTATCGATGCTGATGGGGGCGCTGCGAAGGATTCCCGATACGCGGCCGGCAAAAATTCTGGAAGGATTGAATCGCGTTTTGGCAGGCAGCGAAAGCCTCACCACTTGTCAGGCACTCTGGTTCGGGAAGGATGGGGAGCTGGTGATGTCCAGCGCGGGCCACCTGCCGCCATACCTCAACAGCCAGGAGATCATGCTGCCTGGTGGGCTGCCTCTCGGCGCCCTGCCAGACGCAACATACGACGAAGTGCGACTCTATCTGCACCCAGGGGATCGATTGCTGATGCTCTCGGATGGAGTCGTGGAGGCGCGCCGGCCCTCCGGGGAGTTGTTTGGCTTCGACCGCGTACACAACCTCAGCAATCAATCCGCCTTCTACATTGCCGACGCGGCCAGGGAATTCGGTCAGGAAGACGACATTACTGTCCTGACGGTGCGGCGATTGGTTGAAGCAGCCGCCGCCTAACGATACCGGCGCATGGAAGAACGCGCCAGGGGGCGCATAGCCGGATGCAGCATAGTTCGCGGCTCCATCCGGATCGAGGTCGATTTCTGGTTAAAAAACCAATGAATCTCACTGAATTTGACCCATCTTGGGCGCAGATTTCTCTTGCGTTGGGTGGGCATGCACAACGTATCCTTTGCTGGCTGTCCCGCTGCTGTCCACATGCTTTAAGACTGGGTTCGAGATGTGTCACAGAATGATGGAGGCCACTTCGCTCGTTCTCACCCTCCATGGAGAACCCTACGTCAGCCGCAGTTCTTCTATGCAACCGAGAACTCAAGCGAAATGGAGATACTCATGAACGAAATCTCGCAATTGTTGCAGCAAAGATTCGGCCTCAGTGCAGAGCAGGCCCAGGAAGCCGAGAATGCCATATTGGGTCTCATCCGAAACAAAGTACCTTCGCAGTTTCAAGGAATGTTTGATGCGCTGATCGGCGGCCAATCCGCTTCCTCCGCTGGTTCGCAGAGCACCCAAGGTTCTTCTGGCGGGTTGGGAAGCCTGCTGGGCGCCGCAGAAGGACTATTGGGCGGCAGAGACAGCTAACTCTGCCGGTCACGGAACAGGCCTGCAGTACAACCTCCGGCGCAGAAAGCTACGCATGTCTCGCATGAAATGGCCGACGCTCCGGAGTGCAGGAAAAATCACAAGGAGAACGTATGAAAGTATCCCGAATGACATCGGCAATCTTGAGCCTGGCGGCGTGTGCCTTGCTGGGCGTCCTCCCCGCTGCTGCGCTGCAAGCAAAGCCGGCGGCAAAGGCTGCCAAGTCGGCGCCAGCGGCCGCTTCTGCCAGCAAACCGGCAGCGGCTTTGGTCGACATCAACTCAGCCAGCGCGGATCAATTGAAAGCCTTGCCCGGGGTTGGTGACGTGTACTCGCAGAAGATCATTGCAGGCAGACCCTACGCCAACAAGACTCAGTTGAAGAGCAAAGGCATCGTGCCCGCCGCGACCTATGACAAGATCGCGAATCTGATCATTGCCAAGCAACCCGCAAAGAAGAAGTAAGCAAAATCCGGAGGCGGGCAGAAGAGATCCAAATCTCTCCCACCCGCCTTCTCTTCGAAGAAAATTCATCCGGTCTCAAATTCCAACTCATCGCAGAAATCGGCAACAAGGGAAGAACCGGCGGCAGCGACGTGTCGCGATACCTGACAGATCTGACCGACCTCAATGCAAGTACGTGCCAATCGTCGTCGAGATGGTCAAGAAAGTGTCGTCAACGCCTCTGGCGATTGATTGCATGCCTGCAATGGTTCCCAGGGCAATCAGAGCGACTGTCAGAGCGTACTCGGGCAGATCCTGCGCGGGTTCAGGGGAAAGGAGACTCAGGGCCTGAACATGGAGTCTCTGAAGAAGTCTTAACATAGGCGCCTCTTGGAACGATTTTGGTGTGCCGCAGTTACCTGTCGCACATATCGGCACTCTGGCCTGATTAGGTCAGAGTGTCTCACCAGAATGTGCTTTTGCCTTGGCCGGAAAGTCACCTGCGCGACCGAAACTCTAGTCATAGGGCCGGAGGTGACTTTCTCAGTGTCTTGACGGCAGAAAAACCATTGTCCAGGCGGGCTGGGCTGGAAGAGAGCAACACACACGCCATCGATCCGAGTGATCGAATTCGCGCGGTCAATCAAGATGGCGCAACAGGAAACAGCTACTGCAAGTGCTGGCCAATTGTCGTGGAAACAACGATAAAGGTGTGACTGATCCCGCTGGCGAGCGATTGCATGCCTGCCACCGCGACAAGCGCGACCATGGCAAAGGTGAGGGCGTATTCAGTGGCATTTTGCCCCTCAGACTTCAGAAGAACTGCAAGCTTGTTCATGCACCCCTGGATCGACGGAATGAGCATTGTGCGTCCCCCCTGCATCTATGGATACCACGAATGTGGTACTCAGGTACCCATTAAGTAGTAACCAATGCCATCAATGGTAATCTAATTGTTAACTGAGATATAACTAGCGCAAAAGAAGCTGTAGGCTCTCTATTCCATTGTCCGCCAAACAGATAGCAGGGCCTCACCCTGTCGGATGAGGCCCTTCTTCCTCACGAATTGTCGCAGCAGGAATGTCCGGGCCGCCGGTGTTTCAGTCGTAATACTCAAGACCGAGGTGGGTAATGAGGTCCGCGCCCATGATGTGGCGCAGGGTGTTCTTGAGCTTCATCGATTGGATAAACAGGTCATGCTCGGGGTAAAGCCCTTCGCGCGTCTGCGGCGACTTGAGATAGAAACTGAGCCACTCCTGAATGCCGATGGAGCGAAGTTCCGAAGCGCGCTGGGCTAAATCCAGGAAAAGAACCAGGTCAAGCGCGATTGGC
>Ga0335085_10015923_pt1 | contig 10887 bp, 9 predicted proteins | sample Lox_Sample_45_FD_206712 | JGI IMG/M metagenome (GOLD analysis project Ga0335085, IMG submission 206712) | Soil microbial communities from Loxahatchee National Wildlife Refuge, Florida, United States - Lox_Sample_4.5 | ecosystem: Environmental > Terrestrial > Soil > Wetlands | place: USA: Florida... | reverse complement strand
TGCTGAAGTGGCCGAACGATGTGCTCCTGGGGGCACGGAAGCTGGGCGGCATCCTGGCCGAACAGTCCGGTGACGCGGTCGTCGTCGGCATCGGGCTCAACGTGTCGACGGGGCGGGACGAACTGCCCCCCGTCGGCGCCACGTCGCTGTCGGCCACCTCCCTGCTGCTGGAGGGTTCGGCGAGCCTGGACCGGGAACTGCTGGTGCGCGGGATCCTGGCCGAGGCCGAGCGCTGGTACCGCGCATGGCGCGGCACGCATCCCCCCGGTGATCCGCAGGCCGCCGGTCTCCGCGACGCGTACCTGAGCCTTTGCGCGACCATCGGCCGCGACGTGCGGGTCGAGTTCCCGGCCGGAAAGGTCGCCCGTGGTACGGCCACCGACCTTGACGCGGACGGTCGGCTGGTCGTCGGTACCCCGGACGGGGAGATCACCGTCGGCGCGGGTGACGTCCTGCACGTCCGCTGAAACCGCGCGGCCAGGTGCACAATCCGGGCGTCATGCCACGATGAGGCCGGCTGGAGCCGGGCAGCACCGTCGGTCTGCCGAAGTAGTGCGTGAAATGAGAGCGGCACGAGCAAACAGCATGGCGGCGCACGTTCTACGATCAGGACATGACCAGCGTTTTGCTCGCTGAGGACGATGAGTCCATCTCCGAGCCCCTGTCCCGCGCGCTGCGGCGCGAGGGATACCACGTCGACGTGACCGCCGACGGCCCCAGCACGCTCGAGCGTGCCCTCCGCGACGGCATCGACCTGATCGTGCTGGACATCGGGCTGCCCGTGCTGGACGGGCTGGAGGTCTGCCGCCGGGTGCGGGCCGAGGGCCACGGCGTGCCCGTGCTGATCCTCACCGCCCGGGCGGACGAGGTGGACACGGTGGTCGGCCTGGACGCCGGCGCGGACGACTACGTCACCAAACCGTTCCGGCTGGCCGAGCTGCTGGCCCGGGTCCGGGCGCTGCTGCGCCGCGGCACCGCTGACAACGCCATGGTGATGGGCGTGCGCATCGACCCGGAGGCGCGGCGGGCCTGGCACGGCGACGCGGAGCTGGAGCTGACCACCAAGGAGTTCGACCTGCTCTGGATCCTGTTCCGGGACGCCGGGAAGGTGGTCACCCGCGAGCAGATCATGCGCGAGGTCTGGGACGCCAAGTGGTGGACCTCGACGAAAACGCTCGACATGCATATTTCCTGGCTTCGCCGCAAGCTCGGCGATGACGCGCACAGCCCCCGGTTCATTACGACCGTGCGCGGGGTCGGATTCCGGTTTGAGCGCGGCGACTGAGCCATCGCGCGGGACGGTCGGGCCCGCGCGGTCGGCGGCTGGGCGGGACGGCTGACGCATGCGGCGCCGGCTCCTGCTGACCATGCTGGCCATCACGGTGGCGGCCGTGCTCGTGGCCGGCATTCCCGCGGCCGCGGTGGCGGGCGCCGGGCTGCGGGTGCTCATCCTCGGCCTGTGTGCCGCGGCCATCGTGGCCGCCGTGGTCGCGGCGTCCATGCAGTCACGCGTGCTCGCCCGTCCCATCGAGGAGCTCGCGGAAGCGGCGGACCGGCTCCGGTCCGGTGACCCGCGCCCGATCGGCCGCCGGTACGGGGTGGCCGAGCTTGACCAGGTGGCGGACGGCCTGGACAGCTCGGGCCGCCGGGTCACCAGCCTGCTGGCGGCCGAACGGGAGCTTGCCATCGACGCCTCCCATCAGCTGCGTACGCCGCTGACCGCGCTGTCGATGCGGCTGGAAGAGGTGATCGCCGCCGCCGACGACCCGGAGGCGGTCCGGGAGGAAGGCGGTGCGGCGCTCGCCCAGGCCGAACGCCTCGCCGATGTGGTCAGCCAGCTGCTCGACCCGGCCCGCCGCGGGGCCGCCGGGACGGCCTCGCTCACCGGAATCGACGAGATCATCGACCAGCAGGTCGTCGAGTGGAGGCCCGCGTTCCGCCGGTCCGGCCGCAAGCTCGTGGTGACCGGCGAGCGGGGGCTCCGCGCGCACGTCACGCCCGGTGGCCTGGCCCAGGTGCTGGCCACACTGGTGGACAACGCCCTGATGCACGGTGCCGGGACGGTGGAGATCCGTACGTCGCAGAACACCAAGTCGGCGGTGATCGAGGTGGAGGACCAGGGCAAGGGCGTTCCGCCGGAGCTCGTGTCGCGGATCTTCGAGCGCAGCGTGAGCGGGCGCCCCGAGGGGACCGGGCTCGGCCTGCCGCTGGCCCGGACGATGGCGGCGGCGGACGGCGGCCGTGTCGTGCTGGTCCGGCAGCGGCCCCCGGTCTTTGCCGTCTTCCTGCCCCGGCGGCCGCCCGAGTCTCGCGGCCAGCCGGTCCGCAGCGGCCCCGCCTGACCCCGTTCCGCCCTCAGGCGGGCACGGCCCGCACCCGGGCACGTTCGGCATGCAGCGTGTTCCGCACGCGGGCGCTGCCCTCGCCCGGGAACGTTCCTTACGCGGGCACGATCCCTTACGCGGGCACGATCCCTTACGCGGGCACGTTCCTCAGCCGGCCACGGCGGCCGGGCGCCTGCGCTCGATGGCGCGCCAGGTCAGGTAGATGACCGCGGTGATGAGGAAGCCGGCCTCGAACGTCAGGTCGCCGACGGACGGCACCCGCTTGGGTACCACGCCGATGTATTCGGTCTGGTTGGAGAACAGCCAGATCGACAGGCCGATCCCGGCGAGCATGGCCACCGGCCCGGCCCAGTTCTCGTGCTTCTTGCTGAACAGCAGCGGCTCGATCGTGGCCGGGCCCTGGCCGCGCCGCAGCACCTGGTCGCAGAAGAACACCGCCAGCCACGGCGCGATCCAGTAGGCGATGATCAGCAGGAAGTTCTCGTACTTGGTGCCGGCGTCGTTCAGCCCGGTCAGCGCGAGGACGAAGCCGATCGCGCCGAAGGCCAGGGCCACGATCGCGCGCCGCAGCGCCAGCGGCAGCCGGATGCCGAGCGCGGTGAACGACAGCGCGCCCGAGTAGATGTTGAGCACGTTCGCCGAGACCGCGCCCAGCGCGATCGCCAGCAGCGTCAGGTCGGCCAGCGGGGTGGCCAGCAGCCCGGTGAACGCGCCGGTCGGGTTGGCGCCGAGCGCCGCGCCCGGGCTGACCACGGTGGCGGCGGCCGCGCCGACGATCTCCAGCAGCCCGCAGGACAGGAACAGGCCGAGCCCGGCCCACAGCGCGATCGCGCGCTTGTTCGACGAGGGCGGCAGGTAGCGGGTGTAGTCGGAGGCGTAGGGGTTCCAGCCGACCGCGTAGCCGAACGCCGCGCCCACGGTGAGCAGGAAGCCGCCGATGCCGCCGCCGTGGCTGGCCGCGCCGGGGTGCGCCTTGGACAGGATGACCCCGGCGGCGATGAGGAAGATGATCGTCAGGATCGGGAACGCGTAGCGCTCGAACACGTGCACCAGGTTGTGGCCGAAGAAGGCGACCACGACCTGCAGCACGACGATGATGACGAGGCAGGCGGCCTTCGGCAGGTGCGTGAGGGCGTTGAGGGCGAACGCGCCGCTCACGCTGTTCACGGCGAACCAGCCGACCCCGGCCGTGACCGCGTTCAGCCCCGCGGGCAGCACGTTGCCCCAGTAGCCGAAACCGAGCCGGCTCAGCACCATCTGCGGGACCCCGTATGTCGGGCCCTGCTGGGACAGCAGGCCCTGGGTGACGCTGCCGATCGCGGTCCCGATGATGATCCCGAGTGCCGCCTGCCAGAAGTTCAGGCCGAAGGCCGCGACCGCGAGCACGCCGACGAAGACGGTGGCGAACTCCATGTTCGGCGAGGTCCAGGTCCAGAAGAGCTGCAGCGGCTTGCCGTGCCGCTCGTGCAGGGGGATGAATTCGGCGCCGCCAGGCTCGACGGCCACGACGCGCTCGCCGTAGGTGCCCTCGCGCGCGATCGCGCCGGGGGGTACATCCTCGTCGGTCAGGACAGCAGCGTCATGGTCGGGCATGGCCATCTGGTCCTCCGGCTTGCCTGCTGGTAATCGCGCTGATCATAGGCCGCCTCGCGTGGAGGGAATGTATCGTGGAGGTTAATTCTGCCCGTTTAGCACCGAACCGTGACACCGTGTGCGGGCACACCTGGCCTGCTCATAAGCTACGGGCCGTGAGTGAACAGCTCGGGGAGCGCCCGCCGCCGCCCGTCGGGGAGCCGCCCGGGACAGTGATCCCCTCCGTGGGCATGGTCGGCGCCGGCCAGCTGGCCCGGATGACCTGCCCGGCCGCCGCCGACCTCGGCGTCGGCTTCCGCGTGCTGGCCGCGGCCGCCGATGACAGCGCCGCCCGGGTCTGGCCCGACGTCCGGCTCGGCGACCACCGGTCGCTGGACGATCTCCGCGGCTTCGCGGCGGACTGTGACGTGCTGACGTTCGACCACGAGCACGTGCCGGGCGCGTCCCTGGCCGCGCTCGAGCAGGCCGGGTTCGTGCTCCGCCCCGGCGCGGCCGCGCTGCACTTCGCGCAGGACAAGCTGGCGATGCGCGAGCGGCTGACCAAGCTCGGCATCCCCTGCCCGCGGTACGCGCCGGTCGGTGACCTGGCCGACATCGAGGCTTTCGCCGGCGGCTCGGGCTGGCCGGTGGTGCTGAAGGCCGTCAGCGGCGGATACGACGGCAGGGGCGTCTGGGTCTGTGCCTCGCCCGGCGAGGCGGCCCAGGTAGCGGGCCTGGGTCTGCGGCTGCTGGCCGAGGAGTACGTCGCCTTCGACCGCGAGCTGGCCGCTCTCGTCGCGCGGTCGCCGCACCGGCAGGGAGCCGCGTATCCGGTCGTGCAGACGGTCCAGCAGATGGGGATCTGCCGCGAGGTGCTCGCGCCCGCGCCGGGCCTGCCCGCCAGCCGGGCCGAAGAAGCCCAGTCCATCGCGCTGCGGCTCGCCTCCGAGCTGGACGTGACGGGCCTGCTCGCGGTGGAGTTGTTCGACACCCCGGGCGGCCTGCTCGTCAACGAGCTCGCCATGCGGCCGCACAACTGCGGGCACTGGACGATCGAGGGGGCGACGACGTCCCAGTTCGAGCAGCACCTGCGGGCCGTGCTCGACCTTCCGCTGGGAGCGCCGCGCATGCTGGCCCCGCACGTGGTGATGGCGAACCTGCTCGGCGGCACCGACCCGGATCTGTTCGGCCGCTACATCCACGTGATGGCGGCCGACCCCGGTGTCAAGGTGCACCTGTACGGCAAGTCCGTTCGGCCCGGGCGGAAGATCGGCCACGTCACGGTGCTCGGCGACGACGTCACCGAGCTGCGGGAACGGGCCCGCCGCGCCGCGAGCTTCCTGCGCTGGGGAGACGAGGACGCCGAATGATGCCGCCAGCGCCCGTGAGAGAGGCAACATCATGAGTAGCCAGCCGCTGGCCGGCGTCGTCATGGGCAGTGATTCGGACTGGCCGGTGATGCGCGCGGCCGCGGACGCCCTGGACGAGTTCGGCATCGCCTACGAGGCCGACGTGGTGTCCGCCCACCGGATGCCCCGCGAGATGATCCAGTACGGCTCGACCGCGGCCGAGCGCGGGCTGCGGGTCATCATCGCGGGGGCCGGCGGGGCGGCTCACCTGCCCGGCATGCTGGCCTCGGTCACCCCGCTGCCCGTGATCGGCGTCCCCGTGCCGCTGGCCCACCTGGACGGGCTGGACTCACTGCTGTCGATCGTCCAGATGCCCGCCGGGATCCCGGTCGCGACCGTCGCGGTCGGCGGGGCCCGGAACGCCGGGCTGCTGGCGGTCCGCATCCTCGCCGCCGCCGACGAGGACCTGCGCCACCGGATGACCCGGTTCCAGGATCAGCTCGCGGCCACCGCCCGCGCCAAGGGCCAGGCCCTGCGCGCCCAGCCCGCCACCGACACCGGCCCCGCCTGACGGGCTCCCCTCGCCGGGCGTCCCGGGGCCGACGCCCAGGGCGCGGTAGTGCCAGGACGCGGCGCGCCAGCGGCTGGCGTCGAGCGCGTTGCGGCCATCGACGATGTTGCGGCGGGCCACGGCCTTGCCGAGTTCCTCCGGGTCGGCGTCACGGAACTCCCGCCACTCGGTCAGCAGCAACGTCACGTCGGCGCCGGTGACGGCCTCGACCGCCGAGCCCGCGTACTTCAATTCCGGGTGAGCCCGGCGCGCGTGGCGCACCGCGGCCGGGTCGTACACGGTCACCGAGGCACCCAGCGCGTGAATGGTGGCGGCGACGTCCAGGGCCGGGGAATCCCGGATGTCGTCGGAATCGGGCTTGAACGAGACACCGAGCACGCCAACGGTCCGGCCGTCGAAGGATCCCCCGGCCAGCTCGCGCGCGAGATCGACCATCCGGGCCCGGCGGCGCATGTTGATGTCGTCCACCTCGCGCAGGAACGACAGGGCCGGCTCGACCCCGAGATCTTCCGCCCGTGCCATGAACGCGCGGATGTCCTTGGGCAGGCAGCCGCCGCCGAAGCCGAGTCCCGGCCGCATCGCCGCGCGGCCGATCCGCGGGTCATGGCCGAGCGCCTCGGACAGCATCGTGACGTCGGCGTGCGCGGCCTCGCACACCTCCGCCATGGCGTTGATGAAGGAAATCTTCGTGGCGAGGAACGCGTTCGCGGCCACCTTCACCAGTTCCGCCGTGGCCAGGTCGGTGACGAGGAAGGGGGCACCCGCCGCGATCGGATCCGCGTACACCTCCCGCAGCACGGCCTCGGCGCGGGCCGAGCGGACACCCGCGACGATCCGGTCCGGCCGCATCGTGTCCCGGACGGCGTGCCCCTCGCGCAGGAACTCCGGATTCCACGCGAGCTCGCAGGCCGTCCCGGCCGGCGACATCCGCGCCAGCCGTCCGGCCAGGATCTCGGCCGTCCCGACCGGCACCGTTGACTTGCCGATCACCAGGCAGGGCCGGTCCAGCAGCGGGCCCAGCGCATCGATGCACCCGTCCACCTGCGACAGGTCGGCGGCATAGGAGGCCTCCCGCTGCGGGGTGCCGACGCAGACGAAGTGCACATCGCCGAACGCCGCCGCGTCCGCGTAGGACGTGCCGAAGGACAGCCGGCCGGACGCGAGGCCCGCCTGCAGCAGGAGCTGGAGCCCGGGCTCATAGAAGGGCAGTTCGCCCCGGGTCAGGGCCGCCACGCGGACAGGGTCGATGTCGACGCCGAGCACCGTAAAGCCCATGGCGGCCAGGCACGCGGCGTGCGCCGTGCCCAGGTAACCGGTGCCGAGCACGGTGATGCGGAGCCGGGCGGCATCTTCTGCCGGGGCCATGCCTTCCCCTTCCTGGCCTGCTCATACGATCGGATCATGGACAACCGCGCGATCCCCCGCGGACCGGCTCATCGGCGCGGAAGGCTCCGGTTTCCGGATCGCGCTGCGCACCCTGGACCATACCCGGATCACGATCGCGGCCCAGGCCCCCGGCATCGCGCAGGGCGCCTCGACTACGCCGTGGGGTACGTGCGGGAGCGCAAGCAGTTCGGCCAGCCGATCGCCGAGTTCCAGGGCCTGCAGTTCATCCTGGCGGACATGGCGATGGACGCCAAGATCACCCAGATCTACGAGGGCACCAACCAGATCCAGCGCATGGTCATGGCCCGGCAGCTCCTGAAGGGGTGAAATTTGGGCGCTGACCTGGGGTTTCTCGGGCGCATCCCGTCGCAGAACGGGCCGTTCGATGCCGAGTCGCGCGGTCCGTTCTCGCGTCCGGTTTACCCGATTGATGCCGGTCATTTCCCGTCGTTTCCGGACCCCGTGCTGAATCCGTGCTGATACCTAGCATTTGTAGATACGCCGATTGCCCTGATCAGTGCACCCGAGAAGGATGCTGGCGGGACCGATGCGGAGTCATGTGGCTAGCTCTGCGGCAGCCGTAGTTGTGGTCATCGAGGAAGGGTCCAGGGGCTACAGGGGCACGCGAATCGCCGAGGAGCTGCAATCAAACCGGGCGCTTGACCCGTCACAGGAACTAGGGGAAGGTGCAGCAAAGGGATTATTGCAGCAGCTCGTCGCGAGCTTTGAGAATGAGCGCCCTGGCGCTGCGGCCGTACCTTGCGACCCGCCGCATCTGGTCGAATACGGTGATGTAAATCTCGATTTCGTCGGGTCTGGTGATGTCTAGTGCAGCGGTCAGGGTCTCGACTTTCACCAGGTCGTCGTCAAAGATCCAGAATGCGGTTTGGGTATGAGCGCCCAGGCCGGCGGCGGCGGGGATGATCCCGATGGACACATTCGTCAGTGCCATGACGCCAAGGACCCGGTCAAGCTGCTCAACCATTATCTCGGCCGTGCCGATACGTGTGCGCAGCGTCTGCTCAGCCAGCAGGAACATAAACTGATGATCGCCCGAGCGCAGGACACGCTGCCGTTCAAGCCTGGCTGCCGTAGCGGCCGTGCGGTCGTCAGGCAGCTTGAGAAGGCGTGACCAGTAGGCCATGCTCTCGGTCGAGTATGCCGCGGTCTGCAGCAATCCGGGAATGCTCCAGTGCTCGTGGACGCGGAACAGTCTGGTCTGCTCATAAAGGGGACCGATGGTTTCCTGCAAGCGCCGCAATCCGCTGCGCGCCTGCCGTTTCCATTCCCGGTAAAGGGAATCAGCCGCCCGGGCCTGGGCGATCAGGGAGGGGATTTCATCGGTGGAATCACAGGCGAGACACCATGTGCGGATATCGGCATCTGACAACCCCTGGGCGCCGTGTTCGACCCGCGAGATCTTCGTAAAGTGAAAGCCGCTCAGCTCCGCGAGCTGGCGGCCAGTCAAGCCCGCGTCCTGGCGGATCTCGCGGAGTCGGCTGCCAAATGCCTCCTTCGCGCGCCGGGCGTCACTGGTCACGACACCAACTGCCGCCTGTCACGTAGGCCGGTAGTCTCGGTGTGGGATGGCGAGCTTCCATACCGCCTCAAAAGCCGACGTGCACAGCTCGATATCACCGGGATCAGTGGAGGTGGTGAAACCAGTGCTGGCCCCGTTGCCCGCGTACTGATGAAACACCACGAGGTGGTCATCGAACAGCCAGAAATCATTGCCGGGGAACGCGATGGACGACACGCAGCGACGCGGCATCCACCGCATGTCAGTTCCTGCATCGACGTGCGGCTGCATGATGCTGTGGGACCAGCGCTGGTAGTCCGACAGCGGTTCCGAGACAACGTGCACGCGCCGGTAGACCTTGCCCTGCGCCACGTTCGCGCGGACCTCATCGCACCAGGGCCGGAGCCATTCCAGGTCATCCGCCTCACCGGCCGCCCACTTGGCCATGTGCGGCAGTTCGACCGCCGTGCCATAGCTGTCACGCATCTCCAGGTGGATCGCCTCGCGATCAAACCGCGTGAACAGCGCCGTGAATTCCTCGTAGTTCAGCTCCAACTACGTCTCCTGGAAGAACGGGACGAGCCGGTCAGGGATCTCACACGCGATCTCACCCTCGGGGATCTTCATCTGAGCAAGTACGTCTGGATGGGTGACTACCCATCCCTGCACCACCCAGCTTGCCCGGTCGGTGCGGTACAGCGTCGGTGATCCCTGCGGCTGCGACTCTGGATCTTGGCGACGAACGTCAGACGCATAACTCCTCCTGTCTTGATTGCGAATTATTGCGCTGCCTGGCAGAGTAACAGTTCGATAGAGATTGCGCTACAGCACCTCTGATATGGATCTATAGCAGTTGCGTCCGACTCGAAGCTTGCCATGGCTCGAAATGGTTCGAAGCAGATGTTCCTGCAACTCTCTGCAACATGCTTGTTCGTGGTATAGAGCCTCCGTAGCGTCACTGAAAGCCCCTAAGTGACCCGAGCAGGGATGACCTGCACTCTGACCTTCGCGCTCACGACGGCCGGCCAGTATCCGGCCCGCAGCCCACCCGGGAGTGGGAGGGGACCTACCAAGCACGTCCGCGTCATGTCCGGGACGCGCGGCACACGGCCGGACAGTTCCTGGCCGGCGGCGCGCGTGCTGATGAAACGCTGCTGATCTGCTCGGAGCTGGCCACCAACTCCGTGCTCCACAGCCGGTCCAAGGATGACGGGAAGTTCACCCTCCGCGTGGTGGTCCACGCCGATTACATCTGGATCGAGTGCGAAGACGCCGGCGGACCCTGGCTCGCGCGGCCCGGTGACGGGCGACCGCACGGCCTGGACGTGGTGCACGCCTTGTGCGGGGAGGACGGCTGGGGCGTGGAGGACCTGGACAGCGGCCGGACCGGCCGCGTGGTGTGGGCCAGGCTGAGGCTTGACCGGAGCGGCACATGACCTCGCTGACCAGCGGCCACTGCGGCCCGATCGATATCTCGCACCGGGTTCGCGACGGCGAAGCGGGGCGCACCCAGCGATGACCAGCCCGGCATGGCACAGCTGCGCCGCGCGGGATGAGGCAGGCAAGCACGAGACGGCCGCTGAGCCGGTAGTTGCCGAGGTCGGCATGCCCGTGCCCGTGCTGTCATCCAGGCCAGCGCCGACCGGGGTGCGTGCGGCGGCCTGGGTACCGCCGGACCCGGAAACGCTGCGCCGGGTCAAGCCGGCCTTGGGCCGGCTGTGAACCGGGCATGGAAATTCTTCCAGCCGGTCCCCATCGATCCGCGCGTGCGTTCGGCCCGGCCCCCGTCCACCAGGCCCGCCGAACGGTTCGCCGCTTGGGCCAGCACGGGGATCTTCGCCGTGGTAGCCGGGTACTTCGGCTGGGAACTGCTGCGGCACGGAGCCGTGCTCGACTGCGCGATCTCGTCCCACAGACGGACGTTGGCTGCGGAACCCAGGTGCGTGTGACCGTCTCCGTCGGCGTCGCCTGCCCAGCTGATACCGGCCCCGTATTGTAGGCCCTGGTCGCGGCGGCAGACGTGGCCTTGTATGACGCGAAGGCCGCTGGCCGTAACCGGGTACGTACCTGGCGGGGATAGCCGCCAGACACGGCTCGTCGGGCTGGGGGCGAAGCTCCGTTAGGACTCTGGCGGAGGCTGATGTT
>Ga0335085_10015921_pt1 | contig 10888 bp, 9 predicted proteins | sample Lox_Sample_45_FD_206712 | JGI IMG/M metagenome (GOLD analysis project Ga0335085, IMG submission 206712) | Soil microbial communities from Loxahatchee National Wildlife Refuge, Florida, United States - Lox_Sample_4.5 | ecosystem: Environmental > Terrestrial > Soil > Wetlands | place: USA: Florida... | reverse complement strand
CGCTCACCTACGACCTTTATACCCATGGGCCGGATAGGCGGCACTGGATCTGGCTGGCGATCGTTGCGGCCGTTGTGTTCTGGCGAGGTTGGGTAGGCCGAGTACCGGGTTGCGAGCAGCGTCCCTACATTCACTACTACGGTGTGCATCAGCCGAACCTTTGGTATCGCGTGGTGTGTTACACCGCGGCATGGATCGACATCCTGGTGCCCTTTGCGTTGAACGTCGCCGGGTTGGGGATTGCAGCGATGACAGGGCAGTGGGTTCTGAAAGACCTGTATCAGTATGCGTACTATCCGCTGGCGCTGCTGGTGGTGTTGGGGACCGTGCTCAATCTGACTCCAAGGGCGAAGCGTGACACGTTCGGTGAGGGAGTTGAGCGCGCATGGTTCTATGTGGCGATCTGGACGGTAGTGCCGACGCAGATCGTGAACTGGGCCGCCTGGCGGCTGGGGAAATATATGGGACTGGCTCCGCTGCCGCTGGCGCGAACCCGCCTGGTAATTTGTCTCCTCTCGACCGCGTTCTTCTTTCTTCTCGGATATGCATCGAAGCTGCCGCGAACGCAGCGGTACTACTCGGGGATTGCGGCAGCGGGAGTGTGAGAAGCCAACGAACGACTAGCCATGCGATCCGACGTTACTCCCGCCCGATTCATAGCTAAATACCAACCCTGCCAACGGTTTGCGGCAACGAAAAAGGCGGTCCGAAATCGGACCGCCCTTGTCGCAAAACTGCGCTCGAGTGTTTACAGCGGCTGTACGTTCTCCGCCTGCCAGCCCTTGGGGCCCTTGACGACGTTGAACTGAACGGTCTGACCTTCCTGCAGGCTGCGGAAGCCGCCCGCCTGGATGGCCGAGTAGTGAACGAATACGTCTTCGCCGTTCTGGCGGCTGATGAAGCCGTAGCCCTTCGCGTCATTGAACCACTTAACTGTTCCTTGTTCCATTGTGTTGCGTGTTCCTTCGAAAATTGATGTAGCTGCAATTCGACCGGATTGTGAAGCAGGCAGGGATGCTGCTAGGCAGGAACTGCTGCGTACAACGTCGATCAATCGAGCAATTTGATCATAACAGCCGTAAGGTAAAAACACCAAGCACAAATGTGACCGGCAGTCTGGTATTCCCTGGCCCGTTCAGGAGTAAGTGCTTTTCCAACAATGTGTTGTAGGTCGGTCCCAGATCGGTAGTAGTGCGATGTTCGTACCACCGAGCATTTGGCGATGTTGTATCGTGATCGGATGATTGTGGGTACTGGAATCGACATCGCCGAAGTGGATCGCATTCGGCAAAGCATTGAGCGCTTTGGGCGCCGGTTCATTGAACGCGTCTTCACCGCCGACGAGATCCGATATTGCGAGTCGAAAGCCAACCACGTGGAGCGCTATGCCGCACGTTTTGCCGCCAAGGAAGCAGCTATGAAAGCGATTGGGACAGGTTGGGACCACGGCGTGACCTGGCACGATGTAGAAGTACGACGGTTGCCCGGGCAACGCCCGACGATGGTATTTCACGGAAAGGCGGCTGAGTTCTTCGCCAAGTTGGGGGCCACGCGGGCGCAGCTGTCACTCACGCACACGAAAGAGTTCGCCATGGCGCAGGTGATTCTCGAAGGTGAGTAGCCAGTAGTTCGACAATGCCACTGGCTCGACCACGCTCTCTCGCCGGGCGGTCTGTTCGGTGAGATGGGCAATGCTTGTTGCTTCGAAGTCACAGAATTCTGTTGCAATTCACAATGTTGCAGACGTGCGACTGCACTACTCACGTGGCAAATTGTGCCCGAAGAAGACACCAGGCTGCCGATCTGCATTGTTTGCTTGCCATGCAGCGAACCTCAGTTGTTATAATCACCGACTTGGGTGACTTGGGTCACACTTGATTGTTCGTAAGCTGCACAACTGCAAGAACCTGGAATCGGCTGGGGTAGCAGGTTCCATGCCCGCAACACTGGAAAGCTTCGTACATGGCACAAATTTTTCATCGAAGTGCGAATAGCGTTTCGCGGCTGTCGATGCTTGCTGCGATCGTGGTAGTGAGTGTCCTGCTGGGGTTCGCGTTGGAGTTGCAGCAATCCCCGTACGCAACCTACCAGGGGATGCGCCAGGCGCAGCCCGTGCCGTTCAGCCATATGCATCACAATGCCGGGCTGGGAATCGACTGCCGCTATTGCCACACCTCGGTCGAGCAGTCATCGTATGCGGGGATTCCGCCGACCAAGACCTGCATGAACTGTCATTCGCAGATCTGGACCAATGCCGCCATGCTGGAGCCGGTACGCGAGAGCTACCGCACGGGCCAGTCAATCCTGTGGACCAAGGTCAATTACCTGCCCGACTACGTTTATTTCAATCACAGCATTCACGTCAACAAGGGTGTCGGCTGCTTCAGCTGTCACGGGCCGGTCAACAAAATGCCGTTCATGTACCAGGAATCCAACATGCGCATGTCGTGGTGCCTGGAGTGCCATCGCGAGCCGGAAAAATTCCTCCGGCCGCGTGATCAGGTGTTCAACATGAACTACGAACAGCCGTCCGCCGCGCATCCCGTAATGTTGGCGGACGGAACCAAGTACACCGATCAGATTGAGCTGGGTACCGCGCTCAAGTCGCAGTATCACGTGCGGACCGTACAGGACATAACGAGTTGCAACACGTGCCACCGATAAACAGTTGTCAGCGCCCCTTGTCAGTTGTCAGTGAAAGACGAAGCGTTCGAGACGCGAAGAGGAATGAAGCGGAGCTCATCGAGGGTGGTGGCACCCTGACAGGCGGAATGAAGATTGGGAGTCGAAACCGGCGAGACGATGGATAACGAGAAGACACAGAAGTCGGAAGCGGTTTGCCCCAGCAAGCTGGAGCTGGCGCAGGTACGCGACAGGTTGTCGCGCGCCAAGAGCGGTCCGCAGTACTGGCGTAGCCTGGAAGAGCTGGCGCAAACCGACGGTTTCTACGAAATGGTGCATCGCGAGTTTCCACGCCAGGCTTCGGTTTGGCCGGAAGGAGCGTCGCGGCGCGACTTCATGAAGCTGATGACAGCGTCGATGGCGCTGGCGGGACTCTCGGCTTGCGTGAAGCAGCCGGTTGAGCCGATTGTTCCGTATGTTCGGCAGCCCGAACCGATCGTGCTGGGACTCCCGCTCTACTTCGCCAGCGCCATGCCGTTTGCCGGATACGCAACGCCGGTTCTGGTGGAGAGCCACGAAGGACGACCGACCAAGGTTGAAGGCAATCCCGATCATCCGGCGGGTGTGGGAAGTGACGTGTTCGCCCAGGCGTCGCTGCTCGACATGTACGACCCCGACCGCTCGCAGTCGGTTACTTATACCGGCAACATTCGTTCATGGGGTGATTACGCAACCGCAATCGCAGGTCCGCTGAACTCGCAGAAAGCGGTAGAGGGAGCGGGATTCCGTATCCTGACTCGCACGATCAGTTCGCCCACGCTGGCCGCGCAACTGAATGGGGTGCTGGCGGCTTACCCGCAGGCGAAGTGGGTGCAGTACGATCCGCTCGGCCGCGACAACGTTCGCGCGGGCGCGCAGCTGGCCTTCGGACAGTATGTCGAGACGCGCTATGCATTCGACAAGGCTGACGTCATTCTCTCGCTCGACGGCGACTTTCTTTCCAGTGGTTATCCCGGATTTCTCCTCTACGCGCGGCAGTTTGCGTCGCGGCGCAGTCCGGACCTGAAAGAAAAGATGTCGCGCTTCTACATGGTCGAAAGCACCCCGACGAACACCGGCGGCAAAGCTGATCATCGCCTTCCAGTTCGGGCTTCAGAAGTGGAGCAGGTAGCGCGAGCGATTGCTGCGGGATTAGGCGTTGGCGGCGTGACCGCCAAGCCCGAGCAGCAAAAGTTTGTGGCAGCCCTGGTGAAAGACCTGCAGGCGCATAAGGGTGCAGCCCTAGTGGTTGCGGGCGACAATCAGCCTGCGGCGGTACACGCGCTGGCGCACGCGATGAATACCGCTCTGGGTGCTGTGGGCAGCACTGTGATCTACACCGATCCCGTGGAGGCGAAGCCACAGGACCAAACGGCGGCGCTGAAAGAACTGGTTGACGACATGAATGCCGGCGCCGTGGATTTGCTGCTGATCATGGGCGGCAACCCGGTGTATGACGCCCCTGCTGATTTCAAGTTCGGCGAGGCAATGGGCAAGGTGCAGCTCCGCGTACAGCACAGCATCTTCCAGAATGAAACGACGGATTTCGTGCACTGGCACATCAATGCCACTCATTACCTGGAGCAGTGGGGCGACGGACGCAGTATCGATGGGACCGCGACGCTGACCCAGCCATTGATCGCTCCGCTCTATGACGGCAAGAGCGAATACGAGTTCGTCGAGGCGATTACCGGATCTTCGGCAACGACGGGCTACGAGATTGTCCGCAAGTACTGGCAAGGCAAGTTGCCGGGTGACTTCGAGCCGGCGTGGCGTAAGGCTCTGCATGACGGTTTTGTCGCCGGCTCGTCCTACCCTGCGAAGGCGGTTTCGGCGAAGGGCGGCCTTCCGGCGGCGAACGCCGGCAACACCGGCGCCCTCGAAGTGATGTTCCGGCGCGATCCCACCATCTACGACGGAACGTACTCAAACAATGCCTGGCTGCAGGAAACTCCCAAGCCCATGACGCAGGTCTGCTGGGACAATGCCGTGCAGATCAGCGTCAAGACCGCCGAAAAGCTGGGCCTTAAGACGGAAGACGTTGTCGAGATCGAAGTGAACGGCGCCAAGGTCCAAGGCGGCGTATGGCGCACTCCCGGCCATCCCGATGACGCGGTCACCGTATTCTTCGGCTACGGCCGCACCAAGAGCGGACGCGTTGGAACGGACATCGGGTTCAACGCCTATGCGCTGCGTACGAGCAACGCGCTGTACTACGCGTCGGGAAAACTCAGCAAGGTTGGCGACGGCCACGGCTTCGCGAATCCGCAGGGCTGGCAGTATATCGACCAGTCGGGCATTCCGGGCGCCGAGGACATGAGCAATCGCCACATTGTGCGCAAGGCGACGCTGGAAGACTTCATGCAGCATCCGGATTTTGCGCGCGAACAAGGCGAGGCGCCTTCGCCGGAATTCACGCTCTACAAGGACATCCACGGCGGCCCGCTCTACCAGTACACCGAAGCCAAGTGGGGCATGGCCATCGACATGAACTCGTGCGTCGGCTGCAAGACGTGCGTGGTTGCCTGTCAGGCGGAAAACAATATTCCAGTGGTAGGCAAAGAGCAGGTTATGCGCGGCCGTCACATGAACTGGCTGCGCGTCGATGTGTACTACGAAGGCGGCAGCGAGAATCCCTCCGCGTATTACCAGCCGATTCCCTGCCAGCAGTGCGAGAATGCGCCGTGCGAAGTGGTATGCCCGGTGGGTGCGACGGTGCACTCAACCGAAGGCCTGAACGACATGGTCTACAACCGCTGCGTGGGCACCCGCTACTGCTCGAACAACTGTCCGTACAAGGTGCGGCGCTTCAACTTCCTGCTCTTCCAGGACTGGGAGACGCAGCAGTACAAGATGATGCGCAATCCGGAAGTCAGCGTTCGCAGCCGTGGCGTGATGGAAAAGTGCACATACTGCATCCAGCGCATTACCCATGGGCGCATCACGGCAGAGAAAGAAAATCGCAAAATTCGCGACGGTGAAGTTATCACCGCATGCCAGCAAGCGTGCCCCGCCGGCGCGATTACTTTCGGCGACCTGAACGATCCCGAGAGCAAAGTCTCCAAGCTGCGCGCGGATGGCCGCAACTATGGGTTGCTCGAAGACCTGAACACGCGTCCTCGCACGACATATATGGCGGTGGTGCAAAACCCGAATCCTGAACTTGAAGAGCCGGAGCGGAGCTAGATGGCAGGAGTAGAGGAAAACAACCTGGCAGTGCTCGACGAAGCGCCGGTACTTGGTCCGGGCCAGACCTTCGACTCGGTCACCGACAAGATCAGCGGCATCGTCCTGAAACGGCCGATCGGGCTGGGATGGCTGGCGGGACTGGCTGTGGCGATGGGCCTGGTGGGAATGCTCCTGATGGCCGTCACCTATCTGTTCCTGCGCGGTGTCGGGATCTGGGGTATCGAGGTCCCAGTCGCGTGGGGCTTCGCCATCATTAACTTCGTGTGGTGGATTGGTATCGGCCACGCCGGCACGCTGATCTCAGCCATCCTGCTGCTGTTCAAACAGACCTGGCGCAACTCGATTAACCGCTTCGCTGAAGCCATGACGCTGTTTGCCGTGGCCTGCGCCGGAATGTTCCCGCTTTTGCATATGGGCCGTCCCTGGCTGGGCTACTGGATGTTTCCCTACCCCAGCAGCATGGGAGTCTGGCCGCAGTTCCGCAGTCCCCTGATCTGGGACGTCTTTGCGGTCTCTACGTACGCAACGATTTCGGCCGTGTTCTGGTTCGTGGGCCTGGTACCGGACTTCGGCACCATGCGCGATGAGGCCAAGAGTCTCTGGGCAAAACGCATTTACGGCATGTTGTCGCTGGGCTGGCGAGGATCGGCGCGGCACTGGACGCGCTACGAAGCGCTCTACATTCTCCTGGCAGGCATCTCGACGCCGCTGGTGCTCTCCGTACACACGGTGGTGAGCTTCGACTTTGCGATTTCCATCCTGCCGGGATGGCATACCACGATTTTCCCGCCCTACTTCGTAGCGGGTGCGATTTATTCGGGCTTTGCCATGGTCCTGGTGCTGGCGATTCCGATCCGCAAGGTCTACGGGCTGGAAGACATGATTACCCTTCGCCATCTGCAGAACTCGGCGAAGGTCATGCTGGCGACCGGACTGATCGTCGGCTACGGCTACTTCTTCGAGACCTTCGTCGGACTCTACAGTGGATCGACCTATGAGCGGTTCATGATTCATAACCGCTGGTTCGGGCCGTATGCGCTGTTCTACTGGTCGCTCATCCTGTTCAACATTCTGATTCCGCAAGTGCTGTGGTGGCCGAAGATACGGTCCAACACGAAATGGCTCTTTGGCATTTCGCTCGTCGTGCTGGTCGGAATGTGGCTGGAGCGCTTCGTGATTATCGTAACCAGCCTGCATCGTGACTTCCTCCCGTCTTCGTGGGGCCATTACACGGCAACGCGCTGGGACTATGCCGTGTATTTCGGCACCATCGGGTTCTTCACCATGGCGATTTACCTCTTCATCCGGATCGTTCCCGCGATTTCGATCTTTGAAATACGCATGCTGTTGCCGCAGGCGGAGGTGAAGGAATGAGCCACGCTACGGCAGTACCCAGCATTTATGGACTCATGGCAGAGTTCGAGACTCCGACCGAACTCGTAAAAGCATGCAAGGCGGCCTATGCGGAAGGCTACCGCGACATGGACGCCTACAGCCCGTTTCCGATCGAAGAAGCGAGCGAGGCCATCGGCTTCCATAAGTCTGCCGTACCGCTGGTGACGCTGGTGGGGGGACTTCTCGGCGGCGCTTCGGGATTTGCGCTGCAGTACTGGATCAACGTGATCGCGTATCCGCTGAATATCGGGGGCAAGCCCTACGATTCGTGGCCGGCATTCATCGTGCCGACCTTCGAGATGACCATCCTGTTCGCGGGAATCATCGGCATGCTCGGCATGTTTGCGTTGAACGGACTGCCTCAGCCCTACCATCCGGTATTCAACGTCGAGCGCTTCTCGAACGTAACCCGCAACCGGTTCTTCCTGTGCCTGGAAGCGACCGACCCAAAATTTGATTTGACGGGCACCCATTTATTCATGGAACGACTCAAGCCGCTATCGATTTCGGAGGTGCCGCATTGATTGCTCGTGAGCATCATGCCCACCTGCGGCCATTGGCTATTCGCCAAAGCGCCCTGCTGCTAGCAGTAAGCGCGTTGGTTACGCTCGCGGGATGCCGGTCCGACATGCAGAACCAGCCCTACAAGCGTCCGCTGGCGGAAAGCGATTTCTATGCCGACCACCGCTCGGCTCGTCCGCTGGTCGAAGGCACCGTTGCGCGCAGTGATCTGCGGGCTGACACCTACTTTTATACCGGCAAGATCGGCAGTGAGGACGGCAATTACATGCCGTTCCCGGTGACGGCGGAAGTCCTGAGCCGTGGACAGCAGCGCTTCAATATCTACTGCGCACCCTGTCACGGAGAGACTGGCGACGGGCAAGGCATGATCGTGCAGCGAGGTCTGAAGCGGCCTCCTTCGTACCACAATGAGCGGTTGCGCAAGGCGCCAATCGGGTATTTCGTCGATGTGATGGCAAACGGTTTTGGAGCGATGCTGGACTACTCGCAACAGGTTTCGCCGCAGGATCGCTGGGCAATCGCCGCCTACATTCGCGCTTTACAGTTAAGCCAGGGCGCGACCCGCGCTGACGTTCCCGCCGGACAGAAGATTGCAAGCGGACCGCCCGCGGGCGTGGTGATCAATCCTCCGTATGACACGCAGGGAGCAAGCCAGCAGGCGCCCACGGGGCCGCAGGCAGGAGGGCAAAATCAATGAGCCATCCTGAAGTGCAGCTCAACCATGCAAATTATGCGGTACCGGCAGAAGCGTCCAAGTGGCAGACAACCTATTTGGGAATCGGCGTCTTCGCCGCCCTGGTCTGTGTCGCGGGCTTTGTGATGGAGTCGCAGCGCGAGCAGGTGATGCGTGGCTACCTGATCGGCTTCATGCTGTGGCTCGGCCTGAGCCTCGGCTGTCTGGCGCTCCTGATGGTTCAGCATCTGTCTGGCGGCCTGTGGGGGCTGTCGATCCGGCGAATTCTGGAAGCGGCGACCAGAGGATTGCCGCTGATGTTGGTCCTGTTTGTGCCGCTGGTGTTAGGTCGGAATTACCTGTATGCGTGGATGACCGATCCGTCCCTGACCGAGCACAACTCTTGGTACCTGAACATGCCATTCTGGTGGCTGCGCCAGGTGATCTACTTTGGGGTATGGCTCGGCCTCATGTTTGTGCTGAACAAGCGCTCGGCTCTTCAGGACGAACCGGGCAACTACCCGCGCTTCCAGTTGATCAGCGGAATCGGCATCCTGCTGTACGCGTTGACAATTTCGTTTGCTGCGGTGGACTGGGTGATGTCGCTCGATCCTCATTGGGGATCAACCATCTACGGCATGATCTTCATGGCGGGCGAGGGGCTTTCGGCCTTGGCCTTCTCCATCATTGTGCTGACCTGGTTGACGGGATACAACCCGATGCGCGAGATCATCAAGCCAGAACAGTTTCACGACATAGCCAAGCTGATGCTGGCCTTTGTGATGCTGTTCGCTTACTTCTCGTTCTCGCAGTGGCTGATCATCTGGGCGGGCAACTTGCCGGATGAAATCAGTTGGTTTCTGAATCGCATTCACGGCGGATGGGGTGTAGTGGCGCTTGCCATCATTCTGTTTCACTTTGCGCTGCCATTCGCGCTACTACTTTCACGGAATCTAAAACGTGACGGCCGCAAACTAATTGGGCTCGCGGTGCTGCTGATGTTCATGCGGTTGGTGGACATCTACTGGTATGTAGTACCGAACTTCGCGCACGCCCGCGGACACTTCTACTTCAGCATCTGGTACCTGGTTGCCCCCATCGCGCTGGGCGGGCTGTGGCTGGGCTTCTTCTTCTACAACCTGCGGCAACGGCCGATTTTGCCGGTGTACGAGCCGCAGATGCCGAGTTTGTTGCATCAAGGGTCGGGACATGGCCACTAATCACGACGAATACGATCAGTTGAAAAATCCGGCGGTGGATTACGACCGCACCGACCTAAGTCCGCGCGGGATCCTGGTGTTTTTGGTCGGACTGCTGGTCGCCGGCGTCTTTGTCGAGATCGTGCTCTGGGGCATGTTCCATTTCCTGGCGCGCAGCCCGTTCTTTGCCAAGGGCAATGCGAGTCCAATGTTGAGTGTCCAAAAAGAAGCTCCGCTGAAAGCAGAAGGCAAGGACTTCGAGAACACCAGCAACGTGAATCCGGTGGTTTTTCCCGAGCCGCGGCTGCAGACCAACGAAGTTCTGGACATGGACCAGTTCCTGCAATCGGAGCACAAGATTCTCTACACGAATGAGCCGTTCGTCGACCAGAATGGAACGGTGCATTTGCCGATCAACGATGCTATGAAGCTGATTGTGGAGCGGGGTTTGCCCGTGAAACCGGCAACTGCGGCGACAACAACGGCGCAGAAAGCGCCTGCGGCTGCGAAGGCTGCCGCGGCACCGGGCGCGCAGTAGCTCGAGCGCTGGCCTTCGAACCGCGAAGTGCCTCCGCCCAGGACGACGGAGTTTATGAAGTACGCAGTGAACAAGTTGATGTTGGCAGTGCTGGTGCTGACTAGTGCATTTGCGATGGCCCAGCCGCCGTCCGCATTTATGCGCGACGCGAGCAAGCCGTCGGCGCAAGTGAGTCCCGACGACCTGAAGAACGTGGGCATCGATCAGCGGCTCGATCAGCAGGTGCCGCTGGCCTTGCAGTTTGAGGATGAAACGGGCAAAACGGTGAAGCTGGGCGACTACTTTCAGTCGGGACGGCCAGTGATCCTGAACCTGGTGTATTACACCTGCCCGATGCTGTGCGGCGAGGAGTTGGCGGGACTGTCAAGCGCGTTGGGCGTCCTCCGATTTACCCCGGGCAATGAGTATGAAGTCGTGACGGTGAGTATCAATCCTGACGAAACGCCCGAAGTGGCGGCGGAGAAGAAGAAAGTCTTTGTCGATCGTATGAACGAGCGCCTGGAGAAAAAGAGCGACGGCTCGGGATGGCACTTCCTGACGGGGCAGCAGGGGGAGATCCAGCAGCTGGCCGACGCCGTGGGCTTTCACTACAAGCGTGATGCGCAGACCGGGCAGTTCATTCATTCGGCGGCAATCATGATCGTTACGCCTCAGGGCAAACTGGCCCAGTATTACTACGGGGTGGAGTACTCGCCCAAAGATTTGCGCCTT
>Ga0335085_10015920_pt1 | contig 10888 bp, 8 predicted proteins | sample Lox_Sample_45_FD_206712 | JGI IMG/M metagenome (GOLD analysis project Ga0335085, IMG submission 206712) | Soil microbial communities from Loxahatchee National Wildlife Refuge, Florida, United States - Lox_Sample_4.5 | ecosystem: Environmental > Terrestrial > Soil > Wetlands | place: USA: Florida... | reverse complement strand
ACCCCGAGCCCCCGATGTTTCCCAATGGCCGTGTTAACGATCACATGTTCCATGTCTATTTTATGTGGGGGCCTGTGCGGCAACGGCGGAGAAGGGTCCTCCAATGCCCCCACACCCCGAGCCCCCCATCTACGCGCAGTTACCTATCGCACTCTCCCATAACCACGTCATAGGTGCCGAAGATCGTGATGATGTCCGCGATCATGTAGCCGCGGGCCATGTGATCGAAGGCGCCCAGGTGAATGAACGACGGGGCGCGGATCTTCAGCCGGTAGGGATGGCCGCTGCCGTCGCTGACGATGTAGAAGCCCAACTCGCCCTTGTGCGCTTCGGTGCCGCAATAGATCTCGCCCCTGGGGGTTTTGAAGCCCTGGGTGTAGAGCTTGAACTGGATGATCATCGACTCCAGCGTGGTGAAGACCTTGTCCTTCGACGGCAGCACGACCGTCGGCGCGTCGGCCAGATAAGGCCCGTCGGGCAGCCGCTCGAGGCACTGCCGGACGATCTTGCAGCTCTCGCGCATCTCCTCGATCCGGACCCAGTACCGGTCGTAGGTGTCGCCGTTCCGGCCCAAGGGGACGCTCCACTCCACGTCGCCGTAGGCGGCGTAGGGCTCGTATTTGCGCAGGTCGTAGTCGACGCCGGAGCCCCGCAGCGTGGGGCCGCTCAATCCGAAGCTCAACGCGTCCTCGGCCGAGATGACGGCGATCCCCTGCGTGCGGGCGAGCCAGATCCGGTTTTTCTCCAGCAGCTGGTTGCACTCGTCGATTTTCGCGGGGAACTCCTCAATGAACTTGGAGAGTTTGGCGATCAGCTCCGGGGTGAAGTCGCGTTCGACCCCGCCGATCCGGTACCAGGTGGTCGTCAGCCGCGCGCCGCACAGCTCGTTGAACCAGTCGAGCAGAATCTCCCGGTCCCGGAAGGTGTAGAAAAAAACCGTCATCGCGCCGATGTCGAGCGCCTGCGTGCCCAGCCAGAAGAGGTGGCCGATGATCCGCTGCGTCTCGGCGACGATCGTGCGCAGGTATTCCGCCCGGGGCGGCACCTTCAGGTCGATCAGTTTTTCCACCGCCCGGACATAGGCGAAGTTGTTGTACATGGCGCAGACGTAATCGAGCCGGTCGGTGTGGGGGATGAATTGATGATAGGTGCCGTGCTCGGCCAGTTTTTCGACGCCGCGGTGCAGAAAGCCCATCACCGGCGTCGCCTTCACGATCCGCTCCCCCTCCAGATCGAGGATCATCTTGAGCACGCCATGGGTCGCCGGGTGCTGCGGCCCCATGTTGAGCATCATCTCCTCGGTGCGGAGCAGCGGGAGATCGGGGCGCCTCGCGCTTCCCGTCTGCCCCTGCCTGCCGGACAGGCTGGGGTCGGGCAGGGTCGTCGGCCCCGTCGCGGTCATCTGGCCTCCCGGGGCACCGACGGCGCGGCCGGCGGCTCGAGGAACTCAAACGTGTCGCGCCACCCCTTCCCCTGCAGCGGAAAGTCCTTGCGCAGCGGAAACCCCTCCTCGTACTCGTCGGGCATGAGAATCCGGCGCAGATCCGGATGGCCGTGAAAGCGGATGCCCATCATGTCGTAGACTTCCCGTTCCATAAAGTTGGCGCCGTACCAGACCGACGAGAGCGAATCGACCTCGCCGTCCGCTTCGCTGACGCGGGTTTTGAACCGGATGCGCTGCCGGCGGCGGATCGAGTAGACCTCGTAGACGATCTCAAACCGCTCCGGCTCCGTCGGATAATCGACCGAGCTGACGTGGACGATGTAATCGAAGTTCAGATCGGGCTCCTCCTTTAAAAAACGGCCGACCTGCAGCAGGGCCGTTTTGCGGATCATGACCGACAGGTCGCCACGGAATTCGGTCACGGCGAGGACATCCTGGGGAAACTGCCGTTGCAACCGTTCCGCCACCGCCCGGACGTCGTTCATGGGATTTCCCGAGGCGTGCCCGGTGGGGTTTCCTGGGGGGCTGCTGTCACGGCTTTGGAGCCGAAGACTCTCTGCCGCATGATTTTTTCCTGCAACTTCAGAATGCCATCGAACAGCGCCTCGGGGGTCGGCGGGCAACCCGGCACGTAGATATCGACCGGGACGAAGCGATCGACCCCCTGCACGACGCTGTAGCTGTCGTAGATGTTGCCGGAGGTCGCGCAGGAGCCCATGGAGATCACGTAGCGCGGTTCGGGCATCTGGTCGTAGACCTTGCGGATGAAGGGCGCCATCCGGCGGCAGACCGTGCCGGAGACGATCATCAGATCGGACTGGCGGGGCGAGGCGCGAAAGACGCCGGCGCCGTACCGGTCGATATCATAGCGGGACGACACGGCCGTCATCATTTCGATGGCGCAGCAGGCCAGCCCGAACGACATCGGCCAGAGGGATCCTTTGCGCGCCCAGTTGACCGCCTGCTCCAGCGTCAGGGTGACCAGGCCGGCTTCGCCGCTGAACCGCTCGGACGTCATGCGATGCCCGCTCCCCTCTTCTTCCCATTCCCCCTCATTCCCATTCCCCTCATTCCCATTCCAATGCCCCTTTGCGCCAGGCATAGACGAAGGCCAGGACAAACAGCGCGATAAAGATGATCATCTCCAGCAGACCGATCAAGCCGATGCGAAAGAAATCGATCGCCCATGGATAGAGAAAAATCACCTCGATGTCGAAAATGACGAAGAGCATGGCGATGACGTAATAACGGAGGGGAAACGGCATCCGGGCGTCCGAGATCGGTTCGCTGCCGCACTCATACGTGCTGTACTTTTCGGCGTTGTACTCGCGGGGCTGCAGGTAGTGACTGATCAGCAACGTTCCGACGCCGAACGCCGCCGCCAACGCCCCGAACAGGACGATCGGGAAGTATCGGGACAAATAATCAACGCTGGAAGCGACCGTTTCCACCTTTCACCCCCCGTTGTGTGGTGGCGCCGAGGCTAGAATCCTATGTTTACGTTGCAGAATACCGACAAGTGATTGTGCAATGTCGTGAATCTGCATCATCGCATGTTCCCGGCGCGTTGGTCAAGGGGGAGGAGGGCCAAGCCGATCGACCGGACTACGCGGGATCGACCTCGATTTCCAGCGCATGGGAGGCGAGCAGCCGGGCCGCCAACGGCACCCGCAAGACCGCCTGCAGACCCCGGTGCAGCGCGGCTGCCGTCTCGGCCTTCAGGAGCAGTTCCCATGCCACCGCGCCGCCGCGCCGCGGCAGGGTGGCCGGGATTGGTCCCCACAGCTCGGCGGTTCCGCCCTGTTGGGCGGCCAGGCCCGCGCGAATTGCCTCCGTCAGTTGCTCGATGATGGCGCGGTTCCCGGCCTGGCGGCCGCCCAGACGCAGGGCGGCCAAACGCCGGAACGGCGGGTAGCCCAGGCTGCGGCGTTGAGCGATCTCCTCTTCATAGAGTAGCTCCACTCTCCCGGTTTTAAATGCCTGGAGGGTTGGGCGGTCGGGCTGGCGGCTCTGGACGAGCACCAGCGCTGAGCCGGCCGCCTGACGCAGAAGCCCTTGAAGCCGGAACAACAACTGCAACTGACGCTCTTCGGCCCTGAAGTCGGGGTGGGAGAGATCCAGCTCGGCGTCCAACACGGCGACGAGGCTGAGTCGCGGCGGCACGGGCGCGTGCAGGCAGCGTTGCGTGCCGACAATGAGGTCGGCCCCCTCGACCGGCTCCGGGGCGTGTTCTCCGTCTTCTCCGTCCGATCGGATGACCACGTCACGGTCCACCCGAAGAATCCGGGCATCGGGCCAGCGGCGGTGCAGCGCGGCTTGAACGCGCTGAGTGCCCGTACCCAACGGGCCCAATCGGTGGCCCTGGCAGTGGGGGCAGAGGGTTGGAGGGGGAAGTTGCGCGCCGCAGCGGCGGCAGCGCAGGCGGGTGGGGTCGGCCGCGGTCGACTCGTAGTAGGTCAGGCCGGCGCGGCAGCCGGCGCAACGAACCAGCTCGCCGCAGTCCCGGCAGATCAGGCTGTGGGCATAGCCGCGCCGATTGACGAACAGCAGCGATTGCTCTCCGCGGGCCATCCGTTCGGCGAGCGCGTCGATCAGGGGTGCGGTCAGCAGGCCGTCGCGCGACGGTTCTGTTCTCAGATCAATCACCTTCACCTCTCCCGGCCCGACCGGGAGCGCGATCTCCGTCGACGGCGTCGTGATCACGGGGCCGACGGTCGTCCGCGGGGTTGACCCCACCGGAGTCAACCCCGTAGTCAACCAACGATACCGGCCCTCACGGCACCACCAGTAACTTTCGACCGACGGCGCGCGTGCGCTCAAGAGCACGGGGATCTCGGACTGCTCGGCCCGGCGCAGCGCGAGATCGCGCGCGTGCAGCCGCGGCCGTTCCTCCTGTTTATAGAGCGGATCGGCCTCCTCATCCACGATGATCAGGCCCAACGACGGCAGCGGCGCAAAGAGCGCCGAGCGGGTGCCGACGACGATCACCGGGGGTCGGCCGGTCCGAAGCGACAGCCAGCGTTGCGCCAGGTTCGAGGGGGTCAGCTCGCTGTGGAGCGGTACCACCGGGCAGGCAACACGGCTCTGCAGCCAGCCGGCCAGGGCTTCAACGCGCGAGATCTCCGGTGAGAGGAATAACACGCTGCGGCCACTGTGGGTGGCTGTGGTCGCCGCAGTCGCATAGAGGTGTCGTCCGTTCAGGGGGGGATGTTCTTGGGTCAATGATACAAAAACAGTGTGTTTTCGGCTTGTTATGCTTTCAGAGAGCTGTGTCATATCATAATAATATTTATTTTGTGACAAATGGGATATTAACGCACTATTTATGGTGTTTTTATGGGATAAAGTGGTATTTTTAATATCTAAAATAGGCTCATTATAAGATAATAGTGGCTTTATTTGCCATGTTACTTCAACCTGTTTTGAGGCGACCAATCGCTTCAGAAGAGCTGCCAGGCGAATAGGGCGAGACGGCTGCGGGGCCGTCTGCATTGCGGCCACCTGTTTGGCCAGCGCGGCATGACTCATTCCCTTGGGATGGTCGTGAAGCGCTGTCAGGACGTGCCGGGCGAGCCGGCTGCGCCGCGGCTGGGCGGGCGCCGGTTGCGCCAGATGATAGCGTCGTTCTCCGGCCGGGAGCAGCGACGAGGGAATGGCCGAGTCGAGCAACTCGCCCCACGGGACGAAATAGTCATCGGCCAGTTGCCGCAGCAATTCGAGCAGCCCGGCCGGCAGCAGCGGGGTGTCGTCCACCAGCAGGTGGGCGCGGCGCAACCTTCCCCTCGCCGCGGGCGGCGGGGGGACGCCCGTTTGAACAATGACGCCGGTCAGTAATTCGTGGCCAAAGGGGACGACGGCCCGCATGCCGGGCTCGGTTCGGGCCTGCCACGACTCCGGGAGCAGATAATGGAAGGGATGGGCGAACGGTCTGGGCAGCAGGACTTCGATCAGAGGGGAGGGGGGGGGAGGAGGGAGGGGGTGAAGGGAGGGCATGGCGGATTCCGGAACGACGGCGGCCGCATTCTAGCAGCCGGCGATCATGAAGACAAGGGCGGAACGCGGTGGACGGACAGACGGTCGATCATGTGCTACGCTGAAAAGAACGTGTTCGGTTGCAAAGCCCGGGAGGTCTTGGTAAGATGGCACCGTTTGTCACGCCTGGTTCGACGATGCGAAAACTGTTCGGCACCGATGGCGTGCGCGGGGTCGCCAATGTCGAGCCGCTCACGGCCGAAACGACCCTGAAGCTGGGCCGGGCGGTCGCCTTTTTGTTTCAGCAGCAGCAGGCCAAGCAGCAGCGCCACCGCGTCGTCATCGGAAAGGATACCCGCCTCTCCGGCTACCTGTTGGAAAGCGCGCTGACCTCCGGCATCTGCTCGATGGGCGTCGACGTCCTGCTGGTCGGTCCGATGCCGACGCCTGGCCTCGCCTTTTTGACCCGCAGTTTGCGCGCCGACGCCGGCGTCGTCATTTCGGCGTCGCACAATCCCTACCAGGACAACGGCATCAAGCTGTTCGCCGAATCGGGCTTCAAGTTTCCCGACGAGTTCGAGCAGCGGATTGAGGAGCTGATCGAGTCGGGACGGATCGACATGATCCGGCCGACGGCCAAGCGGATCGGCAAGGCGTTTCGCATCGATGACGCCGAGGGCCGGTACATCGAATTTGTGAAGAACTCGATCCCCCGCGGGATGGAATTCCAGGGGGTCAAGGTGGCGGTCGACTGCGCGCACGGCGCGGCCTACAAGGTGGCGCCGACGGTGCTGCGGGAGCTGGGGGCGGACGTCACCGTGCTCGGCGACCGCCCCAACGGCACCAACATCAACGCCAACTGCGGTGCCGTCGCGCCGGCCCAACTGCAGCGCACTGTCGTCAAGATCAAGGCCGACATCGGGATCGCCCACGATGGCGACGCGGATCGGGCCGTCTTCGTCGATCACCGGGGCCACGTTGTGCCCGGCGATCAGATTCTGGCCGCCTGCGCCTTCGCCCTGCATCGGCGGGGGCAGTTGAAGGGCGCCACGGTGGTGACGACGGTGATGAGCAACATGGGACTGGAGGTCGCCCTGGCCCAGGAAGGGATCAAAACCGTCCGGACCAAGGTGGGCGACCGCTACGTGCTGGAACGAATGCTCCAAGGCGGCTTCAATTTCGGCGGCGAATCGTCCGGTCACGTGATCTTTCTGGATTACAATACGACGGGGGACGGGCTGATCACGGCCTTACAGGTATTGGCGCTCATGCAGCAGAGCGGACGGTCGTTGGCGGAGCTGGCCGCCTGCATGGAATTGTGGCCGCAGGTGCTGGTCAACGTGCCCGTCGCCCGCCGGCGGGAATTGACCGAGATCCCGGGGTACGTCAAGCAACTGAAGCTGGCCGAGCAGCGACTGGGCGGCAAGGGGAGAGTCCTGGTCCGTTTTTCCGGGACCGAGCCGATTGTGCGGGTCATGGTGGAGGGTGAGCAGAAGCGGCTGGTGCAGCAACTGGCCGAGGAACTGGCCCACACACTGGAACGGACGCTGGGGGCACGCGCGCGATGAGCGGCTCGCTTCGCCTCCGTCTCGTGGCGCTGTTGATCATCGCCGCCGGCCCGGTCGCCGCCGGACTCGGCGCCGACCTGCCCGCCGGTCGCGCGGGCAATCCGTACAACGACGTCGAGCAGACCGTGCATAATATCATGCCGCCCAGCAGCGTCTATACGATCAAGGAGCTGTGCGTCTCCTGTCACGTCGATGGGAACATCCATGTTCCCGGTGTGCCGCTTCCGCCCGAGGAGGCGGCGTTGCCCGCGTTCAGCGCGGAGCGGGAGCAGCGACCGCTGTGGGATCGGAACACCGCGGTCAAGAATTACGCCCTGCCCCAGAACTGGCCCCTGCCGTCTCCGATGTCGACGGACCGGCCGTTCGGCACGTCGGCCGATTGTCTGGGCTGCCATGACGGCGCGTTTTCCGAAGATGTTCACCGCGGCGGTGAGCGGTACGGCCAGGGGGGGATCAAGGCCATCAACGATTTTGCCGATTGGTTGGAAACGTTGCTGGGGACGGATTTGGAACGAAAAAGCGAGGTGCCCGATCATCCGGTCTCCATGATCTACCCGCGCAAGCCAAGCGGGGAGCACATCTCCAGTCGACCGGTTTCCAGCCAACTGCGGTATTTCTCCATCCCCGATCTACAAGATGAAGAACTCATCCTGCCGACCGGCCCCACATCGAGGTTCTATGCGCAAACACCGGGTAATCTGCAGGCCAGCCCCTCCCCTGGCAATGGGCAGCCGATGGCCGCGACGCCGGCCGGAGGGGAGACGACCGGCGGTGCCACGGCCGCCGAAGGGCCGGAACAGTTTCGTCTGATCCATACAACGTACGGCGTCATCCATTGCGACAGTTGTCATAACGCCCACAGCGAGCTGCATGCCGGCTTTCTCCGCGACAAATCGCCGCAACTCTGTCTGCTCTGCCATGATCGATGATCATCGTCTGAATCGCTGAGCTCTGCTGCCATGCGTCGGCCGTTGCTCTGGGTGACGCTCTGCTATCTGGGCGGCCTGGGGGCCGGCGAGCTGGCCTTCTACCTGCCGTTGACGACCCTGCTCGCGTTTTTGGGGGGCGCGGCGATCATCCTGCTCGTCCATCGGCGTGGCCCGCCGCTCCCCCGTTCCGCGCTGCTCATCGGCTCGATGGCCCTGTGCCTCGGCGTGGGCACGGCCCAACCGAGGCTCGCGGCGCTGGACCATCCTCCCCTGGAAGCGTGGCGCGACCGAGGTCCGATCGGATTGACGGGCCGGGTGAGCGGCCTGCCCGAGGCGGAGCCGGACCGGACCGTCGTCCTGCTCGATCTGGAGTCGGTGGCGCCGGCGGAGGCGGCGAACGGCCGGTCCGCCCAATCGTTGTCCCGGTCGCTGGATGGTCGGGTGCGCCTGAACATCCGCCATCCGGCCGGGGAGGAACCGGTCGTTCATTCCGGCGACCGGCTCCGTCTCACGGCGGAGCTGCGGCGGCCGTACGGATTGCACAACGTCGGCCTCTTCGACGCCGGCCGGTATGCGCAGCGCCAGGGGATTGAGGCCGCCGCGTCGGTTCGGGTCGACCAGTTGACCCGGCTGAGCGAAGGCCAGGGGTTGTCCGACCGATACGTCTTCCGCCCCATTGAGGAGTGGCGCGGCCGGATCGATGCGGCGATGGCCGCATCGCTCTCGCCGCCGTCGGCTGCGCTGCTCTCGGCTTTGATTCTGGGCGAAACGGGCCGGATCACGCCCGAGGTGCGGGACGCCTTCACCGCGGCCGGCGTCGCGCATCTGCTCTCCATTTCGGGCAGCCATCTGGCGTTGCTCGCCGGCGTGATCTTTCTGCTGGTCCGCGGGATGTGCCGGCTGCTGCCGGAGCGGTGGCTGTTGCGGCTGACCATCTGGCTCTCCCCCACGCAACTGGCCACGCTGGCGACCGTCCCCGCGGTCGTCTGGTATACGTCGTTGTCAGGCGGTCAGACGGCGACGATCCGCTCCCTGCTGATGCTCCTGCTCTATTGCGGCGCGGTCCTGCTGTCGCGGCCCCATGATTTGTTGACGGCGTTGGCCGTCGCCGCGCTCGCGGTGCTCGTTGCAGATCCGCTGGCGCTCGGCGCGATCTCGTTCCAGCTCTCCTACGGCGCCGTGCTGGGCATGGCGGTGGCATTGGCCTGGTGGGGCGGACGGCAGGAGGAGGCGGGACGGGAACCGGCCGGCGGCGATGCGCATGCGGCGCCTGCCTGGTGGAGACCGTGGCTGCAGCGGGGGCGGCTCTATCTACTGCTCACGGCGGCGGCCACTGCAGCGACGGCGCCATTGGTGCTCTACCATTTTCGCCAGTTCAATTGGGTGGGATTGGTGAGCAATCTGGCCTTGCCCGTGGTTGAAATCGTGGTGATTCCCCTGGGGTTGTTGAGCGCGGGGCTGACGCTGCTCTTCTCCCTGCCGGCCTTTCCCCTGGCGTCGCTCAACGACTGGGCGGTGACGGTCCTTTCGGCGGCGGTCGGTTGGTTCGCCCGCTGGCCCGGAGCCAGCGTACACCTGGCCGCCCCGTCACTGCTGACCGTCGCTGCGCTCTATGCGGGCATGGCCGCGCTGGTCTGGGGCCGGCGCGTTCGAGCGGTGCGCTGGCTGGGCGCGGGGGCGGTCGCGCTCTGGGCGGTGACGGCGCTCGCGGGGCTTCTGCGTCCCGACGGGCTGTTGCGCGTGGGCTTTCTGGACGTCGGGCAGGGCGACGCGGCGGTGATCACCTTTCCGACCGGCGCCTCGATGGTCATCGACGGCGGTCCGCGGTACGGCGCGTATGACACCGGCCGGGCCGTCGTCGCGCCCTATCTCTGGGATCACGGCATCCGCCGCATCGACTATCTGGTGGCGAGCCATCCCCAGGCGGATCATATCGGCGGAGAGACGGCGTTATTGCGTTTATTCCCCGTTGATGAGGTGTGGCACAATGGCGTGCACAGGGGCGGTGCCGTCGCGGATGCGTGGGAAGCGGCCGCGATCGAACGCGCCGGGCGCATGACGGCGATCCGGACCGTCGGCCAACCAGTCCGGATTGGGCCGGTCGACGTCGACCTGCTCCATCCGTCCGAGGCCTTTGTCCCGTCGGCTTCCGATGGCGTCGAGCCGTCCGGGCATGGACTCAATGATTCGGCGATCGTCATGCGGATCGGCTTGGGCGACCACCGGTTTCTTTTCACGGGCGACATCGAGCGGCCGGCCGAAGCGGAACTCGTGCGCGCCGAGGCCGACCGGCTGCCGTCAACGGTGCTCAAAGTGGCGCATCATGGGAGCCGGACCTCCAGCACGCCGGAATTTCTTGATGCCGTTCATCCGAGTCAGGCGGTCATCTCGGTCGGCGCCTACAATCCCTATCATCACCCCTCGCCGCCGGTGCTGGAGGCGTACGAAGCCCGAGGCGTCGATTTGCTGCGGACCGATCAGGCGGGGGAGGTGGTCTATCTGACCGACGGGACGACGCTGCGACGGTTCACGGCGCGGGACATGGAGTTAAAACCCGTGCTGCATCTGCGCGAGGCGCCGGCCGGGGAGTGGGACAACTATCGGCGGTTGTGGCTCCGTTGGTGGTGGCGGATATAGGGGGCAGAGGCAGTGCCTTCGCGGCCGGACGCTTCGGCGCACCATCGCACTCATTTGCGCTGCCTCCGGAACTTATTGACCACCTCCCCGGTGGGGGTGGTCAACTTCAGACATCCTCGGCTTTTCGCCTTCGGCGAAAACCGCGTTTTTGACCTGCTGCGCCTCTCGCTCAGGCCGCTTGAACTGCCTCTGCCCCTTTGGGATGAGGGTTGAAGAGTAACTACATAAACGATATACCGAGCGGCAGGAACGGCAATCCTTACCACCCCTGGCGGAGCCTTTTGAGTAAGATTGAAGAAAGCAAAAACGAAAAAGGACGTTGAAATGTAAAATACTTG
>Ga0335085_10015919_pt1 | contig 10888 bp, 8 predicted proteins | sample Lox_Sample_45_FD_206712 | JGI IMG/M metagenome (GOLD analysis project Ga0335085, IMG submission 206712) | Soil microbial communities from Loxahatchee National Wildlife Refuge, Florida, United States - Lox_Sample_4.5 | ecosystem: Environmental > Terrestrial > Soil > Wetlands | place: USA: Florida... | reverse complement strand
TCTCCACGTCCATCAGCACCAGATCAAACGGCTCCCGCTGCACCGCGGCCACGGCTGCCCGGCCGTCTTCCACGCTGGTCACGCGATGTCCGGCCCGCGCCAGCAGCTCTTCGGCGATCTGCCGGTTAATTTCCACATCGTCGGCCAGCAGGATGCGCAGCGATCTTGCGTCGCGGACGGTCGCTCCGCCCGCGGCCGCAGCGGCGACAGGCTCGATCCTGGTTTGGGAGACTGGAGCCGCCGCCGGCGCGCTGCCTGGGCTGGCAGGCTCCCGCGCCGCGGGCAGGCGTGGCAGCCGGAACCAGAAGCGCGTCCCTCCCCCCGCCCGATTCTCGCAGCCCACGCTGCCGCCCCAGCGCTCGGCGGTGATCTTGCAGAAGTACAGCCCCAGCCCCGCCTTGCCCGTGCTTTCCTTTCCTTTTCCGAACAGGCGGAACAGATTTGCCGCGGTCACGCCTTCGGGCAGTCCTGGCCCCTGATCGTCCACATAGGCGCGCAGAAAATCGCCGTCCTCTTCGACACCCACGGTCACCGTGGTTCCCGCCGGGCTATAGCGCAGTGCGTTCTCCAGGAAATTCGCAAACAGCCGCCGCAGCCGCTCCGGCTCTCCCGTGGCGCGCCATCCGCAACCTTCCGCGAGCCGGGGATCCGCCGCCAGAGCCGCGCCCTGGCTCACGAAGGCGGCGGAATATTCCTGCACCACCTCGCGCGCGGATTGGGCCACATCCACGCCGGCCGCGGCCCCTCCGCCCTGCAGGGCGGCCATCTCGCTGGCAAATACATTCAGCACGTCGCGGATCATCGTTTCCTGCCGGCGCGTTTGCCGGTCCGCAATCTCCACCACCTCGCGCAGTTTTTCCGCGGGCAGGCCCATGCCCAGCAGGGAAAGGCATCCGCGCAGCGCGGTCAGCGGCTGCGAAAGGTCGTGCACGATGCAGTGCAGCAGCACTTCCTTCGTCTGGATCTCGCGCAGCAGCCGCTCGTGGCTCAGCTTGTCGTTGCGCGCCAGTTGCAACACCCGCCGGGTTTCCTCAAAGCGTTCCTGGGGATTGAGGATCAGCAGAATGCGGCGGCCTTCCAGCAGCAGCGCTTCCGCCTCCAGCGCCAGTTCCTCGCCGCCGGGGCCGCGCTCGATCCATCCGCCCGATTCCCCGCGTGGCCGGGGTTCTCCCGAGGACCAGACCGCTTCCGCCTGCGGCAGAAAATTCTCGAGAAAGGGCGAAGTATCGCCGGGCACGAACCTTCCGCCGGTTACCGCGTCCGGACCGAATGCGCGCGCAAACCAGTGTGGGAGTTCTCCCACCGGCGAGAGCGCGCCGGCGCCCGCATCCTCAAACACGGCGTATCCCAGCCGGGTCAGCACAGCCGGAGTCAGCGGCGGGGAGCTCACGGTTTTCGACCGAGCATGGCCAGATTCAGGGCCTGGAAGGCCTCCTCCACGCCCTCGCCGGTCTTGGCGCTGGTGCGGAAGACCGTCCACCCGCGTCCGCGCAGGCCCTGCTCCATTTCTTCGGTCACTTCCCAGTCCGCGGCCAGGTCGTTCTTGTTGATCGCGGCCACAAAGGGAGTGGAGCCGATCGTTTGCTGCACGCGTCCCTGCAGCTCGAGCGCTTTCTCCAGCGTGGCGCGGCGTGTGCCGTCCGCCACCAGCAGGTACCCCGCAGCTCCCGCCAGATACGACATCTGCAAGCTCTGGAACGCATCCTCGCCGGCCATGTCCCAGAGCATCAGCACGAACTCGTCTTCGCCCCGGCGGATGGTTTTCTTTTCGATGGTGACTTTCACCGTGCTCAGGTATTGCTCCGAAAATATGCTTTCCACGAAGCGCCGCACCATGCTGGTCTTTCCCACCGCGAACGCACCGACCATGCAGATTTTTCTTTTGATCAGCATGGGCGCGACGCCTCAGGGTTGCGTGCCCGGCTTCGGCGCCAGGATACGGAACGTGACCGCGCGGTTGAGCTGCCGCTCGGCTTCGTTGCTTTCTCCTGCCAGAGGCTCGTTAAACCCCGCGCCGCGGGCGCCAAAAATTTCCGCACGCAGGCCGCCGCGCGCCAGGCTCTGGATTACGCGCTCGGCCCGGTTCTGGCTGAGCCGCAGGTTGGCGGCGTCCGGGCCGCTGCGGTCCGTGTGGCCCACCGCCTCCACGGAGAGCTCCGCGCCCATCTGCTGCGACAGTTCGTCCAGGGATTTCAGCAATTCCGCGGCGGACTCCAGCGCCGCACGCTGGTCCGGGCGGATTTCGGCCGAGCCGACGCCGAAGAGAATGCGCACCCCGCCGAGCTGGCCCCGCCGGCGCACGAAATCACTTTGTCCCGGCAGCAGCAGGCCCGAAGTGTCCACGGAATTGATTCCCGCCAACATCAGGGCGCGCCCTGCCAGTTCGCGTTCCCATTCCGCCGGCGCTTCCCCGCGCACATGAAGCACACCGCTCTCCACGTTCAACGTCACCCCGGGCGGAGGGGCCAGAGCGGCTTCCGCGCGCTTGCGCACCATGGCGTCATCCAGCGAGTAATAGGGGCTCAACTGGAAATCAGCCAGCGCGGGATTCAGTCCGGCCTTCTGGAGCAGCACAAACGGGTCCGCGGCCTGCGGGTCGCGCAGCCCGCGGATTGCGTAGTAGCGAGTGAACGATTCGCGCCCGGAACTGGTGATCACATAGCCGGGTTGCTCGCGCAGGCGGTCCACCAGCCTGCTCCACCGCCAGTCCTGCACGCCCTGGTAGATCAGCCACGCGCCGCCCAGCAGCACCGCGGCCAGCAGTCCGCGCACAAAATAGGGCCGCGGCGGGGGCAGGGAATGTTCCCGCCGCTGCGTCACCAGGGCCTCGGACAGCAGATCGTGCGCCGCGGCGAATCGCCCAGGGTCGCCGCTGAATTCGTCCAGCGCGTGTCCGAACTGGAAGTGCAACCGCTCCAGCATCTCGACCATTTTCAGCCGGAAATTCTGCGGGGCTTCGCCGCGGATGGCCACCGCAATCAGCGCCTGTGGCCCCTGCTCTGCCCATACGTCCAGTTCGCCCACTTTGAAGTTTTGAAGTGTGTCTGTCTTGCTGGCGTCAAACGAATCCCGGGCAAAATCCTGCAGGGCCGAGAGCATGCTGGAAACCAGGTCCGGATCGAGCACCTTTGCGTCCGGGGCCACCGCCTGGCAGAGCAACAATCCGGTCTTGCGGTGAATCAGGAACACCTGCTCGATGCGGAACATCAGGCTGTGCAGCAGGGCCACCTCGCTGAACGGCCGGCCGGTGCGCATGGCCTCGATGCGCCAGCGGATCCCCTGGATGGAAAAGCTGTGCTGCATGGCCTGGTCGAAGGCCTGCACCAGAGTGCGGAAATACTCCGTGATTGCCCGGCGAATGGCCGGGCCCATGGCCGGAAACAGGGCTTCGGCCAGCACCTGCGGGTCGCGCTGCACGGATTCTTTCAGCGTGCGCTCGACGGTGGGACGCAGGGCCTCGGTGAGGGATTCGTCCGGGCCGGATTCGCCTCGCAGGTGGACCGCATCCGGAAGGACTTCGCTCACGTCCCGCGCGCGCTGCGCGGGGTCGTGCACCCGTTCGCGCAGCGCCAGCAGCTCATCGCGTTCCTCGTGGAACAGGATTTCGCGCAGTTCCGAGAGTGCGGGTTCCTCTTCCTCGGGAGGGCGGAGCCGGTGATGCCCGGAGTCCGGAGGTGCGGAAGGATCTGGCATGGTCGTGGGAGCCACGAAGTCTCGCGCCCAAATCCGGGGCCGTCTCCGTTTCCCTGCGCCGGGGTCGCCGGGCGGCCCGGTTCACTTCTCCGGCAACTCGAATTCTTTCTTCAGCCGCAGGGAAACCTCCGAAAACAAGTCCGCCAGGGCCACACGGTCGGTCAGTTCGCCGCGCAGGGATTGCGCTTCCTGGTTCAGCGCGCTGGAGAGCGCGCGGTGCGATTCCTTGATCTCGGTGGAAAGCGACTTGAACTGTTCCAGGATTTTGGCGCGCAACTCGCCCTGCCCGGCGTTGAAATCGTCGTCCAACTGGGCGATCTTCTTCTCGATGGCCTTGCCGGAGTCGCGCAGCTCGCGTCCCAGGTCCTTCACCGCTTCGCTGCGCTCCGCTTTTTCGCTTTTGATGCGCTGGCCCAGCGCTTCCGCTTCCTGTTTCACGAACGATTCCAGCGCGTCCAGGCGTTTGCGCATTTCCTCGCGGAGCGCCTCCGCATCCTTCATCAGCCGGTCTTCCAGGCGCGCAAAACGTTTGTCGTAATCGCGCATCTGCGCGCCGAACAGGATGTCGCGGATTTTTTCTACGTTGGCCCCCTCGCGCCCCTCCTCCACCTGCGCCGCCGCGCCCTGGGGATCATTGTTGGAAGCCATGATGCGCCTCTTCTTTCTTCTCTCCGGCCCTCGCGCCCGGATGGCCGCTCGCGCGCCTCTCGGCATGGGCCAGAGCCTACTACGCCCTCCCTCTTCGAGGCAACGAGCGCATTCCGGAACGCGGTCCCATCAGGCTTTGATTCCGTCCCTCCCGGTCTAAAGCTGCAGCTCCATCGCGTCCGCAGCCATTACGCACTCGAATTTCATGTTCCGGGCTTTCATGTATTCCCAGCAGGCGGAGAGGATGTTGTCCAGCGCGATATCGTCGTGCATGGGATCGTGGTGGAACAGGCACAGGCGTTTTACCCCCGCGGCATGTGCCGATTCCACCGCATCTTTCCACGTGCTGTGCCCCCAGCCGCGCTTATGTGTGTACTCTTCTTCCGTGTACTGGGCCTCACGGATGTACAGGTCCGCTCCACGCGCAAACTCATCCACCTCGCCATCCAGCCGCCGGTTCATTTCGTTCTCGCCGGCCAGACGGCAATACGGCTCGTGGTCCGTCAGATAGACCAGGGTTTTCCCCGCCGCCTCGAACCGGAATCCGATGGCCATGCCCGGATGGTTCAATCCGAAGTGGGTGATGCGCATGTCCTCCAGCTCGATCGGTCCGCTCAGCTCGTGGAATTCCAGCCGGCCCTTCAGGTCGCTCAGCTCCACGGGAAAGTAGCTTCCATCCATCTGGCCGGTGAATACCTTTTCCAGGCTCTTGTCCGCGCTGGGCAGGCTGTGGATGCGGATTTTGCTCCCGGGCTGGTACGCCGGAAGAAAGAACGGGAAACCCTGAATGTGATCCCAGTGCGCGTGGCTGACGAAAAGGTCCACCTCCACCGGCCGGTCGCCGAATTCACGGTGCAAAGCCAGGCCCATCTCGCGTGCGCCCGTGCCGCAATCCAGCATCACAATGTGCCTGCCATGGCGCACCTCCACGCAGGAGGTGTTGCCGCCGTAGCGCAGGGTTTTCGGGCCGGGCGTGGCGATCGAGCCGCGCGTTCCCCAGAAGTGCAGGTGAAAGGTGGAGGCCGGGGGGTGCGTGGCTCCCTGCGCCAGCGCCTCTCCGGCGGCGAATGCTTCGCGCACCTTTTCCAGCAACTCCTCCATCTCGTACGGCTTGATCAGGTAGGCGTTGGCCCCCATCTCCATGGCTTTGCGAATGTCCACGGGGTAGCGTTTCGCGGAAGAGGCGATGATGTAGGTTTCGCGCAGTGCCGGGTCGCCGCGCACTTCCTGGCACACCGCGTAGCCGTGCACTTTGGGCATCATCAGGTCCAGCAGCACCACCGGGGGCCGTTCCGCGCGCAGCTTCGCCAGGCCGGCTTCCCCGTCCACCGCCTCCAACACTTCATACCCGGCCAATTGCAGGCGCATCTGCGCCAGGCGGCGCACGTCGGCGTCATCGTCAATAATCAGGATTCTGCGGGTCATGGATCAGGGAGCGGATTCTCTCACGCTGCCCGCGGAGATTCCAGATGGCAGCGGCCCGCCAGGGCGCCCTCCCGGATTTGGCAGGTGCATGCCGGAGCGGTCGGACCCGGGCAGGGGTCAGTACACTTTCAGAACCACGGCAGTGTCATCGTAGTAGACGGCCGGATACGTTCTCGCGTAGGCCGCTACGTCCACGCGCTCGCCCGGGTTGTGCTCCGCGATGATGTCGTGATGGATCACGATGTATTTCACTTTCAGCTGCGTCAGCGTCCGCTTCTGCGCCGCCATGTCGTCCGTCTCCAGGTTGTCCATCAACGTCCGCGTGATTCGACGGGAAAGCGTGGCGGACACAATCGGGCGGTGATGAAAGGTCTGGTACAGCATGTAGGCATTTCCCTGCAAGTACCCGCGGGGAAGGTCCAGGATCCCGAAATCGGTGTCCTTGTCTGCGGCCAGCAGGGCATAGGCCCGCGGCGGAGAGACGATGGTGCGCGAGAGATCCACGGGATAGAAATCCAGAAAAGCCAGCACGCATATCGGGGTAATCCATCGCAGCAGCGAGCGATTTTGCTGCCGGCACGACTGGATGATCAGGTCCAGCCCCAGTCCCGCTCCGATTCCGAACAGCAGGTACACAAAAACCACGGCGCGCGCCGATGTGCGCATGTTGCTCACGAAGGGAAGGTAGTCCAGCACCAGGGTGGGAAGCGCCACCACGGAATGGCCGTAGATGTGAAGAAAAGGCCCGCTGGCGAACATCATGAAGACCAGAGTGCCGCTCAGCAGAAAGGTCATTTCCGGAATCTGCCGCCGCTTGCGATTCCACAGGGCCCACGCAAACAGCGCGAGGTTGACCAGCCCGAGATAGACCCGCATCTCGATGTAGTAGCCGGTGAAGTGCGTGTACACGCGCCGGCCGAGATCGGTAAACAGGTGATAGGGGTCGGGCACGAAGTAGCCCAGGGCGTCCGCCACATATTCGCCGCTTCCCGGGGCGTACACATCCGGGTTTCCCCACCCTTCACGAATCATCGGGAGCAGGATGGGCGAAAGCAGCAGGAGCACCCCGGCCAGATTCGCGGCTGCCACCCACAGCGGCCGCCAAATCACCAGCCGCTTTTGCGTGACCGCCTGGAAGATGTAATAGAACACCAGGAAGTAGGCGATATACACCAGGAAGTACCAGCAAGAGAGCGCGCTCAGCACATAGAAAAAGATGGAGCCGGCCACATACACGGTCCGTCCCGTATCCACCGCGCGCAGAAAGCACAGCACAAAAAACGGAATGAACTCGATGGTGGCCACGTGCATGTGGGTCAGGAAGTGTGCCAGGTGGAACGGGCAGAACCCGAAGATGAACCCGGCCAGCAGCGCCGAGACCGTGTTGCGCGTGAAGCGCCGGGCCAGGTAGAACGCTCCCAGAGCGGAAAGATACAGGGAAGCCAGCAGAGCCCCGTTCTGCAGCCCCAGCAGCACGGGAATGTCCGTGGAGAGATGGAACAGCTTGCGGATCAGGAAGATGACCGCCAGGTCCGAATACGCAAACGTGTGATAGTAGAGCGCCACGCCTTCCGGATACCGGACCAGATGCGTATAGAAGAAACCGTGGCCCCCGGCATCCCAAACCCGCTGGCTGTACCACGTGTTCCAGAAATCCTGCATGTTGTCGATGGGAGGCCCAATCAGGCTGGTGGTGAGATAGGGAAGGTAAGCGAGAAAATAGGGAAGCATGCAGAGCAGATACACCGCGCTGGCCAGCAGGAACAGGCGCAGACTGGAGAGGCCTTCTTTCCCCGATTGCCTGCCAGGGAATTCGCTGGTTTCCATGTGCCTGAGTGTCGGGGAATCGATTCGCGCGGCTCGGCCCGGAGCGCGTCGTTGCCGCGATGTTCCCGGTCTTCGACTTGATTTACACGGGAACTGTTGCCTGGGCAAGAGATTTACCCCGGACGGTTGCCAGCCGGTGCGCGCCTGACTTGCGGAAAGCGGCCGCGCTGAAACCGCGAGGGGGATCTTCCGATGCGGCACGAAATTGGGATATACTCTGCGGTCAAAGAAATCGCGGCCAAGGAGAGACCGAGACAATGAAGGGAAAATCAGACGTCATCAGTGTGTTAAACGAGATGCTGCAGGAAGAACTGTGCGCCATCAACCAGTACATGATTCACGCCGAGATGTGCGAAAACTGGGGCTACACCAAGCTCGCGAAATACATCAAACTGCAGTCCATCGGGGAGATGAAGCATGCCGAGGCGCTGATGGAGCGCATCCTCTTTCTGGAAGGCCTGCCCAACGTCAACAACACCTTGAAAGTGCACGTGGGAAAAGACATTCCGCAGCAGATTGAAAATGACCTGGCGCTGGAAAAGGGCGCCGTGGCCTCCTACAACGGGGCCATTGAAACCTGCCGCAAGGCCTCGGACAATGCCACCGCCGATTTCCTGCTGGTCATCCTGAAGGACGAGGAAGACCATGTGGACTTCCTGGAGACACAGCTCGAACTCATCAGCAAGATCGGCCTGCAGAACTACCTGACCCAGCAGATGACGCCCGCCGGGGAGAAATAACCGGCGGCTGCAGACAACGATGCGGGGAAATTGCCCGCGTTGACACTCTAGCTCTTTCGTACCATTCCCCTTCGCGGGCTGCGCCGGCTATCCTCGCCGGTAACTGAGGTTGCTCCCCGTGGACAACGAATTTCCGGAGTCTTCCGGCCCGCAGTCCTTCGATCCCGGCACGCCCGCGCGCCTGGCCGTGCTGCTGGGAATCGCTCTGCTGTTTCTGGTCTATTGCGCTCTCCGTCCGGGCGGTGTCCGTGCCCAGGTGGAGGAAATTGAACGGCTGCTGGGACGCAAAAACGATGCCGCGCCCACGGCGCCGCCCAAAAATCCGCGGCGCGCGCAGGGAACTGTGGACGCGATGACTCCCCAGGCGCAGGCGGAACTGCTGCTGGATGAAGCCGTGCACAACGAAGAAGGCGCGCTGGAAGACCTGAACGCTCGCCTGGACGGCTGGCGCGGCTATTTGCAAATGACCCCGCGGCTCTCCCAGGAGATGGTTCCGGCGCTCAACGCCAGCGATCTGCAAGTGCGCGCCGCGTGCCTGGAAATCTTTCTGGACGTCTACGACGTGGCCAAACAGCCGGAAAGCGTCTCGACGCTGGAGCAGAGAATCTCCGCGGAGCCGGATGCGCGCCCCTGGGCTCTTTTTTCACTCGGCGCGCTGGGCAACCGCGGCATTGATCCCATCGGAGTGCGCCGGAAATTGGAAGACTACGCCAACGATCCCAACGGAGACACGCGGGCATGGGCCATGGAAGGCCTGGCGATCCTCGGCACCAACGAGGCCATCGACCCGCTGCTGGAGTCCCTGCGCAACGACCCCTCTCCGAACGTGAAGGACCGCGCCGCCTGTGGACTGGCGCAATCCGGGATGTTCACCCACGAGCAGCGCATGAGCGCCGTCCCGCGCCTGCTGGACATGGCGGAAGACGCCTCGCTGGACGCCACCGCGCGAGGTTTTGTCTATCACGCTCTGCAGGACATCACGCAAGGCAATCAGGGTTCAGACGCGCGGGCCTGGCGGCGCTGGTGGAACGAACACCAGCGGTGAACGCGGGCGCGGCGCGGTGCCGGGCAAATCCCCCCGCCGTGCGCGCCACGTTCGCTACGGCTTTCCCGCTTTTTCCTTGAATCTGGCGGCATAGCGAGCATTCTCTTCCTCGGATTTTCCGCGCGGAACACTCAACGTCTTCCAGCCTTGGCCCGCGAAGTGTTTGGCCAGCAGAATGATCTGCCCGATGTGGTCGGAGTAGTGTGCCAACTGACGCTGGATGGCCCCCACCACGCTGTACGGCTCGAAGCGAATGGTGACCGTGCACTCCAGGTCCGCGGGGCCAAGCGATTCCAGCGTGCCGAGCAGAATGGCCCAGGCCTGTTCCCAGCGCTCGAGCAGCGCCGCGCGCGTGTCCCCCGGGCCGATCACGAATTCCGAATCCCGGTTGCGGTCCGGCTTTTCGCCGTCCGTGGTCAGGAAGTCCGTCCAGCGCGAGCGCATGTTGCCCGCGACATGTTTCACCAGCATGGCCATGCTGTTGGACTCCGCGTCCAGCGTGGCGAAGAATGCCTCGTCGGAAACCTGGGCGATGGCCCGTTCCGCCGCGCGCTTCAGGGAACGGAATTCGCGCAGTGTGGCCTCGATGAATGCTCCGGGCATGGGAAGCTCCTTTCGCGCAAGCGAGCATGCTGCATGATTTTCGTCCCGGCCGCGCCGGGAATCGTCCGTGCGCCGCGCTCCGGCTGCCACTAGACGCGGCGCTCGAAGTTCATGGGCATGCCGTGCCGCGGGCGCAATGTGATCACCGGACGTTCCTCCGCGCGGAAACCCGGCGGCAGCCGCATCCGCCACCGCTGCGCCAGCGTGGCCAGCACCAGGATCCCTTCCATCCAGGCAAAGCTCTCGCCGATGCACACGCGGTTCCCGCCGCCAAACGGGAAAAAGGCGAATTTGGGAAGTGCGGCACGCGCCTCCGGCGTCCACCTGCCGGGGTCGAAGCGCTCCGGCTGCGGAAAGAACCGCGCGTCGCGATGCATCACCCATTGGCTGCAAAGCACCACGGAGCCGGCCGGAATTTCGTACGGGCCGAAGCGATGCGGCTCGCGTGCCAGGCGGCCCACGGCATAGGCGGGAGGGTAGATGCGCATGGACTCGCTGAGCACCATCTCCGTCCAGGGGAGCACGGGAAGATCGTCCACACGGGGCAGGCGGCCTCCGAGCGCATGATCCAGCTCGGCGTGCAGCCGGGCTTCCGCCTCCGGATGCTGCGCCAACAGGTAAAAGGTCCAGGTGAGCGCGTTGGCCGTGGTCTCGTGCCCGGCCAGCATCAGAGTAATCACTTCATCCCGCAGTTGCGCGTCGGTCATGCCGCTGCCATCGCCTTCCGTATCCTGCGCGGTCAGCAGCATGGAGAGCAAGTCTCCGTGGTCGCGGCCGTAAGCCCGCCGCTCGCGGATGATGCGATAGACAATCTCGTCCACGTGCTCGCGCGCGCGGCGCAGGCGGCGCATGGCGGGAATGGGCAGCCGCTCGAGCAGCGGCGCAAACGGCATCAGCATCACGCGGA
>Ga0335085_10015918_pt1 | contig 10888 bp, 10 predicted proteins | sample Lox_Sample_45_FD_206712 | JGI IMG/M metagenome (GOLD analysis project Ga0335085, IMG submission 206712) | Soil microbial communities from Loxahatchee National Wildlife Refuge, Florida, United States - Lox_Sample_4.5 | ecosystem: Environmental > Terrestrial > Soil > Wetlands | place: USA... | reverse complement strand
TCGCGGCGGGTCTGCGCGACGTGCTTGCGGAACCGCTCGAGCTCGGCCTGCTGCTCCGGCGTCAGGATCTGCGCGTTCTTGCCGGTCTCGCCGCGCGCCTTCTGCAGCGCCTGCAGCTTGTCGTTGGTCTTCTGCACCTCGTCCTCGAGCAGCTTGAGGCGGCCGAAGTACTGCTTCTGCGCCTCGGCCTGCATGCGGCGCACCACCGTGAGGGGGCGGAACGCGGAGGCGCGCGCGCGCAGCGACAGCAGCGCGTTGCCCGAGGCGAGCTGCTCGACCAGGCCCTCGGCGAATGCCAGGTTGCCGTTCGAGGGCACCACGACCTTGCGCCCGAACACCTCCTGCACGTCGACCGCGGCGCCGTCCTGCAGCAGGTCGGTGTCGGCGACCAGGACCACCGAGTTCTCGGTCGTCGATTCCTTGAGCGAGACCTCGGACGGGGCGGCGGGCGCCTTGGCGCCCTTGTCGCCGCCCTTCGGCTTGCCCTCGGGGAACGCGGTCCTGAACTTGCCGCTCAGGCGCAGGGCGAGCGGGTACGCCTTGTTGCCGGGCACGAAGTCCTTGGTCGCCGCATCGCCCGAGACGGTCGCCGCCATGCTGTCCACCAGCATCGAGTTGGGCGAGCTGGTGACGAGGTCGGTCTCCTTCAGGCCCGGGGCCGGCTTGACCTCGAACACGCCGCCGAAGGCGTAGAGCAGCGTCTCGATCTGGCTGACGACGACGTCGTCGCGGCTGAACGCGGTCCGGTTCAGCGTCAGCACCGTCGGCGTATAGCGCTGCCCCTGGCCGGAGGCGTACACCACGTCGGCGATCACCTTGCCCTCGGGCATCGTCACGCCCCAGGCCTTGAACAGGCGCGGCAGGCTGGAGCTGGTGCCGCCGCCGCCCATGCCGGGCATCGGGCTCGGCAGCGGGTCGAAGTAGGCGTAGGGATCGACGAAGGCGACCAGCTTGCCGCCGCGCAGCACATACTGGTCGAGCGCGTACTCGGTCGCCGGGCCGATGTCGCGCGGGTGGATCACCAGCAGCACCTTGATGTCCTCGGGGATCGACTCCGCGGCGAGGCTGACCTGCTTCACTTCGAAGTCGCGCTTCAGCTCGTCGGCGAGCGCCCAGGGCTCCGAGCTCTGCCGCGTCATTGGGTTGAAGCGCTCGCCCAGCACCGGCAGCGCGCTCATCACCCCGATCACCGCGCGCTCGGCGGTGCCGACGCGCGCGATCGCGCGGATCAGGTCGTACTCCAGCAGCTGCTCGCGCTGCGGCGACAGCGCGGAGATGACCTGCTTGCGGTCGAGGCGGCTCGCCACCGCGCCGAGGTAGAACTGCTCGCCCGACATGAGCTGCTGCGGCTCCACGCCGTCGATCTGCGCCGCGTCCTCGGCCTCGCTGTCGGGCGCGGGGTTGTAGTTCTCCACCACCAGCTTGGAGCCCGCCACCGACTTGAACTCGCGCACCATGTCCTCGACGCGGCGCGCGTAGCTGCGCAGCTGCACCGGCATCGCCTGCTCGCCGCGGCTGATGTACAGCTTCAGCGTCACCGGCGCCTTGAGGCCGCGCAGGATCTGCCTCGTGCCCTCGGACAGCGTGTTCACCTTGCCCTGCGTCAGGTCGAGCTTCGCCGCCTCGAGCGACAGCAGGTAGTTGGCCGCGACCAGGATGAGGAACAGCGCCGCCAGCCCGATCGCCGAGTACGCGATCGCGCCGCGGCCGCGCCCGCCGGCGCTCATCGGTTGCGCAGGATCACGGCGGTCGCGAACAGCGCGAAGCCGATCACCGACAGGAAGAAGAGCAGGTCGCGCGAGTCGATGACGCCGCGCTGGAAGCCGTCGAAGTGGGTCACCACCGAGAACGCCGCCACGGTGTCGACGAATGCCGGGCTGGCCCAGCGCGCGAGCAGGTCGGTCACCGGGTTGAAGCCGGCCAGGATCAGGAACAGGCACGCAAGCACCGAGAGGATGAAGGCCACCACCTGGTTGCGGGTCATGGCCGAGGTCATGCAGGTGACCGCGAGGTAGGCGCCGGCGAGCAGGAAGCTCCCGACGTAGCCGGCGACGATCATGCCGTTGTCGGGCTCGCCGAGCAGGTTGACGGTGACCACCACCGGGAAAGTGAGGGCGAGGGCGATCGCGAGGAACAGCCACGAGGCGAGGAACTTGCCGAGGATCGCCTGCCAGGGGGGCACCGGCAGGGTGAACAGCAGCTCGAGCGTGCCCGAGCGCCGCTCCTCGGCCCAGAGGCGCATGCCGACGGCGGGCACCAGCACCAGGTACAGCCACGGGTGCCAGCCGAAGAACGCCGCCAGGCTGGCCTCGCCGCGCTCGAAGAACTGCCCGGCGGTGAAGGTGAAGAACCCGGTCAGGAGCAGGAAGATCACCAGGAACACGTAGGCTACCGGCGAGGTGAAGTAGCTCCCCAGCTCGCGCTTGGCGATGGTCCAGGCGAGGCTCATCGCCGCGCCGTGTCGGTGGTGGTGAGGCGGCGGAACACTTCGTCGAGCGGGCGGCCGAGCTCGTCGGGGGTGCCCTGCGCCACGATGCGGCCGCGGTCGATGATGATGGCGCGCGTGCAGGCGGCGTCGACCTCTTCCAGGATGTGCGTCGAGAAGACGATCGCCTTGGAGCGCCCGAGCTCGCGGATCAGCAGCCGCACCTCGTGCTTCTGGTTGGGGTCGAGCCCGTCGGTCGGCTCGTCCAGCACCAGCACCTCCGGGTCGTGGATCAGCGCCTGCGCGAGGCAGGTGCGATGGCGGTACCCCTTGGAAAGGGTGTCGATCGACTGGTGCACCACCGTATCGAGGAAGCAGCGCTCGACCGCGCGCGCGATCGCCTCGCGCTTGCGCCGGCCGGCCAGCCCGCGCATCTCGGCGGCGAAGGCAAGGAAGCCGTGCACCGTCATGTCCGGGTAGGCGGGCGCGCTCTCCGGCAGGTAGCCGATCAGGCGCTTCGCCGCGAGCGGTGCCTCGGCGACGTCGTGGCCGCCGACCGTGACCCTGCCGCTGGTGGGCGCGTAGTACCCGGTGATCATGCGCATGGTGGTGGACTTGCCCGAGCCGTTGGGCCCGAGGAAGCCGACCACCTCGCCGCGCTCGACGCTGAACGAAACGCCGTCGACGGCGCGCTTGGCGCCGAATGCCTTGACGAGATTTTCGATCCTGATCATGCGGTTCGCGGCCGGCGGGCGCGCATTATCGCCGAAACCGGCCCCGCATTAGAACCGCACTTTTCGCCGGAGGTTCCGTTGGCCGGCGGCCGCGCGCGCTTGCGCGGGCGGCCGAGGGGTTAAAATTCGGGCCGTAATTTCCGCAAGAGCATCCGCCAACGAGACCGAATCGAATGGACCAGGCATTGCTTTCCAGGACCGCGGCCGCGATGGTCGCGAGAGGCAAGGGCATTCTCGCCGCCGACGAATCGAGCGGCACCTGCGAGACCCGCTTCAAGAGCGTGGGCGTCGCCTGCACCGAGGAGAGCCGGCGCGCCTACCGCGGGCTGCTGTTCGCCGCCCCGGGCGTGGAGCAGTTCCTCTCGGGCGTGATCCTGTTCGACGAGACGCTGCGGCAGAAGGCCGACGACGGCACGCCGTTCGCCGCGTACCTGGCGAAGAAGGGCATCCTGCCGGGCATCAAGGTCGACAAGGGCGCCAAGGACATGGCGCTTTGCCCCGGCGAGAAGGTCACTGAGGGGCTCGACGGGCTGAGGGAACGCCTCGCCGAGTACTTCAAGCTCGGCGCGCGCTTCGCCAAATGGCGCGCGGTGATCACGATCGGCGAGGCGATCCCGTCGCACGCCTGCCTCTACGCCAACGCCCACGCCCTGGCCCGCTACTCGGCGCTGTGCCAGGAGGCCTCGATCGTGCCGATCATCGAGCCCGAGGTGCTGCTCGACGGCGGCCACTCGATCGAGCGCTGCGAGGAGGTGACCGAGGCGACGCTGCGCGCGACCTACGCCGCGCTCGCGGCGCACCAGGTCGCGGTGGAGCACGTCATCCTGAAGGCGAGCATGGTGGTCTCGGGCAAGGCCGGCGCGCGCCAGGCCGGCGTCGACGAGGTGGCCGAGCGCACGGTGCGGGTGCTGAAGCGCACCGTGCCCGCGGCGCAGCCGGGCGTCGTGTTCCTGTCGGGCGGCCAGTCCGACGTCTCGGCGACCGCGCACCTCAACGCCATGGCCGCGACCAAGGGGCTGCCCTGGCCGCTCACCTTCTCCTATTCGCGCGCGCTGCAGAACCCGGCGCTCGGCGCCTGGAAGGGCAAGGCGGAGAACGTCGCCGCGGCGCAGCGCGCCTTCCATCACCGCGCCCACATGAACGCCCTCGCCGCCCAGGGCAAATGGAAGCCCGAGCTCGAAAGGCAGGTCGCGTGAGCGCCGCTCTGTACGAATCCAGCTTGAAGAGCCTGCCGCGCATCGGCAAGGGCAAGGTGCGCGACATCTACGCGGTGGACGGCGACAAGATGATGATCGTGGTGTCGGACCGGCTCTCCGCGTTCGACGTGGTGCTGCCCGACCCGATCCCCGACAAGGGCCGCGTGCTGAACGAGCTCGCGGCGTTCTGGTTCGAGAAGCTCGGCGGCATCGTGCCGAACCACCTCACCGGGATCGACCCGGAGAGCGTGGTGAAGGGCGAGGCGGAGCAGGCGCAGGTGCGCGGCCGCGCCATGGTGGTGAAGAAGCTCAGGGCGCTGCCGATCGAGGCGGTGGTGCGCGGCTACCTCATCGGCTCGGGCTGGAAGGACTACCAGGCGACCGGCGCGGTCTGCGGCATCCGGCTGCCGCAGGGGCTGAAGCAGGCGCAGAAGCTGCCCGAGCCGATCTTCACGCCCGCCACCAAGGCGGTCAGCGGCCACGACGAGAACATCTCCTTCGAGCGCATGTGCGAGATCGTCGGCAAGGGCGTCGGCGAGAAGGTCCGCGACGTCAGCGTGCGGCTGTACAAGGCGGCCTCGGAGTTCGCTGCCACGCGCGGCATCCTCATCGCCGACACCAAGTTCGAGTTCGGCCTGGACGATCGGAACGAGGTCGTGCTGATCGACGAGGTGCTCACCGCCGACTCCTCGCGCTTCTGGCCGGCGGACCAGTACCAGGTCGGCATCTCGCCGCCCTCGTACGACAAGCAGTACGTGCGCGACTATCTCGAGTCGACCGACTGGGACAAGACCCCGCCGGCGCCGAAGCTGCCGGCCGACGTCATCGCGCGCACCTCGGCGAAGTACCGCGAGGCGCTGGAGAAGCTCACCGGGAGGAAGCTGGCATGAAGGCGGTGGTCGGGATCGTGATGGGGTCGAGCTCGGACTGGGAGACGATGAAGGCCGCGGCGAAGACGCTGGAGGAGTTCGGCATCGCCTACGAGGCGAAGGCGATGTCGGCGCACCGCACGCCCGCCGCCGTCATGGCCTGGACCGGCGCCGCGAAAGGCAACGGCATGAAGGTGATCATCGCCGCCGCGGGCGGCGCCGCGCACCTCGCGGGCGTCGTGGCGGCGCATACCACCCTGCCCGTGCTCGGCGTGCCGATGGCCTCGAAGCACCTGCAGGGGCTGGACTCGCTGCTCTCGACCGTGCAGATGCCGAAAGGCATCCCGGTGGCGACGCTGGCGATCGGCGACGCGGGCGCGGCGAACGCCGCGCTGTTCGCGGTCGCGATTCTGGCGCTGTCGGACCCGGCGATCGCCGCCAGGCTCGATGAGTTCCGCGCCAGGCAGACCGACGCGGTCCTCAAGGCTCCGCCGCTGACCCTGAAATAGCGCGGCTCAGGCCGTTGCCGGCGGATACGTGACGTATCCTTCCGGCCCCTGGGAATACCACGTCTTCCGGTCGTCGCCGTTGAGGGGCAGGTTGTTCTCGAAGCGGTGCGGCAGGTCGGGGTTGGCCAGGAACCCCCGGCCGAACGTGATGGCGTCCGCCGCGCCGCTGCCGACTGCCGCCTGGGCGCGCGCGAGGTCGTAATCCGAGTTGAGCACCAGCACTCCCTCGAACGCCTTGCGGATCAGCGGCGCCACGGGCGGCCGCTCGGATTTTCCGAAAGTGCCGGCGGGCCCCGGCTCGCGCAATTCCAGGAACGCGATGGCGAGGCGATCGAGGGCCGCGGCGGCGGCCGGAAAAAGCTCGTCCTGGTTGCTGTCGTCCACGCCCTGCGAATCGCCGTTCGGCGACAGGCGCACCGCGGTGCGCCCGGCGCCGACCGTCCGCACCAGCGCCGCCACGACCTCGCGCAGCAGGCGCACGCGATTTTCGATCGGGCCGCCGTAGGCATCGGCGCGCCGGTTGCTTCCGTCGCGCAGGAACTGGTCGATCAGGTAGCCGTTGGCGGCGTGCAGCTGCACGCCGTCGAAGCCGGCTTCGACGGCATTGCCTGCGGCGGCCGCATAGTCGTCGATCAAGCGCGGGATCTCGCCGATCGCCAGCGCCCGCGCCTCGACGTACGGCTGCTTGCCTTCGTAGGTGTGGGCATAGCGCGGCGCCGTCGTCGCGCTAGCCGACACGGGCTGGACGCCGTGCAGGGACGGATGCACCAGCCGCCCCATGTGCCAGAGCTGGGCGAAGATGCGGCCGCCCGCCTCGTGCACCGCGGCGGTGACTTTGCGCCAGTGCGCCACCTGCTCGGACGTCCATAGGCCCGGGGCGTACGGCCAGCCGCTGCCTTCGAGGCTGATGCCGGTGGCCTCCGAGACGATCAATCCCGCCGAGGCCCGCTGCGCATAGTAGGCGGCCATGAGGTCCGTGGGGACATGGCCGCGGGTGCCGCGGCCGCGCGTCAGGGGAGCCATCCAGATGCGATTGGGGCAGGTCAGGTCTCCGATCCGGATCGGGTCGAACAGCGTGGGCATGGACTTGTTCTGCAGAGGAGCGGCGCCGCGCGGCTCGGCGGAGCCGGTGGTATAGCATCGCCCCGTGAACAAGGAAATACGTCGCGCCGCGGAAGTCCTGCGCGCAGGCGGGCTCGTCGCCTTCCCCACGGAAACGGTCTACGGTCTGGGCGCCGACGCGGCGAGCGCGGCAGCGGTCGCGCGGCTCTACGCCGTCAAGGGGCGGCCGGCGGACCATCCGGTGATCGTGCACTTCGCCGACGCCGCGCATGCCCTCGAATGGGCTCGGGAAATCCCCGCGCCGGCGCGCGCGCTGGCGCGGGCCTTCTGGCCGGGCCCGCTGACTCTGATCCTGAAGCGCTCGGACAAGGCGAAGGACTTCGTCACCGGCGGGCAGGACAGCGTCGGCCTGCGCGTGCCCGCGCACCCGGTGGCGCAGGCGCTGCTGCGCGAGTTCGGCGCCGGCGTCGCGGCGCCGTCGGCGAACGTCTTCGGCCGCGTCAGCGCGACCAGCTCGCGGCACGTGAAGGACGACTTCCCCGCGGGCGTCGATTTCATTCTCGAGGGCGAGGCGGGGGAAGTCGGCATCGAGTCCACGATCGTCGACCTCTCGGGCGCCGAGCCGGCCTTGCTGCGTCCCGGAAGGATCTCGGTGGCCGAGCTGGAGGCCGTCCTGAGGCAAGAAATTCGTGGCAAGAGCGGCGCCTCGCCGCGCCACTCCGGCGGGCTGCAGCGCCACTACGCCCCGGCGACCCCGGCGCTCGTCGTGCCCGCGCACGAGCTGGACAGGGAGATCTCGTCGCGGGGCGGCGACGTCGCGGTGCTCGCCTTCTCGCAGCCCGATCAGCGGGTCGACTACTGGATCCGCATGCCGCGCGAGCCGCGCGGCTACGCGCAGCGGCTGTACGCGGCGCTGCGCGAGCTGGACGGCGCCGGACGCGGGACGATCCTGATCGAAGCTCCGCCCGAGGACTCCGAATGGAACGCGGTAAGGGACCGGCTCACGCGCGCCGCCGGCTAGCGGCGCTGCGCCGCGGGGGCGTCTAGGCGCGCTGAGGGCCGGGCTTGCCGTCCTCGACCGCGAAGCTGGCCAGCACCTCGCTCTTCGGGTCGCGGATCTTCACCGAGTCCATGACGACGAAGTCGGCGTCGAGGCGTCCGCCGGCGACGCTCGCGCGCACATAGCCGCGGCGGTCGCCGCGGCCGAACTTGATGTGGGGGTTCTCGCCCATCAGCGCCTCGACCATGCGCTGCGACGGGCCCTGGGACGTGATCGAGGTGCCGCAGAGCTCGCTCGCCACCACCGGGGAGCTGGCGTCGTCGAAGTCCGGCTTGAGGTCGGCGACCCAGCTCGAGTGCACGTCGCCGCCGATGACGACCGCGTTGCGCACTCTCGTGCGGCGAATCGTTTCCAGCAGGCGCCTGCGCGCCGCGGGGTATCCGTCCCAGCCGTCGGTCCAGAACTGGCGCTCCGGGCCGAGCTTGCGGTCGAGCTGCGCCATCAGCGTCTGCTGCACGATCACGTTCCAGCGCGCGCGCGACGCCGCGAGCGTTCCGTCGAGCCAGCGCTCCTGCTCGGCGCCGAGCAGCGTGCGCGCGGCGTCGTTCAGCTCGGGACAGCTCTGCGGCGACACGATCGGGGCGCCGCGCGAGCCCGGCGCGCGGCAGGCCTGCGCGTCGCGGTATTGGCGGTCGTCCAGCACGTGGAAGCGCGCGACCCTCCCCCAATCGAGGTGCGTGTAGATGCGCATCGCGCCGTCGTCGCCGGGCCGCATCGCCTCGGGCAGCGGCAGGTGCTCGTAGAACGCGCGGTAGGCGGCCGCGCGCCGCGCCAGGAACGTGCGCGAGGGCGGCTGATCTCCGGGCGAGGCGCCGGCGTAGTCGTTCACGACCTCGTGGTCGTCCCAGGTGAAGATCCAGGGGAAGGCCCGGTGCGAGCGCTGCAGGTCGGGATCCGACTTGTAAAGTGCGTAGCGCGCGCGGTATTCGTCGAGCGTCGTGGGCACGCCGGCGCCGTGCTTGCGCACATGGTCGCGGCCCCACGAGGACTCGTAGATGTAGTCGCCGAGAAACGCGACCAGGTCGAGGTCCTCGCCCGCGAGATGCCGGTGCGCGCCGTACCAGCCCTGCTCGTACTGCTGGCAGGAGGCGAAGGCGAAGCGCAGCCGCGGCGCGGCGGAGCCGGCTGCCGGCGAGGTGCGGGTGCGGCCGACCGGGCTCGCCTGGCCGCCCGCGATGAAGCGGTAGAAGTACCAGCGGCCGGGCTCGAGGCCGCGCGGCTCGGCGCGCACCGAGTGGGCCCACTCCGCGGTCGCCTCCAGCTCGCCCTTCCCCGCCATGGAGGAGAAACGCTCGTCATGCGCGATTTCCCAGCGCACCGGCACGGAGGCGGAGTCCGGGACGCCCAGCAGCCGCGTCCACAGCACCATGCCGTCGGGCCCCGGGTAGCCCGAGGCGACCCCGAGGCCGAACGGGCTCTCGGCGAGGCGCCCCGGCGCCTGGGCGCGCAGCGGGCGCGCCTGCGCCGCGGCAAGCGCGGCGAGAGATTGCAGGAAGCGGCGGCGGCCGGGCATGGGCAAAGGATATCCTCTCTCCATGTCGATCCGAATGACGCTGACGGGGGCGCTGCTTGCGGGTTGCGCGCTTGCGGCGGGCGCGACGCAGAGCGACGTCGCCCTGCAGTTCGAGGGGCGCACCCTCTACGTGCACGTTCCCGAGCGCCTGCCTGGTCCCGGCTCCCGGGCGCTGGTCGTGGTTCTGCACGGCGGGCTCGGCAACGCCGAGCGCATCGTCGAGGCGCGCTCGGAAGCGGGCATGAACCTGGACGCGGCGGCCGACAGGTACGGGTTCCTGGTCGCGTACCTGAACGGCACGCCGGTGGCGCGGCGGCTGGGCGACGACAGGAAGGGCTGGAACGCGGGCGAGTGCTGCGGGCTTTCCGCAGAGCGAAACGTGGACGACGTCGGCTACATCCGCGGCGCGGTCGCGGACCTGGAGCGGCGCTACGGCGTCGACGCGCGCCGCGTGTACGGCGTCGGCCACTCCAACGGGGCCATGATGACGCTGCGCCTGATGTGCGAGACCGACCTCTACGCCGCCGCGCTGCCCGTTTCCGGCGCGCTCGAGATTGAGGCCACGGCGTGCCCCGCGGCGCGCGGCAAGCGCATCCTGGCGCTTCGCGGCGAGCTCGACGAGAACGTGCCGATGGCGGGAGGCCGCGGCCGGGGCCTCGCGCGCATGGATTTCAAGTCGCAGGAGTACACGCGGCGCGCTTTTGCCGGCTCGGGCGCCCGCTATACGCTGCAGGTGCTGCCCGGCGCAGCGCACAGCTTCGAGTCCCTGCAGCAGGCGCTGCGGCGCACCGAGGGAATCGATTTCGCGCAGAAGGCGGTTCGCTTTTTCGGTCTCGATCGGGCGCTCCGCCGTTAGAATACGGCCTTGCGCGAGCGGGGAGATCGATGATCCATTTCGTGGTGCACGAGCAGGGCGACGGCGTCGGCGTGGTGGTCGTCGAAGGCGTGAAGGCCGGGCAGGATCTGACCGGCTGGATCATGGAGGACGACAAGGAGATCCAGGTGACCGCGAAGAGCGACATCCCGATCGGCCACAAGGTGGCGCTGAAGGACTACAGGCCCGGCGACACCGTGATCAAGTACGGCGTCGACATCGGCAAGGTGGTGGCGCCGATTGCGCGCGGCGAGCACACGCACGTGCAGAACCTGAAGACCAAGCGCTGGTAGGGGACGCGGCATGGATCTCTCGAAGACGACGTTCTGGGGCTACAAGCGGGAAAACGGGCGCGCCGGCACGCGCAACCACGTCATCGTGCTGCCGGTCGACGACATCTCGAACGCCGCCGCCGAGGCGGTGGCGAACAACATCAAGGGCGTGCTGGCGCTGCCGCACCCCTACGGCAGGCTGCAGTTCGGCGCCGACCTCGAGCTCCACTTCCGCACCCTGATCGGCACCGGGGCGAACCCGAACGTGGCCGCGGCGGTGGTGATCTGCATCGAGGAGGGCTGGGCGAAGAAGGTCGCCGACGGCATCCGCGCCACCGGCAAGCCGGTGGCGCACTTCGGCATCGAGCAGCACG
>Ga0335085_10015917_pt1 | contig 10889 bp, 13 predicted proteins | sample Lox_Sample_45_FD_206712 | JGI IMG/M metagenome (GOLD analysis project Ga0335085, IMG submission 206712) | Soil microbial communities from Loxahatchee National Wildlife Refuge, Florida, United States - Lox_Sample_4.5 | ecosystem: Environmental > Terrestrial > Soil > Wetlands | place: USA... | reverse complement strand
ACTCGCGGTCACGCTCATAAGGCGTGGATGCCTCGTTCATGTCGCTGTTACTGCATGGTCGAGGCATCCACGCCTTATGGCCTGGTACGGACGTGGCTCGGCGAGGGTCACACCCGCATGTATCAGCTGACCGGCGAGCTGGGGCTGTCGACGTTCCGAACCTGGAACGACGAGGGGCAGCTGCTGCTCGAGCTGCAGGGCAAGCGGTCCACGATGAAGCCGCACAAGGGTGCCGTCCCGCGCATCTCGCCCTTTGCGCTCGCCGACCTCACCCAGGGCCTGCTGCGCTTCGCCCGCCTCGCCGCGCGCACCGACCTGGAGCGGCCGTGGCTCACGCCCGGCGCCGAGGTGCTCGACGGGCAGACGTGGGAGAGCTGGATCCGCCGCAACCTGCGCACCAAGGCGGGACGCGCCTACTTCCACGTCGCCTGCGAGGCCGTCTGGGCCGCCGAGGCGAGTGACGTCTCGCTGCTGCACGCGCTGTTCTACACGCACTCCAACGCCGATCTCGACACGCTCGTGGCGGTCGACCGGGGAGCGCAGCAGGACCGGGTTACCGGCGGATCGGTCACGATAGCCGAGACGATGGCCGCCGCGCTGGGCGAGCGGGTCGTCCTGGGACGCCCGGTGCGCCGGATCGAGCACGACGGCAACGGGGTCCGCGTCATCGCCCGGGACGGCTCGGACTACCGCGGGGACGCCGCCGTCGTGACGCTGCCCCCGACCCTGGCCGGGCGGCTGGAGTACGACCCGCCGCTGCCGTCGTGGCGCGATCAGCTCACCCAGCGGATGCCGGCCGGCTCGGTCATCAAGACCTACGCGATCTACCCCGAACCCTTCTGGCGCAACGACGGCCTCAACGGGCAGGCCGTCTCCGATACCGGACCGGTGAAGGTGACCTTCGACAACTCGCCGCCGTCGGGCAGGCCCGGCGTCCTGGTGGGCTTCATCGAGGGCAAGGAGGCGCGCACGTGGGCGCGCCGCACCGAGGCCGAACGGCGGGACGCCGTGATCGGCTGCTTCGTCCGCTACTTCGGCCAGGCGGCGGCGCGCTGCGAGCAGTACGTCGAGCGGGACTGGATGGCCGAGGAGTTCACCCGCGGCTGCTACGGCGCGCACTTCGCGCCGGGCGTCTGGACATCCTACGGCGAGGCGTGGCGCGCTCCTGCCGGGCGCATCCACTGGGCCGGCGCCGAGTGCTCCCCGAAGTGGAACGGCTACATGGAGGGCGCCGTCCGCAGCGGCGAAGCCGCCGCGGAATCGGTCGCGGCCCTCATGCCCGGCTAGGGTGGACAGGCGACGCCACGATGCCGGATCGGAGGAGTCATGGCCGATGAAGTGATCCTGATCAACGCGTTCGAGGTGCCCGCGGAGGACGCGTAGGCGTTCATCGCCGCCTGGGAGAAGACGCGCGACTACCTGCAGACGCAGCCCGGGTACGTGGATACGGCGCTGCACCAGGCGGTCGGGCCTGACGCGGAGTTCCCGTTCGTGAACGTCGCCCGCTGGCGGACCGCCAGTGACTTCATGACGGCGATTCAGAGCGCCGGGTTCCGGGAACCGGCCGCGGGCCTGGCCGGCTACCGGCCGCATCCCGCGCTGTACCAGGTCGTGCGCACCTGAGGGCCTGACCCTAGGCGGTTGTGCAGTAAATACTGTAATGCTGCGAATGTTGCCATTTGGGACCAATGAGGCCGAACGGGTTGCGGTTACGAGCCCGGATGTCCCGTGTCTCGCTCGCCCGGGCCGGCCGATCCCAGGCCGGCTTCGGCATCCGCGTCGGCCGAGTCGCGGACGCGGAGTTGCTCGGCCAGCACGACCTTGAGCCCGGCGGCGACCGGGATGGCCATGAGCGCGCCGATCAGGCCGAGCACCGTGCCGCCGATCAGCCCGGCCAGCAGCACCGCGGCCGCGCTCAGGCTGACCGTGTGCCGCAGGATGCGCGGGGCGATCACGTAGTTCTCGAGCTGCTGGTAGCCCACGAAGAACAGGGCCACGATCACCGTGGTCGGCCACAGGTCGGTGGTGAGCAGGGCGGCCCCCACGCCGGCCACCGCGCCGAGCGTCGCGCCGATCATCGGGATCAGGTCGCACAGCGCCACGACGAACGCCAGCGGCACCGCGAACGGCACCGACAGCGCGGAGAAGACGATGAAGGCGGCCAGCCCGGCGGCGAGGGAGATCAGCAGGTTGCCGATCATGTAGGAGCCCACCTTGTCCACCATCACGTCCGAGATCCGGCCGAACCGCGCCCGGTGCGCCCGCGGGAACAGCCGCAGCACGCCGTGCCGCAGGCGGGGCAGGTCGGCCATGAAGTAGATGGTGAGCACCACCACCGTCAGCGTGGAGAACAACGCCCCGAACAGGCGGCGGGTGAACCCGAGGAGCCCGCCTCCGAGCCGGCCGGGCAGGCTGGCCAGCAGGTCCTGGACCTTACCGGTCAGGTGGAACCGGTCGGTCAGCTCGCGGAAGCGGGCCGAACGCCCCTGCAGGTTCGCCACGTAGCCGGGAAAGTCGTGTACCAGGGCCTGGAACTGATGGACCATCGCCGGGATGACCGAGTACAGGAAGACCGTCACCAGGCCGGCCGCGAGCAGGAAGATCACCAGCACGGCCAGGCTGCGCCGCACGCCCCGGCGGGTCAGCATGCGGACCGCCGGGTCCAGGCTGATCGCGATGAACAGCGCGATCAGCACCCGGACCAGCACCGCCCTGGTCGTGTACACGGCGGCCGCCGCGAGCAGAACCGCCATCACGCCCGCGCTCACGTAGATGCCCCAGCGGAACATCGTCATCGGACGCACGCCGGCCCCGGCATCGGTCCCGCGCGGAGGCCGCGGATCGCCCGCCTCCTCCTCGCCCGCGGTATCGCGCTCCCCGGCGCCCGCACGCACCATCTCGTCCTTGGCCATCGACACCGCTCTGGCTCGTCAGCACCCCCGTACTAGAAGCCGGCACCGGCATGCAGGCACCGGGGAGAACCCGTGCAGATGGCGTGGAGACTGTTCCCGGGCCGCCGCGCTACTGGTACCCGCCGCCGTAGCACCGGCGCGTACAGTCCTACCAGTGAAGGTCCCCGAACCCCTTGTCGAGGCGCTATGACCAGAACCACGAACGTGCTGGCACCCCTGCGGCCCGTCGCCCGCATCTTCACCGGATCCACGTATGCCCTGCTCGGCTTCGACGCCCTGCGGGCGCCGGGCGCGCGCGTGGAGCAGGCCGGTCCGCTGCTGGCCGCGGTCCGCAAGGTCGTTCCGCTTCCCGGCGACGACGAACTGGTGGTGCGGGCGAACGCCGCCGTGCAGGTGGTCTGCGGGACGATGCTGGCGCTCGGCCGCGCGCAACGGCTGTCCGCCCTGCTCCTGGCCGGCTCGCTCATTCCCACCACCCTGGCCGGGCACTCCTACTGGGCGATCGAGGACCCGGCCGCCCGCAAGATCCAGCGGATCCAGTTCCACAAGAACCTGGCCATGATCGGCGGCCTGCTCTTCGCCGTGCTGGACGAGCCGTCTCCTCGTATCTAGGGAGGCGGGGCGCATGGTTCGGAAGGGCAGCGCGCTCGCCCGGCTGGATCTCAGCCTGGAGCTCACCCAGAAGCAGGAAGCGGCCCGCCTGGCCGCGGCTCAGGCCCGGCTGCTTCAGCTGAGGCTCGTGCTGGGCGGCCAGATCGGGGACGACCCGAAGATCGGGCCGCCGGTCTGCGTGGTCTTCGAGGGGTGGGATGCCTCGGGCAAGGGCGGCGCGATCAGGCGGCTGGTCGAGCCGCTGGACCCGCGGCACGTCCGGGTGTCTCAGTTCGGCGCGCCCAGCTACGACGAGAAACGCCATCATTTCCTGTGGCGGTTCTGGCCGGTGCTGCCCGGCTGGGGAGGCATGGCGGTGCTGGACCGCTCCTGGTACGGCCGCGTCCTGGTCGAACGGGTCGAGGGATTCGCCACCGAGAAGCAGTGGCGGCGCGCCTACCGGGAGATCGTCGACTTCGAGCGGACGCTGGTCGACGAGGGCATGATCATCGTCAAGTTCTGGCTGCACCTGTCGTCGGCCGAACAGCTCAAGCGGTTCAAGGCGCGGGAGCGCGATCCGCTGAAGGCCTGGAAGCTGACCGCCGAGGACTGGCGGAACCGCGGCAAGCGGCGGCAGTACGAGGCCGCGGTGGAGGAGATGCTGGACCGCACCGATCACGCTGACGCGCCGTGGGTGCTGGTCGAGGCCGAGGACAAGCGGTGGGCCAGGGTGAAGGTGGTCGAATCGGTGGTCGCGGCCATCGAGGCCGGCCTGGCCGCGCGGAACCTCCCGGTTCCGCCGCCCCGGCCTGACCGCCGCCCCGCGCACGCTCCTACGGGTGCGTCCGGGAGGCGGGCGGGTCGAGGCGGCTGAGCCGGGCGACGCCGTCTTGCATGATGCGGCGGGCGAGCACGGCGCGGAAGAACCGGCGGGACCTGCTCAGGGTGACGGGCTGGCCGTCACGACGACGGCGGATATCGCTGGCGGCCGGGCTGTAGTCACCGGTAACCAGCGAGCCGTACACGTACACCCCGACGACGTCATCGCGCGCAGCGAGCCGGTCCCGCAGCCGTCCCAGCAGCCCGGCCACATCCGGAGGAAACCCCGTATCGGCCATGCCGACATCCTGCCCGAAGGGCCGATAGCCTGCTCGGTAGGCCCCGATAGGACCGTTCGGGGCCAGCCAACGGCGAGGAAGCGATATGGGACCTGAGGAGTTCCGGGCGGCCGGTCATGAGCTGATCGACTGGATCGCGGACTACCGCGCCCGGATCCCGGAGCTGCCAGTACAAGCGCAAACGAAACCGGGGGAGGTGGCCGGGAAGCTGCCGGCCAGAGCCCCGGAGGAGGCCGAACCCTTCTCCCGCCTCCTGGCCGACCTGGAAGCCATCGTGGTCCCGGGCGTGACCCAGGTGCAGCACCCGCGCTACTTCGGCTGGTTCCCGTCCAACGCGACCCTCAGTTCCGCGCTCGGCGACCTGGCCACCGCCGGGCTGGGCGCGCTCGGCATCACGTGGCAGTCCGCCCCCGCGCTGACCGAGGTGGAGGAGGTCGTCGTCGAGTGGCTGCGCGAGCTGACCGGGCTGCCCGAGTCGTGGCGGGGCGTCATCCAGGACACCGCCTCCACCGCCTGCCTGGTCGCCCTGCTCGCGGCGCGCGAGCGCGCGACGGACTACTCCGAGGCCCGCGGCGGGCTGCAGGCCGAGAGCGCGCCGCTGACCGTCTACACCACCGGGCACGCGCACTCCTCGATCCCGAAGGCAGCGGCCCTGGCCGGCTACGGCCGGGACAACCTCAGGCTGGTCGGCGTCGACCCGGTCACGTACGCCATGCGCCCCGACGCCCTGGCCGAAGCCCTGGAAGAAGACGTCAAAGCCGGCCGGCGCCCGGCCGCCGTCGTGGTCAACGTCGGCACCACCGGCACCACGGCCGTGGACCCGCTGGCCCAGATCGTCCCGCTGGCCCGCCGGTACGGGATGTGGGTGCACGTCGACGCGGCCATGGCGGGCTCGGCGCTGCTGCTGCCGGAGATGCGCTGGCTGGTCGACGGCGTTGAGGGCGCCGACTCGCTGACCTGGAACCCGCACAAGTGGCTGGGTACCGTGCTGGACTGCTCGCTGCTGTACGTGGCCGACCCGGCCCACCTGATCCGGGTCATGTCGACGAATCCGTCCTACCTCCGGTCCGCCGTCGACGGCGAGGTGACCCAGTACAAGGACTGGGGCATCCCGCTCGGCCGCCGGTTCCGCGCGCTCAAGCTGTGGTTCCACCTGCGGCTGGACGGCGTCGAGGCCATCCGGGCCAGGCTGCGGCGGGACCTGGACAACGCCCGCTGGCTCGCGGACCAGGTCTCGTCGGCTCCCGGCTGGCGCGTCCTGGCCCCGGTCAGCCTGCAGACCGTCGTGCTCCGGCACGAACCGGCCGGCCTGGACGCCGACGGGCTGGACGCGCACACGCTCGCGTGGGTGGACGCGGTTAACGCCTCGGGCGCGGCCCTGGTCACCCCGTCGCTGCTGGACGGCAGGTGGTCGGTGCGGGTCTCGATCGGGGCGGAGAGGACCGAACGGTCCGACGTCGAGGAGCTCTGGCGCCTGCTGCAGCAGGCGGTCGCCGAGGCTGGCTAGACGACATCGGCCAACTGGCCGATGTTGCGGGGGCGGCGGCCCGGACACGATGAACGGGTGGAGGTCCGCATATCCCTTGACGCCCTCGACCCGCCCGCCGGGCGGGTCCGGGTGGTTCCCGGATCCGATGACGCCGAACTGCGCTTCACCGGCTGGCTCGGCCTGCTCCGGGTGCTCTACCAGGTGATGGGCTCACCCGCCGCCGGGCCGCACGACACGGAGGAATGATGAACTGCGCACCCGTGCTCGACCTGGCGCGCAGGCGCGTCTTCCGGCTGCCCGCGCCGGGCTCCCTCGCCTCCTAGCCTGATCGCGGCCACCTGGTCGCCAGGCCGGCGATGCCCAGGCTGGTCAGGACGAGCAGCGCCAGCGCCAGCCGCAGGCTGGTGGCCTGCGCGATCAGCCCGATGGTGAGCGGGCTGAGGATGAACGCGCCGTAGCCCGCGGCGGTGGCCGTGGCGACGGCCTGGCCGGAGCGGCCTGGTGCCGAACGTCCGGCCAGCGACAGCGTGGCCGGGACGACCGGGGCGATGGCGAACCCGACCAGCAGCAGCCCGCCGATGGCGCCGGCCGCGTCCGGCGCGGTGACCGCGGTCAGCAGCCCGGCCGCGGCCAGCAATCCCGCGGCCAGCACCACGCGGCGCTCCCCGAAGCGGCGGAGCGCCGCGGTGGCGGTGAGCCGCCCGAGCAGCGAGGCGAAGTGGTAGCTGGCGATGCCGAGCCCGCTGAGCAGCACGCCTCCGGCCAGGGTGCGCTGGAGGTAGCTGGACAGGAAGCTCTCCAGCGCGCCGTCGCCGAAGAACGTCACGCTGATCAGCGCGATGGCGAACAGCACCGCGGGAATCCGCCAGACCGCCCGGCCGGCTTGCCGCGGCGGCAGCCGGCCAGGTGCGGTGGCGGGCGGTGCCGGGATGGCGGCGAGCAGCGCGGCCACCAGGCCGGCCGCCATGACGGCGGCGAGCGCCAGGTAGACGGCGCGGTAGCTGACCCCGGCGCCGAGCGCGGCGGCGCTGCCGATCGCGCCGGTGAGCGCGCCCGCGCTGAACCAGGCGTGCAGGCCGGTCATGGCGGTCACGGCGTAGGCCTGCTCGTAGGCCGAGCCGGTGGTGTTGGCGCCCAGGTCGACGAAGCTGACCGACAGCCCGTAGAGCAGCACGGCGGGTATCAGGGTGGCGAGGCGGCCGGCCAGGGCCATCAGCGCGAACGCGGTCCCGGTACCAGCGAAGCCGGTCACCAGGACCGGGCGGCGGCCGAACCGGTCGGCGAGCCTCCCGCCGGCGAACAAGGTGACCAGGCCAGCCACGGCGGCGACGGTGACCGTGGCGCCGAGCGCCGCGGGATCGAGGTGCAGGCCGGCCGACAGCGGCGCGAGCTGGACCGCCCAGACGCCCACGTGGAAGCCGAGCAGGCCGAACAGGCTGGCGGCGAACAGGTAATGCGCACGGCGAATGCGTGTAAACAACGGACTGACTCCGAGGGGGATCGCAGGAACTAAGGACTGCGTCCCGGGAAAGGACGCGCGGGCTCACCGCGCGCGGATAGTTTCCCCTTCGCCTAGCTGGGCGTCCTGTTGTTGCATCACGTTCCCACTGTATCCAGGCCCCTCGGCGGGCAGGAACTCATTTAGCTCCTCCCACCATCACCTCGTGCTCCCAGGCCTGCGGGGGCTGGGTGTGCAGGCGCCAGTAGTGCTCGGCGATCAGGTCCGGGTCGTACGGGCCCCCCGGTGTCACGGCACCGCCCACGGTCACCGTCGCCACGTGGACGCCCGCGGGCCCGTACTCGCTGGCCAGCAGCGTGGTGAGCGCCCGCACCCCGGCCTTGCCCAGCGACAGGCTGGTGAACGCCGGGTCGGGTTCGGGCATCCCGCCGGTGATCACGATGGTGCCGCCGCCCGCCTCGGCCATCGCGGGCGCCAGGTGGACGGCGGCGGCCATGGCGCCGAGGACGTTGACCGCGTACGCGGCGACCTGCCGCTCGCGGCTCAGCTCCCCGGGCCGGTCCCGCTGGATCAGCCCGGCGTTGTAGATCAGCGCCCCGGGCACCCCGAGTTGCCCGGTCAGCACGTCGAGCGCCGCCGTGAGCTGGTCGTCCCGCCCGGCATCGGCCGTCGCTCCGGCCACCGTGACGCCCGCCGCGGCCACCGCCGCGTGCGCGGCATCGAGGGTGGCCGCCGTCCGCGCGATGAGCCCCAGCGGCATCCCGGCCGCCGCGAACCTGCGCGCGACCGAGGTGCCGATCCCCGGCCCGACCCCGATGATGACGGCCCCGGCCATCTTTCCTCCCGCCTCTGCCGCCCCCACGTAATCAGCCTGCCGTCAGGCGGCCGGCCTGGAGCACCGCGCACCGTGACACCGCGGTTCCTGCACCACCGACTCCAGCGCCGCGGCGAGCTCGGGTTGCTTCTCCCTGAGCAGCCTGCGCACGAACCGCCGGTTTTCCCACGCCCGGTAGTAGGTCATCATGCTGCCTAGCATGGCCTCGCCGCGGGCGCGAGACATCCGCAGACTGGCCTATCTGACGCGATGCCGGCCGCCCGTCCCGCCCGCCCAAACGACATGGTTGCCTCCTTCATGCAGTTCTTACAACATGAACGAGGCATCCACGCCGTAAAGCCCCGGAACCAGCGGTGCCGCCGGGGCTGACGTGCTTCCTGTTCCCGCGTCGCGACACGCCACCGGCACGCGAGGCCTGGGTAAGGCGCTCGCGTGCCGGTGGATTCGTCGCCTCATGCACTGCGCGGAGACGACTGGCTGGTGCACGATTCGCGGTCGGCCCGACGCGGGGTGAAGGCGGCTATCCACTGGGCCGCCGGACGGCCCAGGTAGTAGGCGGGTGAGCTGACCCGCCGGATGCGAACGTTGCTGGTCATCGGATCCTCCAAGAAATCGAACGGGTTACGCGCACCGGGAATCCGGGACGCAGGCGCCCACCGGAGCCAGCTGGCGCAGGTAGGCGATCGACATGATCGGCGCGGCGCCGAACCGGCTGTAGCGGGCGGCCATGTCGAAGTCGAACTCAGGCGCCCGGCGGAAGCCGAGGCGCTCGTACAGGGCAATGGCCTTGGTCATGAAGCTGGCCGTGTGGAACGCGAAAACCGGAGCCCCGGCCTCGCGGGCGAGGCGCTCGCAGGTCGCGATCAGGGTGCGGGCGACGCCGTGGCCGCGCGCGGCCGGATGGACGGCGAGCGCACGCCCGCCGGCCCAGCCCGCCGGGAAGCCGACGTCCTGGACGGTGGTGTCCGGGTAGAACGCCCCGAACCCGCATATCCAGCCGTCGACCTCGACCACGATCAGCCGGCCGTGGCGGGAATGTTTTTCCAGGTCGAGCACGTCGGCCAGGTAGGGCGAGAAGATGTCGAGGGTGAGCAGGTCGGCGTACTGGCGGTACGCGGCGATCACGACCTCGCGGATCGCCGGGTAATCGGCTGGCACCGCGTCGCGGACGAGCGGCACCGTTGTCCGCTGGTTCGCCACAGCGGTGTCGGATACTGACATGACCGTGTCCTTCGTGTCGTGGGTGGTCACCAGGAGCACGACACGGCACGGGTGGATATTCACGCCGTGTGCGAAGAACTGGTCAGGTCACTCGAATTCGGCGGCCCGGGCCGCGGCCTCGCGCCGGGTGGCCACGCCGAGCTTGGCCAGGATGGCGGAGACATGGTGGTCCACGGTGCGCGGCGACACCACCAGCTGCCGCGCGATCTCCGCGTTCGAGAGCCCAGCCAGGCATCGGCCGCCGACCGCCAGTCGCCGCGCAGCGCCGCGGCGTACGGCTCCGGGCAGCCCGGGAAGGGATCGGCCGGGTAGCCGAGCCGGCGCAGGTACACCAGTAGCTCGCCGCGCTGAACGAGCATGCCGGGGCGGTCGGTGCGCTCGAGCAGCAATCCCGGATAGGGGCCGGCCCGCCCGTGGTCTCCGGTCAGCCACGCGTGCTCGATGTGCGCGAGGCCGGTCGGGACCAGCCACTCCAGTACGTCCGCCATCGTCGCGTGGCGGGCCGCGAGCGCGAGCCACTCCGGGGCGTCCGCGCTGCCCTGCCGCACCAGCACTCGGGCCAGCACGGGGACCGTCTCGCGGCCGATCATGCCGGGATCGTCCTGCCCGTCCAGCAGGTCCCGCAGCCCGGCCTCGGCCTCCGCCCACCGGCCCTGCATCAGCGCCAGCCGGCACCGGCGCGCGGCGAACATGTAGCCGTAGACGCGGAAGTCCCGGTCGCGGCCGTAGTGTTCCGCCTGCTCGAGGTAACCGAGCGCCCCGCGATACTCGCCGAGCCGCCACAGGCCCTCGATGAGGTTGTAGTAGGCCCGCATGACGAACTCATGGTTGCCGAGCTCGGTCGCTTCCGCCATGCTGCGCAGCAGGTCGTCGCACCCGCTGGGGTCTCCCAGCTGCAGCCGCGCGGAACCCCGGTAGTTGCGGATCAGCGCGGCCACGCTGGCGGCACCGCAGCGTCCGGCCATGGCGATCGATTCGTCCAGGTACGGCAGTCCCTCCTGTTCCCGGTCGATGACGACGAGCAAGCCGCCGAGGTTTCCGGTAGCGAGCGCCTGCTGGTAGCTGTCGCCGAGCGGCCGGGCCAGCTTGAGCGCGCGCTCGGCCGACGTGCGCGCGGCCGCGGTGCGCTCGGTCAGCCACTGCTGCCGGGACAGCGTGACCAGGGCCCGGACGAGCCTGGTGTCGTCACCGTCCTGCTGCCACAGCTCGGCGGCGGTCGCGGCCGCCGCGACCGCGAAATGCAGCTGGTTGCTGTTGGACCCGC
>Ga0335085_10015916_pt1 | contig 10889 bp, 10 predicted proteins | sample Lox_Sample_45_FD_206712 | JGI IMG/M metagenome (GOLD analysis project Ga0335085, IMG submission 206712) | Soil microbial communities from Loxahatchee National Wildlife Refuge, Florida, United States - Lox_Sample_4.5 | ecosystem: Environmental > Terrestrial > Soil > Wetlands | place: USA... | reverse complement strand
GGAGCGGCGTCGGCTCGTCGGCGGCGGTACCGGTCGATCCGGCGCTCGGCCGCTCCATCGCCGCCGAGTACATTGCCAGCGAGCAGGCGCTGATCGCCGGGCACCGCTTCCACCCCGCGCCCAAGGCGCGCGAGAGCGATCCGCGCAAATGGCTGCCCTTCGCCCCGGAGGCGAGGGCCCGGTTTCCGCTGCGCTTCCTCGCGGTTCGCGGCGATGTGCTGAACGCCGAGGGCGACACCGCGGGTCTTGACCGCCTCGGCTCGCCCGCGGCGCCACCGGGATATCACGTTCTGCCCGCCCACCCCTGGCAGCTCCGCCTGCTGGCCAGGCACACGTGGCTGAGGCAGGCGTTCCGCGACCGCCTCCTCGTCGATCTCGGTACCGGGTCGCGCGCGGTGGCCCCGACATCGTCCGTCCGCACCGTGTACGACCCGGCGGCCGACGTCTTCTGCAAGTTCAGCCTCAACCTGCGGATCACCAACTGCGTGCGCAAGAACTCCTGGTACGAGTTGTCTGGAGCGGTCGTGCTTACCGAACTGCTCCGCCCCGTCTTCGGCGACCTGGCGGCGCGCTTCCCCGGCACCGCCATGCTCGGCGAGCCGGGCTACCGAACCGTGGAACTGGCCGCCGAGGAAGCGGTCGAGGGCCTGTCGGTCATCATCAGGGAAGGGCTGCGCGGGTGCCTCAGACCGGGCGTGACCCCGGTAATGGCGGCGGCCCTGGCGGAGCCGCTTGACATCTGCCCGGTAGACACAAGCGCCGGCCAGGCGGCGGGCGGCCTGCTCGACGGACGGGATCCCGAGTGGCTGGCGGCCTGGTGGGAGACCTACGTCCGCAGGGTCGCGCCCCCCGTGCTGCACGCGCTCTTCCGCCACGGGGTCGTGCTCGAGCCGCACCTGCAGAACGTCCTGGTCGGCGTCGACGCCGAGGGGCTGCCCGTGCAGGCCGTCTTCCGTGACCTGGAAGGCGTCAAGCTGGTCACGCCCCGCCACGACGCGACGCTCACGACGCTGAAGCCGGGCGTGGCCCGCGCCCTTGGCTACGACCCAGAACGCGGCTGGAACCGGGTCGCCTACTGCCTGTTCGTCAACCACCTGGCGGAGATCGCCGCGGCCGTCGCGGACCGCCACCCCGGTTCGGGAGACCGGTTCGAGGCCGGCCTGTGGAGCGCCGCCCGCCAGGTGCTCACCGAGTTCGCCCGCGACCACGACTGGCCACCACGGCTGCGGGCGACGCTGGCGGGGGTTCCGCTGCCGGCCAAGGCGAACCTCCGGCTTCGCTGGGCCCGCGGCACGGACCGCGAGGCGGCGTACCTGAACGTCCTCAACCCGCTGAGCGGGCAGGCGACCGGGTGGAGCAGCCGGATGGGTTCGCCGTGCTGAGCCCGGGGACGGCCGCCGAGAGCGACAGCGCGGTCGGCCTTGAGCTGCCCGGCGGCCTTGAGCTGCCAGACGCCGTGCGCGAGCTTGCGGAGCGCCTGGGCGGCGATGACGCCGCCCTGCCGGCGTACGTCTACGACCTAGACGGGCTTGCCGCGCATGTGGCCAGGATCAGGGCCGACATCCCAAGCCCGATTGAGGTCTTCTACGCGGTCAAGGCGAACCCGGATCCGAGGGTGCTGCGCGTCGTGGCCGGGCCCGCCAACGGTCTCGAGGTCTCCTCCGGCGGGGAGTTGCGGCACGCGGCGGCCACGGCGCCCGGCGCCCGGCTGGCGTTCGGCGGTCCGGGCAAGACCAGCGCCGAACTCGCCGCCGCGCTCCGCGCGGGCACGTTCCGGTTCCATATCGAGAGCCCGCAGGAACTGCGGCTACTCGGGGCGGCCGCGCTGGACGCCGGCCGTCCGGCGGATGTACTGCTCCGGGCCAATCCGCCGGCTGACGACACCGCCGTGGCTGCTGTCTTCCCCGACCAGGCAGACCGGCTGGTGATGGGGGGAAAGCCGACACCGTTCGGGATGGATCCGGCTTTGCTCGACGACTGCGCGCGGTGGCTAGCTGCGGGCAGCCCGGAGGCGGGCCGGCTGCGGCTGCGCGGGGTGCACACGCACCTCGCCAGCGGGCTGGCGGCCGCCGCCCTGCTCGAGTCGGCGGTTCACGTTCTCGATTTCGCCCGGCAGTGGTGCGCCGGGCACGGCGTGCGGAACCCGGAATTCAACCTCGGCGGGGGAATGGCGGTGGACTACCGCCGACCGGGCTCCACGTTCGACTGGGCATCGTACGGGCTGGGTCTCGCCCGCGCCGCCCGCCCCGGCGAGACTCTGCGCATCGAGCCTGGCCGGGCCGTGACGGCGTACTGCGGCTGGTACGTCACCCGGGTGCTTGACGTGAAGCCGAGCCGCGACAAGGTGTTCGCGGTGTTGGCGGGCGGCACCCACCACCTGCGGACGCCGGCCGCCAAGGGGCATGACCAGCCGTTCGTGATCATGCCCGTCGCCTCGTGGCCGCACGGCTGGTCCCGGCCCGCCGCCGTGGCCGAGCCGGTGACGGTGGTCGGCCAGCTGTGCACGCCCAAGGACATCCTGGCGCGGGACGTCCGGGTGCCCAGGCTGCGGGCAGGCGACCTGCTCGCGTTCGGGCTGGCGGGCGCGTACGCGTGGAACATCTCCCACCACGGCTTCCTCATGCACCCGGAGCCCGGTTTTCACTACGTGGGTACCGGATGACGGACTATGAGATGTGACCGCCTATCGCGTGCCCGATGAAGAAGGCCGCGCCCGCCCCGAGAGCGGCCGCGACGAGCTGGCGCGTTCCGCCGAGGAACATCGACCGTCCGGTCAGCTTCGCCACCGCCGCACCGCCGATGAAAGCGGCCGCCCCCGATATCACCAGCGCCACCTTGAGCACCGGGTACCCCATCAGGAACGGGCTCAGCGGGATTAGCGCGCCGACGGTGAAGGAGGCCAGCGACGCGAGCGCCGCCGTCCGCGGCGACGGCAGGTCATCGGGGTCGATGCCCAGTTCCTGGCGCAGGTGCTCGGAGACGGCCCGCTCCGGTTCGGCGGAGATCTGCCGGACGACCGCCTCGGCCAGGTTCGGGGAAACCCCTTTCTCCACGAACAGGTGGGCCAGCCGCAGGAGCTTGCCCTGCGGGTCACGGGCGTGCTGCTTTCGCTCCAGTTCTACTTCGGCCAGGTTCAGCTCGTTCTGCGAACTGACGGAGATGTACTCGCCGGTCGCCATCGAGAACGCGCCGGCTACCAGGCCGGCGATGCCGGTCAGCACGATCATGCCGGTCGCTCCGCCGCCCGCTCCAGCGCCGACGCCCGCGATCAGCGAGACGTTGGTAACCAGGCCGTCCATCGCGCCGAAAACGGCCGGACGCAGCCACCCGTCACTGACGTCCCGGTGCTCGCGTAGCTCCCCGCCGTCGAGCATCGGGTCCTTCGGGAGCAGCACGAGCCTGTTGCCGAACGGCAGCCATCCGAGGATCTGCCGCCCGCTAACCGGCGGGCGCTCAGCCGCCGGCCGGTCGGCGGGCGGCTGGTAAGTGAGAATCGGTTCGCCCGGCAACTCCGACAACAGCGCGGTACTGGTCCGCGGGAAGCCCGGAGCGCGCCTGTCGCTTGGCGGCTGGTACCGCGGCATCGGGCCGCTGCCATTCGGCCACTTGGTTTGGACGGAATAGCCGTAAGGCTGATACGCAGGCGCGGGCGCGTAGACCGGCGGCGGGTAGCCCTGGACGGGCCCGCCGTTGGGCGGCCGGTACATCGGCATGGGGCCGCTGGGCGACGGCGGGTATGCGCCGCGGTTCCCGGAGCCGGGCGGCGGCTGGTCAGGGGCGCGCCATCCGTTATCCGGCGTGCGCTGGGGCACGCCGTTCGCGAGAGGAGCGGCATAATCCGGCTGCCAGGGGCCGCGGTGCCGCCCTATCTGCAGTGCTGGCCCGTAATCCGCATACCCCCCGTCATACCTCCCGTCATACCTCCCGTCAGGAGCTTCCTCGGAAGGCCATCCGTATTCCTGAAGGTAATCGAAGTCGTCCACTTCTCACCTTGTCTTGATTTGTTTATCCGCTGACATCACGACGCGAGCATGTGCTGTGCGTCAAGGACCGTGAAATAGACGTCGTCCCAGAAGGTGACGTGTTCCCAGATCTCCAGCCTGGCCGCCTCGATGAGGCGTTGGGCGTCCGCGGTGGTACCGCGGACGAGTGCGTCCCACAGCGTCCGGAAATGCTCCGTCTCGATATCCGTGTGCACGCTGAAGAACTCAAGGCCGGATGTCACGCCGTAGTGCCGGGGAAGCGCGTTGAGGATGATCTCGTTGCGGCTCGGCGCGACAAGCTCCCGCCCGGCGAGGGCAGCGAGGGCCTCATCGCCGGTGCGGTCCGCCGAGAAATAGCAGCGGAGAAATGACTCCGCGTACGACTCGGTTACCGGCAGCGCCGCGATACGCGCCGGGTTGTCTATGCCCAACGCGGTCAGGAAGGAGACCGCGAGCCCATGATGGTTGCCCTTGATCTCCTGCTCCAGGCAGGTAATGAGCCCACCGAGAACGTGCGGCACGTTCAGTGCGTCGTCGAATGGCGCGCTCCTGGCGACGCAGATGCCGAACCACCGGTGAAAGCGATTGCGCCACAGGTAGTACTGGCCGAAGACATCGCGGACATGCTCGGGATTAACGTGCCCGGCGGACAGATCCGAGAAGAATTCGCTCTCGGCGAGTCGATCACGGGCATATGATTCGAGACTCTCTGACACAGCCCGGCTATCGAGGGGTTGCATGTTCGTCTCCTTCGCCGCACGCGGCCCGGTGGCTGGGCGGATGCTGTCCGACCGTTTCGGTCGTCCGAGAATGCCCAGATAGCAGGAGTTTACATATCCGTGATGATCACGCTAGGCGGATTCGCCGACGCTAGCGTTACAAAAATATCATCGCGGTTTTCGTGAGCTGAGCACGGCGCTGAACTGCGAAGATGATAGAAAAGTAATCATCGGCAGCATGAGAGTTGATTGCGTTATTTGGTTAGGCTTACCTAACTCAACTGGCCTTCGGTGCGGCGCCTGTCGCGTATCGAAACTTAGCGGTCCGCCCAGGGGTTGCGGCTGCACAGGCTAAATAAAGACGTGCGCGACCCGCGTATCATCGGTTCGCGCACGTCACCGGCTTATTCGGCCGAATACCACTAATCGATGCGGGAAAATGACTGCGTCTCGTAACGGAGTTCCGCTTTGGGGATATTATCCGAGCACGACAGGAACGCCGGGCCCAGTTCCGATCCGGCCATGGTCACGCGATAGGCGATACCGGGGCTGTGTTCCGTGCGGTGAATGACCTCGATTTCCCAGAGCTCAGGCTCATCCGCAGAACCCCACGAATGCTTGGGACCGCCGCCGCCGGGCCCGGCGGCCGGAATGCGGCGCGCGGAATACACCTGGAGCGCGCCGCGACGGAAGTCTCCCAGCCGCGTCGCGGCGGCGTGCAGCGCGGCCTGCACAGGGAACGACTGACCGGACCGCCCGCGATGGTGGGACAGCATGACCTGGCCCGCGTCGAATCGCCGCATGACCTCAAGGGCCGAATCAGGATCCAGCCAGCCGAACATGTCCCCCGTCGGCAGCAGCATCATGGTCGCCGCGAAACGGTGACCGCCGAGGTGTGAGCACTCCCAGGTATCCCAGTCGGTGGCGGCGGCGATCGCCGCCGCCACCGGGCGGCCGCGGATGGCGCAGCACTGGTCACGCTTGCCGTTCGTGCACACCAGGGCCAGCCGCTGCGGCCCCGCGGCGTTGGCCGGCCCGGGGATCGCGGCGGCGAGGTTGAGATCGAGCAGCTCGGCGGGATCGCGCCAGGCGCCCCACAGGACACGTTCGGCGCCTGCCCGGGTGTCGGCGAACGCCCAGGCCATGGACCGGTACTCGGTGCCCGTGCCAGCGGACGGATGACGGCCGGGGCGGCGGATCAGCACGACGTGGGTGTCGGCGGCCTTGGCGGCGTCCGCGAGTTGCCTGGCGACGCCCGCGTCCATGTGCTTGCCGTCCAGGGCGGAGTCCCCCCAGGGGCCGGGTACCTCAAGCAGCAGAAACCGGGAGTAGCGAACCGCGCTGGCGTGCAACGGCTCACCGCGCATCCGGGCGCCGTCCGCGCAGCGCAGCGGGGGCAGCTCAAGCAACGTCCGCGGGCCTCCGCTCCCTTCAGTGCCAGGCAGCGCTGTACCGAAGACGGCGGAGGGGTGGGTGTCTTGTGTCATCGCTGTCCTTGTCTGGGCGAGGTCTAGGCGAGATCGAGGGAAGGCTGCTCCTGTTAGAACGGTGCCTCCCCGCCGGGCGGTTCGTGGCGCAGGTAACTAATCGGTAATTGATGATTTCGAGTGGTACCGCGGCCTGGCGCCAACCACCCGAATGCGTCTTGCCTGTTCACGCGGCCGGGAGCAGTGATCCGCTGGCGTGCGGTCCGGCGCGCGGCGGCGGGCAGGCGCGGCAAGCCGGCACGTCCGGGCCCCTCACCCGCCCCTCACCCGCCTCTCACCCAACGAAACCTTACGAACCAAGGTTAGCCTTACCTATTGGGAGGACCTCTGAGGCATACCCGAGTTAGGGTCGCCTCGATGGCCTGCAGGCGCTAGCCCACGGGCCCTTACACGACAGCCCCGGCAACCGCGCAGAGAGGGACGTGACCGTGAAGTCTGACAATGAGCAAGGCTTGCGCACAGAGCCGGACGGTTCCGCGGGCGCGGACAGCGCCGGCTGTGCCCCTGCCCGCCAGCACGTGCGGCTCCAGCGGTTCGGCCGGCACGGCCGCTACGCCTGGAGCGTCCACCGTGTCCGGCAGTTGCGACGGGAACCAAGCGCCGAGGCATCTCGGTCGGAGCCGGAGCGCCGCGCCGGGTGAGCAGGAGGGCGATCTCGTGCACGTGGCCGCCGATCCAGCCGTACTCCCCCCGGCTCGCGTGCCCGGGTCTCGGGCAGCGGTGGTGGCCGCGCGGACGCAGACGCGCACCTGCGCCGACGGCCCCGTTTGGGTCGCGCAGATTGCCCGGTTACGCGCCGTTGCGCGCTCCGGCTGAGGCGGGCGTTCCGAGCGGGTCCCGGCGGGAAGGCGTCCGCAGCGTGACCATGGCAGGTTACATCCGGGTACGTCATGGTCGCCATAGCCCAGGCAGGCAGCGCCGATCGCACCGTGACTGCCCGCATCGATTCCGGCGAGCTCGAGCTGATGCCTTCCTGACCCAAGGCAGGCCAGGCCACCGGAACAGAGCCACCGCCGCCTCGCCCGGCAAGCGCGACCCCTGGCTCAAGGGCCCCTCGGCGCCGCCCGCTCCGAGACCTTCCTCGGCGAGCGCTACCACCCTCGCCAGCCGGCGCGGCAAGCCTGAGGCCCTCGGCCTCTCCGTCCTCACCATCACCCGCGCCGGGACGCCGTCTGGCCACGCCCCACCCACCGCAAAAGGCCTCACGGGTCTGGAAGACCCGCCCGTCCAGCGTCGTGCCGAACCGCTTGATGTGGGCGCGGAGCAGCCGGACCAGCCCACTGGGCCGCCCCGCCTCACCCCGCGGCACAAAGCCCTGAGCCGCCTCCGCACGCAGACCATGAGTAGCGGTCAGCGGCACACGACCGGCTTGCACGGTCCGCGGCCCTTCCGGGCGGACGCCATTTGTCCGTGTCCACCGGACGCCGGCTCACCTCAGCCGGAGACTTCGCCTTGGGCAGGACCACCCTGCTGAGCCAGACCTGTCGGTGCCGAAAACATGTGCCGCCTGGCCAGATGCTGCGCTGACCGCTGGCTGTTTGGCTCCGCGCGGGGACTGCCAGGGCGTGGGATGATCTGCGGCTTGGGGGTTGAAGCTGATCTTCTTGATTGTCACCCGCGCCGTGTCGCTGCCGAGATCTTAATGCTGCGGCATCAGCTCGCTGTCGCCCTGCGCGAGCGGCCTCGTGCTCATTCGGGTCTGACGTGGCCGGTCCGGGCGTGGCTGGCGCTGCTAGCAGGGACAGTGTCGGCGGTGCTGCGGCTGGCCTGGGAGAACGAGTCGTGGGGATACCGGCGGATCCACGGCGAGCTCGCGGTTCTCGGCATAATGGTGGCGCCGTCCACGGTCTGGCAGATCCTGAAGGACGCTGGCATCAGCCCGGCTCCAGCGCCGCGCTGCGGCGTCGCGAGCAGCAGCCGCTCCGCAGCCAGGCGCTGGATAGCCTCGCGCACCGGGGTGGCTGACACTCCGTAGCGCGCCTCAAGCTCCCGGTGCCTGATAAGCGTTCCGGGCTCGATCTCGCCGCCCAGGATGGCCTCGCGGATCTGATCAGTCACCCACGCGGTGCGCGACAAAGGCAGCGCGTCAGTCCCGGAAGTCGCCGTCATTTCTCCTGTACCGTTTCCCGCAATTTTCACAGGTTTCCCGACCTCAGGCCCTTGCCGACCGCCTGGCCTGCCGGTAGCGCCAGGCGGCGGCCATGACGTCGGCCATGGGCTGCCGCCGCGCCCCGAACGATTCATAGAACGCGGCGACCGTCATGAAGATCCGCTCCTGGTCCGCCCAGCCGTCGAACTCACCCAGGGGCTCAGCTGGGCCGGCTTCGGCAACCCGACGGCGGGAACCTGGGTCACGCCGAACGCCGAGGCGGTCGCTCCCGCGGCCGAGGTGGTGGAGGACCTGGGACTGTCTCCCTGGTGCCTGTCCTTCGAGGGCGGCGGGCTGGGCATCGGCCTGACCGACCAGGACATCGTGGACCAGGCCTGGGACCTCGACGCGATCGCGTCACACTACGCCGAGTCGCTGAGCCGGTTCACCGGCCTGCCCGTCACTGGCGGCGATGAGGCCCTGTTCACCCAGGTCGCGCTGGTCAACGAGTTGCAACGGTTCCCGTTCATGGACCCGCGGCTGCCGTTCGACTTGCTTCCGGCGAACTGGCTCGGCCGGACGGCGCCGGCTCGCTTCCAGGAGATACGGGCCCAGTGGCACGATGCCGCCCGCGCGCGCTGGCGCGAGCTCGCGAGCTGAAAGGCCACAATGAAAGAGATGCGCTTTGACCGCCTCGGCCCGCCCGACGCGCTGCGGCTCACCGAGACCATTGTCTTGCTGGTCCCCTTGAAGACGGCCGCGTGACGTCCGTCTGGGCAGGCGCTCCTCATCTCTGTCCAGCCGGAGAATCAGTGTTTCGCATTCACGTTCGGGACCGAAACTGGCGTTTGATTGGACGGTTCCACAAGACGCGCCGTGGTCTGCCGGGACCGGGACGCCTTCAGGGCGCGGCCTCCGGCCTGCACGATGCCGATGAGCGGCCTTGCGGGAAGGTACTGACGGTTTCAAGGTTGAGGTACTTAGGTACCATGGACAGCGGGAGGCAAATCATGGCTGTTGAGTCCAGGCGTCAGGCGCCGCTGAAGGTCGACCCCGCGACAGACCAGATCATTTCGCACGCTGCGCACTTCCTGGGGATCTCCAAGAAAGACCTCGTGGCTGAGGCAGTGCAGGCCTACCTTGAGCTGCGGCGCGAGGAGATCCGGCGCGGCATGGTGGAGTCGATGAAGCTGCTCGATGGCTCCCTGACCTCGGCAGTGTCCATGCTCACCGGCCTGTCCCCGGAGCGGATCGAGGAACTCGGTGGCGCCGGGGACTGGGAGGATTGACTGATGACGGTGCGCCCGACACTCCGTTGCCTACGCGACGACCTGCGCCTGCCGCTGCCGACAGCCCATGTCCCGCTAGACGAGATCGACCACCCGGTCCTCAGGAAGGCGGGCGAGCAGTTCGCCGCCCCCGACACGCCGCATGAGCGAATCGTCTCCATCGACGACGTGGTCCTCCTCAAGGTGAAGACCGGGCGCTGGCGCGGCGCGGTGTTCTGCGACGAGCCAGGGGATGACGCGCTTGACTGGCTCGTCGCCGCCGGTATCCGCGAGGAGGGCGCCCCGGACGACTTCTACGCCGCGCTCCACACGCAGGCCCACGCCGCGCGCCAGCGCTACAACGCCGAGCATAACAAGCCGCTGACCATGGACACCTATACCGAGCCGCTCGTGCCCGGCCCAGATGACCGAGACCGCTATCTGATCGAGGCAGGCGCGCGGCTGGCCCGCCGCCTGAATGCCGTCCTCCGTCAGCTCGTGGCTGGATCGCTCCGCGACAGCCACGAGCACGCGGCCGACTTCCCGGGCTTCCGCCTTGGCGTCATCGTCCGCGCCGAGGATGGCCATGAGACCTACGTCGCGATCCGGATCAGCGGGTCCGTCCCCCAAGGCATCACCGCCTTGATCCTCACCCGCGTCCCTGGATGCGAACCTGACGCGTGGTTCCCGGAGTACACACTTCCCGAACGCGAACTCCTCCCCGCTGAACAGGCATGGTCCAACATCATGGACCCGAAGGCCGCCGCGCAACTTCTGAACGAACAATCCTGAGCCTCTCCGCACGTTCCTTGGGGCAGAACCAGAAGCGCTCACTCGCACCTGCAAGGCCGCCTTCATGGGTGCATGGCAATCCGGGCGATGTCAGCCGATAGGTGTCTAGTCGCCACAGGCCGCCGACCCGAAGCCGCCTCGATCATGAGGTTGACAAGCTCCGTGCTCAGCTGCTGACGGGCTAAAGTTCATCGCAACCACGCCCGCCAGGACAGCCTGGGAAGGGGTTCGGCGTCTCGCATGTACATCTCGCGGGTCAGGCTGAAAAACATACGGGGGTTCTCGGGCCGCCGGAATGTTGACCTGACGCTCACGCGGCCCGATGGGTCGCATGCGTGTCGCTGACCTGCAAGTTTCCCGTGACCGGCCGGTCAAGGGGCAGTCTCCAATGCCTGCGTCTGCGCAGCTACGCCGGGCGGCCCCATAGCGTCAGCCATAACGTGCAAGACCCGCGAGTCGGCGAGCGGCACACGCAGGAACAACTCCAGCGGGAACCGATGGCCCATCTTCTCACTGGCCAGGGCCTCGTTATCGCTCGCATCCGGCGACGT
>Ga0335085_10015915_pt1 | contig 10891 bp, 10 predicted proteins | sample Lox_Sample_45_FD_206712 | JGI IMG/M metagenome (GOLD analysis project Ga0335085, IMG submission 206712) | Soil microbial communities from Loxahatchee National Wildlife Refuge, Florida, United States - Lox_Sample_4.5 | ecosystem: Environmental > Terrestrial > Soil > Wetlands | place: USA... | reverse complement strand
GACGGTCAACTACGGCGGCGGCGGCTCGGGCAAGGGCCGCACCGACCTGGCCTCGAACGTCGTGCAGTACGCCGGGTCGGACACCGCGCCGATCCCGTCTGAGGAGGTGGCGAACTTCAAGGGCAAGACGGTGCTCTACTTCCCCGTCCTGATCGGCCCGATCACCGTCTCCTACAACCTGCCGGGCATCAAGAGCGGCCTGAAGCTGGACGCCCCGACCATCGCGGGGATCTTCCAGGCCAAGATCACCAAGTGGAACGACCCGCAGATCGCGTCGCAGAACCCCGGCGTCAAGCTGCCCAGCACGGCGATCACCATCGCCCGCCGCTCGGACTCCTCGGGCACCACCCAGAACTTCTCCGAGTTCCTGGTGGAGGGCGCGCCGGGTGTCTGGAAGCTGGGCAGCGACTCGACCATCAACTGGCCGGCGAGCAGCCGGGGCGGCAACGGCAACGGCGGGGTGGCGCAGGTCATCAAGACCACCACCGGGGCCATCGGCTACGTGGACTACGCCGACGCCAAGGCGTCCGGGCTGACGTGGGCCTCGGTCAAGAACAAGGACGGCAACTACGTCGCGCCAACGACCCAGTCGGCCACCGAAGCCGCCAACAACGTGACCATGAAGTCCGATCTGACGTTCAGCGCGATCTGGCAGTCCGGGGCCCAGTCGTACCCGATCACCTACCAGTCCTGGGATCTGGTCTACCAGAAGCAGTCGAGCTCGAACGTCACGAAGATGCTCAAGGCGTACCTCGGCTACCTGCTCGGGGACGGCCAGCAGCTGCTGCCGCAGCTGGGCTACGCACCGCTGCCTTCTAGCATGGACCAGCAGGCCAAGGCGCAGCTCAACAAGATCGGCACCTAGTCGGCGGGTTGTCGCCGTGAGCGCCTTGACGCAGGCGGACCAGAGGGGATCGTGGACATGGGGACCGTGACGCAGGCGGACCGGGACGGCTGGTTATCGTGAGCACTGTGACGCAGCGGGCGGATCCGGCCGGAACGGCCGGGCCCGCCCGCCCCCTGTCCGAGCGGCGGCCGCTCGGCGACCGCACCTTCCAGGTCATCGCGCTGGCGTCCGGCCTGCTGGTGCTGGTCATCCTGGTCCTGATCGCTGTCTCCACCACCCAGCGGGCCTCGTTGTGGTTCAGCACCGAAGGGTGGGGGATCTTCGGGAAGATCTGGAACCCCGCGGCCAATCAATTCGGCGCGCTGTCCTTCATCTACGGCACGGCCATCACGTCGGTGATCGCACTCATCATGGCCGTCCCGGTCAGCTTGGGCATCGCCCTGCTGCTGACCGAGGTCGTGCCGTACCGGTGGGCGCGGCCGATCGTGTATGTGATCGACCTCCTGGCGGTGGTCCCGTCAGTGGTGTGGGGCCTGTGGGGGATCCTGGTGTTCGCGCCCTGGATCGCGCATATCTACAGCGACATAGGCTCGGCCGTCAACGGCGTCCCGGTGCTCGGCGCCCTGTTCGGGCCGCCCACGAGCGGGGCCTCGTTCTTCACCGCGGGCATCATCCTGGCCTTCATGATCACGCCGATCGTGACGTCGCTGTCGCGTGAGGTGATCGCGACGGTGCCGGCGATCGACAAGGAGGGCGCATACGCGCTGGGCGCCACCCGCCTGGAGATGATCCGCGGTGCCATCTGGCCGCACAGCAAGGGCGGCATCACCGGGGCGGTGCTGCTCGGCTTGGGCCGGGCCATGGGTGAGACGATCGCGGTAGCGCTGGTGATCGGTTCGTCGGCCACGATCACGTCGCACCTGTTCGCCCCCGGCGACTCCATGCCCGCGGTGATCGCCAACCAGTTCGGTGAGGCTTCCGGTCTGTTCCGCTCCGCGTTGATGGGGCTCGGCGTGCTCCTGTTTGTGTTCACGATCATCATCAACATCATCGCCCGGGCGATCGTCGGGCGATCGGCTGAGCAAGGGACCGCCTGATGGCCGCCATCACCGAGCCGCAGCTGGGGCCCAACCTGCAAGAGCCTGCGGGCTGGCGGCGCACCAAGAACCGCATCGCGACCACGGCGATGGTGCTCGCGTTCGTCCTCGCGGTCGTCCCGCTGGTGTTCGTCCTCTACACGGTGATCGCCAAGGGCATTTCGATCATCAGCTGGCAGTTCCTGACCAGCCCGATCCCGCCGCAGGTGGTGCCCGCGGACGTGGGCGGAATCGGCCCGGCGGTGCTCGGCACGATCGAGATCACCGCTATGGCGACCGCCATGGCCGTGCCGCTCGGCATCCTGGGCGCGGTCTACCTCCACGAGTACGGCGGCAAGGGCGTGCTGGCGCGGCTCATAGCGTTCATGAGCGACGTCATGACGGGTGTGCCGTCGATCGTGATGGGGCTCTTCCTCTTCTCGATCTGGGTGCTGCACTTCGGCTTCTCGGGCTTCGCCGGCGCGCTCGCGCTGGCCTGCCTGATGCTGCCGATCGTGATCCGCTCCACCGATGAGATGCTGAAGCTGGTGCCGAACCCGCTGCGCGAGGGGAGTTACGCCCTCGGTGCCACCAAGGCCCGCGTGACGCTGACCGTCGTGCTGCCGGCGGCGATCGGCGGAATCGTCAGCGGCGCCCTGCTCGCCGTCGCCCGGGCCGCGGGCGAGACGGCGCCGCTGCTGTTCACCATCCTCACGGTGACCACCGCGAACCCGAACATCTTCAGCGGCCCCAACACCGCGATACCCGCCCAGATTTTCTCGAACGCGACATCGCCGTATGTCGGCGCGCAGAGCCGCGCCTGGGGTGCGGCGCTCACGCTCATCGTCATCGCCTTCGTCCTCATGATCGCCGCCCGCATTGTCACCGCACGATTCACCAGATACTCGCGCTAGGAACGTCATGGAACAGCCTGACCAGAACATCGTCACAGGTCTTCAGGCACCCGAGCCCGCGACCCAGGCCCAGCCACAGGCGCCACCGGCACCCCAGCCGCAGGTGCCCTCGGGGCCGAGTGACCTCGTCTTTGATGTGGAGAAGGTGTCGTGCTACTACGGCGCCTTCCGGGCCGTCACGGACGTCTCGCTATCCATCCACGAGAATGAGATCACCGCGTTCATCGGCCCGTCCGGGTGCGGCAAGACGACGGTGCTGCGGACGCTGAACCGCATGAACGATCTCGTGGCCGGGGCCCGTGTGGAGGGCGATATCCGCTACCGGGGGGCCTCGCTGTACGGCAAGGACGTCTCCCCGATCGCCGTGCGCCGGCGGATCGGCATGGTCTTCCAGAAGCCGAACCCGTTCCCGAAATCGATCTATGACAACGTCGCCTACGGGCCACGCATCAACGGCGAGCGCAGCAAGCGCAAGCTGGACGAGATCGTCGAGCACTCGCTGCGCCAGGCCGCGCTGTGGGACGAGGTGAAGAACCGCTTGAAGGCATCGGGCCTGAGCTTGTCCGGCGGGCAGGCGCAGCGGCTGTGCATCGCCCGCACGCTCGCCGTCGAGCCGGACGTCGTCCTCATGGACGAGCCCTGCTCGGCGCTCGACCCGATCGCGACCGGCGCCATCGAGGACCTGATGCGGGATATCAAGTCGCGGTACACCATCGTCATCGTCACGCACAACATGCAGCAGGCCACGCGGGTCAGCGACCGCACTGCCTTCTACTCCGTGCTCCGCAACGAAGAAAGCGACACCCGCACGGGCGTGCTCGTCGAGTACGGCAAGACCCAGCAGATCTTCGAGGACCCGGTCGACGACCGCACCAAGGCCTACGTCACCGGCCGGATGGGCTGAGCCGCCCGGCGGTCAGCCCATCCGGGCATGAGCGCCTATCCGCCGAGGGTCGCCACCAGGATGGCCTTGATGGTGTGCAGCCGGTTCTCGGCCTGGTCGAACACGATGCTCGCTCCCGATTCGAACACCTCGCCGGTCACCTCCAGCCCGGAGGTCATGCCGGTGTGCTCCATGATCTCGCGGCCGACGGTGGTGCTGGGGTCGTGGAACGCCGGCAGGCAGTGCATGAACTTGACTTTCGGGTTGCCCGTCTTGTCCAGCAGGGCGGTGTTGACCTGGTAGGGCGTCAGGACCTTGACGCGCTCGGTCCAGACGTCCCTGGGCTCGCCCATCGACACCCACACGTCGGTGTGGATGAAGTCGACGCCCGCGACCGCTTCGGCGGGGTTGTCGGTAATGGTGATCTTCGCGCCGGTGCGCCCGGCGATGCCGGTGGCGATGTCGACCACGTCCTGGGGCGGGTGCAGCCCGGCCGGGCCGGCCAGCCGGACGTCGCTGCCCATCAGCGCGCCCATCACCAGCAGCGAGCGGCCCATGTTGAACCGGCAGTCGCCGACGAAGGCGTAGGCGAGGGTGTCGCAGGGCTTGTGGCTGGACTCGTGCATGGTCAAAAAGTCGGCCAGCATCTGGGTCGGGTGCCACTCGTTGGTCAGCCCGTTATACACCGGCACCCCGGCGTGGGCGGCCAGGGTCTCCACGTCGGCCTGGGCGTTGCCGCGGTACTCGATCCCGTCATACATCCGGCCCAGCACCGCCGCGGTGTCGGCGATCGACTCCTTATGCCCCAGCTGCGACCCCGACGGGTCCAGGTAGGTCACGTGCGCGCCCTCGTCGAACGCCGCCACCTCAAACGCCGACCGGGTCCGGGTCGAGGTCTTCTCAAAGATCAGCGCGATCTCCTTGCCCGCCAGCTGCCTGCCCTCGGTGCCCGCATACTTAGCCAGCTTGAGCGCCTCCGACAGCCGCAGCAGATACCGCAGCTCGGCCGGGGAGAAGTCGATCTCCTTCAAAAAGCTGCGGTTACGCAGGTTGAACGCCATCGTCTCTCCCTGGTCCAGAAGGGCCGCGCCTGGTTCAGAACGCGGGGTCGCGCTCGATCGGGCAGGTCATGCAGTGGCCGCCGCCGCGGCCCTTGCCCAGCTCGAACCCCTCGATCGTGATCACCTCGATCCCGGCCTTGCGCAGCGCGGTGTTGGTGCCAGTGTTGCGCTCGTAGGCCACCACCACGCCCGGCTCAAGCGCGACCACATTGTTCCCGTCATCCCACTGCTCCCGCTCGGCCTCAAACGTGTCCCCCCCGGTCTCGATGACCCGCATCTTGCCCACCCCCAGCGCCCTGGCCATCAGCTCGGGCAGCGTCCCGCTCTGCTCCTCGCTCACCAGGTCCTCGGCCGTCTCCCCCGGGCGGATCGCCCACACACGTGCCCCGTACACGACCTCCGGGAACAAGGTGACCAGGTCACGGTCGCACATGGTGATGACCGTGTCCAGGTGCATGTAGCTGCGCGACTTGGGCAGATGCACCGCCAGCACCTGCCTGGCCGCCTGTTCCCGGAACAGCGACCGCGCGATCCACACCACCGCCTGCGGCGTGGTCCGCTCGCCCATCCCGATCATCACCGTGCCGTTGCCGATCGGCTGCACATCCCCGCCCTCGACGTGGCAGCGGCCCCAGTCCTGCCCGCCGCCGCCCAGCCAGATCGGGAACTCCTCGGCGGCGAACATCGGGTGGAACCGGTAGATCGCCTCCATGATCATCGTTTCCGGCACCCGGGCCGGCTTGGTCATCGGGTTGATCGTCACCCCGTTGAAGATCCAGCACGAGCAGTCGCGCTGGAACAAAAAGTTCGGCAGCGGCGGCAGCAGCAAGGTCGTCGGGTCCGCCGACTTCCACATCAGCCCCGCATCCCGCTGGACGTCGGCCCTGGTGATCCCGCCGATCAAGAACTCCGCCACCGTCGCCGGCTCCGCCATCTCGACCCACTCCCGGGCCTGCCGCGAGGCGGTGATCCCCACCTGCCGCTCGTTCAGGATGTGGCTGCAGACCCAGTCCTTGGCCTCGGGCTGGCCCAGGGCGCCGGTCAGCAGCTGCTCGGCGTGGAAGACCTCGACCCCGCGGTCCCGCATCACCTCCACGAACATGTCGTGCTCGGCCTTGGCCCGGGCCACCCAGATCACGTCGTCGAACAGCAACTCCTCGGCGTTCGACGGGGTCAGGCGGGTGTGCTCCAGGCCCGGCCGGTGCACCATGACCCGGCGCAGCCTGCCCACTTCGGAATACGCACCCAGCGGCATAACACACTCTCCTCGTTCTGGACTACCTGGAGTTCTGACTACCTGGACGGGTTCACTTCGCGTAGCTGTGGTCGAACGTGACGCCCGACACGCCGGGCGCGACGCGGGTGCCCGCGGTGCCGGCCAGCATGGCGTCGATGTCGGACAGCGCGCCGATAACGGCCGGCTTCCCCGTGGCCCCCGCGAACTCGCACGCGGCCACCACCTTGGGGAGCATCGATCCCGCGGCGAACTCGGCGTGATACTCGGCGAGCAGGACGCCAGGATCGGCCGCCACGATGGCCCGCTGCTGCGGGGTGCCGAACCCCACGAAAACCGCCCGCGCGTCGGTGGCCATGATGAGGATGTCGGCCTGGATGTTGTTGGCCAGCAGGGCGCTGGCCCGGTCCTTGTCGATCACCGCCTCGATGCCGGTCAGCTGCCGTCCCGGCCGGTAGATGGTGGGGATCCCGCCGCCTCCGGCGCAGATCACGACGCAGCCCTGGTCGAGCAGCCACCTGATGGGCCGGTGCTCGAAGATCCGCTGTGGCACCGGCGACGGCACGACGCGGCGCATGCGGTCACGGTCGGGCTTGAACGTCCACCCTCGCTCGGCCGCCAGCCGGTCCGCCTCCGCCTGGTCGTACTGCGGACCGATCGGCTTACTCGGGCTGGTGAAAGCCGGATCGTCGGGATCAACCTCGATCATCGTCAGCAGGGACGCGAGCGGCTTCTCAAACGGGAGCCGGTTCCCGAGCTCCTGCTCGATGAGGTAGCCGATCATCCCCTGGGTCTCCGCCCCCAGCACATCGAGCGGCGACTGAGACACCCCTCCGTACGCCGCCTCCTCCAGGGCCAGCATCCCGATCTGCGGGCCGTTCCCGTGCGAGATGATCAGCTCGTGCTGCTCGGCGATCGGCGCTAGGTGGTCACACGCCAGCCGGACGTTCTCACGCTGATTTTCCACCGTCATCGGCTGGCCCCGGCGCAGGAGCGCATTACCGCCGAGGGCTACCACGACTCTCATTCTCTACCCCCTTCTTTGCGGGCAACGTGTCCAGGGTATCCAGGATCGTCGAGGGCCCGGGCACGGATCTACCGGTACGGGTGACGATCTGCCACAATCAACATTGTGAGCGTTCAGAACAGGGTCAGCCAAGGGCTCGTTTACAAATGTTCACCTTCACGCCAGCTCAATGTGGCACTGACGTCGCTGTCGCACCTTGCCTCACGCCGGCCGCCTGGGCAGCTGCCCGCCGTTCGGCGGCGCGCATCTCATATTGACGCGCTTTGGCATCTAGGAGTGGCGATTGTCCGTTCGCCACCGATAGAGAAAAGGAATGAGTCATGACTGAAACGCCACGCGATCCTCAGCGAGAGGCTGCCACGCGCCCTCCACCCGGGGCGGCCGCCGCCCGATCAGCAGGAGACGGCGCAACGCAGCCGGCACCCGCCACGGCCGTCGCGCAGCCAGCCGGGGACGGGGCTGGCGCGGCCACGGGCGGCTTCGGCCTGCCGGTGGCGGTCGCGCTGATCATGGGCAGCATCATCGGGGTCGGGATCTTCAACCTGCCCACCTCGCTGGCCACGATCGGGCCGATCACGCTGGCCTCGATGGCGCTCACGACGGTGGGCGCGATCGCGCTGGCGCTGATGTTCGCGGCGCTGTCGCGCCGATTGCCGGCCGACGGCGGGCCATACGCCTACTCACGGGCCGCGTTCGGCAACGTGGTGGGCTTCTTCAACGCGTGGTCGTACTGGATCACAGCGTGGGCCGGCAACGCGGGGATCGCGGTCGGCTGGGTGCTGTACGTCGAGGTGTTCATCAACAAGGGCCAGAACAAGCTGATCACCGTGCTGCTCGTGCTGGTCGGCCTGTGGATCCCTGCCATCATCAACCTGTCGGGCGTGAAGAACATGGGCTCGGTCCAGATGGTCACCACGATCCTCAAGTTCGCGGCGCTGTTGTTCGTGTCGGTCGTGGGCCTGTTCTACATCAACACCGCCAACTACACGCCGTGGAATGTGAGCGGCCAGGGCGCGGTCAGCGCGATCGGCGCCGGTATGGCGATCGCACTGTTCAGCTACCTCGGCGTCGAGGTCGCCTCCGTCGCCGCGGGCAAGGTCCGCGACCCCGACCGGAACGTCCCGAGGTCCACGGTGCTCGGCACGCTCGCCTGCGCCGTCGTCTACCTGCTGTCCCTGATAGCGGTGTTCGGCATCGTGCCGAACGGCGCACTCCAGAAGTCCACAGCGCCATTCTCGACCGCAGTTAATGCAATGTTTGGTGGCACCTGGGCTGGTTACGTCATGGCCATTGTCGTCATCATCTCCGGTTTTGGGGCGCTGAACGGCTGGACCATGATCTGCGCCGAGATGCCCCTCGCGGCGGCCAAGGACGGGCTTTTCCCGGAGCGGTTCCACCGCACTTCAAAAAGCGGCGTGCCGGCGTTCGGAATCATCGCCTCCACCGTGCTGGCATCGATTGCGATGGCCATCAACTACCTTGGTTCCGGCGGCGCCCAGGTTTTCACAACACTGGTGCTGATGACCGGCATTACCTCTGCCATTCCGTATGGATTCTCCGCGCTGGCGCAGATCAAATGGCGGATTGTCGACCGCAGGACCATGCATGGCCAGCGGTTCGCCCGCGATACGTTCATTGCCGTGGTGGCGCTGGTGTTCTCGATCCTTTTCATCTGGTACTCGCGCAACACCGGCGCCAGCGGCTTCCAGTACTGGTCCCCGTTCGTGCTGGCGGGCGTCGCACTCCTGCTCGGCATCCCCGTCTACTTTGCGCAGCGGGGGAAGATGACCGAACCCGAACCCGTGCCGGAATACCGCTGAGGGAAACCGGCCGGCCCCTATAGCTCCCCAACGGCCTGGGCGGTCAGCTCGTCCAGGCCGCTGAGCACCAGCCTGACCGCGTGCAGCGCAGCGGGCTCCGGCGGGTACTTCGGGTGCGGGACGGCGATGACCTGCAAGCCCGCGGCCGCCGCGGAGCGCAGCCCGTTCGTGGAGTCCTCGACCGCCGCGCACGCCTCCGGGGGGAAGCCCAGCTGACCGGTGACGGCGAGGTAGATGTCGGGGGCCGGCTTGCCGCGCGGGACCTGCTCCGTCGACAACGCGGCCGTGAAGCATTCCTGCAGGCCCGCGCCGTCCAGCACCGCGTCGATCAGGACCGGCGGGGATGAGCTGGCCAGCCCGAGTGGCCAGCGTGCGGCCAGTTCCCTCACCGCCCTGGCCGCACCGGGCATGAGCGGGACCCTGTCGCAGTAGCGGGCCTGCATCCGCTCGATGACCGTCGCCGCGACCGCCTGCGGCGGCAGGCCGGTGCCCAGGTCCTGGCTGAGAAACCTGGCCCATTCGCCGGTGCTCATGCCCATGAGCCGCTGCTGCGCTCCCGGGAGCCAGTGACCACCGTGCTCAGCCACCACCTGCCGGCGCACCTGTTCCCATACCGGCTCGGAGTCCACGATCACGCCATCCAGGTCGAACACCACCGCCTCGATCATGACTGACACGGTAGACACGGGCCGACGGCCGCGACCAGGATTGCCGTCATGAGCGAATCACTGAGCTTGGGCAACTAACCGGGCACCGGGCCGGCCACTGGGCGTGCCGGATGGGCCGCAGCCGTCAGAACCGGTGACGCGTATGGCTGAATTTGCCCTTGGCAAAGGCGAGGATTTTCGTCGGTTTTACCGAGAACACGAGGGCCGCGCCGCCCCGGTGGACAAATGCGCCGCCGCGTACCTCGTATCGCCACCGCCCGTCCCACTTGGCCGCCCACGCCTTGGCCAGGCGCTCAAGCATCCTGCTGTCGGTGAGCCGGACGGCCTCGCCTTCAACCATGACGTCCAGCCCCTCGTCCCAGCGGTTGCAGCCGGTGGTCAGGACCACGTGCGGGTTGCTCTTGAGGTTAATGGCCTTCTGCTCGGTGCTGCCGGTGGAGAAGTGGATCGCTCCGTCGAGCCACACCGCCACGAGCGGGGTGACGTGGGGCCGGCCGTCGGCCCGGACGGTGGAGATCCAGAAAACCTCGGCCGCCTCGAGCGCCCGGCGGGTCTCATCCCACGTGGTGGCGACGGCGGCCGGGTCGCTGAACCGCTTGTCGATCTCCGTCACTGGTCTGCTCATCGGGGTGCTCCTTCCGATTCTCCGCAGGAACTGATCAGCCCGGTTCACGTCGGCGTCCGGGCGGTACCGGTATGAACGCGCTCACGCCGCATGCCACACCTCGCCCGGGCCGGCGCCCACGCCGGGCCGGCGCCTCTGCCCGGCGGCTGCGGTAAACGGCGCGGGTGCCGGGGCTTCATGTTCCCAGCGCCCGTAAGAGCAGTGCGCCGCGGCTGCGCGACGTTTCCGCGCAGCGCCGTCCACCGGTTGACCGTGGTGAGGTACTTGAGGCGGATCAGCTCGGGCAGCTGCGCCAGGCACGGCACATCGGCCAGCGGAGCGCAGCCGACCGAGGTCTCCGGGTCGGTCACCAGCCATGCGTAGGCGTCGAAGCCGACCACCCGGCTGATCGCTTCGAGCAGTTCAAGCCGCAGCGTCCTCGCCTCGCCCGCGGCATCGCAGATCCGCAGCACCCGCTCGCGTTCCCGTGCGTACGCCGCTGAGCTGGCCACGCTCCAGCCTAGCCCGGCGACGGCGGCGGCCCTGGCTCACTGGGCCAGCGGCGCCTGCAAAACCCAGATTTCTGGGATGGGCGGTGCCCGCCCGCTCCCCTAGCGTGGCCGTTCAGTGGCACCCGCCCGAACCAGGAGGCATCCCATGGCTACGCTGCACATCGAGCACCCGGTCACCGACTTCGGCACCTGGCAGGCCGCATTCGACCGCTTCGCCCAGGTGCGTGAGGAGTCCGGCGTCTGCG
>Ga0335085_10015914_pt1 | contig 10892 bp, 8 predicted proteins | sample Lox_Sample_45_FD_206712 | JGI IMG/M metagenome (GOLD analysis project Ga0335085, IMG submission 206712) | Soil microbial communities from Loxahatchee National Wildlife Refuge, Florida, United States - Lox_Sample_4.5 | ecosystem: Environmental > Terrestrial > Soil > Wetlands | place: USA: Florida... | reverse complement strand
CAACCATCGGGTTTGTCCGGTCCGCTTCGCTCTGGAAGCCCGCGTCGGGATGCGTATGCACGTCTCCGACGACCGCGAGTCCGCTTTCGCGGCAGATCGCCCAGAGCTTGGCGAAAGCGTCGCCGTGAAGGATACACACGCCGGTCGAGTAGGCCTGAGGATCGAGGTCGTCGTAGAAGACCGCACCTTTCGTTTCCTTGCGTCCGTCCCGTTCGACGCCGAGAAGAAAAGCGCCGGCTTCGTGGCGCCGGCGTCCGCGGCGTTCCAACTCGCCGACGATCGCGCGCCAACGCCCGCTGCCGCAAGCGAGACGGTGCTCAGGCGCCAGCCACGCCCGAATAGTCGCTCTGATGGAAAAGGTCATGAACTTGCTCCAGGTAGCAGATGATTCCGCGGTCGGGTCGCCACATGCGGCTCGGATGTTCGTTGCGCCAGTTGTCGTGGCCCTCGATCGACATGCGGTCGCACGGCAGGTAGAGGCACATGCCGTGCTTCCAGCCGGGTCTGAAGACCGAGCTGAAGATCGGTCCGCCCATCGGCCAGCGCGCCGCCGGAAGAGGTGCGCTGGTCTGCATATCCCAAGTCTGCGCGGTGACCGGAACGACGGGATAGCCGGTGCATTCAAAGCGGAAGCCGAACTCTAAGGGAGCCGCCCCCCGTGCCGGCGCCGACACCGCGATCACGACGTGAGGCCACGCCAGGGACACGCGCCGCCATCGCCCTTCCGCCTCGCCGCACCGGAATTCCGGTGCGGCGAGAGCGCGTTCGATAAGGGGGCGATCCGGCGGCGTCGGGACGTTCATCTCAGCCTTCCACCCGCTTTTCCGGCACCAGATCGAAGCAGACCTGGCAGCCGTTGCCATGCGTCAGCACATGCAGCGGCGTGTTGCTTGCCGGCCGCTCGGCCGAGTTGCAGATCTGCAGCACGTGCTCGGCGGCGTCCTTCGGCGCCATGTGGAGCTCGGACACGGCCCATTCCTTGACGGAGCGGACCTTAGCGCCCGGTGCAAATTCGCGCTCGATCGAGCGCGCGCCGAAATTCACCGTGGTCTTGATCCGCTTGCAGCGGCCGACGTGGATGCGTGTACCGTGCTTGATGCCGTGCACCGGTTCGTGGCACTCGCCGCAGGCGTGCTCGTCGGCCTCGTCGACAAAGATGAACGTTTCGGCGTCGACCTTGACGCCCAGGCCTTCGAGGACGTCGTGCAGTTCGCCAACCGTTGCGGCGATGGCGAGCTCCGTCTCAAGGACACCGGGCTGACCGTCTGCCTGGACGAAAACAACAGCTTTGGCCATTTTTGTTTCTCCTTGTTCGAGGGCTCCATGCCCCTTCAAGGAGAAAGCGACTCCATGCCCAAAAAAGAGGAAGCGGCCACTATGCGCCGCAGATGAAGTAGCACTGGCAGCTCGGACAGCGGCGCTGGTCCGGCGCGGCGTGGAAGTCGCCGGCCTCGATCGCGGCGATCGCGTCGGAATATTTTTCGATCGCCTTGTCGTCGTTCCTGGCAACCACCGGGATGCGTTCGCGTGTGGCGAGATAGAAGGTCTCGACCGTCACCGCGCGGCCGGGATAGCTGCGCGCAGCGCCGCGTCGTAGCACCGCATAGACGCCGTTGTCGGCCTCTGACTTGGTGCGGCGGCCGGTACGGACGCGCTGGACGCAGACGCCTCCGTCCGGCGAGACAAGAACCCGGTCCGGCGTCACCGCGATCTCCTTGCCGCGCGCGACAGGCACGACCCATTCCTCCCTGGCGTAGACGACGGCTTCCGCCGCGATGGCCGCCGCAATGGTCTCGACCATCCTGTTCGCCTCGGCCCGGTAATACGGTTCAAGCGGATGCTTGGGTCCGTTCTCGCGCCACTCGGCGTCGAGGCGGCCGAGCGCCGCGGCGGCATCGGTCGGTTTGCCCGCCGCCCGTTGTTCCTCCAGCCAACCGACCGTGACGTAGACGCAGCGATGGAAGCGCACGTAGGCCGACTGGTCTTGCGCGCCGTAGAGCCCTTCGACAGCTTCGTAACGGTAGCGCGCGGGACACTGCATATAGACCGACAGCTCACGCTCGCTGTAGCGCTGGCGCGGCGCGGGCGGGCGGAGCTCAGGGGTCACGTCGTAGGAGCAGCCCGAACCGCGGTATGTCGCCGGCGCGACCGAGGCGGCGATCTTCGGGATGAACTTCGAGGCCGTGGCGTTGGTGGACGTGTACCGCTCGGCGCGGCTCAGCGAAAGAAAATCTCGGGCGCGCGATAGCGCGACGAAGAACAAACACTCTTCCTCCGCTTCGTGGTCCTCGGGTGTCATCGCAAGCCTCGCCAGCAACGGCGGAGGCGGACACCGGTCCCATTGGCGGTTGCTCGGCATATAGCGTGTTGCCAGGGCAGGAACGTGAACGGCGCCGAATTCGAGTCCCTTGCTACCGTGGATGGTGCTCACTCGCACGGCGTCCATGTCCGACGCTTCCGAGGCGACCGCGCGGTAGGTGCTGTCCTGGTTGAGCTGCTCGATCCGTCGCACCCGAGAAAGAAAGCTCCGCCGGCTGTAGTCGCTCAGCGCCCCCTGATCACCGCAAGCCTTAAGCAGATGATAGATGGCGACGAGCTTCTGCTGGCTGATGGCGTTCCCGGCCGCGAGCAGCGGTTTCAAGTACGCGCTGCGCTCGAACAGGTACGTCGTCAGAAAGATCCACGGCGACACATTTTCTAGACCCTTCAGATGCGAAGCCAATTTCGCGAGTCCCGCGCGGCCCTGTTCGCTGATTGGTCCTGCATCGGAGGCCCGCTCCAGCGCCTCGACGAGCGGAATCTTCTGATCGCGGGCCCAGATCGCCACCGCGAGGCTGTCGCTTCTTGGAACGTCGTACTCGGGAAAGGCGCCGACGCGGACAAGGCCGACGTTGCCCCACTCGGCGTCGAGCGCGATCAGCGAAAGAAGGTCACGGATTTCTGAACGCTCGAACAGGTCGCCCAGATAGAGCAGTGGTACTCCTAGCTTCTCAAGCACGGTGGTGATGCGCGCGAGCGTGAGGTGGCTGCGCGCGAGCACCGCCTGGTCGCCTAGCTGTACGCCGCGGGCGACGAATGCCTCGATGCGTTCCTTGATCGCCTCGGCTTCTGCCGCCACGGTCGGCGCGACGGTCAGCCCGACAGTACCGCCTTCTCCCCGCTGCGCTTCCCAACGTCCGCGTATCGCGCCATCGCCCATCGCGGACGAGAAGCGCTCGAAGGTCCTGACCACCGGAGCGAACGAGCGGTAGTTGACCCCCAGTGACCGGATTTCGCCGCCGAACTCTTCCGCGAACCTCGACACGTTCGACGGCTCGGCGCCACGGAAGCGGTAGATGGACTGACGCTGGTCGGCCACCACCCAGGGGACGGGCCCCATCCGGAATATCGCCTGCAGCAACTGGGAGCTTGCGAAGTTGACGTCCTGATACTCGTCGACAAGCACGTGCTTAAAGCCGGCTATGTAGGCCCCCACCGCGGCGTTGCCTTTGATCAGCTCGGTCGCGAGCCGGATCAGATCGCCGAAGTCCACCGCATTCGCGCGTTCCAGTTCGGCTTCGTAAACATCGTAGATGTCGGCGATCTCGACAGCCTTGTCCGCCGCTTCCTTCTCTTCGTCGGTGCCGGTGGCGGCGGCCGCGCGCGCGGCTTCCGCAGCGCGGCGGTATTCCGCCGGTCCGACGAGCTCGTCCTTGCATCTTGAAATGGCGCGCAGGACCGGAACGAGTTCGTACGCCGGCTCGTACAGATTTTGGTAGTGCCGCAGCGGCAGCTTTTCGAGATTGTCCTCCAGCAGCGCGAGTTGGCCGGCTTCGTCGAGCGTCCTCACGTCGGCCTTGCGCCGGACCGACGTCGGCCACTTCCGCACCAGTTCCTGGCCGAACGCATGAAAGGTACCGGCCCACAACTCCACCGCCGCATCGGGATCGGCGATCGACAGCCTATCCCGCATCTCTTCGGCGGCTTTGTTGGAGAACGTCAAAGCCAGGATGTCGGCGGGTGAGATCCCGTCTCCCGGACGGCCCTCGGGCTTCAGCAGATGCTTGACGCGGTGGATCAGCGTCCGCGTCTTGCCCGTCCCCGGTCCAGCATCGACCATGAGCGGGCCGCCGGCCCAGGTCGCAGCGGCGCTTTGGGTGCCGTCGAGTACGTGGTCCATTGCGGGCTCGTCGGCGACCCGGTCGACCAGCGGCGGCAAGAGCAGAGCGCGGATCAGCTGGGCACGCACCAGAGCGCAAGGCAGTCCGAGCTCCTTCGCCACATCCTCCGCGCCCGCGCCCCCGGTGACATACCGTTCGCGGAGCCAATCGGACGGACAGAGGAGCTCGCCGGCGAAAATGTCGGCTTGGATCTCGCGGCGCTCGCGCGGTGAATAGCCCTCGACGCGACCGGCGCCGGATTCCGAAGGATCTCCTCCGAGTCCGCCGGGCCGGATAGTGACCTCGCTCCGGGCGTCGCGGTGGAGATTGAAGTGCCCGATCTCATGAGCAATCACGACCAACTCGTCGAGCGGGTCCTGGTCCTTCGCGACGTTGACGAGACGCGAGCCGCGGTCGAGAAATCCGAAGACGCCCGGGACGTCCGACTGCTTATAGTGGCTCAGTTCGAGGTCGTCCTCGTTCAGCGCGGCGGCGACGATCTTGTCGGCGCGACGGTCGTCGCCGGTTCTAACCAGCGCCTTACGGTGGCAAGCACGCGCCTTCCGGCGGATGTCGCTCCAGCTGTCCAATCAGACCTCGCCCAGCCAGTACGGCTTGCGATCGTCGCGCGTGCCGGTGCTGTCGCGCACGATCTGTTCGTAGGTGCGCGTGATATCGACCGGCAGATTTTCCGCCTTCGCGAATCCGAGGCGCGGGCGCGAGAGAGCGGCCTCATGGGCGGCCCGAAACATGTCCGCCGTCGCCGAGACGGCGGCCGTGAAGTCCCTGACGAGTCTCTCACCCGCGGGCAATCGCATGCGGCCGTTGACAAGCGCGGACAGCACGTCTCGTCCTATGTCGAGCGACCTCGCCAGCGCGGGAACGTCGGTGTGCGCGGCGTCCATGATCTGGTCGAAAGTCCGGACGGCCGGAGCGGCTTGCACCGAACGGGCGGCAACCTGAGCGTCATAAAGCGCGTTGAGCGCGACGCTCCGGCCGCGCGAAAGCATACTTTCGGTCGGCTCGGCTTTCGGCTCGTTCTCCCTGGCCATCCATTCCTGAAGTACCTCGGCGTGCTCCCTGATGTCGTCCGCATACTGGGGATACCGCTCCATCCATGCCGCGATCTGATCGGACGTAGGACGTCGGCATTCCCGGTGAAATGCGAACAGTACCGCATCCAGATCTTCGGTTCTGTTTTGCCCGGTCATGTCTTCGCTCCGTCTTTTTTCCTGCTCTTCAATAGCTGCTGCGCTTCCGGATCCGACTTCAGCTTCTCCTGGATCTCGTCGATCCAATTGCCCACGGTCTTCGCGCTGATACCCAGCTCTTTTTCAATCGAACGCCCCCGCTTCGATCTCAGGGGCACCCGGTCCATGTGCAATTCGAACGCCTTACGCTTTCCGTCCTCGACGTCGGCGAGCGCCTTATCCAGGATGCGCTTGACGTCGAGATGCTCGTCGAGATGCTGGCGCGGGTCGAACTCCTCTTCCTTCCGCTCCGGCTGCCCTACTTCGGCGGGCTGCTCGCGCTTCTGCTTTTTGCGTGCCCGCCTTATGGCGTCGATCAGCCGCTTTTCGACGCGGAATACGAAAGCCCCCCGGAGACCGAGCCCGTCCTTCGAATTCGGGTCGTGCATTGCCGCAACCATTTGGCCATGCACTTCGTCCATGACGTCGATGCCGCCGTTGGGAAGATCGCTGCCGACGCCGCAGGCGTAGAGCACATGTTGAATCTGTTCCGACACATGAAGTACCAGCGGATTGAGGACCCGAGGGTCCGCCAGGGGGCCGAGGTCTTGCATGGCTGCGATGGCGGCTTCCGTAGGAACCCGTCCGAGGCGGCCGTCGGTCACGACGCGCCTCCAGCCTTCGAGGTCTTTTGGGTCGGGAGGGCTGTCGCCTGCGCAGTTGTGCATTCGCGCTTCCCTTTCCTGTGTCGTTAGCTTCTCACAAGAACAAAGCGAAGGATCGGCCAAAAAAGCGGAAGCGCCCCTCCGGCCTGCGGTTTAGGAAACAACCGCACCAAACAAAAATCACCGATCAAACGGCGGCCGACCACGCTGACCTGATTTGTCAAAAATTTTTGCCGCTACCCTGTTGCTACCCCGTCTTGCAAAATTTGTTGACGGTCGCCGCTACCCCAAAGGGGGTCAGATTATCTAATTGATTATACGCTAATATTTTTCTGAATCTGGTGGGCGCACCAGGGCTCGAACCTGGGACCCGCTGATTAAGAGTCAGCTGCTCTACCAACTGAGCTATGCGCCCGGATTGCCGTCGACCAAGAAACCCGCCGCGGCCGGGTTCGCTTAGCAAAGGTGGGACGAGGTGTCTAGCCGCGCAAGGCCACGATAAGCCAAAGTAGACAAAGGAAAAGCCGCCGGGTGCCCGGCGGCTTCAGGAACCGGCGGCTTCGGCGCTTCGGGGATAAAGGCCGCCGCCGGGCTCGCTTCTCGTTGCGGCGGCCTATTGCGGCTGCGGACCACCGTCGGGCCCCATCGGGCCGCGGCCGAAACCGCCTGGACCGCGATGCATCCAGCCGCGCTCACCGTGCACGCCGCGCCCACCGAAATGTGGCCTATCGAGCCGCGCCAGCACCATGAAACGATGCTTCTGCGCTTCATCAAGGCTCTTGTAGAGCGGCGCAGCGGCGTCGGCGACCTTCTTCAACGCGGCGCCGCGCTGCGCCAATGCGTCGGCGCGTAGCGCGAGGCGCTCGACCGGATCCTTCGGACGGTCGGCGCTAGCGCGCGCGGCGAAGCGCTCGGAACGCTGCTTGGCAAGATCGCGCAGCGCACTTTCCACTGCGGGCCAATTCTTCTCCTGCTCGGCAGTCAATTGCAAGCCGGCGTGCAAGGCCGCGATGCGCGCGTCGCCGAACGCGGTGATGTCGGCAGCGCTCGGTCGCCACTGCGGCGCGAAATCGCGATTACGTGGGCCTTGCTGCGCGTACGCAAGCGTAGTGCCGGCGATCGCAAGCGCGGTCGAACCGGCGAGAACAGTCTTCCACATGGGATTCCTCCATTGGTATTTCCGATGACACCAATAGTGGAATCGCGCCGCGTTTTTTCAAGTTAAAGTAAGGCAATGTAGATGTACGGTCGTTCACCGCAGGAATTCGAAACGTCATGCGTTGTTGTACGCTGTTACAATCGTCACATCTTGTCACATCATGTGCAGCAAGCGCGGCAAGCCGAGCGACAATTCCGGCCAATAGGTGACGACCCCGAGAAACACCAGCATTGTGAGCAGCCACGGCCATACCGCGATGGTAAGTTCGGTAATGCCCATCTTGGCGATGCCCGAAGCGACATAGAGGTTGAGCCCGACCGGCGGATGACACAGTCCAACCTCCATGTTCACCGTCATGAGGATGCCAAAATGGATCGGGTTGATGCCGAGCTTGATCGCTACCGGAAACAGAATCGGCGCCATGATCAACGTGATCGAAGACGGTTCCATCACGTTGCCTGCGAGCAGCAGCATGACGTTGACCACTAGAAGGAACGTAATCCAGCCGAGTCCCTGCGAGATCATCCACTGCGCCAGCGCTTGCGGAATGTTCTCGTAAGTCATCAGGAACGAGAACAGCACGGCGTTGGTAATGATGTAGAGCAGCATGGCGCTTAAATTCGCCGACGACAGTAACACACGGGGAACGTCGCTGAGCTTGAGATCCTTGTAGACGAAGACGGCGATGACGAAGGCATAGACCGCGCTCATCGCCGCGGCCTCAGTCGGCGTGAACAGGCCCGAATAGATGCCCCCGATGACGATGAAGATGAGAGCCAGGCCCCAGATCGATTCCTTGAACGCGACAAATCGTTCGCGGAACGAGGCCTTCTGCATACGCGGATAGCCGTTGCGCCAGGCGCGATACCAGGTGGTGGCGCCGAGCATCGTAGCAAGCACCAGCCCGGGAACGATGCCGGCGATAAACAGTTGGCCGATCGAGGAATTGGTGGCCACGGCGTAAAGCACCATCACGATCGAAGGTGGGATCAAAATGCCGAGCGCACCCGAGGTCGCGACGACGCCGGCACCGAAGCGCTTCGGGAAGCCTTGTGCCACCATCGCCGGCAATACAACCGAGCCGATGGCGACCACTGTCGCCGGCGACGAGCCGGACACGGCGGCAAACAGCGCGCAGGCCACCACGGCACCCAGACCGAGGCCGCCATGCCAGTGGCCGACCATTGAGGTGGCAAAGTGAATCATGCGCTTAGCCACGCCGCCATGGGTCAGGAACGTGCCGGCCAGGATAAAAAACGGGATCGCCATGATCTCAAAGCTCTCGATCCCGGTGAACAGTTTGAGCGCGACCGATTGGATGGGCACGTCGGTCAGGGCGAACAGGAAACTGAGCACTGTGAGGCCAAGCGCGATCGATACCGGCATGCCGGTCATCATCAACGCAATCAACAGCGCGAATACCGTGAGTGCGCGCAGGCCCTGCGGCAGCACGATAAAGCCCGCCTTCTGTGCGAAACAGATGGCGACGATCAGGATTGGCGCGAGGATGATGATGAGACCGAGCGGCGTCATCGCCGGCCTGCCGCTACGCGCGCCGGCGGTTTCTGCCGGGTGCAGCGGGTCGACTACGTGTTCCGCGTCTGGATCCACGCCCTCGACATGGGCTACGTCACTATGCGGCAGCCGGCCGGTCCAGTAGAACCACCAGGCCACCTGCAGAAAGCGGAAGCACATCAAGCCGGAGCCAAGCGGGATCGCGAGATAGACGATCCACATCGGCGCTTCGAGATCGTTCGACTGCTGGCCGGTTTCGAACATCTGGCCGACGAAGATGGCGCCGAAGATCGCAACGATTGCAGTGAACAGCGCGCCGCACAGCAGCCCGAACAGAATGACACGCTTGCGATAGCGCGGGTTGAGCATGTTGACCAGGACATCAACGCCAACGTGCACGCCCGTACGCACACCGTAGGCGGCGCCGAACTTGGCCATCCAGATGAACATGTAGATGCACAACTCCTGCGCCCAGGAGAGGTCGCGCGCGCTGAGCCAGGCATATAGCCCGTGGAATGGCGGTGCCAGCAATCCCATGCCATGCGCCGTCAGCCACTTGGCGAAATCGATGGAGGCGCCGGTGCCATAGCGGTGTAGTACCGCGACAAAGATGAGCGCGGTTGCCGCCGCCATCAGCGTCGCGATAAGCCATTCCTCGAGATGATCGATGACACGCAGCACCACGTTCCCCTCCCCCACGCAAATGCGGCCGGGAGCTTTGCACTCCCGGCCGTTTTTCTTATTGTTCGCGAACCCGAGCCGACTGCTAGTTCATATTGATGTTCAGTTCCTTCGCCAAGAGATCGAGAACTTCGCCGCCGACTCGGCCCTTGGCCCATTTGTAGGTCGGCGCCATCGCCTTCTGCCAGGCGACACGCTGCTCGGGGGTGAGATAGTGCAACGTGGTCTTGCCCGAGGCCTTGATCGCAGCGAGCGCATCGGTGTTCTCCTTCATGGCGATCGAATTGGTGTAGTCGGTCGCCTCATCCATCGCCTTATCGAGCTCCTTGCGGATGTCCGCCGGCAGGCCGTTCCAGAACTTGGTGTTCACGATCACCGCATACTGCAGATGAGCGTGATAGGACACGGTAATGTCCTTCTGCACTTCGTAGAACTTTTGCGTCAGGTAGTTCGACGGCGTGTTCTCACAGCCGTCCACCACGCCGGTCTGAAGGGCCTGGTAAACTTCCGAGAATGCCATGATCTGCGGAATCGAGCCGACGTCGCGGAAATAGCGGTCGGCGATTTTCGAACCGGAGATGCGGAATTTCAGACCCTGGAAGTCGGCCGGCATCAGCAATGGCCGGTTGGCCGATACCATGTGGAAACCGTTATCCCAATAAGCGAGACCGGTGATGCCCTTGCTCTCGAGCTTCGTGAACAGCCATTTGCCGACCGGACCTTTCATCGCCTTGTCGTAAGTTGCATCGTCCTTGAACAGCCAAGGCAAATCGAGCGCCTCGAATTCCTTGGCGCCGAGCGGGGCGAACTTGGCGGTCGAGGGCGCGAGCATCTGAACCGAGCCGAGCTGCAACGCTTCGATCTCTTCCTTGTCCTTGAAAAGCTGCGAGTTCGGGTAGACTTCGACCTTGACCTTGCCGTTGGTGTATTTTTCGGCCAGTTCCTTGAACTTGAGCGCGCCCTTGCCCTTCGGCGTGTCGTTGGCGACGACATGGCTGAATTTGATGATGATCGGGTTTTGCGCCATCACCGCGCCGGGCGCCGCAAACACGGCCACCGCCGCCGCCACCAGAAGCCATTTACGCATTGAATTGTCCTCCGCTAGAGTTCCGCAAAGCAGGTATTTTGTTTGTTTTCCGGGGGGTTACCCTGACATTTAACCAGCCCATCGGCAAGTGGCGCAGTCCACACGTGATTGACCAACGTTAATGCGGGCATCGGCGGCGCGGATTCAGAGGCCAAGATAGGCTTGGCGAATCTCGGGCTTGGCGGCGACTTCCGCGCTCGGTCCCTCAATGAACGAGCGGCCTTCCGCGATCACGTAGGCGTAGTCGCTCAGCGCCAGCGCCAGATGCAGGTTCTGCTCGACCAAGAGCACGGTTACGCCCCCAGCCTTGAGGGCCTTCAGCGTTTCCGTCAACTGCTGCACGACGACTGGAGCGAGACCGAGCGATAATTCGTCGATGATCAGGATTTCCGGAGCCGCCATCAGGCCGCGCGCGATCGCCAGCATCTGCTGTTCACCGCCGGAGAAAGTCCCCGC
>Ga0335085_10015912_pt1 | contig 10893 bp, 9 predicted proteins | sample Lox_Sample_45_FD_206712 | JGI IMG/M metagenome (GOLD analysis project Ga0335085, IMG submission 206712) | Soil microbial communities from Loxahatchee National Wildlife Refuge, Florida, United States - Lox_Sample_4.5 | ecosystem: Environmental > Terrestrial > Soil > Wetlands | place: USA: Florida... | reverse complement strand
CTGACTCCTGACGCCTGATTCCCGACTGCCAAAATAAAAAAACCGGCGCTTCTCCCCCGAGAATTTTGCGCCGGTTTCATTGTCCTCCCAGGTTCTGGAGGACAAAGGCCGCTCATCTTCCCTGTTCGGGTTCGGCCCAACTCGACTCTTCAGGAGGCCGCGGCGCGAGGAGTCGCGTGGGTTTCGATCGCAACGCGGCGACGCCATCAAAATGCCCTGATGTTCTCTTATTTGCAAATCAAATCCACGCTCCTTGTTTACTCTCTGTGTAACTCACCCGCCTCTGTCTCCCGGGTGTATACTTCAACCCTACTTTCTAGGTCTTAACCCCGGGGTAGGAACCCCGGACCTGCGGAGCGCTTTTCATACAGGTCTTCATAAGCTCCGCTCTAACGGCACCCGGGCTCCCGGCGTTCGCTTTTACATCGTGGCCGGGGGCTTAGCTGGCGCCACCTGGCAGGGAAGCGGCCGTGGCCGCCTCCTTCCGGGACATACCGGAGGCTGATGTCATGGAATCGGTTCTCATCCGCATCGTATTTCTTCTGGTGATAGCAGCGGCGGGCTGGCTGCTGCAGCCCTTCGGGTTGAGCCGCAACGCCGCCGGGGCCGCCGCGCTGGCCATCGGCGGGCTCATCGTGGTCTTCGAGCTGCGCCTGCGCCAGGTCAGCCTGAAGCGCCTGATCGGCGCCGCCATCGGCTCCGTCCTGGGCATCTTCGGCGCCTACCTCTTCAGCCTGGTCATCCGCAACAGCATCGAGGAGGGCCACACCCGCAGCTTCCTGGAGCTGGGGGTGATGCTGCTGATGGCCTACGTAGGGCTGGTGGTGGGCGCCAACAAGGGCGACCTGCTCAACCTCTCGGCTTTGGGCGGCATCTTCGGGGGCGAGAAGCAGGCCAAGAAGGCCTACAAGATCCTCGACACCAGCGTCATCATCGACGGGCGCATCGCCGACATCGCCGAGACCGGCTTCCTCGACGGCATCATCATGATCCCCCAGTTCGTGCTGCGCGAGCTGCAACTGGTGGCCGACTCCGCCGACTCGCTCAAGCGCAACCGCGGCCGCCGCGGCCTCGACATCCTGCAGCGCATCCAGAAGATCGCCTCCCTCTCCATCCAGATCGTGGAGGACGACTTTCCCACCGTGCGCGACGTGGACATGAAGCTGATCGAGCTGGCCAAGGTGTACGAAGCCAAGATCATCACCAACGACTTCAACCTCAACAAGGTGGCGCAACTGCAGGGCGTGGAGGTGCTCAACATCAACGAGCTGGCCAACGCGCTCAAGCCTATCGTGCTGCCGGGGGAGGGCATGCGGGTCTTCATCCTCAAGGAGGGCAAAGAGTACAACCAGGGCGTAGCCTACCTCGACGACGGCACCATGGTGGTGGTGGATAACGCCCGCAAGATGATCGGCAAGACCATCGACGTCTCCGTGACCTCGGTGCTGCAGACCACCGCCGGCAAGATGATCTTCGGCAAGTTCGACGAGCGCGCTTACGCTCCCCGCCCCGCCGTGGAGCCGCCGCGGCCGCCGGAGCGCAAGCCTCCGTCCACCCCCGCCCTGGTAGAGCGCCCCACCAATGAGAGCTGAGCGCAAGGGCCCCGGCCGGGAACGGCAAGGATCTCGGTGAATGGACGCGAACGACAACCGGGCGCCGTCGCCCCGCCGGCAGCGACGCCATCCCCGGCATGACCTGGATGAGCGGCTGGTCGTGACCTGCGATCAGGGCGGTAAGCCCAAGAACCTGCATGGCCGCTGCACCTCGCTGAGCCTGGGCGGCTTCGGCGCCGTCCTGGCCGGGCATCTCGAATCCGGCGAGGTGGTCAGCGTGGAGTTTCGCTTCGGCCCCTCCAGCCTGCCCATGCGTCTGCGCGCCCACGTCCGCCACCGCCGCGGCTTCCACCACGGATTCGAGTTCCTCGGGCTCAGCACCGCCCAGACCCGCAGCCTGCGCGACCTGATCAGCGAGGTCATCCGCTCGCCGGAAGAGTAGGCCGCCGCTGGGAAGCGGGCGCCGGCAACTGCTATACTCTTCGCCCCTTATGAAGGTCGTGGTCATCATTCCCGCCGCCGGCCTGGGGACGCGCATGGTCGCCTCCGCCAAGGGGCGCGCGGCCGGCCCCCCGCCCTCCTCCAAGCAGTTCGTCGAGCTGCGCGGCGTGCCCATCCTGGTGCGCACCCTGCGCAAGTTCGCAGAAGTCGCCCAGGTCAGCGAGATCTACGTGGCCCTGCGCCCGCCCGAGATCCAGAAGTACCAGGGCCGGCTGGAGAAGGAGGGCTTCGCCGGCAAGCTGCGCCTGGTGGAAGGCGGCGAGCACCGCCAGCAGTCGGTGGCCAACGCCCTGGCGCGCGTGCAGGCCGACCCCGAAGACCTCGTGCTGGTGCACGACGCCGTCCGCCCCTTCGTGGACGCCGCGCTGATCCGCAGCGTGATCGAAGCCGCCACCCGCTACGGCGCCGCCATCGCCGGGGTTCCGGCGGTCGACACCGTCAAGCAGGTGGACCGCACCGCCGAGGGGGCCATCGTCAGCTCCACCATCCCCCGCCAGCACATAGTCCTGGCCCAGACCCCGCAGGGCTTCCGCTTCGGCCTGCTGAAGAAGGCCATGGACGAGGCCTTGGCCGACGGCTTCACCGGCACCGATGAAGCCTCGCTGCTGGAACGCGCCGGGCACGAGGTGGCGGTGGTCATGGGCTCCGCCCGCAACCTCAAGATCACCACCCCGGACGACCTGAGGCTCGCAGAGTTCTACTTGCAAGAGGAGGGCGGGACCGGATGATTCGTAGTTGCTAATCTGTAATTTGTAATTTGTAATTTGATGAGCGGTCGCGACGGTCTTTGCCAGATTACAAATTTCAGATTACCAATCATGAGAATCGGCATCGGCTTCGATTCCCACGAATTCCGCCCCGGCCTCCCGCTGAAGATCGGGGGGGTGGTGATCCCGCACCAGGCCGGCCTCGCCGGGCACTCCGACGGCGACATCCTGCTGCACGCGCTCACCGACGCTCTACTGGGGGCGGTGGCCGCCGGCGACATCGGCGCCTATTTCCCGCCCTCCGACCCCAAGTGGCAGGGCGCCGACTCCGCCCTCTTCGTCCGCGAGGCCCTGAAGCAGGTCGTCCGCGCCGGCTACGCCGTGGCCAACGTGGACTCCACGCTCATCCTGGCCGCCCCCAAGATCGGTCCTCACGCGAAGAAGATCCAGGCCAACGTGGCCCGGCTGCTGGGCCTCTCCCCCTCGGCGGTGGGCGTCAAGGCCAAGACTCCGGAGGGCCTGGGCCTCGCCCATGCCGCTCTCGCCCAGGTGGTGGTGCTGCTGGTGGAATCGAAGAAGCCGCGCAAACGCCAGCGGTAGCCGCCCTCATTTCGAGGGCGTCATCCTGAGCGGGCTTCTGCCCGCGAAGGATCTCACGGACAGCGCCGAGGCTTTCTCTGGCTGAATGGAAGATTCCGGGAAAAGCCCGCTAGAGCTTGGCCGTCTTCTCGCCTTTGAGCCGGCGGATGAGGATGCGCACCAGCATGCCGTCGAACTGGGTCCCGCTCAGGCTTTCCAGTTCGACCATGGCCTCGCTGGGCGACTTCACGCTGGCGTAGGGGCGGTCGGCGGTCATGTTGACGTAGGCCTCGGCCACCGCGATGATGCGCGCTCCCAGCGGGATCTGCTCGCCCGCCAGGCCCTCGGGGTAGCCGTGGCCGTCGAAGCGCTCGTGGTGGTGGCGCACCAGAGGCGCCAGTTGGGCGCCGCCGGGAATGGTTTCCACGATGCGCGCCCCCAGTTCGGCGTGCATCTTGACCAGATAGAACTCGTCCTGGGAGAGGGCGCCGGCCTTGTTGAGCAGGCGCTCCGGGATCAGGATCTTGCCCACGTTGTGCACCAAGGCGGCGAAGGCCAGATCGCTGAGTTCGTCGTGGGGTAAGCGCAGCTCCTTGCCGATGGTCTCGGCGAAGCGGGCCACGGTCTCGCCGTGGCCCAGGGCGTGGGCTTCCCGGGTCTCGGCCGCCCGGGTCAACGCGCGGATGGCGTCCATCAGCGCCTGGGCGCTGCTGCCGTCCTTGATGGCGGCGGCCAGCTTGCGCAGCGTGGCCACCAGGTCGTCGGCGCAGTCCGGACCCAGGTGCTCGCGCTGCAGGAAACCCTCCACGTAGCTGGTGACCAGTTGCCGCTGCAGGGCCGCGCCCTCGCCCTCCGCAAACTCTTCCGCCGTGGCCACCCGGTTGCCGCCCGCGTGCTTGGAGACGTACATGCCGGCGTCGGCCACGCGCACGATGTCTTCCACGCTGGCCCCGTGCAGCGGGAAGGTGGCCACCCCGAAGCTGCCGGTGATGTGGCGCTCGTTGAGCATGGGATCGGTGGCGATCCACAGCCGCAGGCGCTCGGAGAGGATCTGCGCCTGCTCCACCCCGGTCTCCGGCATCAGGATCACGAACTCGTCGCCGCCGTAGCGCGCCACCACGTTCGACTGCCGGCACTTCTGCTCCAGCAGCCGCCCCACCCGCGCCAGCACCAGGTCGCCTTCCAGGTGCCCCATGGTGTCGTTCACTTCTTTGAACTTGTCCAGGTCGATGAGCACCACCGAGAAGGGACGTCCCGAGCGCGAGGCGCGCTTCCACTCCGAGCCCAGCGCTTCCAGGAAGAAGCGCCGCGTCTTGATGCCGGTGAGCCCGTCGGTGATGGACTGCTGCTGCATCTTCTGGAAGACGAAGGCGTTGTGCAGGGCGGTGGCCAGCAGGTCGGCGAGGGTGCGCAGGATCAGCACCTCCTGGGGCGCGAAGGCGTTCTCGCGCGTGCTCTCCACGTTGAGCACGCCCAGCAGGGTCTCGCCGTAGGTCACCGGGACGCACAGCACGGAGCGCGAGTCCGGGATGATGCCCAGCAGGTGGCTGTCGCCGGTGTTCTGCACCAGCGCCATCTCGCCGGTGCGCGCCACCCGCCCCAGGATGCCCACCCCCAGCGGGATGCGCCGTCCCAGCGCCTGCGCCGTGGTCCCCGCCTCAGCCTTGATCTCGATGTCCTTGGTGGCGTAATCCAGGATGCCGATGCCGAGGTGCTCGAAGTGGAAGTTCTTCTGCATCTCGCTGACGATCTCGTCCAGCATCTGCTCGGCGTCCTGGCTGGAGATGGCGGTCTTGGAGACGTTGTTGAGGAAGGCCAGGTAGCGGGCGCGGCGCTGCTCCTCGGCGAACAGGACCGCGTTCTCCATGGCCACCGCCAGTTGCCCCGCCGCGGTCTGCATGACTTCCAGGTCGCGCGGCCCGTAGACGTATTCGTGCTCGTAGTGGAGCGCGGCCATCGCCCCCACCGGCCGGCCCGACATCACGATGGGCACGCCGCAGAAGCAGCGCGAGGGCGTGCCCGTGGGACGCACGCCCAGTTGCTCCCGGAACTCCTGCATGTTGGCCTGCACCAGCACGGGCTGGCCGCTGCGCACGATGTGCTCGGTCAGGCCGTTGGTGACGGGGCGCGTCCGCTTGGGCAGCACCTCCCCGCGCTCCACTTCCAGCTCGAAGCGCACCTCGTCGTCGTCCAGGAAGGCAACGTAGAAGTTCTCGGTGTCGAACAGTTGCCCCAGCTCCTTGTGGATGGTCTGCAGCACGCCGTCGGGGTCCAAGCGCGAGCTGACGACCTGCCCGATCTGGGTGAGCAGCTCATACTCCTTGGTGCGGCGCTGGGCCTCGTGCATGAGGACGTAGTTTTCCAGGGTCAGCGAGATTTGCGCCGCCAGAGTGCGCAGCAGGCGCACCCGCACCCGGCTCAGGCCGCGATTGGCGACCGCCATCAGGCCGAAGTCATGCTCGGGGGTGCTCAGCGCCGCCACCGTCAGGCGCTCGACCTCCAACTCGCGCAAGAGGGCGCACAGGGTCTCCGCCTGCGGCCGCGGCACCCCGGGCAGCATCTCCGGTGCCGGCTCGCGGAAGTCGGCCACGCCTCCCTGCTGCTGCAGGGACTGCCGCAGCGGGTCGCCCTCCGCCGCGCCCGCCAACTCGTGCAGCAGCGCCGGCGTCAGCCCTCGCTGCACCCCCGGCAGCACGTTCTGCCAGCGGTCGCCGATGCACAACATCCCTTGCTCCGCCCCCAGCAGACTGAGGGTGGTTTCCAGGAGCCGTTCCAGGCTGGGGGCGAGGTCCTCCGGGGTGAGGAGCTGGGTGGAATCCACCTCCAGCTTGGAGAGGGCCAGCAGGCACTCCTGAATGCGGAAGTAGCGCTCCCGGGCCTGCCGCTGCAGGTAGAAGAAGACCAGGGCGACACCCAGGCCCACCGCACCCGATGCGATGACGATCGCGGCCAGGACGCCGTCCATCCCTCTCCTCAGACTGAGCTGGTTCTCGCTGGAGCCGACCCGGGCGCGATGGGGAGATCTCCTGCTGAAGCCGCCCGGGAGATTGGGAGGTAAATATAGGACTTCCCGGCAGTTACGTCAATCCGCGCTGAGCCCGCAGGGCGCCAGAACCCAGCCCGGCACGTAAGTGCCGGGTGGACGGCCGCCCCAATCCGCGCGCGACCGACCCGCGAGCGCGAGCGAAGCCGGGAAGGAGCGCGCCAGCCCGCCTCTGATAACATGAATTGTTTGTTCCCGCTGGGATTCCTTCAATGACCGCCGGCAGCGCCATCCGCGTCCGCTTTGCTCCCTCGCCCACCGGTTTCCTGCACGTGGGCAGCGCCCGCACCTTCATCTTCAACTGGCTCTTCGCCCGCCGCACCGGCGGCACCATCGTCCTCCGCCTCGACGATACCGACGTGGAGCGCAACACCGGCGAGAGCGTCGAGTCCATCTTCGACGGCCTGCGCTGGCTGGGCCTGGACTGGCAGGAGGAATACAAGCAATCGGAGCGCCTGGCGCTGCACCGCCAGATGGCGCAGGCCATCTTCGAGAAGGGCCTGGCCTACCGCGACTTCATCCCCGGGGCCGCGGGCGAGCGCGACCGCTCGGAAGGTCCGTGGCTCTTCCACCGCGAGATGCGCGAGCTCTCCCGCGCCGAGAGCGACCGTCGCGCCGCCGCCGGCGAGCCCTTCGCCCTGCGCTTCCGCGTCCCCCGAGAGCGCGAGGAGACCATCCGCTTCACCGACGCCGTCTACGGCGAGCAGGCCAAGTCCGCCTCCGACATCGAGGACTTCGCCCTGCTGCGCTCGGACGGCATGCCTACCTACCACATGGCCTCCTGCGCCGACGATATCGACCTGCGCATCTCGCACATCATCCGCGGCCAGGACCACCTCTCCAACACCTTCAAGCACGTGCTCATCTTCCGCGCCGCCGGGGCCGAGCCGCCGCGCTTCGCCCACCTGCCCCTGCTGGTCGCCCCCGACGGCGCCAAGCTCTCCAAGCGCAAGCACGGCCCAGTGGTCAGCGTTACCACCTACCGCGACGCCGGCTTCCTGCCCCAGGCCTTCATCAACTTCCTCTGCCTGCTGGGCTGGTCGCCCAAGGACGACCGCGAGTTCCTGCCCTTGGACGAGATCGTCCGCGCCTTCTCGCTGGAGAACATCAACCGCGCCAACGCCGTCATCAATTTCAAGGAGCCGGCGGCGACCCCCGAAGAGGCCTTCGATCCCAAGGCCGTCTGGCTCAACTCGCAGTACATTCACGCCCTGCCGGTGGAGGAATTGAGCAAGCAACTGCTGGCCATCGTGCGCGCCGCCGGCCACGACCTGGACGAAGCCAGGATGCGGCAGATCACGCCGCTCATCCGCGAGCGCATCAAGCTCTTGCGCGACGTGCTCACTGCCGCCGACTTCTTTTTCGTGAAGGAGCTGCCGGCCTACGACCCGGCGCTGCTCGTTCCGCAGAAGGGCGACGCCGCCCTGGCGCGCAAAGTGCTGGAGAAGGCGCGCGAAGTGCTAGCCAAGGCGGATTTCACTCACGATGGCCTGGAGAAGTCTCTGCGCGCCGCCGCCCAGGAACTGGGCGTCAAGGCGGGGCAGATGTTCACCCCCATCCGCGTGGCCGTGACCGGCCGCACCGCCGCCCCGCCCCTGTTCGAGACCTTGGCGCTCCTGGGGCGGGAGACCACCCTGGCTCGCATCGATGAGGCTGTTCGGGAGGTTCATTCACGATGAGCTCAACCCTGGCGAAGGTGCGACTCGGCTTTCGCATTCTTGTCTCTTCGCTCTGGATTCTAGCGATTCTTGGGGTGTGGTTTGCGCCCAGAACCTGGCCGAAACCGTGGGTCATGGGTTTTTGGTGGATCTTTCGAGTGACTGCGATTCTCGGTTTGGTCTACTTGCTCTATGAGGTGAACGAAGCAAGCGAGAGGCGAATCCGAGTTGCGGGTGTGCTATTTGATTCCCTGCTCGTGGTGCCCATGTTTCTCTTTTGGTTTGCTGTCTCGGCCGCAACCTTTTGAAGTCCTCGATACTTAGCACAGACGTGCTCTCGATCTAGGAATCGACCGATGAATACTTCGAAACCCTCGGCAGAAAGCAAGGAACCGGCCGAGCCGCGCCCCAACTTCATCCGCGACATCATGGTCGAGGACCTGAAGGCGAAGAAGTACGGCGACGCCGTGCTGCAGACCCGCTTCCCACCCGAGCCCAACGGCTACCTGCACATCGGCCACGCCAAGGCCATCTGCCTCGACTTCGGCCTGGCCGACGAGTTCGGCGGCCGCACCAACCTCCGCTTCGACGACACCAATCCCGAAAAAGAAGAGACGGAATACGTCGACTCCATCATGGCCGACGTCAAGTGGCTGGGCTTTCACTGGGAAGGCCTCTTCTACGCCTCCGACTACTTCGACCAGCTCTACCAGTGGGCGCTGCAGCTCATCCGCGCCGGCAAGGCCTTCGTCTGCGACCTCTCCGCCGACGAGGTCCGCCGCACCCGCGGCACCTTGACCGAGCCCGGCCAGAACAGTCCCTACCGTGACCGCCCGGTGGAGGAGAACCTCAACCTCTTCGAGCGCATGCGCGCGGGCGAGTTCCCCGACGGCGCCCGCACCCTGCGCGCCAAGATCGACATGTCCTCGCCCAACATGAATATGCGCGACCCGGTCATGTACCGCATCGTGCACGCCTCCCACCACCGCACCGGCGACCAGTGGTGCATCTACCCCACGTACGACTACGCGCACGGCCAGTCGGACTCCATCGAGCGCGTCACCCACTCCATGTGTACGCTGGAGTTCGCCGACCACCAGCCGCTCTACCGCTGGTACATCGAGCAGCTCGGCATCTTCCCCTCGCAGCAGATCGAGTTCGACCGCCTGAACCTGACCTACACCCTGCTCAGCAAGCGCAAGCTGCTGCAACTGGTGAACGAGAAGCGGGTCTCGGGCTGGGACGACCCGCGCATGCCCACCCTCTGCGGCATCCGCCGCCGCGGCTACACCCCCGAGGCCATCCGCAACTTCTGCGCCGCGGTAGGGGTCTCACGCACCAACGGCACCACCGACATCGCCATGCTCGAGCACTTCGTGCGCGAGGACCTGAACCGCCGCGCCCCGCGCGCCATGGCCGTGCTGCGCCCCTTGAAGCTGGTCATCGACAACTATCCCGAGGGCCAGAGCGAGGAGTTCGAGGCGCAGGTCAACCCCGAGGATCCGGCTGCGGGCACGCGCCAGGTGCCCTTCTCCCGCGTCCTCTACATCGAGCAGGAGGACTTCCGCGAGGAGCCGCCCAAGGGATTCTTCCGGCTCTCCCCCGGGCGCGAGGTGCGCCTGCGCGCCGGCTACTTCGTCACCTGCAGCAGCGTGGTGAAGAACGCGAAGGGAGAGATCAGCGAGGTGCACTGCACCTACGATCCCGCCACCCGCGGCGGCAACAACCCACCGGACGGCCGCAAAGTGAAGGCCACGCTGCACTGGGTCTCGGCCGCACACGCCGTCGAGGCCGAGGTGCGCCTTTACGACAAGCTCTTCACCAAGCCCGACCCTAACCAGGTGGAGGAGGGCCAGGACTTCACCGCCAACCTGAATCCCGACTCGCTCGAGGTGCTGACCGGCTGCAAGCTGGAGCCCTCGCTGGCCGCGGCCACCGCGGGCGCGCGCTACCAGTTCGAGCGCCTGGGATACTTCTGCGTGGACTCCGACTCCCGCCCCGGCAAGCTGGTCTTCAACCGCACCGTGGCGCTGAAAGACACCTGGGCCAAGATCCAGAAGGCCGGTTCGTAGGAACTTCTTCGCCGCGGATCGAGAACCCAGCCCGGCACGTGAGTGCCGGGTGCACGACATTTTCCCCGGGACGCGCGCGACCGGCCCGGAGACGCAGGTCGACGGGGAAGGGGCGCGCCATTCCGCGCTACAATGCGCCGCAGGAGGGCCCCTATGTCCCGAGCCTTGGGCTTCATCGCCGTGCTGCTGGTGGTGGTGGCCGGCGCCTGGTACTACCTGAAGTCGACGCAGTCGGCCTCGCCCGCCGGCACCAGCAATCCCACCGCGACCGTCAACCTGGCGGGAGTGAGGAACGACCTGATCGCGCTGGGCGAGGCCGAGCGCCGCCACTTCGCTTCCGAGGGCAAGTACGTGTCGATCGACGAACTGCGCTCCGCCGGCGACATCAGCATGGCCTCGAACCGCCGTGGACCTTACACCTACTCCGCCGAGGTGACCGCGACCGGCTTCCGCATCACCGCCACCTGCGCGGGCGCGTGCTCGGGCCTGCCCGCGTCCTTCTCCATCGACGAGACCATGCAGATCAGTAGCCAGTAGTCAGGAGTCAGGAGTCAGCAGTCGGGAGTCAGGAGTCAGTCGCCAGTGCAGGCGTCATCCTGAGCGCCTTCAGGCGCGAAGGATCTCGCGCGCAGCACCAAGTACCTGTGCAGACAAGGATGTCTTGGCTGAATGCTGACTGCTGACGGCTGCTCTTACCGCCGCCGCACCACCTTCACGTCGAAGGCGAAGTCCAGGTCCTTGGGGGGATAGCAGAGGCGGTCGTCGCAGGCCTGGTAGTGG
>Ga0335085_10015911_pt1 | contig 10894 bp, 10 predicted proteins | sample Lox_Sample_45_FD_206712 | JGI IMG/M metagenome (GOLD analysis project Ga0335085, IMG submission 206712) | Soil microbial communities from Loxahatchee National Wildlife Refuge, Florida, United States - Lox_Sample_4.5 | ecosystem: Environmental > Terrestrial > Soil > Wetlands | place: USA... | reverse complement strand
GCGGCCACGTTGTGGATGAGCTTGACGATCAGCTTGGCCTTGAAATATCCGGGGGCGGCCTTGCCAGAGAACACAAACGTGCGCGGGGCGGCCGGGGGCTGGCGGTCCTCCGCGGCGCGCAGGTAGAGATGCATGATGTGCAGCAGGTTCAGCAACTGCCGCTTGTACTCGTGAATGCGCTTCACCTGCACGTCGAAAATGGATTCCGGATGGGAGGTAATCTGCAGGGTATCCTTGATGAGCGCGGCCAGCCGGTCCTTGTTCCCCTGCTTGACGCGCAGGAATTCCTGCTGGAAGCCGTCATCGCCGGCACACGCTTCCAGCCCGCGCAGCTTGTCGAGGTCCTCCAGCCAGTCCGCGCCCACGGCCCGGGAAATCAGGGCGGCGAGCCCGGGGTTTGAATACAACAGCCAGCGCCGGTGGCTGACCCCGTTGGTTTTGTTGTTGAACCGCTCGGGATAAAACGCGGCAAAATCGGGGACCAGTTGGGTGCGCAGCAGCGCGGAGTGCAGCTTGGAAACGCCATTGGTGGACTTACTGCCCACGATGGCCAGATGGGCCATGCGCACCTGCTTGGGCTCGCCCTCTTCCACCAGGGACATGCGCCGCATGCGCTCCGACTCTCCGGGAAAACGCTGCTTCACCTCGCCCAGGAATTTCTCGTTGATCTCGTAGATCACCTGGAGGTGACGGGGCAGCACCACCTGGAGCGTGGGCACCGGCCACTTCTCCAGGGCTTCGGGCAGCAAGGTGTGATTGGTGTAGCCGAACACGCGGTAGCAAATGTCCCAGGCGCGCTCCCAGGGAACCTCGTGGTGGTCCACGAGCACGCGCATCAGCTCGGCGATGGCCAGCGCGGGGTGGGTATCGTTCAACTGGATGGCGACCTTATCGGGCAGGTTTTCAAAGGTGGTGTGCTGCCGCTGGTGGCGGTTCAGGATGTCGCGGATGGCGGAGAAGATCAGGAAGTATTCCTGAATCAGCCGCAGGTCGCGGCCCACCTGCACGGCGTCGGAGGGATAGAGGACCTTGGTGATGGTTTCGGCGCGGATTTTCTGCTCGACCGCGCGGATGTAATCCCCGGCGTTGAAGATGGACATGTCGAATTCTTCGGAGCCGCGCGCGGCGAAGAGGCGAAGGATGTTGACGGTGCGCCCGCCATACCCGCTGATGGGAAAATCGTAGGGCACACTGGCGATCAGCTTCCAGTCGAGCCACATGGGATTGTGGCGGCCATGGCGGTCCACGCCGTCAATCACTTCGCCGTACAGCGGCACAAAGCACAGGCGGTGGATGCGCTCGACCTGCCAGGGCATGCCTTCGCGCAGCCAGCTATCGGGCCGCTCCATCTGGTAGCCGTTGGCGATTTCCTGGCGGAACATGCCGTACTCGTAATGGATTCCGTAGCCGTAGCAGGGGATTCCCAGCGTGGCCATGGAGTCCAGGAAGCACGCGGCCAGGCGGCCCAGGCCTCCCGTGCCCAGCCCGGCGTCCGGCTCCACGTTGAGGATGTTGTCCAGCTCAAAGCCGAATTCGCGCACGGCCAGCCGGGCGATTTCGTAAATGCCCAGGTTGCGCATGCTGTCCCGCAGGAAGCGGCCCAGCAGGTATTCGATGGAGAGATAGTAGATGCGCTTGGGGTCGTTGCGCTCATAGCGCTCGACGGTGTCAATCATGCGGTCCAGAAGGTCGTGTTTGACCGCGTAGGCCAGCGCCAGATAGATGTTTTCGCGGCTGGCCCCTTCCCGCTTGCGCCCGAGGGAGTAGCGCAGATACTGGTAGATGCGGTCTTCGAAGGCGTGGACGTCCTTCCGGGAAGGCGCGCGGGGTTCTGTGGTCAGCGGCTCCATTTGGAGGAGTCCCTCGAACTACGGATTGGAACGGCCAGCGGCGGGTTCCGTTCGCGGGCTCCTATTATCGCGCCGCGGCAGTCAAACGGAAAGCGCGCCCTGGGGGTTGTTGCGCAGCTGCTGATTCCGCACACGGTTTCGGCCCATTGCCGCCCAAGTGTGAGGCGATCGGGGTTGAAGGTTGAGAGTTGGACCCACCCCCTCCCCCGGGAGAGTGTAATTTCATGAAAACACAGGACATCGTTTTTTGGGAACGCGCGGGAGTTTGTAAGTGAAGGAGGAGAAAGGAGATTGATCGAAAAACGCAGAGAAAGAGAAGGGGCAGTGAAGCGCGGAATGCGAGAGGTATAGAGGAGAGAGCCAGGGAATGGGTGCGCAGTGATCATGCGCTGACGATATGACGAATCGGTCTTCTTGGGAACCCGGTATAAAATCGAAAAAAGTTGGATTTCTTTTCACCTCCTGGGGCGGGCAGGGGCAGGCGGAGTCCAAGAGCAGCAGAGGATGGCTTCGAGAAAAACAGGGCGGTTGAGGTGGCCGTGGAGGGGCCAGAGGTTCAGGCACCCGGAGGGTGGCCGACCTGTTTCCGCGTCGCGCTCATGGGTGGCGAACTGCCACTTGTTGCCCGCCGCGCCAAGGTACCAGGCTTCGCAAACGGGAAGTGGCCCTGATCGGCGATGTCATTGCCGTTCAAGTCGGCCTCACCGTTTAAGCAAATCGGGGTTCTGAACCCATTGGAACGATGCGATGTCGGTTTCACTCAGGGTAGCGAACCAATCTTCTGCCCCGTCCTCGAGTCTCCGCACCCAGAGCCGCCGCTCATCTGATCCTGGGTGGGAGCCCACGTAAGCAACAAACCTGGAGTCCGGGGACCAGATGAGTGGCCCATCGTAAATCCCGCCGCGTGCCAGGATCTTCACTATTCCTCCCCGTTGTCTAACTAAATAGTAAATCATCTCCGCACGGGATTCGGGATTCTCCTCCTCGAGCAGTCCGATCCATTGTCCGTCGGGAGACCAACTTGGGTACGTCCCTGTGGCGTGTCCTGCCAGATCCCCCGAAACCTTCCGAACAAGGTCATAGATACGGATTTTAGCGACGCCAGGATTTGTGACCGAGTACACGATCTGTTTGCCGTCAGGGGACCAACACTGCTCCGTGATATGAGCATCAAGGTCGGGAACAAGCATTTGGGTGTCTTCGGCCTGAAGGTCAAAGATCTGCAGCCCTTCGGCCGCGTGGGAGGGATCGTTGCACCCTGACACCGAGAGGGCCAACTTGGAGCTGTCAGGAGACCAGCAGAGGCCATAGGGCGAGGTGAGGCTCGGATATTTCCGGAATCTTGTTCCGTCGACCCTGGCCACCCCGAGGTAAACTGAGCCTCCCGGACACTCAGTGCGAAATGGCGTGGGGCTGGAGAACCCTGGTTCGGGGCACAGTGCGAAGGCGACTTGCGTTCCATCACGATTGACAGAACCCAACGCAGCGCTCCCCGCTCTAAGAAACGCCCCGAGGCGCGTTGTCCTCCGACCGGCATATTCAACGATTTGCAGCTCGTTTCGGTCCGCCACAACGAGCGACAGCCCCAGTTCTGTTTGAAGTCGGATCAGCTGGGATCGGAGCGGTTCGTGCTGTTGCGACGAGTGCTTCATGGTGGAGATGCTATTCGCCTCTGTCCCATAGTGGCTCGTGTGTGCAGAGAACGCTGCAAGAGCGATGATTGCAACAGCGCAGGCAGAGTTGCACACGCGCAACGCGAATGTCCGCCCGGTTACGCCCTCGGCATTGACCCGTGTGGATATGGTATTTCTCCCAGCGGGGTTACCCTGCCCCTACCACGGAACGACCTTGCCCCAGCCTGGGCTCCTCGGCGGCGGAGTGATGAAAAGAAAATCCGCTTTGTAGACGCCCAAGGTGTAGGCCATAGAATTGCTGTTCCAGAAGACCTGCCCAGTCGCGTCATAGGGAAAAGTGTATTGTGGGAAGGTGAATGCCGCCCAATGCATACTTACAACGGCTGAGCAGACATCCAAGCCTCCCTTGACCTTCCAGGCCAGAGGGGCACTAGGATTATCAGCACTGTAGTGGGGTAAGGTATCCCGTGAATCCCACAGCAGTAGATATCCCCCAAGGCCGCTGGGATTGCTGGATCCACCGGAGAGAATATATCTGCTCCCCGACCCATCCTGTACCCACCAGAAAGCGTGGTGAATCTCAAGCTTCCCTAAGGGCCCGCGCAACCGTCGATACTTCAGCTGAGCGAAGCATTTTGGCTCCGGCGGCGGGAGCACGGGCGTTGGCGGCAGGCACGCGCCAGTTTCGGGGTCGCAGTTCGGCCCTCCGCCACCACCTCCTCCCAGACCGACGCAATCTCCAATGAAGTAGCAATAGCAGCCAACATAGATCGGGTCGCAATCCTCATTGCAGTCCGGGATGTTGGGCAGTCCGAAGCGCATCCGCCAGAAGGGGTGTGCACTCCAAACCGCCCCGTCACCGCTTTCCGGAATGGAGATCGTTGGGAGACAGAACTTCCCCGTCGGATCGATGGCCACGACCGGCATGTTGCGCACATAGCTGTAGCGGTTCTGCGACTGCGGGTCTCCTGCGAGCACGGTGCGAGCCGTTCTCATTTCGGAATGAATTCTGGGCTGGATAGCCATTGATAGTTCCCGTCGCCGTATGAGCCGACAACGCGCGTCTCCGAACCATCCGAGAGTCGCCTGGCCCGGAGCCAATAGACTTCCACGTCGATGGTGGGCAATTGCCCCTCGAAGAGCCCCGCTTGGCTTGAAAATGCCGCCATGCGACCGTCGGGAGACCACAGCAAACCCGAAGTTGCGTGCCATTTCTTGAATAGCCTTTTCCTGTCGGCCCCGGCAGGCCGGATCGCATAGTAGGCATCATGCTCATAGTAGCTAATCCAGGTTCCGTCGGGAGACCACGTGGCATTGATCCCGCTTGCGAGAGTGCGCGATGTGCGCGCTGCGAGATCAAACACCCGCACCCGGCTGTCCTGCTCGAAAGCGACATTTGCATCTGTATAGACGATTTGTTTATCGTCGGGCGACCAGCACTGCGTTGTAAGATGGCCCACCGCTTCTGTGTCCTCGGAAACTCCTGAGTTCAAGTTAAGAATCGACAAACGCGGCGGCTCGTGCCTGCGGTCGGTAGGCACGACAGCTAAGAACGCAAGCTTGGATCCGTCATGGGACCAGCAAAAGTCTCCCAGTCCGACGACTCTGGGGTATTCCCGCAGGCCGGTACCGTCCGGCCTCAGGATACCCAAATGCCAGTTCGTTGCCTGCCCTATGGCGGTCGCCACCTCCGAACCGTCTCCCGATATCCAGCCCGTCCCATGCGGGAATGCCCTGACCCGCAATAATGAGCGTTTCGCGAAATCAGCAAACTCTTCGTTATTTCCTTGTATCGTCACCAAAGTGAGGCCGAATTGCCTTTGGAGACGTACCAACTCATCATGAACCGATTCTCCCCACATCGACGACACTGTCGAAGAGGATATCGATGAGAGCTCAATTCGGCTTTCGGTACTCGAGGCTGCATTTTCAGCGTTCGGCCCATAGAGTATCGAGCCAACAGTAATAGCAATGGTTAACAAAGTCATCAGACTCATATGAGTCCGACACGCTCCAACCTCGCCCAATCCAAGTCGCACATGCCACAGGGTTCTCACGGTATCGAGTGCTCCCAGCCGAGGGCACCGGGAGGTTTCCGCGGATGAAGTCCTCCCTTCATGCCGATATATCTGGCGGCGCTGTTACTGTTGGGGCGGCGCGGGTGATATTCGTACGTGTTGTACGGAAAGCCGTAAGCGGCGTAACGCATAACGTCGATCGAGAAGCAGTTTATCGTATTCCTGGTTAGGAAGTCGCTCGAAGCGACAGGATTCGTCGCGCTGTCCTCGGGGGCCACCGGACAAAGGGAAGACCCCGAGGTCTCGATGTTTGTCCACCAAATGTCTAGGTAGGATGGAGTTGCAAATAGCTCCACAGGGATTTTGCGACTGGGGTCCTCCGATCGTCGATTTTCAAACTGCCCCCCGTTGCCGGTTGCCGGCTTCTCCGTTTGCTTTTCGCCTGTGCACAAGCCAAGGCACGGCGAAGAACGCAAGGCCCAGGACCACAAGTGCCGAACCCTCCCCTTCATGAACCGCAAATCCAAGAGCGATGCCCTCGCGGGCCGCCATCGGCACCCCGACCACGAGCCTCGGTCGGGTCTGCCTAAGGATTGAGGCGTCCTTCATTACTTCCAAAATAATCACATATGTTTTTTGTTTCTGCGCCTTGAATCGGCCCATGCTCCACTGAATGGGGGTCCCATAAAGAATATCCCGACTCGCTGAGTTCCCTTGCGCGAGCACCTTCTCTCCGTCGAATAGCCGCCAGGAGATCGCAATGAGAGGGGCGTGCTGTTCGCAAGCCTCCAGCATCGACTTCGGCGCCAAGGGGTAGCAGTCCACTTTCTCCACCTCAGGGGCGTTATCGAATTCGAGGCGAACTTCGTACTGCTCGTCCAAGTCTGTCATGAATTCGGGCGTGCGGATCGCTCCCGGAGTCAGGCCTAAGGGGAGGGTCAGGGCCTCCCAAGGTGTGTGAGTTTCGCTCCATAGGGCGTGGAGGTATAGACAAGCTCCCCCAATCAGAATTGCGACCCCCACCCTTCGGGCCACTTTCCGCAGTGTCGTTGCAGAGATGCCTGTCACTCTGAGCCCTCCCGGCTGGGCCGTTGAAGCCGGCGGGCGGCCCGCAGGATTGACCGACGGGCCGTTGCATCAAGGCAGTAGAAAGAACCCAGGGTAATACCAGCCATATGCACCTGGCGGGGCGGAGAAGACAGTTAATCCAGTTCTCACGCCTAGCCACCGGGCGAACGTGTTGCTATTGGGGCCCAGCTTGGGTCCGTATTTGATTGAGTTGTTCGGCCATACGACCGCGTCGAAGTAAAACATCAAGTCGACCGCCGCACACAGATAATGTCCCACTGGAGTGCGATACCAAGTTGTCGCCGAGACGTTGTCATCACCCGTGAAGATGTTCGTGCTGTTGAATGCGTTGAGGAAACCAGAGCCACTTCCGGTAGAACCGCCCGTCATGTACCTAGAAGCTGGCGACGTTTGCTTCGTCCAAATAAGTTCGCAACGCAAGAGACGACGAAAACCAAGAGCCCCACCGCACATAGAATGACGCCTTCCCAACTCTTAACCCAGATTGCCGCACCATAGTCCTTATTTAGTCCGACCGGGATCCGAACCACGATCCGGGGGTGAGCCGGTTGGAGCGCCGTGGCATCCCTCCTGATATTCAAAGTCAAACGGTAAGTGCGCTTTTTACTCGCTCGAAAGCTGCCGATTAATAGCTGAAGAGGATCGGAATCGATGATCGCAGCGGCCCTCCTGGACTTAGGCTGTCCATTGATTCTTCCTGTGGTGTCGGTGGGATAGCTGAACAGGGGCGGGAAGGCACCGGTGGAGTCTCCCTCTGCGGCGGTGCCGTCGTCGCCATGAACCTTCCACGAGATTTCGATCAGTTTTGGTGCCCGCTCGCACAGTTCAGAGAGGACCGCTGAGGGGCCGAGGTAGCATTCAATATTTACTATGCTCGACCGCTTATCGAAGTCCAGACTAATGAGATACTGCTGGTCCAAATCAGGACTAAATGGAGGAGTTTCGACAGTACCTGGAGCCAGGAACACGGGCAGGTTCAAAGCTTCAAAACGAGGGCTGGGCCCGTAGTTGGCATAGGCATAGATCCAAGCGCCCCAGAGAGCGAGGATGATTCCAATCGTAATGGAAAGCTTTCGGAGATTTGTCCCACTCCTCATGGTCTCTACCTCGCATGCACCATGGCCACTGAATGAGCACTTTCGATTTTCTCTTATGTGTTCTCTGAGACTAGCCGTTCCCCCCTTTATAGTTCACGCACGACGGAGGGGAGCGGATAGGCGAGGGCGCCCATGATGGCGGGAGTGGTCGTACCCAATGAGGCAACAGAAGCCGCCCATGCCCGCGAGACCAGAGACCACGCAAAGGAAAATGACAGCATAATATGAAACTATACCATTTACTTACATGAGGTACATCATCGCGCTGGAATGCCGGTGCTACGGGGAGTGCGACCCGGAGTCAGCGAGAGGAAGGCGGGGCGGAGGTGGCGGCGCCCCAGCCGGAAGGGGTCTCGGTCCAGTAGCGGGAGAATTCGTCGGTGAGGGTGAAGGCCATCAGCAGCATCAGCCAGAAGAAGCCGGCGGCGACCACCACTTTGGTGAGCGAACTGGAGGAGCGCAGGTGCATGAAGAACAGCACCACCAGCAGCATCTTGACCACGGCAATGGCCATGGCCACCAGGGTATTGAACGGTCCCATATCGATGAAAGCGGCGCCGACGGTGGTGGCGGTGAGCGCCAACAGAGCCAGAAAGATGGCGATGTAAACCCACACCGGAACCACGTGGCCGGACATCAGTAGCGCCCTCCAATCAGGTAGAGCAGGGGGAAGAGAAAAATCCACACAATGTCCACGAAGTGCCAGTAGAGCCCGCTCACCTCGATGGGCGAGTAGTAGCCCCCGTCAAAGCGTCCGCGCGCGGCCTGCCACACCAGCACGGCCATGATTCCGAAGCCGATGATCATGTGCAGGGCGTGCAGGCCGGTCATGAAAAAGTAGTAGCAGAAGAAAAGCTCGACGTGCGGGAGCGCGGCCTCCGGGTGCAGGTGGACCTCTTCGGTGGGGCCCCAGTGGAAGCCGGGCACCAGGCCGGTTTCCCACTTGTGGTGGTATTCATGCGCTTTCACTCCCAGAAAGACTCCGCCCAGCAGCATGGTGAGAATCAGGAAAACGATGAGGGCCTTGCGGCTGCCGGTCTGCCCCGCGCGCACGGCCAGGGCCATGGTCAGGCTGCTTCCGATGAGCACGGCGGTATTGATGGCGCCGAGTTTGACATCCAGCAGGTGGCTGCCGGCCTCGAAGGCGGAAAGGTACATGAGGCGGTAAATCGCGTAGGTGGCGAAGAGGCCGCCGAAGAACATGATCTCGGTGATCAGGAAGAGCCACATGCCCAGCGTGCCGGCCTCGAACTGCTGTTCGATGTCGGTGAAGTGATGCGCCAGGAAGCGCGGATGCGCCGCGGTGTGTTCCATGGCCGCGTCAGTCATGGGCGCCCTCCTGTGGCGTGCCGGGGGGACCGTAGGAGTAGGCCGGCTCAGTGACCACCGGGGGTGTTTCGAAGTTGACGGTGGGCGGCGGGGAATCGGTCTGCCATTCGAGGCCTTTGGCGCGCCAGGGATTGGCCGGGGCTATGGGGCCGTAGCGCATGGACCAGAAAAGATAGACCAGCGGGATCAGATAGCCGATGCCGAGAATGGAAGCGCCCGCGGAGGACATCACGTTGAGCACCTGAAACTCCGCCGGATAGGTGGCATAGCGCCGCGGCATGCCCAGATAGCCGAGCATGAATTGCGGGAAAAAGGTGAGATTGAAGCCCAGGAAGACGATGGCGGCGGCGATGCGCGCCCAGGTGTCCGGATAGAGCCGGCCGGTAATCTTCGGCCACCAGAAGTGGATGCCGCCGAGGTAGGCCATGACCGCGCCGCCGACCATGATGTAGTGAAAGTGGGCGACGATGAAATAGGTGCCGTTGAGGTGGACGTCGGTGGCCAGGGAGGCCAGGAACAAACCGGTAAGCCCGCCCATGGTGAACAGGCCGATGAATCCGAGGGCGTAGAGCATGGGGGCCTGGTAGGAAATGGAGCCGCGGTAGAGGGTGGCGGTCCAGTTGAAGACTTTAATGGCCGAGGGGATGGCCACGAGAAAGCTGAGCACGGAAAAGATCAGCCCGGCGTAAATGGATTGCCCGGTGACGAACATGTGGTGGCCCCAAACCAGGAAGCTGATGACGGCAATGGCCATGCTGGAGAAGGCCACGAAGGTGTAACCGAAAATCTTCTTCCGGGAGAAGCAGGTGATGATTTCGCTGATCACGCCCATTCCGGGCAGGATCATGATGTACACGGCGGGATGGGAGTAGAACCAGAAGAGGTGCTGGAAGAGCAGGGGGTCGCCGCCCACGGCAGGATCGAAGATGCCGACGTGGAAAATGCGCTCGAGGCCGACCAGGAAGATGGTGATGGCCACGACCGGCGTGCCGAGCACCTGAATGATGCTGGTGGCGTACATGGCCCAGAGAAAGAGGGGCATGCGGAACCAGGTGAGCCCGGGGGCGCGCATTTTGTGGATGGTGACGATGAAATTCAGTCCGGTGAGGATGGAGGAAAATCCGGAGATGAACACGCCCACCGCGGTGAGCATCACCTGGGAATTGGCGTAGGTGGTGCTGTAGGGGGTGTAAAACGTCCAGCCGGTATCCACTCCGCCGGAGACCATGGCGGTGAGAGTGAGGACGGCGCCCACGATGTAGATGTACCAGCTGAGCAGATTGATGCGGGGGAAGGCCAGGTCCCTGGCGCCAATCATCATGGGGACGAGGAAATTGCCGAGGACGGCGGGGATGGAGGGGATCAGGAAAAAGAAAATCATGATGATGCCGTGCATGGAGAAGAGCTTGTTGAAGGTGTCCGGGTGGACCAGGCCCCCGGCGGGATCAATGAGGTGCAGGCGCATGAGCACGGCCATGAAGCCGCCGACAAAAAACATGAGGGTGATGGAAGCGAGGTAGAGCAGGGCGATGCGCTTGTGGTCGGTGGTGAGCAACCAGGAACGGATGCCGTATTCCGCGTTGAGATAATGAACGCGTTCGGCGGGAGGCGCTTGGGCAACCGCGGCGGTCATTGGCCTTTCCCCTTTCTTTCTTCACCGGCCAGCGATTTCACATAGGCGATGAGCTGGAGGATCTGCTCTTCATTCAACTGCCCCTGAAAGCTGGGCATGACGGGGGCGTAATTGGGGAGGGGCATGGAATTGGGCTGGGTGATGGCGCGGCGCAGGAAGGCTTCGTCGACGAGGAGCAACTGGCCGTCGCGGAGCTTCTGCGGCTTGCCGAACTGGCCCACGAGCGAGGGCCCGCGGCCGGAGC
>Ga0335085_10015910_pt1 | contig 10895 bp, 13 predicted proteins | sample Lox_Sample_45_FD_206712 | JGI IMG/M metagenome (GOLD analysis project Ga0335085, IMG submission 206712) | Soil microbial communities from Loxahatchee National Wildlife Refuge, Florida, United States - Lox_Sample_4.5 | ecosystem: Environmental > Terrestrial > Soil > Wetlands | place: USA... | reverse complement strand
GGCCTTTCTGTCACGCCACGCCGCCGGCCGCGGAAGAACACGCACCGCACGTTATACTTAAGCTTCGGATCTGGTACCCGATTTCGCTCTTGCCGCGCGCGCGATACCCGCGGATTGCAGGTCCATTCCTGGCGATGCTGGAGAAGCACGATTCATGACTTCCAAAGTCACCGTAGATGAAGTGGCGCGTGTCGCCGAGCTGGCCAACCTCGAGCTCGAGCCCGAAGAATCCGCGCATATGCTCCATGACCTCAACGCGATTCTCGATTACGTCGCGCAGCTGAATGAACTCGACACAAGTGGAGTGGTCCCGCTGGCCCAGGTCAGCGAGCTCGAAGGTGCAGGCGGCGCGGCATCGCTGCGTTTCGATGCCGCCGAGCCTTCGCTCGATCGTGCGGCCGTCATGCCCCAGGCGCCGGAATCCGACCAGGCCTTTTTTAAGGTGCCCAAGGTGATTGAACGCTGAGGCCTTCGCCACGCCGTGGCAGAGAAGTTTGATGAACGCGGGGCGAGAGTCCCGCAAGCCGCAGAGAGGAAAGCGCGATTGTCCAGCGACGCAAAACCGACTGAGTCTTTCGTTCAAAGACCGAAAATGCTCGCCGAGCTCCGCGAAGGCGTCGCCTCCGGCCGTGTAAAGGCTGTCGACCTTGCGACGAGCTACTACGATCGCATTGCCGGCATCAATCCCCGCCTGAACGTCTATCTCAGCCTCACCCAGGAACGCGCGCTCGAGCAGGCAGCGAAGGTCGATGCCGCCGCAGCCAAGGGCGACCCGCTCGGTCCGCTTGCCGGCGTCCCCGTCGGCATCAAAGATGTGCTCGTCGTCAAAGGCGCACCCGCCACGGCCGGCTCCAAAATCCTCAAAGGCTATCAGCCGCCCTACGACGCCACTGCGGTCCGTCGGCTCGAAGACGCCGGCGCTGTGCTGCTTGGCAAGCTCAACTGCGACGAATTCGCGATGGGCTCTTCTAACGAAAATTCAGCCTACGGCCCCGTGCGCAATCCCGTCGACACGGAGCGCGTTCCCGGCGGCTCCAGCGGCGGCTCAGCCGCAGCGGTCGCTGCCAACCTCGCCGTCGCCACTCTCGGCACCGATACCGGCGGCTCCATTCGCCAGCCCGCCAGTTTTTGCGGCGTGGTCGGCGTGCTGCCCACCTATGGCCGTGTCTCGCGCTACGGCCTCATCGCCTTCGCTTCCTCGCTCGACCGCATCGGCCCCTTTGCCGGCAACGTGCGCGATGCCGCCACGCTTCTCGGCGTCATCGCCGGCCACGATCCGAAAGACGCCACCAGCTCGCCTGCTCCGGTCCCCGACTACGCCTCCGAAAGCGACAAGCCCGTAGCCGGTCTTCGCATCGGTGTGCCCGCCGAGTACTTTGGCGAAGGCCTCGACCCCGAAGTGCGCGCCGCCATCGAGAAGGGAATCGACGGCCTCCGGGCCGCCGGCTGCACCATCAAGCCCATCCATCTGCCGCACACGCGCTACGCCATCCCGACCTACTATCTCGTCGCCACCGCCGAAGCCAGCGCCAACCTCGCCCGCTTCGACGGCGTGCGCTACGGCTATCGTTCTCCCGCCTCTGACACCCTCTCGTCCATGTACCGCCACTCCCGCGACGAGGGCTTCGGCGCCGAGGTCAAGCGCCGCATTCTGCTCGGCACCTACGCGCTCTCGGCCGGCTACTACGACGCCTACTATCTCAAGGCCCAGCAGGTGCGCCGCCTGCTCGCAGAGGAGTTCCTGCGCGCCTTTTCCGAGGTCGACGCCATCGTCACGCCAACCGCGCCCACGGCGCCCTTCAGGCTCGGCGAAAAAACAGGCGACCCCCTCGCCATGTACCTCGCCGACATCTACACCGTCACGGCCAGCCTCGCCGGCATCTGCGGCGTCAATGTGCCGTGCGGAACCACAAAAGCCGGTCTCCCCGTCGGCATGCAGATCCTGGCCGCGCATCTGCGCGAAGGCACAGCCTTCCGCGTCGCGCGCGCCGTGGAGGCAGCACAGGGTTAGGAGACCGCAACCGTCATGCTCGCTCGGCGGAAGAGTATCGCCAGGGTAATTGTCGTACTGGGCCTCGCAGTCGTTGTCCTTGCCGCATCGGCCGCACCCCGCAAACCGCATGCCGTCTACCTCGGCTCCGCCAAAAAGGTTCCGTACTCCAGATCTGGCGATCCCGCCGGAGCGGCCTCCAGCGAAACTGACCTCAAAATCCGCGCCCTGCTCGTCGACGGCTCAGTGAAAGAATGGACAACCGGCGACGCTCATGACGTCACCGATCGCAGCTTTGTCGTCCGCCGCGCGCTGCGCCTCAATGACTCACTCCCCGGCGACACGCCTGCCTCGGCAAAAGAGCACTGGGTCTGGCAGCGCGGCCCCTGGCTTCTCGTCGATCGCGCCTCCGGCCGCATCACGGCGCTCAAGCTTCCCGACTACGACCCCGGTGTCAGCCAGGTGGTCTGGTTTCGCGACTACGCCGCCTACTGCGGTATCACCGCCAGCGGCAAAAGTCTCTACGCCGTCGTGGCTCAGCTCGCTGCGCGCAAACCCGTACTCGCCAAAAAGCTCGAAACCCTGGATCCCGCCGGCCGTCCCAACTCCGCCTGCACCCCTGCCGAGTGGCAGCGCGAGCCTCTCCGCGTCACCTTCCATCCCGCAGGCAAAGATGCCGTCAGCTTTGACGTAGTCCCCGGCTCGGCAGTATTGGTGGAAGAGTCGGAGGACGAGCCTGACGCCACATCCCCGGCGAAGACGAATTAGTCCCCAGCGGAGGTCCCATGGAATCGTTTGAAACCCTTCTCGATCGCTCTGCGGCCGCTCATGGCCACATGTGCCCCGGCCAGGTCCTCGGTGTCCGCATGGCGCTCCTCGGCCTGCGTCGCCTTGGCATCGACGATCCGCTCGGCGCCGACCGCAAGCGCCTCGCCACCTATGTCGAAATCGACCGCTGCGCCACCGATGCCATCGGTCTCGTCACCGGCAACCGCCTGGGCAAGCGCACGCTCAAGTTTCGCGACTGGGGCAAGATGGCCGCTACCTTTGTCGACCTCGCTTCCGGCAGCGCCGTGCGCATCGTCGCGCTTGAGTCCTCGCGCGACCTCGCCCGCAGTCTTTATCCGCATATCGAAAATAAGAGCGCCCAGCAGATGGCCGCCTATCGCGAACTTTCAGACGACCAGCTCTTTCGTGTCGAGCGTGTCCGCGTTACCGTCGATCCATCGGAACTGCCCGGCCAGCGCGGCGAACGCTTCCAGTGCCCGCGCTGCGGAGAAGGCGTCAACTTCGGCCGCTTTGAAGAAGTCAATGGCGAGCGTCTCTGCCTCTCGTGCGCCCACCCTGAAATGCGCTACTGGCAGCCCCAGTAGCCCTCGGACTCGATTCCCCGAGCGATCGTCCGTCCACAACCATCGCGAATGTCTACCAGCGATCCGTCTCCCGGTCTGATTCCGTCTTTCGCTTCTTGAGCTGTCCGGCCAGCTTCAGAATGAACCAGAGCATGAAGGTGACCGCCAGCCCCATGGGCACGATGACCCATACATCGGCTTCCGTCAGATGCATCGCCCGAACACCCTCCTGCAGCAGGGCGCCGCACGGTCTCATGCCCGGCGGTTCCGCTCTTAACCAGAAGACGGTTTTGTGCATAAGGGCGGCGCAATCAATCTGTAAGGGGTTCATAACCTCGGCGGGTGCCGCAAAACCTTCCACGCCGGTTCCGCGAGCTGCCCTGCCGCCTGCCTGTCGCGTCCCCGCCAGCCTTGACACACCCCTGTCTCCACGTTTCTTATCTTGCTAGGACTTCTTTTGGATTTCGGCCTGGATTTGCGCATCGAAACCGGTGCAAAGAACCCTGAACCGGACCCTGGAGAAGACTGTGTCGAAAAGGAAGCAGACGGTAGCTGGGTTCGCGGCCTACCATGAGCGCGGGGTGCACGTGCGCACCGGCTAAACGGCCAAACCCTCCTTCCACTTTCTGAGCCGGACGTTCTCGGAGGCCAGAGAGATTCCCGGAGACAAATTCTCGGTGGCGGCCGGCAACTGTCCGAGTGCGCCCATGCTCCGGGTGAGGACTCAGGCCCGCGTCGGAGCGAGCAAAGGATGAACGTGGCAACGAGTTTGGCTGTGATGTTGGCGGGACCTGCGGCCGGGGGCGGCTTCTCTTTGCTGCTTCCCCTGCTGCTGATTCCAATTCTTTATCTGTTGATGATCCGTCCCCAGCAACGGCGTCAGAAACAATGGCAGCAGATGCTTGAAAGCATCAAGACGGGTGACCGCGTCACCACGGCTGGCGGCATTCGCGGCATTATCATGTCCATCAAGGATGATGCCATCGTCATCCGCGTTGCGCCGGATAACCTCAAGCTCGAAGTGGCAAAATCCGCCATCGCCTCTGTCACTACGCAGGAGAGTTCGTCGAGCTAGCACACAGGTCTTCGCAGGCTGGCTCCAGACAAGAGAATTGAAAAGATGAAAAAGAACCTCAATGGCAGAATTGCCCTGATTGTTGCAGTCCTGGTGATCTTTATTTATGGCATCTTCGGCGTGCCATCCGGCTTAAGCGGAAAAGCGCTTCTGGCGGGTATCACCCAGCGCATTCACCTTGGCCTTGACCTCCGCGGCGGCGCTCACCTCATTCTTCAGGTCCACGTGCTTGAGGCCGTCAGCCAGGAAACCGACGATACCGCCGCCGCGATCCAGCAGGCGTTAAAAGCCGGGAACCTCAGCTTCTCCCAGGTCATCAAGCCCGATCCCAATCGCCCTCAGGTGATTCAGGTTCAGGGCATCGCACCCACCCACACAAGTGATGTGCGCTCGCTGCTCGACTCCAAGTTCTCCAACGAGTACGACATTGCCGGCGGGTCAGACAACAGCCTGACCCTGACCATGAAGCCGGCCTTCGAGAAGGCGCTCGAAGACAAGACCGACCAGCAGGCGATCGAGACCATCCGCGACCGCGTCGACACTCTCGGCGTCAGCGAGCCTGAGATCGCGCCCTACGGTCTCGGAGACAATCAGATCCTCGTCGAACTGCCCGGCATCGAAGACCTCGATCGCGTCAAATCCCTCATCCAGGAGACGGCGCGTCTTGAGATTCATCCCGTCGTCGGCGGTCCATTCCCCGATGAGCAGGCGGCGCTGGCCAGCGTCGGCGGCAACCTGCCCCCCGATCAGGAGTTGCTCCACGGCTCCGGAGCCATGGCTTCCGGCTCCGATGCCGACAGTGTCTACGTTCTGCAGCGCGTTCCGGTCGTCGCCGGCAGTGACTTCCGCTCGGCTGACCCCAGCACCAACCCCAATACCGGCCAGCGCATCGTGAACTTCACCCTCACCAATGAGGCCGGCGACAAGTTCTACGAGTACACCAGCCAGAATGTGGGCCGCAGTATGGCCGTCGTTCTCGGCAATCGTGTCCGCGAGGTCGCCAACATCAAGAGCGCGATTCGCGATCGCGGCGAGATCGAAGGCAGCTTCTCGCAGGACGAGGTCGAAATCCTCTCCAAGATGCTGCGCACCGGCGCGCTTCCAGCCTCGCTTTCCTATCTTGAAGACCGCACCGTGGGCGCCTCGCTCGGCGCAGATTCCATCAAAGAGGGCGTGACGGCCGCCGTCGTCGGCGTGCTCCTCGTCATGGCCTTCATGCTGGTCTACTATCGCGGTTCAGGCGTCAACGCCGACCTCGCCCTATTCCTCAACTTGGTCATTTTGCTTGGGTTTATGGGATTTTCAGGCGCCACGCTCACCCTGCCCGGCATTGCCGGAGTCATCCTCACTATCGGTATGGGCGTCGACTCCAACGTGCTGATCTTCGAACGTATCCGAGAAGAAATCCGCGCCGGCAAGGCGGCCTCGGCTGCCGTCGATCAGGGCTTCGCGCATGCCTGGACCACGATCTTCGATACGCACGTCACCACTATCGTCTCCGCGGCCATCCTGTTCCTCTTTGGAACCGGGCCGGTTAAGGGATTCGCGATCACGCTGACCTTTGGTCTTGCCGCCAACCTCTTTACCGCGGTCTACGTCTCGCGCGTCATCTTCGAGGCGCACCTCAACCACTTGAAGCCGGGAGAAATGGTTTCGATTTGAGCGCAACCCCTCGGAGCTTTGCGGCAACAGAACACTATGCCGGCGTCCATGTAGACGCCGGCCGCAGGAAGGCAGAGAATCAGTGGAACTCTTTCGCAATGTAAACGTGGACTGGCTCGGGAAGAAATGGTATTTCCTTGGCTTCTCGATGATCTTCAGCGTCGCCGGCATCATCTCCATGAGCATGCACTGGGCACAGACCGGTTCCCCCGTGCCCCTCGGAGTCGACTTCCGCGGCGGCACCCAGGTTCAGGTGCAGTTCAATCAGGCTCCTGACCTCGACAAGATCCGCGCCGCCATGTCCGCCTCGGGCATCCATGACGCCCACATCCAGCCCATCCGCAACGTCGACCAGGCCCAGAGCAACGATGTGCTCATCAGCCTGCCCGAGCAGACCAATGAGTCCGCGCTCGATGCAGGCCGCGAGCAGATCATGGATGCGCTGCGCAGCCACTACGACGCGACCCTCGGCACAAAGAATGTCCGCAACGTGCAGGTTGTCGGGCCCACGGTCGGCCGCCAGCTCGAGCGCCAGGCGGGCCTTGCCACGCTTTACTCCATGGCCGGCATGCTGGTCTACCTCTGGTTCCGCTTCCAGCTCATCTACGGCGTCGCCGCGGTCGTGGCCTGCTTCCACGACACGCTGATCACGGTGGGCGCCTTTGCATTGACCAATCAGGAGATCAGCCTCACGGTTATCGCAGCGATTCTCACCCTGGTCGGTTATTCGATGAACGACACCATCGTCGTCTTCGATCGCATTCGCGAGAACCTCCGCCTCACCCGCCGTGAGCCGCTGCCCGACCTGGTGAACCGCAGCATCAATCAGACCCTGAGCCGGACTGTGCTGACCTCGGGCCTGACCTTCTTGACTGTGCTCTCGCTCTACGTCTTTGGCGGTCAGGTTCTGCGGGGCTTTTCATTCGCGCTTGTCATCGGTATTCTCATTGGCACATACTCCTCCATCGCAGTCGCCGCTCCCATGCTTGTGGCATGGCAGGAGCGTCGAACTGGGCAGGGAAAAGCTGTATCTTTGCCGGCCGCACGGCGTTCACGCGTTTAAGTCTGCAGGCCTGGTCTGCACCGTTTTTAGTGCACGTTTTGCAACTGTTGCATAGTTCTGATATAGGTGGAGCACACTGCTGTGGTACCGTTTAGACCGCCGGGAACATTTCAGATTGCACCGGTGTCTAAATTGAGGTAACCAACACCCGATTCGAGGCTGGCCATGTTTGAAGATTCCACATTTGAATCTGGAAACAGGATCAAGAGCAAAAGTAAGTATTGGATGATCTTTACTTTTGTGATCAACGGTTCGATTCTTCTGATCCTGATTCTGATTCCCCTGATCTATCCCGAGGCTCTGCCTGCTGCCATGCAGCAGACGTTGCTGACTGCGCCGCCCCCCCCGCCGCCGCCACCGCCACCCCCGCCGCCACCTGAAGTTCACGTCGTCCATGTGCAGTCTGAGATGATGAATAACCAGCTGACGGCCCCGACGCGTATTCCGCACGACATTAAGATGGTGGCTGAGAAAGAAGCCCCGCCCTCCAGCTTCGGCGTTGCCGGTATGGAAGGCCTCGGCGGTAGCTCCAATGGCGTGATGGGCGCCTTCGGCAGCGGCCCGGCTCCCAAGGTCCAGGCTGCTCCTCCCAAGAAGATCACCATCTCCGGCGGTGTCGCGGTTGGCATGTTGCTGCAGAAGACCCAGCCGATCTATCCGCCCATTGCCAAAGCGGCCCGCGTCTCGGGAACCGTGATTCTTCAGGCTACGATCTCCAAGACCGGTACCATTGAAAACTTGCGCGTCATCAGCGGCCCCGCCATGCTCCAGCAGGCGGCGCTTGACGCGGTGAGGACCTGGCGCTATCGCCCCTACCTGCTGAATGGCGAACCGGTCGAGGTAGATACCACGATCAACGTCATCTTCAGCCTCGGTGGTTGAAACTTGATTCTGGCCCTTTTCAACGCACAGGAAAAGGGCTTTGTATTTGACCTGAATGCGAATCCAAAGGAGCCGCATTCCCAGCAGTTGTTCGGTAGTCGCAGTTCACAAGAAAACTCCTTAGGAGGAACGATTCAGTGATTCTCGCTCAGTTCGCACATGTCGCTTCACACGCGGTCAGCAGCCTGGCTATGTTCCAGGAAGAGCAGACAGTCAGTTTCAGCCCCATGGGGCTGTGGGAACACATGGGATGGCTGGCTCGCGCCGTGGCCATCATTCTCTTCATTGAGTCCATTTGGTCCCTCGCCGTCATGATTGACCGCTATCTCTACTTCTCCGCGGCCCGCAAACAGTCCCGTGAGTTCGCCCCCAAGGTCGCCGGCGCCCTCAAGGACAGCAAGCTCGAAGAAGCCATCAAGATCGCCGATCGCAACAAGAAGTCGCACCTGGCTGAAGTTGTGACCGCCGGCCTTCAGGAGTTTCGCGCTTCATCCGGCGCCGCCACCACCGCCAGCATCGAGAGCTCGCAGCGCGCCCTCGAGCGTGCCGAAGCCATCGTGCACGCCAAGCTGAAGAGGGGCCTTTCAGTTCTGGCCACCATCGGCGCAACTGCCCCGTTCGTCGGCCTGTTCGGAACCGTCGTCGGCATTCTGAACGCCTTCCAGCAGATCGCTACCCAGAAGACCTCCGGCATCGGCGCAGTCGCCGGCGGTATCTCTGAGGCTCTGGTCACCACGGCCTTCGGACTGCTCGTCGCCATCCCGGCCGTTATGGCCTTCAACTACTTCACCGGCCGCGTTGAAGCCTTCGACGTCGAGATGGATAACTCCTCGAGCGAACTCGTCGACTACTTCATCAAGCAGAGCAACAAGCGGTAAGTACGATTCTTGACCCGAGCGGGCACTGAATAGGCGGCAGGAGAGGCAATTGGCTTCTCCTGTCCGCCGGTTTCTTCCAGCCCCCGGTCAAGCGCCAGACGGGAAGAGCCGGATGCCCTCCGGAGCAAAAATCTCAAAGGCACGGAGCCAATACAATGGCAGTTGCAGTCAGAGCCGAAGGTAAAAAAATCAACTCCAACATCAACGTCACCCCCATGGTCGACGTGATGCTGGTGCTGCTGATCATCTTTATGGTCATCACTCCGATGCTGCAGAACAAAGTGCAGATCGACATGGCCAAGGTGAACAACGCCGTTGCCATGCCCGACGCCGACAAGGATGATGCCATCGTGGTCGCTATTACCCGCGACGGTGGCGTGTTCCTCGGCCAGGACCATGTCGCCACCAGCGAACTGGGCCAGAAGGTGCGTGACAAACTCGCCGACACTCCCGGTAAGACGATCTTCATTCGTGCAGATGCGCGTGCCCAGTACCGCGCCGTTGAAGACGCCATTGACGCTGTCCGCACCGCGGGCGTCGATGAAGTCGGTCTGCTGACCCAGAAGAAAGAAGGCAACCTCGCAGGTGAATAGCCCTGCTGTACGGTTCTCTTAACAGTTTGAACGACACAAGGAGTTTGTAGCCATGGCAATGACAACCGGGGGTGGTGGTGGCGCGATGGGTGAGATCAACGTCACCCCCATGATCGACATTCTGCTGGTGCTCTTGATCATCTTCATGGTCATCGTTCCGGTTACGCCGAAAGGCCTCGATGCACTGGTGCCGCAGCCGCCAAAGAATCCGCAGCAGCAGCAACAGCCCAACGACCGCACCATTGTCGTTCAGGTACTGTATCGCCCCGGCGCAGCGCCCGCATACAAGATCAACGAGACCGACGTGGCCAAGTCCGATCTGCTGCCCAAGCTGTCCGAAATCTACGCCAACCGCGCCGAGCGCGTGATGTTCGTCAAGGGCGACGACGATATCGACTTCCGGTATGTGGCTGAGGTTATCGACATCGGCAAGGCTGCCAACGTGGACCACATCGGCTTGATGACGCCGAAGATCCTCCAAGGCCAGTAGATCAGTTGGAGTACTTGAGGTAGCACCAGGTTTGCCCTTGGGCTCGACCTGAAGGAGAAGAAAAGAACATGAATGGACCCGCACGTTTTACGGCGCTCGCGGTTGTTCTGGCCGGCATGGTGATCTCCATGAGCGGGTGCAACCGCCTGGCGGCACGCGACCAGTTGAACAAGGGCGTTGACTCCTACAAGAGCGGCAAATACGAAGAAGCCATCGGCCATTTCCAGCGGGCCACCGAGCTTGATCCCACGCTCCCTATGGCCAAGAGCTATCTGGCAACCGCGCTCTCGCAGAACATCGTTCCCGGCCTCGACACACCTGAGAATCTGAAGACCGCCAACCAGGCCATCAGCATCTTCCAGGAAGTCCTCGCTAAGAACCCCTCTGATGTCAACAGCCTTAAGCAGATTGCGGGCATCTACTTCAACGTGAAGAAGCTTGACGATGCCAAGGCATGGCAGAAGAAGGTTCTTGCCGTCGATCCCAAAGATCCTGAAGCGGCCTATACCATCGGCGTGATCGACTGGACCGAAGCGCACGAGAACGTCCTCAAGGCGCTTGTGCCTGCCGGCCTCAATGACGACGGCCAGGGCAACGTGAAAGCCCCCAAGAAGATCATGGACCAGGTCAAGGAGGAGAATGCTCCTCTGGTCGAAGAGGCGCTCGACTACCTCAATCAGGCCGTTGCCAATCGCGCCAACTACGACGACGCCATGGCCTACCTCAACCTCGTCTACCGCCGCAAGGCCGACGTCGACTTTGGCGATGCCGCAGCCGTCAAGGACGATATGGCCAAAGCCGAAGAGTGGCGCACCAAGGCGATGGGAACCCGCAAGGCCAATGAAGAGAAGAAAGACAAGGGCCCCGGCGGCATCACCATGGACTCGAGTGGCAACCTGAAGTAACCCTT
>Ga0335085_10015909_pt1 | contig 10895 bp, 7 predicted proteins | sample Lox_Sample_45_FD_206712 | JGI IMG/M metagenome (GOLD analysis project Ga0335085, IMG submission 206712) | Soil microbial communities from Loxahatchee National Wildlife Refuge, Florida, United States - Lox_Sample_4.5 | ecosystem: Environmental > Terrestrial > Soil > Wetlands | place: USA: Florida... | reverse complement strand
TGCAGGAGCATCACTGGCAGGCCAAGAGCTATACCGGCGAGCGCGCCCTGGAGGAAGCCGTCAAGCAGGTCCATGGTCCGCGGCTCCTTCACCTGGCCACCCACGGCTTCTTCCTCCCGGACCAGGGGATCCGCAGGGAGCGGATGGGCTTCGGTGGCAACCAGCCCTCCGGCATGGAAGACCCTATGCTGCGCTCAGGATTGTTCTTCGCCGGGGCCGACCGCGCCTTGGCCGGAGAGCCTGCTTCCGAGGACCTCGACGACGGCGTGCTCACCGCCTACGAGGCCAGCAACCTCAACCTGCAGGGAACCGAGCTGGTCGTGCTCTCGGCCTGTAACACCGGCCAGGGCGAGGTGCAGAACGGGGAGGGCGTCTTCGGGCTGCGGCGGGCCTTGCAGGAAGCGGGGGCGCAGGCGGTGATGATGTCGCTGTGGCCGGTGCCCGACCGCGAGACCCAGGAACTGATGACGCGCTTCTATTCCAAGTGGCTGGCGGGGGTGGAGAAGCACGAGGCGCTGCGGCAGGCGGAGCTGGAAGAGCGGGCGGCGGTAAGGAAGCGCTACGGGCGCGATCTTCCTTATTACTGGGGGGCGTTCGTGCTGGTGGGGCGCTAAGGCATCGGGTGATCGGGTGATTTGAAAGGCGCCGTCGGCCGTCGGCCGTCGGCCAAAAGCTCCCCAGGCGCTCCGGAACGGGATTTCTCCCTATCGTGGGCGCAAAGCCGCCGTTTATAATGCGCGCACACCGCAGAGGCAGTTTCTCGTTCCTGGTTTCTAGTTTCTCGTGGTGCGCGCGAGGTCCTTCGGTCCCGCGAGCGGTACCCTGAGGAGGACGCCGGGGGGAAAGCATGGCGCTGACGGCGGGCACGAAACTCGGGCCGTACGAGATCCTGGGCGCCGCCGGCGCGGGCGGGATGGGCGAGGTCTACCGCGCGCGCGACACGCGGCTGGAGCGCACCGTCGCCATCAAGGTCCTGCCCGAGCAGTTCTCGCAGAACCCCGACCTCAAGCAGCGCTTCGAGCGCGAGGCGCGGGCCATCTCGTCGCTCAATCATCCCAACATCTGCACCCTCTACGACGTCGGCCACCAGGACGGGGTCGACTACCTGGTGCTGGAGTACATCGAGGGTGAGTCGCTGGCGGCGCGGCTGCTGCGCGGGCCGTTGCCGGTCGAGCAGACGCTGAAGACGGGTGCCGAGATCGCGGAGGCCCTGGAGAAGGCGCACCGGCAGGGCATCGTGCACCGCGATCTGAAGCCGGGCAACGTGATGCTCACCAAGTCGGGGGCGAAGCTCTTGGACTTCGGGCTGGCCAAGCCGCAGGGCGGAGCCATGCAGCCGGGCAGCGTGCTCACCCAGGCCATCACCCAGACCAGCCCCGTGAGTCCCATCACCCAGCAGGGCGTGCTGGTCGGCACCTTCCAGTACATGGCGCCGGAGCAGGTGGAAGGCAAAGACGCGGACGCGCGTTCCGATATTTTCGCGCTGGGGGCGGTGCTCTACGAGATGGCGACGGGGAAGCGGGCCTTCGAGGGCAAGAGCACGATCAGCGTGGCCAGCGCCATCCTGGAACGCGAACCCGAGCCCATCTCACGGCTCCAGCCCATGACCCCGCCGGCGCTGGAGCAGGTGGTGAAGGGCTGCCTGGCCAAGGACCCGGAAGAGCGATTCCAGACGGCGCACGACGTCAAGCTGCAATTGAAATGGATCGCGGAGGGCGGGTCTTCGGCGGTGGGGCTGGCGCCGCCGGTGGCGGCGCGGCGCAAGCATCGCGAGTGGCTGGGCTGGACGCTGGCGGCAGTGGGAATCGTGGCGGCGGTGGTGCTGGGCGCACTCTATTGGAACAGCGCGAACCGGCCGGAGCGGCGGATCAACGCGCAGCTCCTGTCGCCGCCGAAGACGCGCTTCCTGTTCAGCGGAGACACGGGCGGACCGGCGACGGTCTCGCCCGACGGCGCCTGGCTGGCCTTCGTAGCGGTGGGCAGCGACGGACAGGCGCGGCTGTGGGTGCAAGCCCTGGACGGGGTGACGCAACGGATGCTGCCGGGCACGGAGGACGCCACCTTTCCTTTCTGGTCGGCGGACAGCCGCTCGCTGGGCTTCTTCGCCGACGGCAAACTGAAACGGGTGGAGGCGACCGGGGGAGCGCCGCAGACGCTCTGCGACGCGCCCTCGGGCCGCGGCGGAAGCTGGAGCAAGGAGGGCGTGATCGTCTTCACTCCCGACACCCAGGAGGGCATCTGGCAGGTCTCGGCCAACGGGGGCACGGCCATCCCCATCCTGAAGACGGATGGCAAGACCTACACCACCTACCGCTGGCCCTGGTTCCTGCCCGACGGGAAGCACTTTCTCTACCTGGCGGCCAACCACAACGCCTTCCAGGGAGAGAAGACGGGGGTGTACTTCGCTTCCCTGGATGGGAAGGAAAACAAGCTGGTGATGCATACCTTCGCGGAAGCGGAGTACGCCCAGGGTCATCTGCTCTTCCTGCGCGAGAACACGCTGCTGGCGCAGGCTTTCGACGCGAGCGACGGCCAATTGAAGGGCGAAGCGGCGCCGGTGGGGGTGGACGTGCAGTTCGATCTCTCCACCTGGCACGGGGTCTTCTCGGTGTCGGAGGCGGGGTTGCTGGCCTACCAGGCAGGAGGTTCAGGAGCGGGGAGCCGGCTGATCTGGTACGACCGCTCCGGAAAAAAGCTGGGGACGGTGGGGGAGAGGCAGAGCTATTACAGCGTGGCGCTCTCGCCCGACGGGCGCAAGCTGGCGGTGGCGGCCGGCGAAGCCGAGCCCGACATCTGGATCTACGACTTGGAGCGGGGCACGAAGACGCGGGCGACCTTCGAGACCGGGGTGGGCAACCTCAGCCCGGTGTGGTCGCCGGACGGAAGCCGCATCGCCTTCGCCTCCGCCCGCACCCATCACACGTTGAACCTGTACGAGAAACCCTCGGACGGCACGGGGACGGAGGAAGAGCTGCTGCCGCCGGGGAGCGAGCGCGGTCCTTCGAGCTGGTCACCGGATGGGAAGACCCTGGCCTTCGTCCAAGCGGAGCCGGAAAAAGGGACGATCTCCATCTGGATGCTGCCGCTCAACGGGGAGCGCAAGCCCATCTCCTTCCTGGAAGAGCCGGCAGTGACTTACGCCAACGGGGTCTTCTCTCCGGATGGACGCTGGCTGGCCTACCAGTCCATCGAGTCGGGGCAGTGGGAGGTGTACGTCACGCGCTTTCCCGGGCCGGCGGGGAAGTGGCAGATCTCCAGCGGGGGCGGGCAGACGCCGGTGTGGCGGCGCGACGGCAAGGAGCTGTACTTCATGAGTCCCAGCCGCGACCTGATGGCGGTGACGGTCAACGGCAGCGGCGCCGGCTTCCAGGCGGGGACGCCGCAACGCCTGTTCACCACCAGCGGCATCTCCAATCCCACCTTCGCCTACGACGTCTCCCCCGACGGGCAGCGCTTTCTGATCAACAGCCTGGAGGAAGACGCCTCCCAGCCCATCAACCTGGTGGTGAACTGGCGGGCGGGGCTCAAGAAATAGTTCCCAGTTTCTGGTTTCTAGTTTCTAGAGGATGGGATGGCGCTAGCGACAGGAAGCAAGCTCGGGCCCTACGAAATTCTCGGTCCAGCCGGCGCGGGCGGGATGGGCGAGGTCTACCGCGCGCGCGACACGCGGCTGGAGCGCACCGTCGCCATCAAGGTGCTGCCCGAGCAGTTCTCGCAGAACCCGGACCTGAAGCAGCGCTTCGAGCGCGAGGCGCGCGCCATCTCTTCCCTCAACCATCCCAACATCTGCACCCTCTACGACGTCGGCCACCAGGAGGGCGTGGACTACCTGGTGCTGGAGTACATCGAGGGTGAGTCGCTGGCCGAGCGGCTGCAGAAGGGTGCGCTGCCGGTCGAGCAAACCCTCAAGACCGGCTGCGAGATCGCCGAGGCGCTGGAGAAGGCGCACCGCCAAGGCATCGTCCACCGCGACCTGAAGCCCGGCAACGTGATGCTGACCAAGTCGGGGGCGAAGCTCCTGGACTTTGGGCTGGCCAAGCCGCAGACGCCGCTGGCGGTGAGCGCCAGCTCCTCGGCGGTGGTCACGCAGACCAAGCCGGTGAGTCCCATCACCGCGCAGGGTCACATCGTGGGAACGTTCCAGTACATGTCGCCGGAGCAAGTGGAAGGGAAAGAAGCAGACGCGCGCAGCGACATCTTCGCGCTGGGAGCGGTGCTCTACGAGATGGCGACGGGAAAGCGGGCGTTCGAGGGCAAGAGCACGATCTCGGTGGCCAGCGCCATCCTGGAGCGGGAACCGGAACCCATCTCGAAGCTGCAGCCCCTGACCCCGCCGGCGCTGGAGCAGGTGGTGAAGGGCTGCCTGGCCAAGGACCCGGAGGAGCGCTTCCAGACGGCCCACGACGTCAAGCTGCAACTGAAGTGGATCGCGGAGGGCGGCTCGTCGGCGGTAGGAGTGGCGGCGCCGCTGGCCGCGCGGCGCAAACGTCGCGAGTGGGTGGCGTGGGCGCTGGTAGCGCTGCTGGCGCTGGCGGCAGGATGGGCGGGTTGGCGGATGTTGCGCAGTGGCGCCGGCAGCCGGGTGACGCGGCTCACCGTGGCACTGCCGCGCGGCACCTCGCTCCTCGGCCCGGAAACGATTCCCATGGCGGTGTCGCCCGACGGCTCGGCGGTGGTCTACTCTGCCGCCGGGGAGGACAAGAAGCTCAAGCTCTTCCTGCGCCGGCTGGAGAGCTTCGAAGCCACCCCCATCCCCGGCACCGAGGGAGGACAGGCGCCGTTCTTCTCCCCCGACGGGCAGTGGCTGGGATTCTTCTCCGACGACGACAGGCTGAAGAAGGTCTCGCTGGCCGGGGGCAGTGCGGTGGTGCTCAGCGACGCGGTCTTCCCCGGGGGCGGCGCGTGGGCGCCGGACGGGACCATCTATTTCGAGAAGAGCTTCTTCGGAGGCCTGTATGCGGTGCCGGCAGGCGGCGGCGCGGCCCGGCAGGTGACCACCCCGGGCACGAAGAAGGATGATCGCGCCCACCTGTGGCCGGACGTGCTGCCGGGCGGGAAGGCGCTGATCTTCACGGTATGGACGGGCGGGTCGTTCGACGATGCCCGCATCGAGGGTCTGTGGCTGAAGACGGGCGAGCGCAAGCTGCTGGTGCAGGGCGGCACCTGCGCCCGCTACGTGCCCGCCACAGGACAGTTGATCTATGCCCACGGAGGAACGCTGTTCGCGGTCCCGTTCGACTCGGACAAGATGGAGGTCAAGGGACCGCCGGTGCCGGTGGTGGAAGGGGTGCAGACGGGCGCGGCCAACGGGGACGCCCACTACTCTTTTTCGGCCAAGGGGGTACTGGCTTTCGAGCCCGGGAGCTTCACCCCGGTGCAGCGCAACCTGATGTGGATGGACCGCACGGGCAAGATGGAGAAGGCCACCGACGAGGTGCGGCCCTACGCCGAACCCCATCTCTCCCCCGACGGCAGGCAGGTGGCGGTCACGCTGCAGAGCAGTACCTTCGATATCTGGGTGTACGACCTGGGACGGGAGACGCTCACCAAAGTGACCTTCGGGGCGGATGATTCCAACCCGGGCTGGTCCCCGGATGGCAAGCGGCTGGCCTATGTTTCGTCGAAGAGCGGGCAGGAACAGATCTACGTGAAGCGCGGCCTGGCGCCGGGAGAAGACGAGATGGTCACCCACGGCCCGCAGGGCAAGCGCTTGATGGGCTGGACGCGGGACGGGCAGGCGCTGATCTTCGATCAGCACAACCCGGAGACGGGCTGGGACATCTATCTGCTGCCGCTGGGAGGCGAGCGCCAACCGCAGCCGCTGGTGCAGGCTCCCCTGGACCAGGAGGAGGCCCATCTTTCTCCCGACGGCAAGTGGCTGGCCTACGAATCCAACGAGTCGGGGCGGTCGGAGGTCTTCGTGCAGTCCATGAGCGATCCCGGGATGCGGGAGCAGATCTCGCGCGAGGGTGGAGTGCTGCCGCGCTGGGCGCCCTCGGGCAAGGAATTGCTCTACATCTCCCAGGACTGGGTGATCTCGGTGCCCATGGGCCAGGGGCCGGGGCTGCATCCCGGCCAGCCGGTGAAGCTGTTCCAGGACAGGGCGCAGTGGTCGGGTTACGACGTGGCCCGGGACGGGCGACTGATCGTCGCCCGCGACGTGCAGCAGGCCGGCGGCACCCAGATCAATATCGTGCTGCACTGGTTCGATGAGCTGCGGAAGAAGACGGGGAAATAGCTCTTAGCTGCTTGCCTTTTGCCTTTTGCCTTATTTCTTTTCGTCCATGCCGCCGGACTTGGGGGCGGACGGCGCGCCGCACTTCATGCCGCCGGCGCCGCCGCAGCAGCCGCCCTTCATGTCGCCCTGGGCCATGCCGCCGCAGCAGCCGCCACCCTTCATTCCCCCCGCGCCCATGCCACCCTGGCCCATCTGGGCGCAGCAAGGACAGCCGGCCATGCCAGCGCCCATGCCACCGTGCATGTGGCCGCCACCCATCATGCCCGGGCCGCCCATGCCGCCGCCCATCATGCCGGGGCCGCCCATCCTGCCCGGGCCCATGTGCTCCATCATCATCGCCATGTGGTCGACCAGGGTCTGCCACATCTGGATGTCGAGTTGGGCCTGCTGCTGGGCGGCGGGATCGGTGATCTTGGGCAGGTTGTCCTTCATCTGCTGCAGCGTGGCCTGGGCCTTGTCGACCTGCTCCTTCATGGCCTGCAGGTGCTGCTGCATCTGCTCCTGCATCTGCTTGCGGCGGGCGGCGCGCTGCTCCGGGGTCATAGCCGACCGTGGTTTGGTGGCCTGGGCGCCGGAGGCCGGGGGCGTGGTCTGGCCGCTCTGTTGGGCAAAGGCCAGCGAGGCCACGAGCAGCAGCAGCGCGAGGACAAGGGCTTTGGTCTTCATGATGGAGTTCCTCCTGACTACAAGGAGAGAGTATACCGCTCCTAGCTCTTAGCCCGAGCTACCAGCTACTAGCTACCCGTGAGATATAATCTGCCGTTTTTCCAACACCGATCCGGGAGGGGCGGAATGAAGCAGCGGGGATGGAAGATCGCAGTCGTGACGGTAGCGGTGCTGGCGCTGAGCGCGCTGGCGGGGGCGCAAGCCGCTCCCAAGACAGTGGTGGTGCACGCGGGCAAGCTGTTGGACGTGCGCACGGGCCAGACGCTGACCCACCAGGCCATCGTCATCCAGGGCGCGCGCATCGTGAGCGTGGGGCCGGAGGCGGAGGCCAGGGTGCCGGCGGGCGCCACCGTGATCGAGCTGCCCAACGCCACCGTGCTGCCGGGGCTGATCGACGCCCACACTCACCTGACCTTCGATCCCGTCTTCGGCTATTCGTCGCTGGGGATCTCGATCCCGCGGGAGGCGCTGACCGGGGCCAAGAACGCGCGGGTGACGCTGGAGGCGGGTTTCACCACCGTGCGCAACGTAGGGGCGCGCGGCTATGCCGACATCGCGCTGCGCGACGCCATCAACGCCGGCGACGTGCCGGGGCCGCGCATCGACGCCAGCGGCCCGGCGCTCTCCATCACCGGCGGCCACTGCGACAACGACCTGCTGCCCTACGAGTATCACGCCACCAGCGACGGCGCCGCCGACGGGGTGGAGGCGGTGCAGCACAAGGTGCGCGAGATCATCAAGTACGGCGCCGACGTCATCAAGGTGTGCGCCACCGGGGGCGTGCTCTCCAAGGGCGACGATCCCCAGGCCTCGCAGTACACCCTGGAGGAGATGAAGGCCATCGTGGCCGACGCCCACCGGTTGGGGCGCAAGGTGGCGGCCCACGCCCACGGCGCCCAGGGCATCCTGTGGGCCACGGAGGCGGGGGTGGACTCCATCGAGCACGGCAGCTACATCGACGACGCCGGCATCGCCGCCATGAAGCAGCACGGCACCTACCTGGTGCCCACCCAGTACCTGGCCGACTGGATGCAGGAGCACATCAACGAGATCCCCATCCTGGAGTCCTCGAAGAAGAAGATGATGGAGGTCACGCCCCAGTCGCGCCGGAACGTGGCCCGGGCCATGGCTTCGGGAGTGAAGATCGCCTTCGGCACCGACGCCGCCGTCTATCCTCACGGGCTGAACGCGCACGAGTTCGCGGTGTACGTGAGGATGGGGATGACGCCGCTGGCGGCCATCCAAGCGGGCACGGTGAACGCCGCCGACCTGCTGGGGTGGAGCGACCGGGTGGGCTCGCTGGAGCCCGGCCACTACGCCGACCTGATCGCGGTGGACGGCGACCCGCTCCAGGACATCACCACGCTGCAGCGCGTGAAGTTCGTGATGAAGGGCGGGGCGGTGGTGAAGGACGAGTACAGGCACTAGATCGTCAATCAAGAAGGCCGGCTCTGCGAGCCGGCCTTTTCTGTGCCTAGGGAAAATGACCCGGAGCCGATTACGAGATCCTTCGCCCAAGCAACGGGCTCAGGATGACGCCTGCGGGCTCCCGCTCACCGCTTCGCGGTTCGCTCACGCCCGCACAACGGCGTCATTTCTTGGGGGCGATCATGTCCCGGACGGCCTTGGCGACGCGGAATTTGCACACCGTCTTGGCCGGGATCTTGATGGGTTCGCCGGTCTGGGGGTTGCGGCCGATGCGCGCCTTGCGGTTGGATTTCACCAGGCGGCCCAGGCCGGGAAGCACGAACATCCCCGACTTCTTGGTCTCCTTGATGGCCAGGTCGGCCAGGTTCTCCAGGAAGGCGGCGGCGGTCTTGTTGCTGGTCTCCAGCTTCTCGGCCAGGTGACGGACGACTTGGGTCTTGGTCATTCCCGATGCCATGAATCCTCCTTGTCAGTTTGTACTAAGAGAGCTTCTCCGACCCGGCCATCTTAAACCATCGTGCCGGGAAAAAGAAGCGTTTTGACCGCTTGTTATGCGGGTTTTTCCACAAGCGGGAGTCAGGGGGCAGGAGTCAGTCCGTCGTGACCTTCGTGTCACCCTTCGCGCCCTTTGTGGGGAAGGTTTTTGAAGAGCCAACCCCAAAGGACGCGAAGTTCACACCAAGGACACAGGGGTCCTCGGGTCCTTCGCTCTTGCCGGCTCCTGACTACTGAGCCCTGACTCCTCCCTCAATGTCATAATGATGGTTTCGCGGAGACGATCTTTGAGCTGCGTGTTGTGCTCCACTCGAAAGGAAAAGCGCTTCTGCCCGGCGGTGCACGCGAAGATCTGCCCGCAGTGCTGCGGGCGGGAGCGCGAGGTCTCGCTCGACTGTCCCAGCGAGTGCCCCTACCTGCAGCAGGCGCGGCGCGAGGAATTGCCGCGGCGGCTGGCCGAGGTGGAGCAGGCGGCGCTGCTGCCCGAGGTCCAGGTGCGGGAGCAGTTCCTCTACGAGCGCGAGCCGCTGCTGGTGGGGCTGAGCTACGCTTTGGCGCAGGCGGGGCGGGCCGACCGCGAGCTGCGCGACCGCGACTTGCTGGCCGCGCTCACCGCCCTGGCCCAGCGCTATCAGACCCGGGTGCGCTCCGGGCTGGTCTACGAGCATGCCCTGGCCGGCCCCGGCCAGCAGGCCCTGGTGGCCGGGATCGAGCAGAGCCTGGCCGAGTACCGCACGCTGGAGCAGCAGCACCTGGGCGCCGGCACCCTGCGCGACTCCGAGGTGCTGGAGGCGCTGGTCTTCCTGGTGCGCATGGGGCAGGCGCGCACCTCCGGCCGGCCGCGCTCGCGCGCCTACCTCGACTTCCTGCTGGCCCAGTTCCCGGAGAAGCAGGGCGCCATCGCCTCGCCGGGAGAGGGCAGCAAGATCGTGATGCCCTAGTTCCCAGTTCCCGGTTCCCAGTTGCCAAGGGACAGGTCCGCACCAACTGGGAACCGGGAACTGAGAACTACAGCTTCCGGACAGCCGGCGGGCCCGCGGGCAGGGCGTCGCGCAATTCGCGCACGGTACGCTTGAAGACGGGATGACGGGCCTCGGGAGCGATCTCGGCCAGGGGCTCCAGCGCGAAGCGGCGCTGGTGCAGCGCGGGATGGGGGATGGTGAGCCCGGCCGTATCCACCACCGAATTGCCGAAGAGCAGGATGTCGATGTCGATGAGGCGCGGGCCCTTGGGCTGCAGCCGCCGCCGCCCCATGCCTTGCTCGATGGCCAGCAGCCGTCCCAGAAGTTGCTTGGGCATGAGTTCGGTTTCCAGCGCCACGGCGCAGTTCAGGAACCAGGGCTGCTGCGGCAGGTCCACCGGCTCGGTCTGGTAGAACGACGAGACGGCGCACAGCGTGCCCAATTCCTCCAGGCGGGCGAGCGCGGCCTCCAGGTTGGCGCGGCGGTCGTCCAGATTCGAGCCCAGCCCCAGGTAGGCGGTCTTCTTCACGGGCGGTAGCTTACCATCCCAATCTCGCGGGATCGGGTCATTGAATCATGGAAAAACCAGACTCAAGCCGGGCTCCACCCGGCAATGACTCGATGACCCGATGACTCAACGATCGGATTCCCCCGGTTACCTTCGTCACTTGGCGGAAGCGGGAGCGGGAGGTAGGATGCGGGAGTCATGCCTTTCTCCTCCCTGGTCCTGTGCCGCGACCCGGAGTCGCTGCGAGTGCTGCGCCGCGTGCTCGACGACGTGGGCATCTCGGTGGAGGTGTTCACCGGCCCCGATCCCGCGGTGGAAGCGCTGGCCAAGCACAAGTTCGACGCCGTGCTCATCGACTGCGACGACCTGCACGGCGCCACCGACGTGCTCAAGCTGGTGCGCACTTCGTCGTCCAACAAGAGCGCCATCGCCTTCGCCATCGTCAACCGCATCACCAGCGTGCGCGACGCTTTCAGCATGGGCGCCAACTTCGTGCTCGACAAGCCCCTCAGCATGGAGCGGGTGGCGCGCAGCCTGCGGGCGGCGCAGGGGCTGATCCAGCGCGAGCGGCGGCGCTACTTCCGCCAGCAGGTCAAGC
>Ga0335085_10015908_pt1 | contig 10895 bp, 9 predicted proteins | sample Lox_Sample_45_FD_206712 | JGI IMG/M metagenome (GOLD analysis project Ga0335085, IMG submission 206712) | Soil microbial communities from Loxahatchee National Wildlife Refuge, Florida, United States - Lox_Sample_4.5 | ecosystem: Environmental > Terrestrial > Soil > Wetlands | place: USA: Florida... | reverse complement strand
GCCAGCCAATAGCGCGCGCGCGGCCCCACGTGCAGGGGCAGCACGTCCACGTTCACGTGGCCGCGCGTCATCAGCACGTAGGCGCTGCCGACGAACGTCGCCGACACGATGCAGTAGGTGACGACGTCGATCTGCCAGATCGTGGTGCGGTTGAGCAGGTAGCGCTCGATCACGACGTCGCAGATGACGAGCACCCCGAGCGCGATCAGCCCCGCGGCCACCGCACCGGAAAACCGGGACAGCCTGCCTACCACGCCGATGAAGCCGTCCAGCACCGGATGTTTCCCTTCCGCCGGCATGCAATCTCCGTATCGAGGCTCACCCCAAACGCGCAGCGGCCGGCGGGTCGCCCCGCCGGCCGCCTCCAGTCCGCCTCTTGTTACTTGACCTTCAACGCCTCGTCGATCAGCTTCTGCCCGTTCGGCACGTCCTTGGCGAACTTGGCGTACGCGCTCTTCTTCGCCAAGTCGACCCACTCTTTGAACTCGGCGTCGTTCAGCGTCACCACCTTCACCTTGTGGTCCTCGAAGGCCTTGATCGCTTCGGCGTTCACTTCGTCGGCCTTCTTTTCGTAGTAGGCCTGGGCGTCGCGGCCCGCCTTGAGAATGACCTCCTGCTGCTTCTTGCTGAGCTTGGCGAGGCTCTTCTTCGACATCAGCATCGGCTCGTACATCATCCACAGCGCGTTGTTGCCGGGCGCGGTGAGGCAGTCGGTCACCTCATACAGCCGCGTCGAGGCGAACGTGCCAAGGCTGGTGTCGGTCCCGGTCACGACGCCGGTCTGGAAGGCGTTGTAAATTTCGTTCGACGGCGGGCTGACGATGCTCGCACCGGCGGCTTCCCACATCGCCGCGAAAGTCGGCCCGGCGGCTCGAAACTTCATTCCGCTCAGATCGGCCGGTTTCTGGACGCAGACCTTCTTCGCCGCCATGCCGCCGGCAAACCACGCGTCGGACAGGACGATGACTCCGTTCTTCTCGATCTCCGCGCGGATGTCCTTCATGAACTTCGAGTGGTTGATGCGCTTGGCGCGGTCCTGGCTGCGGATCAGGCCGGGCATCAGCGTTGCGCTGAACGTCGGCACCTTTCCGCTCGCGTAGTCGAGCGGAAAGAGCGAGATGTCGAGCTGGCCGTCCACCATCGCGTTCCACTGCTGGTTGGGCTTGAACAGGGACGCCCCGGGATAGACCTGGACCGTCACTCCCACGTTCGCGGCCTTGGCCTCTTTCGCGATCATCTGCACCATGTCGTCGCGCACGTCGCCCTTCCCGCCCGGAAACTGATGCGAGGCCCTCAGGACCACGTCCGCGGCGAGCGCAGAACCCGCAAACGCGGCGCTCAGGAGCGCCGCGACGATGCCACTACGTTTGAAGTTCGTCATACCACCTCCTCCAGAAAGAAATTTTCGATTCTCCCCGCCGCGGTCCCGGTCTGCCGGGCTCCATCTTGTTTCGGGTCATTCACCCATCGGCGAGCGGATCTCCGCGGTCACCCTGAGCTCGTTCTTGATCGCCAGCACGCCCGGCACGGACATCACCACGCGCGCCGCGTCGTTCGACTCGGTCCGCGTCGCGACGATGCCGCGCATGCGCACCTTGTTACCGTCGGAGTCGACCGCGAAGGTCAGGCCCCGGGTCGCCGGGTCGGCGCGCAGCGCCGCCCTGACGTTGGCCTGCAGCGCGAGATCGGCCAGGGTCTTGCGCGACTCCTCGGTCTCGCGGAACTCGGGCTGCTTGCAGACCTGGAGGATCTCCTCGGCGCACTGCTCGACGCTCATGCGCTCGGTGTTCAGCGACAGGTCGTAGCCCTCCGGGTCCGCCCAGTCGACGCCGAAGTGCCGCTTGGCGATCGCCCCCTGCGCCTCGTCGCTCGCGCGGATCTCGGACGCGACCGTCTCGCGGTCGTCGCTGTCCAGCCGCGACATCATGCGCTGCACGCGCAGCCCGAAAGGCGCGCAGATGCGAACGCATACCGCGTGCTTCACCGGCCTCAGCAGGTGCGCCGCGCCCCAGCCGCGCATCACCGCTCCTTTGCTCGCGATCTGAAGCATCTCGTCCGCGGTATAAATCGACAGGCTCGTCTTGTCGGCGGTGAGCCGCTCGAACAGGCTCGCCTTGCCGCCCAGCAGGCGTATCACGTGGCTCTTGCGCAGGCGCATCTTGTCGGCGAGCTGGTTGATCATCTCGTGGTACACCAGCGGGACCCTGAGCTCGGACTCGAGAATGCGGGCGACGTCCATCCCGAGCGATCCCATTTCGCGCGTCATCGCGATCAGCGGCATCCGACCCCCTGAAGCTCACCCTGGAAGGCAGAGTGTAGACGCTCCCCCCGGGACGCCGCAATTGACCTAGGTCAGTTCCGGAAGCGGGGATGCGCGGCATCGCAGCATCCCCCCTCGGGGCCTACTTCGGTTCCCCCTCGAGGAGCAGCCGGATGAGGGAGACGAGGTCCTTTTCCTTCCTGCCGAAGTAGTGGTCGGCGCCGAACACCATGGCCTGGCTGGAGCCGCGCACGCGCTTCAGCGTCTCGGCGCGTCTGGGCGCGCCCTGGAGGACGGCCTCGAGGTCGTGCTCGGCGTAGATGTCGTAGACCGGGAACCTGATCTTCTTGAACGGGCCGATGTCGCCGCTCGAGATCGACAGCGATATCCACCCCGCGAGCGGCACCTGCGGATGGGCGCTGATGTAGTGATTCGCCATGCGCGAGCCCATGCTGTGCGACACCAGCCAGACCTTGTCGTAGTGCTTGCTGCGCAGGAAAGTGAGCGCGCCCGCAAAGCGCGCGTCGGCCTCCCAGAAGAGCACCGGGTAGCGCGCGGCGGGCGCGTCCGCGGCGAGGATGGGCATCTGCACCGAGAGCGTCGTGTAGCCCGCGTCGGCGAGGCGCGTGCGCAGCTCGCCGATCACGCCGTAGTCGGGATGCACGCCCAGGCCGTGCGCGAGGACGATCGCGCCCTTCGCGTTCTTCGCCTCGGTGTAGATGCCGAGGAATTTCTGGGTGCGCGGCGCCTCCAGCCACACGGCCTCGCCCGCGACGATCGCGGGAACGATCTCGTCGGCCCAGCGCTTCTCGCGCGCATAATCCGAGGGCTGCTGCTGCGCCAGGGACAGAAGCGGAGCGCACAGCGCCACGGCGCAGATCGTGTTCCGTCGCGACCATCGCATCGCCGCTATTGTATCGTCGCGTCGGCTAGAATAGCCCGTCGCCGCGCGGCGACACTTTCTCGAGCGAGGTGAAGATCGATGCCCGGCCCCCTGTCGCACGTTCGCGTCCTCGATCTCTCGCGCGTGCTGGCGGGTCCCTGGGCGGGGCAGAACCTCGCCGACCTCGGCGCCGAGGTGATCAAGGTGGAGCGGCCGGGATCGGGGGACGATTCGCGCGCCTTCGGCCCGCCGTGGGTGAAGGACAGGCAGGGGCGGGACACCAGGGACTCCGCCTACTACACCTCGGCGAACCGCGGGAAGAAATCGATCACCGTCAACATCTCGAAGCCCGAGGGCCAGAAGCTCGTGCGCGAGCTCGCGAACATCTCCGACGTGCTCATCGAGAACTACAAGTTCGGCGACCTCGCGCGCTACGGGCTCGCCTACGACGACCTGAGGAAGGTCAACCCGAAGCTGATCTACTGCTCGGTCACCGGCTTCGGCCAGACCGGCCCGTACCGCGAGCGCCCGGGCTACGACTTCATGATCCAGGGCATGGGCGGGATGATGAGCGTGACCGGCGAGCCCGACGACGCGCCCGGAGGCGGCCCGCAGCGCGCCGGCGTGCCCGTCGCCGACATCATCACCGGCATGTACGCCTCGATCGCGATCTGCGCCGCGCTCGTGCACCGCGAGCGCACCGGCGTCGGGCAGCAGCTCGACCTCGCCCTGCTCGACTCGCAGATCGCGCTCCTCGCCTACCAGAACACCAACTACTTCGCGACGGGCAAGCCGCCGAAGCGCATCGGCAACCTGCACCCGAACATCGTCCCCTACCAGCCGTTCCGCACCCGGGACGGCAGCGTGATCCTCGCCTGCGGCAACGACAACCTCTACCGGAAATTCTGCGAGGTCGCGGGATGCCTGGAGCTCGCGAACGACCCGCGCTTCGCCTCGAACGGCAAGCGCGTCGAGAACCGCGCCGAGCTGACGCGCCTGCTGCAGGCGATCTTCCTGACTAGGACGACGCACGCATGGGTCGAGCTGCTGGAAGCCGCGGGCGTGGCCAACGGCCCGATCAACGACGTCGCGCAGGTATTCGAGGAGCCGCAGGTCAAGGCGCGCGGGGTGAAGATCGAGCTCGACCACCCGGTCGCGGGCAAGCTGCCGTTGGTCGCGAGCCCGATGCGATTCTCCGCGACGCCGCTCGAGCATCGACTGGCACCGCCGGTGCTGGGACAGCACACCGACGAGGTCCTGCGCGAGGTGCTGCGCAGGAGCGAAGGCGAGATCGCCCGGCTGCGCGCGGAAGGGATCGTCTAGGCATGCGCTCGAGCAGGCGCCCGGCGATCGCCACCGCGGCGACCATGGTGGCGGGCTCGCTCGCCTGGATCGGAGGGATCTGGGCGTCCGGGCTCGAGGGCGCGCCAGGCTTCTTCGGCCCGGGCCCCCTCATCGCCGACGCCAACCTGATCCTGGAGTTCTTCCTCGTCGCGGGGGTCACCTACGGGTTCGCGCTCGCGCGCCGCGGCAACATCGACGCCCACCAGATCAACCAGACGACCTGGGTCGTACTCAATGTGGGCCTGATCGTGCTGGTGATGGCAGGCTCGATGCAGGACGTGAAGATCGCCAGGGCCGCGGACCTGGCCGACCTTCGCACCGGCGTCACCTGGCTGCACGCGGCTTCGGGAACCCTCACGGCCTGCGCGGGTCTGTGGATCGTGCTCCAGATGAACAACGTGCTGCCCGCCGCCCTGCACATCCGCGCCTGGAAGAACCTGATGCGCGCCGCGCTCGCCGGCTACTGGCTGACCGCGCTGCTCGGGCTCCTGACCTACTATTTCTGGTACATCGCCTAGCATGCCGGTGCGCGCGCTTTCCGCCGGTCTCGCCCTGCTCGCCCTCGCGGCGGCCGTCCCCGCCCAGGAAGGCGCGAAGCCCGAGATCAACCGGCCCTACGTCGTCGACACCGACGTCGCCCGCTGGAACAGGACGTTCGAGAACGAGCGCAGGGAGGTCTACGTCAAGCGCACGGAGATTGTCGCCGCTTCGGGCGTGAAGCCGGGCATGACGGTCGCCGACATCGGCGCGGGAACGGGCCTGTTCACGATGCTGTTCGCCGACGCCGTGAAGCCCGGCGGCAGCGTCTACGCGGTCGACATCTCGCCGGCCTTCGTCGAGTACATCGGGGAAACGGCGAGGAAGCGGCGGGTGCGCAACGTTACCGCGATCCTCAGCGACGGCACCGAGACGCAGCTGCCGGAGGGCTCGGTCGACCTCGCCTACCTGAGCGACGTCTACCACCATTTCGAGCATCCCGCGGAGACGCTCGCCTCGATCCACAAGGCGCTCAAGCCCGGCGGCCGCATGGTGGTCATCGACTACGAGCGCATTCCCGGGGTCACGCCGCCCGCGCGCCTCGCGCACGTGCGCCTGGACAAGCAGGCCACGATCGCCGAGATCGAGGCGGCCGGGTTCGGTCTGCTGGAGGAGAAAAAGAAGATGATGCGGCAGAACTACTTCCTGGTCTTCACCAGAAAGTGAGCAGCATCCGCGTCGCCATCGCGTAGAACAGGATCGCGAAGATCCGCTTCAGCCACACGGTCGGCAGCCGGTGCGCGGTCGCCGCTCCGACCGGCGCCATCAGCATGCTGGCCACCACGATCCCCGCCACCGCGGGGAGGTAGACGTAGCCGACGCTGTGCGCGGGCAGGGCCGCCTCGCGCAGGCCCGTGGCGATGAAGCCGACGGTCCCCGAGAGCGCGATGGGGAATCCGATCGCCGCCGCGGTGCCGATCGCGGACAGGACCGGAACGTTGCACCACAGCATGAACGGCACGGTCATGAACGCCCCGCCGATCGCGGTGAAGGCGGAGACCGCGCTCACCACGAAGCCGAACGCGGTCATTCCCAGAAATCCCGGGGGCTGGCGCGAGGGCCGCGGCTTGCGGTCGAGCAGCATGTTGGTCGCGGCGACGTAGATCACCGCCGTGAACACCGTGGCGAAGAAGAGCGGCGGGATATAGCTCGCGATCCACGAGCCGACGATGCCCCCGAGCAGGATGCCCGGGGTGATGTTCCCCGCGATGTCCCAGCGGATCGCGCCGCGCGCCGCGTGCGCGCGCACGCTCGCGACCGAGGTGAACAGGATGGTCGCCATGCCGGTGCCCACGGCGAGGTGCAGGATGTGCGACTTGGGCAGCCCCTGCGCCTCGAACAGCATCACCAGCAGCGGCACCATGATCGCGCCGCCGCCGATGCCGAGCATGCCCGCGAAGAACCCGACCGCCGCGCCGACGGCGGCGTAGCCCAGCCACCATTCCACGGTGCGCTAGTGCTTCGCCAGGTAGTCGTGCACCGCGGTCTTCTCGTCCGAGGTCATGTGCAGGCCGCACTTCGTGCGCCGCCACAGCACGTCGTCGGCGTCGCGCGCCCATTCGTTCCTGACGACGTAGTCGACCTCGCGCTCGTACAGGCCGCCTCCGAAGTAGCGCCCGAGCTCGCGCTCCACGCGCGCGTCGCCGATGATCTCCTCGGCGAGCGCGCCGTGTCGCCGCAGCACGCGCGTGAGCCACATCTTCGGAAGCCGGGGATAGCGCCTGCGGAAATCGAGCAGCAGCCCGCGGAAGGTGCGCCCGCCGAGGTCGCCTCCGGGCAGCGCCTCGGTGTGCGTCCAGGGCGCCTTGCCGGGGAAGCGGAACTCGAGCCTGGCGAGGGCCTGCTCGGCGAGCCTGCGGTAGGTCGTGATCTTGCCGCCGAACACCGAGAGCAGCGGCGGGTCGTCGGGCCAGGCTCCCTTGTCGAGCACCAGGTGGTAGTCGCGCGTCACCGCCGACGGGTTCTCGCTGCCGTCGTCGTACAGCGGGCGCACGCCCGAGTAGCTCCACACCACCGTTCCCGGCGTGATCGGCGTCTGCGCGTAGCGGCTCGCCGCCTCGCACAGATAGTCGATCTCCTTGCGCGTGATGCGCGAGCGGAAGTCGTCGCGCGTGACCGGGACCTCGGTGGTGCCGATCAGCGTGAACTGCCGCTCGAACGGGATCATGAAGATCACGCGCTTGTCGGGGTTCTGCAGGATGAAGGCGTGGCGCTCGCCGTGGATGCGCGGCACAACGATGTGGCTGCCCTTCACCAGCCGCACGCTCGCCGAGAGCCTCACCTTGAGCGCCTCGTCGAGCACCTGCCTCACCCAGGGTCCGGCGGCGTTGACGACCGCGGCGGCGTGCACGGTGCGCAGCTCGCCCGAGTCGGGGCTGATCCGCGCCACCCAGCGGCCGTTCTCGCGCTTCGCGGAGACCAGGCGCGTGCGCGGCAGGATGGTCGCCCCCAGCGCCGCGGCCGAGCGCGCGTTGAGCACGACCAGGCGCGCGTCGTCCACCCAGCAGTCGTAGTAGACGAAGCCGCGCTCGAACTCGGGCTTCAGCCCCGCCCCGTAGCCCTCGGGCAGCAGCCGGATCCCCTTCGAGCCGGGCAGGCTGCTCTTCGGCCCGAGCCCCGGGATGCCGTGGCCGAGATGGTCGTAGAGGAACAGCCCCGCGCGTATCATCCACGCGGGCCGAAGGTGCGATTCGTGCGGGAGGACGAACTCGAGCGGCCAGACGATGTGCGGGGCGATCGAGAGCAGCGTCTCGCGCTCGGCGAGCGCCTCGGCGACCAGGCGGAACTCGAAATACTCCAGGTAGCGCAGGCCGCCGTGGATGAGCTTCGTCGACGCGGACGAGGTCGCCGAGGCAAGGTCGCCCTGCTCGACCAGCAGCACCTTCAGCCCGCGGCCGGCGGCGTCGCGCGCGATGCCCGCGCCGTTGATGCCCCCGCCGATGATCAGGAGATCGTAATGCTCGATGTCCACTTGGGTGGATTCCCCCCTCCACGCGCTCCCGATTCTACGCGAGTCGGAAGGCGACGTTTGGCCGCAAAATACCGCCGTGCAGCGCAAAGTTCTCATCCCTCTCATCGTCGCCTGCTCCCTGTTCATGGAGAACATGGATTCGACGGTGATCGCGACCGCGCTTCCCGCCATCGCCGCTGACATCGGCGAAAGTCCGCTCGCGCTCAAGCTCGCCCTCACGTCGTACCTGGTCGGCCTGGCGGTCTTCATCCCGATCAGCGGCTGGGTCGCGGACCGGATCGGATCGCGCACGGTGTTCGCGAGCGCCATCGTCGTGTTCGTTGCAGGCTCGCTCTTGTGCGCGGTGTCGGGGACGTTGCCCGCGTTCGTCGCCGCGCGCTTCCTGCAGGGCATCGGCGGAGCGATGATGGTTCCCGTGGGGCGCCTCGTCCTCCTGCGCACGGTGCCCAAGGACGAGCTCCTTCCCGCCCTCAACACCCTCACCATTCCGGCGCTGCTCGGGCCGGTCACCGGGCCGGCCCTCGGCGGCGCGATCACGCTGTACTTTCACTGGCGCTGGATCTTCCTCATCAACCTGCCGATCGGCGCGCTGGGTCTCTACCTCGTCCTGCGCCACATCCCCAACGTCAGGGAGCCGGACGTGCCGGCGCTCGACCTCGCGGGGTTCGCTCTCGCCGCGATGGGGCTGTCGGTCTCGATGCTCGGGCTGTCGTCCCTGGGCGGCCACCTCATGCCCGGAAAGGTGACCGCGGCGTGCATCGTCCTGGGCGCGGGCGCGCTGGCGGCGTACCCGTGGCATGCGCGCCGCACCGCGCATCCGGTGATCGATCTGTCGCTCCTCAGGATCCCGACCTTCCACACCGGCGTGCTCGCCGGCAGCCTGTTCCGCATCGGACTGGGCGCGACGCCGTTTCTGCTGCCGCTGCTCCTGCAGCTGGGCTTCGGCATGAATCCGCTGCAGTCGGGACTGCTCACCTGCGCGACCGCGGTGGGCGCAATGTTCATGAAGACGCTGACCAGCGCGATCCTGAGGCGCTTCGGCTTCCGCACCGTGCTCACCGCCAACGCCCTGGTTTCATCGGTCGCCGTAGCCACGTTCGGGCTGTTCACCGCGGCGACGCCGCACCTCGTGATCTTCCTGGTGCTGCTCGTCTCGGGGTGCCTGCGCTCGCTGCAGTTCACCTCGCTGCAGGCGATCTCGTTCGCCGAGGTGAAGCGCGAGACCATGAGCCAGGCGTCCGGCATCGCCAGCATGGCGCAGCGCCTTTCGCAGAGCCTGGGCGTGGCCATCGGCGCCTACGTGCTGCAGATATCGGGGCTCCTCCAGGGGCACGCCGACGTGGTCGTGGCGGATTTTCCGCCGGCGTTCGTCGCAATCGCCCTGATCTCGGCAGGGTCGCTCTTCTTCCACGCCGCGCTTCCGCCCGGCGCAGGCGCGGAGATTTCCGGACACCGCCGCGCCGGATAGCCGTCGGCTCTCAGGCGGACCGGAACGTGGCGCTCACCGCGACGCCGTCGCCTGCGGCGAGGTCGCTCGCGTCGATCCCGCCGCCGTGGAACTCGGCGATGAGCCGCGCCACGTAGAGTCCGAGCCCGAGGTGCGGCTCCCCGCCCCGCTCGGCGCGTATCGACACCATCGACTCGAACAGCTTGCCGCGCATCGATTCGGGCAGCGGGGGCCCCTCGTTGGCGACGCGCAGACGCGCGGTCCCGCTTTCGGCCGACAGCGCGACGCGGACCGGCTTGCCCGGGCGCGAGAAGTCGACCGCGTTGGCGACGAGCTTGTCGAGGAGCTGCGCGGCGAGGTCCGGCGACCCGCTGACGGGCACCGGTCCCTTGAGCGTTTCGAGCTCGAATGCCTGCCCCGGGTACGCGAGGCGGTAGCCCTCGACGCAGCCGGCGACGACCGCGGCGAGGTCGAAGCGCTCGCGCTCGACGGAAGCGAGCCCCTGCTCGAGCCGCGTCGCCTCGCTCATTCGCGTGAGGATGGTGCCGAGGCGCCGCAGGCCCTCCTCGGCGCGCTCGATGTAGACGCGCGCGTTCTCGGGCGCGAGCTTCAGGTTCTCCAGCGAGGAGCGCACCACCGCGATCGGCGTGCGCAGCTCGTGGGACAGCCGGCTCGCCATGCTCTCGAGGTACTGGTGGTGCTGCGACAGTTTCGCGAGCATCGCCGAGAAGCTGCGCGACAGGTCGCCGATCTCGTCGTCCGCGTTCTGCGCAGTCACCAAGTGCGCGATGCGCCCGCGCGCGTCGATCGCGCTCTCGGCTTCGTCGCGCAGCCGCCGGATGCGCGAGGAGATGCGCGTCGCGAACCAGATGAGCACCGCTGCGGCGAAGGCGAACACGGCCAGCGTCAGCACGACCAGGCGCCGCAGCGCGACGCTGCGCACCGACAGGATGGGGTTCGTGCTCTCCTCGGCGACGACCGCGCCGACGACCTCGTCGCCGCTCCAGATCGGGTGCGCGGCGGAAATGACCACGGCCTTGCCGTCGGGCGTGTTGCGCAGGCGCACGCCCGGCCGGCCCGCGAGCGCCTCCGAGATCTCGCGGCCCGTGGCGAGCACGTCGTCGGCGATGGCGTCGTCGAAGTCCTCGCTGGGCCTCGGGATGAGCAGGCCGAGCAGCCGCTGGGTGAGCGTCTCCCCGGCGGGCGCACCCTCGCGCTTCAGGCTTCCCGCGAGCGCGAGCACGCGCAGCTCGTGGGTCACGACCCAGATCCGGGAGGTCGTGCGCTCGACGCCCCTGAGGATCGCCGAGATCTCCTCGATCTCGCGCCGCGCCGCCACGTCCTCCTCGCGGTCGATGACGTTCGCGTCCGGGTCCGGGACGGTCTCGCCGCGCGCGACCGCGAGCCGGCGCAGCTCCTCCTCGGCCTCGCGCCGCAGCTCGTCGTCACGCGA
>Ga0335085_10015907_pt1 | contig 10896 bp, 8 predicted proteins | sample Lox_Sample_45_FD_206712 | JGI IMG/M metagenome (GOLD analysis project Ga0335085, IMG submission 206712) | Soil microbial communities from Loxahatchee National Wildlife Refuge, Florida, United States - Lox_Sample_4.5 | ecosystem: Environmental > Terrestrial > Soil > Wetlands | place: USA: Florida... | reverse complement strand
AGGTAGCCCTCGTTGATCCCGGCCGGGGCCTTGTGCACCCCCCGGGCGACATCCGTGGCGGAGTACGTGCCCACGATCGCCCCCGACGGCGGCACCGGCTTGATCCCCCCCGTCAACGGGTCGCTCGCCTGGATCCAGGGGTAGTAGAGTGCAGCGTACGAGGTATTGAAAGCGTTGCCCGCGTAGTCGCCTGTGCCCTGCTTGAACTGGAGCGCCGCCTGCGGATTCAGCCCGAGGGGAGCGTCCGCCACCAGGAAGCAGTCCCCGCGGTTCTGGCAGTAGGCGGCGGCGGCCAGGATCACCTCCCGGTCGCCGGGCCGGTCGGGGATGGCCACGATGTTGATATCGTCCACGGTGTCGAAGGCATGCAGGCCGTTGCGCGCGGATTCTGCGCCCAGGAAGTCGGCGTCGGTGAGACCGGCCGACACGGGCACCGAGGTGGTGGTGACCGCCGGACGGTTGCCCGGCGGGGCTGTGGCGCTGCCGAGGTCGTTGACCTGGATCATGGCGGATCGCTCGTTGACCTCCCGCTCCACCGTGGCCATGGTGAGATTATCGAACTCCTCCGTCTCCGTGCCAGCCACCTTCACGGTGATCTTGAAGGCGTTGGTGGCGTCCGCGGTGGCGTTGGCGATGTCGATGCTCACCCCGTCCCGCCAGGCGCTCACCGCCATCGTGTTGACGGGTGGCGTGGCGCGATCCTGCAGGACGACCCCGCTCAGCCCGTCCCATCCCCCCGCCAAGGCGTAGAAGCGCAACGGGGTGGGGGTCGTGGTGGCCGCCGGGGGATTGTCCGCCTGCACGACCTGGACGCTGAGGTATCCGGAGACGCCGTTCACCTTGCGCTCCACCGTGCCCATGCTCAGGTTCGGATACGGCCCCTCCATTACCACGCCGGCTTGCCGGACGGTCAGGCTGAAGACCCCGCCGGTCGCTGTCGCCACGTCCACCGCCAGGTCGCGGTCCAGCGCCGTGACCGCCAATCCGTTCAACGGGACCGCCGACACGGCTGGACGGTTGTTGGGTGCGCTCGTCGTCGAGGCGAGGTCCGCCACCCGGATGTACGCAGACTTGCCGTTGATGGCACCGGGCGCGCTGGCGGCCGTGAGCTTGTCGTACGTCTCTCGCACCTGCCCCCCGTCCAGGACGGTCAGCGAGAACCGCGAGTCCGGCGCGTCGGCCACCAGGACCCCGACACTGTCCCCCCAGCTGCCCGCGCTCAGGGCCTCGAGCCGCAGTGTGTTGCGCGGCGTGGCGGCCCGGTCCTGGAGGGTGAGGCTCGCCGCGGTGGCGCTGAGACTGGTGCGGTCGGTGATGGTGTTGTAGTGGCAGGTGCGCACCACGTAGCATCGGGTGCCGCCCTCGTTGAAGAACTGCTGCACGGCATACGCCAGGTATCCGTGGGCCACGAAGCCGCCGAATGTGTCGACGAACTGGGTGAAGTTGGTGACCAGGATGGGCTCACCGATGGGGCCTTTCTCCGCGATCCCCACGAAGGCGCCGGTGGCCGTGCCGACCCCCTCGATCGGCTTGGATCCGGGGACCTCCTCGATGTACACGCCGGGGGCGAGATACTGTGGCATGCCTATCGCTCCTTTCTCCGGTCCGCGCCCTTCTTGGGCTCGGGCTCGTTGGACCGTTTGCCCACCTCTTCCTTACTGATGGCCCCTTGCTGGAGCAACCCCTGCACCTCGGAGACGGCGAACTCCTCCGGCGAGAGGATGGCCATCCCCGCCGGCAGCAGATGAGCGACCCGTCCCTTCCCGCAGTTGATGATGAGTGGCTGGCCGAGTTGGTTCTTGATCCTGATCATTCTCCACCCCTCTCGCGCTTTCGCAGGTTGCCCTTCACCCCAGTTCCCCCGAGGCTGCTCAATGAGGCCCGGATGGGCTTGTTTCAGCAGCCGCCTACGTTCGGATCATGGCGACCGGATCCGCCAGGCGCAGCGTCCTCCCCACCTCGATCTGCGGGATGGGCACCGTGGCGTCCTGGAACCCGGCCTGCCGCACCCGCAGCGTGAAGGTCGTTCCCCCACCGCTGGCCCGGACGAAGAGGCGGCCGCCGGACGTGGTCACTTCTTCCTCGGTGAGGCCGGTGAGGTAGATGGCAAAGCGGCCGTCCTCCGAGGTTCGGGTCTGCCGGCCCGCCCCCGTCAACTCGACCTGAGCCCCGTCCAAGGTGGCGCCATCCGGATCCAGGACGCGGCCTTGAACAAGCGTCGTCCCTTCCGGGAAAGGGTAGGACCAGCGCGGTGTGAGTGTGACCGTGAGCAGCGGATTGCGGGCGTTGCCGAGCGGGACGGTCACCGTCCGGCTTTCCTCGAGATAGAAGCGCCCTTGGACGTCCACCACCGCGGCGCCGGCGGGCAGCCCCAGGAACACCTGGAATCCGCCGGGGGTCACCACCGGCGCCTTTTGTAATCCTCGCAGTGTCACGGCGATCTCACCCACTGGCCGTCGGCGCGGGGCGAAGTCGTCCGTCACCTCCACGGCCAGGGATACCCGGACGGTGCGCTCATCCCCCGCCATAATCCGCCCCCACGCGAAGGACCCGCTCCACGACGGGCTGGACGGTCAGCGTCGGCAAGGTCCGGTCCACCTTGACCGGCGAGACCTGGTAGCTCAGCGACAGCTTGTAGGGCTTGCTGTAGAAGCCGGTCCAGAGCCGGAGCATCTCCTCCATCGGCAGCGGGTGGAGCGTCACTCGGAGCACCTCCTCCGTCCCCGCCAGGCTTCCCAGCAGGCTCGGCCCTTGGAGCACGGCGTCGCTGCCCAGGACCTGGACCACCCGCCCCAGAATCTGATGCTCGTTCTCCCGGGTCTGGGCGTAGGGCACGACGAGGTAGGAGAGGTCCAGGCTCACGGCCGGATGCTGCAGCGTGAGCGCGTCGATGCGCATCGGCTCCTGGGTCTTGAGGTGGGGATTCTCCGCCACCTGGTACAGGTACAGCGCCAGCCAGGGAGAGGTGTCCAGCTCGATCTCTGCCGGCGAGACCAGTGTCACGTGGTCCGAGGCCACCAGGCCTGCCAGCCGATCGCGCAGGAGCCTGAGTAACGTCTCGCTGACGTCGGCGATGACCGTATAGTCGCTCATGGGCTATCGCTTCATCCCTTGATGAAGAACCAGCTCTCCAGCACACCGCCTGGCAAATGCAAGGTGTCCAGCTGCTGCAGGATGGCGTCCAGGGCCGCGGAGAAGGGGCGGCGCTTGGCATCGTACAGGTATCCGCAGTGGATGCGAATCAGGACCCGCCCTCCGCGAGCCAGGGACTCGGAGAGCAGTCCGGCAGGATGCGCGCAGACCCAGGACAGGGTCTGGGGCGTGACCTGCACGTCGCCGTTCAGCGTCAGGATGGCGAGCGGCGGCCCCGCCTGACCTGCAGCTGCGGTTCCCGTGGAGAGAGGCTCGAACCAAACCTGAACCACATCGGGCGGCGCGCTCTGGAGATCCGGGTGGATCGAGCGCGACAGGTTGCACTTGAGCGCCTGCAGCAGCGTGGCCGCGTCGCTCGCGGCCAGCGTCGCCTCGTGCCTCCAATTGACCTTCGCGATGACTGCCCAGTCCTGATCCAGGCCCGGCCCTGCAGGCCCCGCCGGCCCCTGGACACCCTGGGGGCCGGGAGGCCCGGCGGGACCTGGAGGACCCGGAGCCCCTGCGGCTCCCGGTGGTCCTTGGAGACCCTGAATCCCCGCAGACCCGACGGGGCCTACTGGGCCCACCGGTCCGGCAGGACCCGCAGGACCTATGGGTCCCACTTGGCCCGCCGGACCCACCGGTCCCATTGGACCGGCCGGACCAATAGGCCCGATGGGTCCGATTGCGCCCTGCGGGCCAGACGGGCCCTCGGGACCGGCAGGTCCGGGAGGCCCCGCTGGCCCCTGGGTACCCTGCGGCCCCTCGGCACCGGCGGGACCAGGGGGCCCCGGCTCTCCCGCTGTGCCCTGGGGGCCGGGCGGGCCGACAGCGCCGGCCGCTCCAGACTCTCCCTGGGGGCCGGATGGACCAGCCGGACCCGCTGGTCCTGCAGGACCTGCCGGTCCGGGGTCCCCCTTCGGCCCAGTCACCGAGCTTCCCTCGACTGCCGGCCCGTCGTAGTACCACCGCCCCTGCGCATCCTGGATGTGCTGGCCGGAATGCCGATGGAACCCGGCCGCCACGAAGAGCCCGTCGTCCTGTGTGAGGTCGAGGCCACCTCCGTTGCGGGTCAGGGTGGCGATCACCACGGCATCCGGGCCGGGATCCGCCCCGTCCTGTGGCTCAATCGCCGCCGCCGTCGTGAGCAGGATCAGCGTCGGGGTCGAGTCAACGCGTAACGCCTCCCGATCGCTGTTGGCCGCCCGCAGGACAATCCGGAACGGCCCGGCCCCATCCGGCGCCGTCAGCGTGATGGCCGAGTCCACCGCGAGGCGGACCCCGCTGGGCGTGAACCCGACGCCCGGGCCCACCGTCACCGCCCCAGGTGTCCCTGCCGCCTGGACCCGGAGCCCCCAGGCAATCCGACCCAGCCCCACCGACCTTCTGAGATCAAGGATCCCTTCGCGGAGCCGGTCCTGGAGGTGGATCAGGTGATCCGCCGTGACACGGAGGCCGTCCACGAATTGCGTGCGTGCATCCTCGGCCATGTGCGACTCCGATTAGCCAAGAGCATTCACGAAAGAGCCCGTGAATGCTCTTGGCTTAATGAACTGCTGACCCACTCCTCAGGTCCCGATACCGGAACCGTGTGTTCAGGCCGTCCGCACCAGCGCGCGGACGCCGCGCACCGTCACCGCCCCAGCCACGAGACTCACCACGTCCAGCGTCGCGGTTCCGTCGCCACCGACCGCCAGGCTCGCCGAGGGGTGGATCGTCGCGTCCACCCCCTTGGGGGTCGGCACGGCCAGCGTCGGGTCATCGGTCATCCCGCGCAGGGCAAGGCGCACCGGGGCCACCGGCTGGTCATGGCTCGCCTTGCCCACCATGCGGATGCGCCCGCGCATCCCGTCCAGGACGCCGACGGCCGGCAGCCTCTGCCAGGGTCCGGCGGGCGGGCCCAGCCAGACCTCGCCTGCCCCCTCGATCGCATCGCCACCCGCCGGAATCCGCGCCAGGGCCAGCCGCATCGTGCCCCGGGTCACCAGGATGGCAGCCAGGGGCAGGGGCGTAACCCCCAGCGCGACGGGCTGGGAAAACGTGAAGGTCGTCCAGGTCTCGCCGTTCCCGGAGGACTCCTCCAGGCTCACCGGCTGGCTGGCCCCGGTGTCCAGGGGCGTGCTGGGCTCCCCCGCCGCATCCGGATTCATCAAGAGGACCCGGACCTCGGCCCCACCCGGCGCCACCCGGATGGGGAGGCGGACGGCCGACAGCTCCACCAGATCCGTGTCCGGGGTGAGCGCGACGCAGGCCGCATGATCCGGGTCGAGGACCAGCTCGGCAAAGGCCACGCTGGCATCCCCGGCGCTCGTCATCTCCGCGGCGGGACCGAGGGGCGGGATGACCCGCTCTGGCGGCAGATTCGCGGCGACGGCCAGCCGAACCTCATCCACGGCCTTGGCCCACGGGGGCAGCGGCAGCGTCACCGGGAGCAGCCCTTCCCCGGAGAACTGCAGCTCGCGGGCCCCGTCCGGGAAGCCCTGGGTGACCTGGGTGATGTACTTGATGTTCCACGAGGCTTCTGCGGGAAGCTCGAGAGCCAGGGCCCCGGGGACCCGGGCGGAGAGCACCAGGCGCAGGGTCACCGTGCTACTCAGGTCCGCCGTCGGATCCCCGAGGAGTGCGGTGAGCGCCTGGCTGATCTCCACTGGCTGCTGCAGGAGTCCGCCGTCGGCCGGCTGCCAGCCCCCCACCCCCTGGGCCACGGCTCCCGGGGCGGTCCACACCGCTGGCCCGTCGTTGATGCGGAGATCGAGATCCGCCGGAACGTCCGGCAGCTGCACCAGGACCTCCTGCCCCAGCGTCTGCTCGTCCCCCCCGCCCACGAGGTCGACCTGCAGCCGCTCCGTCTTGACCTCGGAGGGAAAGGGCACGACCGCGTCCGCGAACCCCGTCTGGGCGCTGGTGGAGGCGGTGATCACCGAGGGCACGTCGGCATTCACCAGGGGGGGATCGGCAAAGCCCATCCCCGTCCACACCTTGACCTGGAGGACCTGGCGCGTGAGGCTATTCAGCACCGCCACCGCGTTCACCGTGCGCAGCATCCCGAAGTCCACCACCAGCGAGGTGCGCGTCTGCGAGTCGCCGGAGATGTCCGCGGTGCGGACCCGGGCGACGTCCCCGCAGCGGCTCCACTGGGCCCGGCCCGCCCGGACCGTCACGGCGAAGGGCGCGAGGACGACCGCGTTTCGCGGCAGGGTCAACTCCTCCGCCACGGAGGAGCCCCCGTTGACGACCAGCTGCGGCATCGCGTACTGGAGAAACCCGAACGTGAACTCCGCCGCCACCCCGACGGGGACGGCTCCCCCACCGGCCACGCCGCCGATCATCTCCCCCGTGCCGCCGACGCCTATCGCCATCCCGCCAGCCCCGCTCTGGATCATGGCCCGGTCCTACTGGAACGCCTTGGCGCTCTGGAGCGACTGGAAGGCCAGGCTCAGGGTTTTCCCGGGGACGGTGTTGTCCACCGTCACGCCGAGCGGCGCCAGCTTGCTGGTGAGGGTCGCCTTCTCGGCGTCGGTGAGGTTATCGACACTGTCCTTCTGCAGAATGGGCACGATCGCCGGGTCGCTGAGCAGCGGCAGCATGCTGTCGATCGTCTTGGCCTTGAGATCGTCGTGGACCGTGGTGAGCAGCGAGAAGTCGATGTCCGACACCGGGATCAGCACCAGGTCCACCGGCGTCCCCTTGGGGATCCGCGTCCCGGCCGGGATGCTCTGCGAGACTACCCGCGGGACCATGATCCGGGTGATCGGGACCAGCCGGGTGACCAGATCCGAGACCTTGTCGACGTTGAGCTGCGGCGATTTGACCTCCTGGCCGCCCCGGATGACGGTCGGGATGACCGTCGTGGCCCCCACGTCCACGACGACGTTCTGGACCTGCGTGAAGGCCAGGGCAGACGCCGCCGGGGCGGGCGCAGCCCCGGCAACTCCTTCGACGCCGCCGGCCTTGGTGGCGACGATGCTGGGTTTGCCCGGGATGATGGTCGCCATGATCTGAGCCCTCCGTTCTCAGAGAGTGGGCTGCTTTTGCAGGATGCTGACCTTGCCCAGGACGAGACCGATGCTTTCCAGGGCCTTCTGGGCTTCCTGCTGGGTGAGGCCGGCCAGGGACGGGACCTCGACGGCCGCCTCGACCTGGATCGGCACCGCGATCACGAGCGCGGCGCCGCTACCCGCCGGCACCGGCAGCCCGGCCGCCGGCCACTGCACAAAGACCGGCGCGTCCACGCTGTCGCTGCCCGGATTCTGTGGGGGCAGATCCCGGCCGGTGAAATCCACCAGCCGGACCAGCGGGATCCCGGCCGTCGCCAGCGCGGCCTGCGCCTGGGAGAGGGGCAGACCGAAGCAATCCGGCATGAAGGCGCCCGCCGGCTGGAGCGCGATCTCGATGGTCGTCACGGCGCTGTCGCCGACTGTCAAGGCCGCCGTGGCCGTCTGGTACCCCGTGGCCGTGGCGGTCACCGTCCAGGCACCCGGGTCCAGCCAGGTGAGGATGTGCTCTGTCCCGGGCGGGACCGGGCGCACCGCCTCCACCGGTGCCCCCTCGGCCCGCGTGGCGGTGACGCGGACCTCGTCGGGATCGAGCCCCGGCGTGGTGATCCGGACCTGCACCGTGTGCATGGTGGCCCGGAGGAACTGGTCCACCCCCTCGATCCCGTCCAGGACGTCATTCCAGGCCTGGGCGGTCAACGGCTCCCCGGCTAGTACCGTCTTCTTGATGAATGGCTTGAGTTCCATCGCACTCCGCTCCGTTGTGGACTACGTCCCTTCCGTCGGCGGGGACGACAGGACCGTCCCCCCTCGGAGCCGCAGGATTGGGTCCTCGGCCTCGAGGTCCTCGGTCAGGAACCCCTGTCCGAGGCGCCACTGTTCATCCAGATACTCCACGCGAACTTGCACCCCCGCCGGGCGAAACCGCTCCAGGGCTGTCCCCACCCGCTCCGTCACCGGGGGCTCACCTGCCTGATCAAGCTGCGCAAAGCGGCGCGGCAGGATCACCCGCAGGGCATACGCCTCGTGCTCGAGCCAGGAGAGCGTGACGGCCGCCGCCACCGGGCCTTCGCCCTCCCCGGGGGCCGTGGCGAACACCGATTGGTCCGCCAAGCCGATGAAAGGATGGGGCGTGACCCGGCGGATGACCGGCGCCTCGGCCGTCCCCTCGCGCGAGGACAGATGGGCCACCTGCACGAAGGCCGCCAGGCGCGTCACGCCGATCCCCACCCCGGGCATGGTGATGTCGAGCCCCGCGTGCGGGAAGGTGGCGTCCCGATCCAGGGCCCCCGCGGGCGTGGCCACGGCGAAGCGCGCCCGGCGGTCCTCCGTTACCCCGCGCCCGTCGAAGACGAAATCGTGCTCGTTCGGCTCGCCCGCGTCGGCAAAGCAGGCGCCCTGCCAGGAGAAGGCAAAGGACGTGACGTCGCTCCCCTCCATGTTGACGCGGCCCTCCTCCATGAAGGTGAGTGTCTCGCCGGCGGGCACCGTCCCAAAGAAGCCCACCCCGTGTCCTTCGTCCCGGTTCACCACCATCGGCCCCACCGTCCGGTCCTCGCGTCCGGCCACCCGCACCTGCAGCAGCGCCCGGTCGAACCCGCGCCGGATCACGTGAAAGCGGTGGCCGTGCGGGCACTCGACCGTCGGTATCGTCTCGCGGCGGAGGGGGTTCTCCTCGATGCCAAGGACGTCGGGCAGCGTGGGCAGCCTCTGCTCCACCCGGTACCCGTAGCGCCGAGCGACCTGGGCGGCCAGCTCTGGCGCGACGGGCGAGTCGGGTGTCGCGCCGGATACCCCCAGGGCGACGAGGCGCGGCAGCAGTGCCTCCGCCCGCAGCCCCATCTGGGCGGCGAGGGCCGCGGCCGGGAGCGCCCGTTCCATCCGCACCACGCCTCGGGGGACTCGCTCGACGCTGAAACCAAAGAGGCCTGCCAGCCGATCGGCCGGGTCCAGGTCGAGCAGTGTCGCGGGACCGAGATTGCCGAGGCCGACCTCGCCCGCCCGGGCCAGCACCGCGGGGGCCTGGAGCCCCATCTGGTCGGCCAGCTCCGAAACGGCAATGCTGGGGCCCATCAGGACCCGCTTGACAGGGGCGCGGGACGGAACGGTCCGGATGAGCGGGACCCGGTCCCGGACGTAGGTCGCATGCCAGAACCGGTCCTGGCTATGGAAGAACTCGTCGCCGATGTCGAGCGGCCGCGCCGCCGGGTCGGACCCCTGCTGGAGCGCCGCCTTGACCGCCGCGTTCTGCGCCGTGTCCAGCTCGAGATCCAGCGCGTTGGCCGCCCCCAGGAGCAGGGCGCGCACGGTGCCGTTGCCCGCGGCATGGATCCGGCAGAGCTGCTGCACCCGGACCCGCGCGGCCTCGACCACCTGCTGAGAAGCGGTCATCGCGCGGATGGTTGCCGCCAGCGTCCGCGCCGCGCTGTCCAGGTCGGGGGGCTCCCCCTCCGCGCCGAGTGGCGCAAAGAGGGCCAGGCGCGGGTCGGGTCCCTCGATGCCCGCGAGATCGAGCAGGGCCTGGGCCCATCGGTCCCGATCGGTGGCCGAGCTTCCGGCGGCCTGCTCCAGCTGGCCGGCGAGCCCCTGGAGCTGGGCGACCCGCAGGAACAGAACGCCGATCTCGGCCTTCGCCAGGCCGTGGAGGGCCCCCAGGCGCAGGACATCGATCAGCGTGTCGGCGTGCGCCAGCCGGTGGGCGCGGCGCACCGCCGCCAGCGCCGCCGAGAGCACATCCAGATCATCGGCCAGCGCCCCCACCGCCGCCGTGAACTGCTTCCCCGGCCGCGCAGCCTCGAGGTGGGCCGGGAACCGTGCCAGGATCTGCCGGGTGCGATCGCTCACGTCTCGCCTCCGGCGAGCCGGACCGTCCGGACCCAGAGCCGCTGCAGCGGCGACACCGGGACCGCCGGGTCCGCCTCGGTGAACAGCTTGTTGATCCGGACGCCCGCCTGGACGTACTCCATGGTGAAGGCGAGGGAGGTGATGCTGAAGGTCTCGCGGGGAACGATCGCCCCCCGCAGGGTGGCAACCGAGAGGGCCGTCAGCGATCCGACCGCATCCCGGAGCTGCCCCGCCACCTGGATCCGGGCATTGGCCAGATCGACCGCCTGATCCCCCAGCGCCCCCTCGGCCTGCAGCGCGATCCCCACCGTCACGTCCAGGGCGACGAGCTGCCCCCCGATCTCCACCTGCACTAGCCCCCCGTGCTGCGGGTCCACGGTGGGTCGGAGCGTCTTGGGCGGGACGAGGTTCCGGTGGCTGGGCGGGAGCTGCCCGTCCAGATTCGGGTACAGCTCCAGCGTCGCGTCCGTCACCCCGTCGAGGGCCATCAGGGCCGCCACCAGGCGGTTGTACACCAGGATCTCTCCGATCCCCGCCTCGCCGACCACGGCCCGGATCGCGTCCTCGCCCTGGCGCTTCAGGGCGGCGCGATCCTGCGGGCTGAGGGCCCCCGAGGCCGGCAGCAGGATGGCCTTGGCAGCCACGGGCAGGAACAGGCCCGCGGTGGGTGGCGCCGTGTCGGGCGGCGCTGCCGTGTCGTCGTCGGGATTCGGCCCCGGGGTGAGCTCGGCCGGCGGGGTCGGATTGTCCAGATCGTGGAGCACCCGCACCCCCGCGGGCCGCGTGGCCTCGATCAGGGCGATGGCCTCGCGCGCGCCCTCGTCGCTGAGCGGCGCCGCCACCCGCAGAGTGAGCACCCCCGGGCGGGAGAGGGGATCCTCGTCGATCCCCACGTCTTTCTCCCGGACGCCCGGCAGCGTCGCCA
>Ga0335085_10015906_pt1 | contig 10896 bp, 11 predicted proteins | sample Lox_Sample_45_FD_206712 | JGI IMG/M metagenome (GOLD analysis project Ga0335085, IMG submission 206712) | Soil microbial communities from Loxahatchee National Wildlife Refuge, Florida, United States - Lox_Sample_4.5 | ecosystem: Environmental > Terrestrial > Soil > Wetlands | place: USA... | reverse complement strand
TCCTGTCGTCACGGCCATGCCCACCCGAATGCCGCGGTTCTTGCTTTGAACGCGCAGTGCGTGTAAAGTGAGCGCTTCTCCAGGAGGGCCGCCCCATGTGGATACGCTCCGCCGCCGTCCCCGTCATCCTGCTCCTTGCCCACGCGTCATATGCCGCCGATCAAGCCGCGCCGCCCGCTCAGAAGTCGCTGCCCTTACAGCTTGTGGACGATTTCGCCGCGTTGAACGGCAATCAGCCCCGCGTGCGCGTCAACCACGCCAAGGGCGTCGTTGTTGAAGGCACATTCACGCCGAGCGCGGCGGCCGCGTCGGTCAGTATGGCCGTGCACTTCCAGAGACAGAAATCCCCCATCCCCGTCACGGTCCGCTTCTCCGACGGTTCGGGGATGCCGGCCGTGCCTGACACCAACACGATTCCGCGCGGCATGGCGATCAAGTTCACGCTTCCGAGCGGCGCCAAGACGGACATCGTCGCCCTGTCCTATAACGGCTTTCCCGTGGCCACGGCGGCGGAGTTCAGCAAATTTTTGGAGGCCATTGCCGCCAGCGGCCCCGACGCGCCCAACCCCGCGCCGCTCGATGCGTTCCTCGACGCGCACCCAGCCGCGAAAGCGTTCGTGACCGCCCCGAAGCCGCCTCCGGTCAGTTTCGGCACCCTGGCCTATTACGGCATCAACGCGTTCAAGTTTACGAACGCGAAAGGGGCCGTCACGTACGGGCGGTATCAGATCGTGCCCGCCGCCGGCGCACGGGCGCTGACCCCGGAGCAGTTGGCGAAGATGGGCCCCGACTACCTCGTCGATGAGATCGGTCCACGGCTCCGTAAAGGACCCGTTAAGTTTACCCTGTTCCTGCAACTGGCGGAACCGGGCGACAAGATCGACGATCCTTCGGTGGCGTGGCCGGAGAGCCGGAAGAAAATCACCCTGGGCACGATTACAATTACCAAGGCGACGGCGGAGAGCCACACCGCGGACAAATGGCTCTTCCTGCCCGGGGCGGTGACGGCCGGCATCGAGCCGGCCGATCCGATGATCGCCGTGCGGTCGGGCGCCTACCCGATTTCCTTCGCCCGCCGGATGAAACCACAGTGAGATTGCGTATTCGGAAAGGAGACCAGCCATGACCAACGCGGCGGCCGGGAAGAAGATCGAGATCACTCAGGACGGGCCTTACATGGTGACGGGGGGAGTCCCCCTCGCCCCGCAGACGATCGGCGTCAACACCAAGGGCGAATCGGTCACATGGGTGGAGGGCAAGGCGTACCCCCGCCAGGAAAGCTACGCGCTCTGCCGGTGCGGGCAGTCCCGGAAGAAGCCCTTTTGCGACGGCTCGCATTCGAAGAGCGGCTTCGACGGCACGGAGACGGCCGACCGCGCTCCGTACGTAAAACAGGCGGAGACGATCGAAGGGCCCACGATGACGCTGACCGACGCCGAGAGCCTCTGCGCCTTCGGCCGCTTTTGCGATCCGAACGGCCGGGTCTGGAGCATGGCGGCCCGGACGGATGATCCGGCCGTGCGCGCGGACTTCATCAGACAGGTCGGGGATTGTCCGGCCGGACGGCTCGTCGCGTGGGATAAGAAGACCGGGAAGGCGGTCGAGCCGCGTCTCGACCCTTCGATCGGATTGGTCGAAGATCCGCAACAACAATGCAGCGGGCCGATCTGGGTGCGCGGCGGGATCCCGATCGTCGGCGCCGATGGCGTCGGCTACGAAGTCCGCAACCGGGTGACGCTCTGCCGGTGCGGGCAGTCGCAAAACAAACCCTACTGCGACGGGACGCATGCGGCGGTGAAATTCAAGGCGGTGTAAAAGGGCCGGGAATAGCATGGGTCGTGGAGAGCGGATGATCTTCTGCCTGCTCCTGACAGCCGCGCTTGGCTCCGTTGCGGTCGTCCCCTCCCCTGGTCTTGCGCTTGACGACGTCGACGCCACGATCAGCAATCTTCACAACCCGAACCCGGTGGTCCGCCGGTCGGCCGTGCTGGAGTTGGCCGGGATCAACGATCCGCGCGTGGTGGCGCCGCTGAAAGCGGCGTTGAAGGATCCGGATGAACAGGTCAGGGCTCTGGCCCAAGCGGCCTTGTCCAGAATGGCCGATGCATCCGATGCCCGCACGGGCACTGATCTCCATGCCGGATTTGCGACCGAAGTCACGGCTGCCTTGTCGTCCGATGGCGTCCAGCGGGCGACGATCATCGTGGACAGTTACTCCTTCAAACCAGATCATCTGATCGCGACACGCGGCGTGCCGCTGGAGCTGACGCTCACGAGCGTGACGTGGCTGGTGCCCCACAACTTCGTGATCAACGATCCGGAGGCGGGCGTGACAATCAGCCGGGAGGTGCCGGCGGGGAAGAGCGTGACGGTCCGCTTCACGCCGCGACAGGCGGGGCGGTACAAGTTTTTCTGCGACAAGAAACTGCTCTTTTTCCCCAGCCACGAAGAGAAGGGGATGACAGGGACGCTGGACGTGCGGTAAAGCGGAAAAGGGAGAATAGAGAATGGACAGTGTAATCTATTCTCTATTTTCCATTTTCCATTCTCCGCATTATCCCTCCCAGCGGCTCAGATGTCGACAAGGTCCCGCCGGTCGGCATATAATCCGCCTGGATTTTTGAAGGGGCTGCTGAAGAAGTAGAAACGCGCCGATGAGCGGAGAATGGGAGATGCCCAACCAATCTACTCTCCATGTTCTATTCTCTATTTTCCGATCGATCGCGAAGTGCAGAGAATGGAAAGTGGATGACTCATCCATTCTCTATTTTCCATTCTCCATTCTCTCATACATGGATCGCTTGACCCTGAATGTGGTCCTGAACTCCGCGACCAGCGGAAGGTGGTCAGACCCCTTGGCGGACCAGGGCGTCACGGCCACGTGGGAGGTGATCGGCGTCAGGCCGGCCGTGTAGATATAGTCGAACCGCACACCCCGCATCCGCGCGTGGAAGGTCGCGGACTGGCCGCTCCCCACGGCCTCGAACACGTCGGTGAAGCGGCGCCGCAGATGGTGTGAGACGCGGCTTCGCGACAGGGTGTTGAAATCACCCATCAAGAGCATCGGTTCCTGGCCCCCATCGGCCGCGATGATCTCCCGGGTCAGCCGCTTCACCTGGACCATGCGCTCCTGGGGCAGCAGCCCCAGGTGCGTGACGTAACAGCGGAGCGTGCCTTTCGGGGTGGTGAGGTGCGCCTCCAGGCAGGCCCGTCCGGGATGCGACCACACGGTGAGGTTGTGGTTCTTCACAAAGGTCGTGGACCAGCGCGTGAGCAGCGCGTTGCCGTAACGGCCCTGACGGCGCGTCCCGCCCATGATCGCGTGCATGCCGAGCTGGGCGCCGAGCCATTGGGCCTGGTTGACGTACCCGGTCCGCCACAGCGCAAAATCGACCTCCTGCAGCGCGACGAGGTCCACACGCTCGTGCTCGATCGTCCGAACGATGGCGCGAAGGTCGTAGCCGTCCTCTCCAAAGCCGCTGTGGATGTTGTAGGTCATGGCGCGGAGGTGCATGGTCATCCACCCTCATTCATACAGATGAAAAATGAACAATCCATTCTCCACGTTCTACTTTCTATTTTCCACTCTCCGCATTATCCCTCCCCGCTGCAAGACTGAAACTGGAGAGTGGAGAGTGGAAAGCGGATTTCCGGCGCTCACACATAGTCCCCCGCGCACTGCCCCGACGCCCAGGCCCATTGGAAATTATAGCCGCCCAGCCAGCCGGTCACGTCGACGACCTCGCCGATAAAATAGAGCCCTTTCACCCGGTGGGATTCGAAGGTTTTGGACGACAGCTCATCGGTGTCGACTCCCCCTTTGGTCACTTCCGCGACGCGATAGCCGCTGGTGCCGGAGGGAACCACCTTCCAGTGATGAACGCGCGCGCTGATCGCGGCGATCTCCTTTTTGCCGTATTGGGAGACCGGCTTGCTCTCCCCCAACGCCGCCAGCCACTTTTCGGCCAGCCGCCTGGTCAATCGCTCGCCGATCAGCGTTTTCAGCTCCGCCTTCGGCCGCTCCGTCTGCCACTGCGCGATGGCGTCGGTCAGATCGCACTCCGGCAACAGGTTGATGGTGATCGGATCGCCCGGCTCCCAGTAGTTGGAGATTTGCAAAATGGCCGGGCCGCTCAACCCCGTGTGGGTGAAGAGCATCGCGTCTCGAAAGCTCTGATCACGGCAGGAGGCGACCACATCAGCGGAGGTGCCGGACAACCCTTCGATCTCTTGTAAGTCCTTGGTATTGAGCGTCAGGGAGACCAGACCCGGCCGGCAGGGCCGGACCTTGAGGCCGAATTGTTGAGCCACGCCGTAGCCGAAATCGGTCGCGCCCATCTTCGGGATCGACAACCCGCCGGTGGCAATCACCAGCGATTCGGCCTCATAGTTTCCCAGGTTGGTCCGGAGGGTGAAGGTTCGCGTTCCCCCGACGTCGATTCTCTTGTCAATGTTCGCCACGCGGCAGCGGGTCTGAATTTTCACCCCGCCGGTCCTGCATTCATCCAGCAGGAGATTCACGATCGCGGCCGATTTGCCGTCGCAGAAGAGTTGACCGAGCTTCTTCTCATGATAGGGAATGCGATGTTTTTCCACCAGCGCGATGAAGTCGTGCGGGCCATACCGGCTTAACGCGGATTTGCAGAAATGGGGATTGGCGGAGAGAAAATGCGCGGCGTCGACCGAGAGGTTGGTGAAGTTGCAGCGGCCGCCGCCGGAGATCAGGATTTTCTTGCCGACCTGGTCGGCATGCTCCAGCACCAGCACGCGTCGGCCCCGCCGGCCCGCGGTCAACGCGCACATCAGCCCGGCCGCGCCCCCGCCGATGATGATGACGTGGAATTGTTCGGTGGGACGCATGGGTGAAAAGCGGAGAATGGAGAATCGAGAATGGAAAGTGAATTGTAATCTACTTTCTATTTTCTATTTTCCATTCTCTGCCCTCAAGCAGCCGCGGGAACAGCCGTTCTTCTTCGAACCCCACGTGTTCCTTCGACCATCGGATCAGGCGGGCGCCATCTTCCCGGCGCTGTTCGAACGGCGCGGTGGACGGGTGCTCCAGCAGCCACTCATGGAGATGACGGGCCTCGCTGAGGATCGCCTCGTCTTGGATTTCCAGCATCTTGATCTGCCAATGGTCGGCCTGCGGCAGCCGCTTCTCAAGGGCGGGGAACAATTCCGTCACTTCCAGTCGACCGTGGGCGGTCAGCAGCTCGATGAATTGTTCAAGCAGTTGCTTAAGCCGCGTCCGGTCGGGAGGACGAGCGGACTTGCGCGGCAGGATCGCTTCCAGCTCCCCGGTCAGGACGAGGAGCCGGCGATGCTCCTCCACGAGCAGCTTCACCAGTTTTTTCATGGGTTCCGGCATTGACCGTCCTTCAGATTCAAGGATCGATTCACAGGGTCGACTCCGGCACAGCAGCCCCATTATCCCACTGTAAGGCGGAGAATGGAAAGTGGAAAATGGAGCCGAGGATCGGGGTCAGGTCTTGCAATCACACATTCACCCCCTACTCCTCCTTCGAAAACTCAAACCCCACCGAGGCCGGAAGGTTCGAGGGCGATTTGAGATAAAAACCCCGGATGTGAAAGACCTCATTCCAGCTCACCGACGGCGTGAGCCAGATGGTCTGGCCGGCGAGTTTCTTGTAGGCGTCATTGTCTGGAAAGCTGATCACCAGCGCGCCGCGCTCCAGCTGGGCCATCGGCTCCCCGTCCTTCCCTGTGAGCGCCTCCGGCTCGAGGACAAACCGGGCCGTGATGTCCGGCTCCTCTTTGCTCCGAGACGGCCTGCCGAGCCAGCGGACGTTCGACCGATCAACCGGCGTGAAGACGAACCGCTCAGGCTTGCCGCGCACGGTGCCGCCGGCATACGGCAGGTAGAGGTCAAACGTCCGCTCGTCGACAAAGGCGACGGCGCCGAAGGCCGCGTCGGTTGCATAGGCCATCGGCTCGGCCGGCGGATAGGTGTAGGTGAGCTTGGCCGGAATGATCGCGTTCGCCGAGCAGCCCGCGATCAGCAGGGCGGACACGAGCGCGCACAACCGCGTCGAATGGCATCGCTTATTCACCGGTCGTCGCCAGATCGGCCAGTTCCCTTGCGATCTCCGAATTGTCCCAGTACTTGATGTGCGAATAAAAGGGGATTTCGCTGGGGTTGATGGTGTGATCCCGCACGTAGCCCGCGTAGCCGAATTTTCTGAGCGGGTTCCAGAAGGCGAGAAAATCGTCCGCATCATAAAAATTCATCCAGTCGATCTTCTTCTTCAACACATCGGAGAAGGATTTGGGGCTTGTGGGCGAGCGCTTCAGGACACCCAGGGGGCTGCCGGCGGTCACCAGACCGAAAACCGGCGGCCGCTTCAATCCGGACGCTTTGCGTTTGACGACGTCAAACGCGATCACCGAGCCGAGGCTGTGGCCGAAGAGGACCGGCGCGGCCTCTCCCCGGCAACCGTCCAACGCGTCGATGACCGTCTGCTGAATGGGCGTTTTAAAGGCGCCCGACTCATAGAGCAGAATATCCAGGATCGCGCTGAAGGCCTTCGCCTTCAGGTCGTCCCCTCCGGCGACCTGTTCCGAGATTTTTTTGGTGAAGAGGGCCTCCTTGCCGCTCTCGGCGAGGGGCAGGTGCATCCGGCCGAACATTTGCTGCAGCAACCTCCAGGCGACCTCTTTGAGCGTCGGGCTGTCAATCACCGAGATCAGCGTGCCCGCCTGGATGATGGCCCGCTCGGTCCCCTCCACGACGTCCGACCAGAGGACCTCTTTGAATCGAAACCGGGTGGAGGGCGCCTGCCGCTGGATGCCGTCGGCCAGCGGCGTGGAATAGCCCTTGAGGATGGCGTTCCGCTCCCACTGGACGCCATGGACGAAGATCACGGTTCGCGGCGCATCGATCATGTGCAAGCCTGAGCGAGCCCGAGGCCAGGGCCGTAGCGCGAGTTGAAGGATCGCGGCGTCTCCCGGCCGCCTGCTGCCGTCACACTCCGCCTCAGCTTAGTGAAGTCGGGCCAGGCTGTCAATCGAAAAATGCGGAAAAAAACGCGATACGGCGGCCGGCCTAGAGTAACCGGGGGAACAGCCGTTCCTCTTCAAAGTCGACGTGCTCACGCATCCAGCGGATCAGACGGGCCCCATCCTCCCGGAGCCGTTCGAATGACGCGGAGGCGGGATGATTCGCCATCCACTCGTAGAGATGGCGGGCCTCGCTGAGGATCGCCTCTTCCTGAATCTCCAGCATCTTGATCTGCCAGTAGTCGGTCTGGGGCAGGGCCTGCTCGAGGGCGGGAAACAACTCCGCCACTTCCTTCTGACCATGGGCGGTCTTCAACTCGAGGAATTGTTGGAGCAGTTGCCCACATCGCGCGTGGTCGACGGGGCGGATGGAACTGGCAGAGAGGATGGCTGAGAGCTCCTCGGTCTGCGTCAGGAGCCGGCGGTGCTCCTCCTTGAGAAGGTTCAGCAGTTTTTTGATCGACTGGGCCATCGACCATGCATTCCATTCAGGGGACGGGCGCCGTGTTGCCGCTTCAATCGCCGTACGGCAGGGAATGGAGAGCGGATTGTCATCAACTTTCAACTTTCAAGTTTCATCTTTCTACTTTCCATTCTCCATTCTCCATTCTCCAGTACTGCGCCGCAAGAAGAAAATGGAGAGTGGTACATGGAAAGTGGATGTTAAAAACTGCACCCGGAAGCGGATCGCGACGATCCCAAGGCGGCTACGGTGTCCATCCAAGCCTGCCGGCGGCAGGGCTTCCGGGTCCGGTGGCACTGGGACAACGTCCCAGGCAACACCTCAAGCAGGTGCGGCGACTAAGACGCTGCCACCTCACTCGCCGTAGGGTTGGTACTGCCCACTGGACCACCTCCTCTCATCGGCGATGCACTGCGCGGTGCGGGCCCAGAACCCGCCCATCCCGTTGTCCGGACCGCCGTTGTCCGGCCGCTGGGTCGCCTCCGTCCCACTTCAATAGACGGAGACTCGGGGAGGAGTGCCTCCCCTCAATGCCCTGATGACATTTCGGTCAGTATAGCACAGACTGCGCTTCAGGGGGAGAGGGTTTCGGCCCGGCGATGGCGTATGCCGTGTCGCCGGCCGCGGCGTCACAAACTCGCCAGTTTGGTCACAAGATAGAGCACGCCCATGCCCGCCGCCGTCATCGCGGTCGTCCACTTCACCGGATGCGCGTGATAACTTTCCGGCAGCAAATCGCTCGCCCCGATATAGAGGAAGAAGCCCGAAAAGAGCGCGAGCAGCACACCGAGCGTCGCCTCTTCAATGGTGAAGAAGAGCGTGGAGATCACCCCGACGACGGGCGCGGACGCGTCCACCAACAGCCAGTGCAGCGCCCGTCTCCGTTCACCCCCGTGCTTGAACACCAGATTGACGGTGTTGATCCCGTCGGAAAAATCGTGGGTCAGCACCGCCACGGCGACGACGACCCCCATCGCGGTCGAGATCTTGAAGGCCAGCCCGATCCCCATGCCGTCAAGAAAACTGTGCGCCGAGAGGCTGGCGGCGCCGAAACCGCCCCGGCGAAGACCGCCCTGTTCATCCTGATGGCCGTACAGGAACAGGGACCGATCAAGGAGCAGATAGACCAGGAAGCCGACGGCAATGAGCGTCGCAATCGGGGCGCCGTGCCGGCCCCCGATCTCCAGCGCTTCGGGCATCAGGTCGAAAAACGCCACGCCGAGGATCGCGCCGGCGCTGAAGCCCAGGATCAGGTGGAGGCGGTCCTGCAGGCGGAGCGCGAAGAGACCGCCCAAAAGGGTCGAGAAAAACGTGGCAATGCCGATCACGAACACCATGCTCATGGGCCGACAGGTCTACTACAAATGCGCATGGTTTGCAATGATCCGGCCGACGGCGAGATCGGATACGACGCCGATGCGCGATGCGCGGATCCGCTCTGCCGGCCCGTCACCGCGCCGGCTTGGCCCCGAGCTGTTCCATGGCCATCTCCCGCATCCGGAATTTCTGAATTTTGCCGGTGACGGTCATCGGGAACTCCTCCACAAACCGGATGTACCGGGGGATTTTGTAGTGGGCGATCTTCCCTTTGCAGAATTCCCGTATCTCCTCCTCGGTCGCGCGGGCGTTCGGATGGAGCTGAATCCAGGCTGCGACTTCCTCGCCGAAGAATTGGTCCGGGACGCCGAAGACGGCGACCTCCGCCACGCTCGGATGAGTGAAGAGGTAGTCCTCAATCTCCCGCGGGAAGATCTTCTCCCCGCCCCGGATGATCATCTCCTTCAGCCGGCCGGTCACCCGCACATAGCCGTCGCCGTCCATCGTCCCGAGGTCGCCGGAATGGAGCCAGCGCTGCCGGTCGATCGCCTTCCGGGTCGCTTCCTCATCGCCGTAATAGCCCCTCATGACGTGATAGCCGCGAAAGCAGATTTCTCCGACCCGGCCCGACGGCAGGGTACGGCCCGTGGACAGATCGACGACTTTGACCTCCTGGTGCGGCAGGTTCCGGCCGACGGTCTCGGTGCGGCGCTCCAGCGCATCGTCCGGCGCCGTGATGTGGGTGATCGGCGACGATTCCGTCTCTCCGTAGGCGATCAGCATCTCGCGGCAATGCATCTCCTCCATCACCCGCTTCATGAGCGAAGGCGGGCACGGCGCGCCGGCCATGATGCCCGTGCGCAGCGTCGACAGATTGAATGTGCGAAATTCAGGATGCTCCAGCTCCGCGATGAACATGGTGGGCACGCCGTGGATGGCGGTGCACCGTTCCCGTTCGACGGCATGCAGGACCCGTCCCGGATCGAAATGCTCGGACGGGATGACGATGCAGGCGCCGACCGACAGGCACATCAGGTTGGAGACCACCATGCCGAAACAATGATAAAACGGCACCGGCACGACGAGACGGTCCGTGTCCGTAAAATGCAGGGCCTGTGCAGTGGAATAGGCGTTGTTCAGAATATTGTGATGCGTCAGCACGACGGCCTTGGGGAAACCGGTCGTGCCCGACGTGTACTGGATGTTGATGGGATCGTCCCGGTCCAGTCCCGCCGTCATCGTCCCGAGTTGCGCGTCCGTCACACGATCGCCGGCCGCCAGCACGTCCTGCCAGGTGAGCACGCCGGCCTGCGGCCGTTCCGTCTTCTCCGCGGCCGCCGGATCGTAGACGACAACATGGCGCAGGGCGGGAAAGGCCGCACTCTTCCATGTCCCGGGCGCCCCCTCTTTCAGTTCCGGAATCAGCTCGGCGAACATCGCGAGATAATCGCTGGTCCGAAAACGCGGAATCACGAAGAGCCCCTGCACCTCCGACCGTTCCAGGGCGTAGGCCAGTTCACGGGCGCGGTAGGCCGGATTGATGTTCACCAAGACGGCGCCTAATCGTGCGGTCGCCAGCTGCACGAGCAGCCACTCGATATTGTCGGTGGACCAGATGGCGATCCGATCGCCTTTCTGAAAGCCGATGCCCGCAAGCCCGCGCGCCAGCCGGTCGATCGCCTGCGCCAGTTGCCCATAGGTCAATCGCCGATTCTGGTGGAGCGAGACGACGGCTTCATGATTCGGAAATCGCGCCGCCACGCCGGCAAAGTGTTCCGGAATTGTGACGCCGAGGAGCGGTTCGAGCCCCCCGCGATGGTAATAACTGGATCGAGATTGCCTCATCGTCAACCGATGGCGGCCCAATAGGCATCCACCGCGGCCTGCAATTCCGCCAACAGGGGCTCATTGCGTTGCGGTGAGAACAGATGTGCAAACCGCCCCTGCGCTTTCAAATATTCTTCCACGGGACGCCGCTGGCGGGGCGTCATGGTATGGGTCACCTTTCCGTCCACATATTCCTTCAACGGCCAGACCCCCGTGGTGACGGCGAGCTTGCCGATCTTCACGCTCTCCTGCGGATCGTAGTCCCACCCGGT
>Ga0335085_10015904_pt1 | contig 10896 bp, 8 predicted proteins | sample Lox_Sample_45_FD_206712 | JGI IMG/M metagenome (GOLD analysis project Ga0335085, IMG submission 206712) | Soil microbial communities from Loxahatchee National Wildlife Refuge, Florida, United States - Lox_Sample_4.5 | ecosystem: Environmental > Terrestrial > Soil > Wetlands | place: USA: Florida... | reverse complement strand
GATCAGCATGATGAGTCCGACGAAGGAGAAAATGCTCAGGTCCACCTTGAACAGAATCAGAGTGAGCAGCGCGCCGAAGCCCGCCGAAGGCAGCCCGGAAAGAATCGTCAGCGGGTGGACGTAGCTTTCGTACAGCACGCCGAGCACGATGTATACCACCGCGATCGCCAGGAACAGCAAAATTCCCATGTTGCGCATGGAGTCCTGGAAGACCTTGGCAGTGCCCTGGAAGGTGCCCGTGATGGTCGCCGGCAACTCGGCTTTGGCGGTCTCCTGAATCTCGTCGGTCACTTGGCCCAGCGACACTCCGGCCTTGGGCGCGAACGAGAGCGTCACCGAAGGAAGCTGACCGGAGTGCGGGATGCTCTGCGGTCCGGCGTCTTCTTTCAGGCTGGCTACGGAAAGCAATGGCACAAGCTGCCCGGTAGACGACCGCAAATAGATCATCTTCAGCCCGTCGGTGAAGCGCTGGTAACTCGGCAGCATCTCGAGCAGCACCTGGTATTGATTGGTGGGCGAGTAGATGGTGGAGGTGAGCTGCGGGCCAAAGGCGTCGTACAACGTGCTGGCGACCGATTGCCAATTCACATTCAGAGCCGCGGCGCGGTCGCGGTCGAGCACGATGTTGACGCGCGGATTCTTGATCTGCAGGTCGCTGGTGACCTCGGCGAGGCCCGGCAGGCGTTGCAGCGACTTCTCCAGCTTCTGCGCTTCCGTATAAAGCTGCTGCGTGTCCGGTCCGTAGAGCGTGAAATCGAAACTGCTCTTGGACATACGGCCGCCGATGCGGATGGCCTGCGGAACCGTCAGATAGACCTTCAGTCCGGGGAAGCCCGACAGCTTGGGGCGCAGCCGGTTGACGATGTCGTTGACGGTGGCTTTGCGCTGCCGCCGCGGCTTCAGGTTAATCCCCAGGCGGCCGGTATTGGCGGCTCCGCCGAAGCCGCCGCCGGTGGAGGAATTGAAGCTGTCCACGTCCGGGTCCTGCACAATCACGTTCGCGACCATCTGCTGATACCGCAGCATCTGGTAATAGCTGGTCCCCTGCGCGGCCTCGGTCTGCACGTTGAAATTATCGTTGTCCGTATCGGGGATGAAGCCTTTGGGCACGATCACGTACAGGTAACCGGTCAACCCCAGCACCAGCAGAAACGCGCCCAGCATGGCAGGACGATGGTGCAGCGTCCAGCCCAGACTGGTTTTGTAGATCTTCAGGGTGAAGTCGAATAGCCCCTCCATCGAGCGGTACAGAATGCCATGGCCCTGCTGGGAGGTGTGTCCGGCGCGCAGGAACCGGCTGCACAGCATGGGCGTCAGGCTGATGGAGACCATCCCTGAAATCAGAATCGCGGTGCAAATGGTGACCGCAAATTCACGGAACAGGCGGCCCAAAATTCCGCTCATGAACAGAATCGGGATGAACACGGCCGCCAACGACAGGGTCATCGAGACGATCGTGAACCCGATTTCGCGCGATCCGTTGAGCGCCGCCTCGAAGGGTTTTTCGCCCTTCTCGATATGCCGGACGATGTTCTCCAGCATGACGATGGCGTCATCCACCACGAACCCCACCGACAGGATGAGGGCCATCATCGAGATGTTGTTCATGCTGAAGTTCAGCAGGTACATCACCGAGAAGGTCCCGACCACCGAAAACGGCAGCGCCATGGCCGGGATCATGGTGGCGGAGGCGTTGCGCAGGAACAGGAAGATCACCATGATCACCAGGGCCAGCGTCGCAGCCATGGTGAACTGAATATCCTGGAAAGCCTCGCGGATGTTCTTCGAGCGGTCGCCGCGAATGCCCATGTGTACGGTCGGAGGCATCATGGCGCGGAAACTGGGCAGCAGAGCGCGGATGCTGTCGATGACCTCGATGGTGTTGGTGCCCGGCTGGCGCATGACCGCCAGGTTGACGCCGCGGGTGCCCTGCGTTCCGTACTCCTGCCCGTGATCGTAGAACAGGCCCATCTGCTTGTCGTCCTGCACGCTGTCGATCACGTGGGCCACTTCGCTCAAGCGCACCGGCCGGCCGTTGCGGTAGGTCACGATCAGGGGCTTATAATTCTCCGCCCGCATGAGTTGTCCATTGGCGTGCACCTGGTAGGCGGTCTTATTGCCGTACAGTGTGCCGGTGGGCAGGTTGACGTTCCAGTTCTTGATAGCGGTATTAATCTCGTTCAGCCCGATCTGCCGCGCCGCCAGGATGTTGGGGTCCACCTGCACGCGCACGGCGTATTTGGCCGATCCGAATACCTGCACCTGCGCCACGCCCGAAACCATCGAAACGCGCTGCGCCACCATCGCCTCGGCGTACTCGTCCAGATCGGAGAGCCGCATGGACGGCGAGCTCAGGAACAGATTAATGATGGGGGTGTCGCCCGGATTGACCTTGCGAAAGGACGGCGGCGTCGGCATGCCGGGCGGCAGCAACGGCATAGCCTCGGCGATGGCAGTCTCGACATCCACCGTGGCGCCGTCGATGTCGCGGCTGAGATCGAACTGCAGGGTGATGTTGCTGCTGCCCTGGCTGGACGAGGAAATCATCGAATCCAGGCCGGCGATGGTGGTGAACTGCCGTTCCAGCGGGGTGGCTACCGCCGACGCCATGGTATCCGGATTGGCGCCAGGGAGACTCGCCGACACCGTAATAGTGGGGTAATCCACCTGCGGCAGATCGCTGACCGGCAGCGCGCGGTAGGCGATCACCCCAAACAGTCCGATGGCCGCCATCAGCAGGCTGGTAGCGATCGGCCGCCGGATAAAGGTCTCGGAGATGTTCATGCGATACCTCCGTGCGCGTACAACCAGGATTCACCGCGAGGACACGGAGACACAGAGGAAAACCCGGAGATCATTTGCTGATCGACTCTCCGCGTCTTCCTCCGCGGCTCCGCGGCTCCGCGGTGAAGAATGTCAGCTCTTCGGGTCAGCTTTGCCCTTCTTTCCGCCGCCCTCGCCGCCACCACCGCCGCCGCCTTTCTTGCGGCCGCCACCGCCGCCACCGCCGCGACCATCGCGGACGACCACGCGGCTGCCCGGCGCGAGGCGCAACTGCCCTTCCGTCACGACCGTTTCGCCCGCCTCCAGACCCGTCTCGATCACCATGTCCTGATCCACGCGGGCGCCGGTCGTGACGGGCCGCGATTCCACTGTGCGGTCGGCCTTCACCACATAAATAAAGGACCCGTTCTGCCCCGTCTGCACGGCTTCATTCGGCACCGTGACGGCGTCGTGCTGGGTGGTGAGCCGCAGGGTCACGCGCACGAACTGCCCGGGCCACAGCTTGTGTGAGGAGTTGGGGAAGGTGCCTTTCAGCTTGATCGTCCCGGTGGTCACGTCCACGGTGTTATCCACGAACGTCAGGGTACCGGTTTCGTCGCCGCCCGACTCGTCGTCCTGCGGACGCGCGCGCACCGACAGGTTGCCGCCGGCCATGTAGCGCTTGATGGCCGTCAACTGGGATTCCGGCACCGAGAACGTGACATAGATCGGCTCAATCTGATTGATGGTCATCAATTCGACACTGTTGGCCGACACCACGTTGCCCTGCTTGACGGTGAGGTTGCCGGTGCGCCCGTCGATGGGCGAAAAAATCTCGCAATAGCTGAGCTGCACCTGGGCGTTTTCGACCGCCGCTTTGCTGGACTCGATGGCTGCTTTGGTGCTTTCGATGGTGGCCTTATCGGCCGCCACTGCCTGCGCGGTGGCCTCCGCGTTGGCGCGCAACTGCTCGGCCTGATCCTTCGAGATAATGCCGTTCTGGAACAACTGGGTGTAGCGCGCGGATTGAGCCTCGGCAAAACGCGCCGACGCCTCATCGCGCGCCAGGTTGGCCTGGCCCTGTCCCAGGGTGGCCTGATCGCGGGAAAGGTTGGCTTTCGCCTGGCTCAGAGCTGCCTGCAACGGCCGCTGATCGATGTTGAACAGCAGGTCGCCCTTGTGGACGTAGTCGCCTTCCTTGAAATGCACCTGCGTCAACTGGCCGGTTACCTGGGCTTTCACCGAGATGGTGTTGTAGGCCTCGACGTTGCCGATCACCCCGATTTCTACCGGCACGTCCTTGAGGACCACTTTCGCCACGGTCACCGGAACGTCGCCGCCCCCGCCGCCGCGCCGGCCTTTGCCGCCGCCCCCGCCGCCGGAGGGAGTTCCTCCCGAGGCGCTCACGCCCGAATTAGCACACCCTGCCAAAGCCAGGGCGATCGAGCCAACTAGCACGATCCAAAGGGATTTACGAAACGGTGAGGTTTCCCGACACCGCTCGGGGGATGACGCTGGCATAGGAAGTATATGGTAGTTGGCGAGTTCCTGATTCCCAAAGTTACGCCACGGGCTTTTTAAGGACACCAAAGTACGGAACATTTTGGAACTCTTATCCGATCTTGGGTTTGGGAGGCGGCAGCTCGCGCGCTATGCAGGAATCGGTGAACCCGATCCGGTTATGGCTGCCGTCGCAGAAAGGCTTGTTGGCCGACTGGCCGCAGCGGCACAGCGAAATCACCGTCCGTCCGGCCAATCCAAAGGCAGCGCCCGACGGGTCGCAGATTTCGAATTCGCCCTCCACGCGGAGGGGTCCGTTGTTCAGCGGCGTAATTTTGAGGGACATTAAGAAGGATGTTATCACGTGCCACCGTCCGTCTGAATTTGTGCCGAGCGGGGGCGCTTGCTCTGGCAGTCGTGGCCGGCGGATGCGCCATCGGATACAGGGTGGCGCCGGCCCCGGGTTTGAGTTCCGGCGACTCCGCGGCCATCACGGCCGGCGTCCGGCAGTTCGCGCAAGTCGTAGCCCGCGACGTCACCCGTGAAGGTCCGTCCGCCTGGCGCCGCCACTTCGCCGACGTGCCGTCCTTCTACATGGCGGTGGATGGCAGGTTGGCGTTTGCGGACAGCGCCTCCGCGACCACCGGCATCCAGGACGTCGCGCGGTCGATCAACCAAATCGAATTGAGCTGGGGTGATGGGATGCGGGTGGACCCGCTGGCGCCCGGGCTGGCCGCCTTCGCCGCGCCGTACCACGAAGTCCTCAGCTATACCACCGGCCGCCGCGTCGATGCCTCGGGCTATTTCACAGCCGTTGCCGAATATCGCCGGGACGCCGGGGGCGGCGCCCGCTGGCAGTTCCGCAACGCACACTGGTCGTCGGCCGCGGCGCCCGTTCCCGCGCAGTGAAACCAGGCTGATAGTCGGAATTACAGAAGTCTTACACATGCCGCGCTCAACGCTTGTTAGTGTGGGAAAAGACATCCCACTTCTCCCGGAGACTCTGTGCCCGCACAAGCCATTGCACCAACCCGCCAACCGATCGAAGCCGACCAAAAGTTCTACCAGGAAGGGTGGAACTGGGGCACGGTGGCGGTGATCGTATTCTTACATCTGGGCGCGATTGCCGCGCTGTTCTTCTTCAACTGGCGCGCCTTGGCCAGCGCCGTGTTTCTATATTGGATGTGCACCGGCCTGGGCATCAGCCTGGGTTACCACCGGCTGCATACGCATCGTTCTTATAAGATTGCCCGTCCGCTGGAATATTTCCTGGCATTGTGCGGCGCGCTGACCCTGGAAGGCGGTCCGATCTTCTGGGTGGCCACGCATCGCATTCATCATCAGAACTCGGATCAGCCCGGCGATCCCCATTCGCCGCGCGACGGCGCCTGGTGGGCCCACGTGGGCTGGATCCTGGTGGGCGAATCCAAGCACAACAACACCGCGCTCATGGCGCGCTACGCGCCGGACCTGGCCAAGCACCGCTTCTACGTCTGGCTGAACAACTGGCACTGGGTACCGTCGGTGATTCTGGGCGGCATCCTGCTGGCGATCGGCGGACTGCCGATGCTGCTGTGGGGCGGCTTCTTCCGCATCGTCTTCGGCCTGCACGCCACCTGGCTGATCAACTCCGCGACGCATATGTGGGGCGCGCGCCGCTTCAATACCCGCGACGATTCGCGCAACAGTTTCGTGGTCGCGCTGGTGAGCTTCGGCGAGGGCTGGCACAACAACCACCACGCCTTTCCGACCTCCGCGCGGCACGGCCTGGCCTGGTGGGAGTTCGACATCTCCTGGATCACGCTGAAGCTGCTACGTGCTTTGCGAATCGTTAGCAAGGTGCAGGTGGCCAACGTGAAAAGCCAGATGCTGGAGAAAGAAGCGGCCTGACCGCTTCAGGCCAGGATGGCGTCCACCGCGATCTTGGCGCCGCAGAACAGCGCCAACGGAATCTCCTGGCCGGAGCGATAAGTAACAGTGTGGCCGTCCGGCGTTGAGACTTTGATCTGATGCCGGCCGGCATCCACGACCCAGAATTCCTTCGCGCCGTTTTCGAGACAGAGCTTTTCTTTGTCGAGGATCCCGGCCATCGTGTTGGACGGGGATAGAACCTCTACCACGGCGCCGGTGTCCTGGGGCAGTTTCCGGAATTCCGCGACCGTCAGCAAATGTGTGGTAGCCGCCATCTTGATTCGATTGTAACGGCCCCACCAAGCCGGTGGGCGATACACTGGGAACGAGCGGTGCTATGCCTCCTTCCGAGCCAGCGTATCAATCCGGCTTCCTCAATGAATTCTCCACCGAGGCTGTCGCGGGAGCTTTGCCGCAAGGCCAGAACGCTCCGCAGCGCGCGCCCTTGGGCCTCTACACCGAACAGTTCAGCGGCTCGCCCTTCACCGCGCCGCGAGCCGTCAACCGGCGCACCTGGACGTACCGCATCCGGCCTTCGGTGACGCACCGGCCTTTCGTCGAGGCGCCGTCGCGGCTGGTGCGCAGCGGGCCGTTCGACGAACTGCCCACGCCGCCCAATCAACTGCGCTGGAACCCTCTGCCTATTCCGTCCGAACCAACCGACTTCATCGACGGCCTCATCACCATCGGCGGCAACGGCGATCCGGCGCTGCAAACCGGCATCGGCATCCATGTCTACGCCGCAAACCAGTCGATGCAGGACCGCTTTTTCTATTGTGCCGATGGCGAACTGCTGATCGTGCCGCAGCAGGGCACGCTGCACATCCACACCGAGTTGGGGATCCTCTCGGCCGCGCCGGGCGAAATCGCGGTCCTGCCGCGCGGCCTGAAATTCCGCGTCGAGCTGCCCGGCGGCGAAGCACGCGGCTACGTCTGCGAGAACTACGGCCAGCCGTTCCGCCTTCCCGAACTCGGACCCATCGGCGCCAACGGTCTCGCCAATCCGCGCGACTTCCTCACTCCGGTTGCCGCGTTCGAAGACCGGGAGGGCGACTTCCACATCATCGCCAAATTCCTCGGCGGTATGTGGGACGCGCCGATCGATCATTCGCCGCTCGACGTGGTCGCCTGGCACGGCAACTACGCTCCCTACAAATACGACCTGGCGCGCTTCAACTGCATCAACACGGTCAGCTTCGACCACCCCGATCCGTCGATCTTCACCGTGCTCACCGCGCCCACGGCCATCCCCGGAACCGCCAACGTGGATTTCGCCATCTTCCCGCCGCGCTGGATGGTTGCCGAGCACACCTTTCGCCCGCCGTGGTTCCATCGCAACCTGATGAACGAGTTCATGGGCCTGGTGTTCGGCCAGTACGACGCCAAGGCCGAAGGCTTCCTGCCCGGCGGCGCCAGCCTGCACAACTGCATGTCCGGCCACGGTCCCGATGCCGAATCGTGGGAGCGCGCGGCGAATGCCGAGCTCAAGCCGGTGAAGCTCGAAAACACCCTGGCCTTCATGTTCGAAACGCAGTTGGTGGTGCGGCCCACCCACTATGCCCTTCAAACGCGCATCCTGCAGCACGAATACTTCGAGTGCTGGCAGGGCTTGAAGAAGCACTTCCGGGCGGGTGGCGAATGACGCCAATCCGTGCGCTGCTCGACCACCTGATCGATTACGCCGGCCTGTTTCCGCCCGCCGGACTGGACATGCCCGCTGCCGTCGAGCAATATGCCGCCTATCGCGGCGGACCGCACGCCTGGATGCTTGGCCGTTTCATCGTGCCGCTGGCGCGCCTGGACGAGCTGCGCCGCACCTCCGCCGCGATCGAAGCCTCGGCCGCGTGGCCCATCAGCGTACTGGCGCTGCCCGGCCAGACGGTGCCGGACGGCATCGATTCGGTGGAAACCAAAATCGAGCGCGCCGTGGATATCCGCGATGCCGGAGCGCCCGCGCCGCCGGTGCATTATTTCGAAATCTCCATCGCCAACGATCCGCGCGAACTGCTGGCGGCGCTCGCCGAAAGCGGCGCACGCGCCAAGATCCGCATGGGCGGCATCACCGCGAACGCCTATCCCGGGGTCCCTGAAGTGGCGCGCTTCCTCTCGGAATCCGCGGCCGCGCGCGTGCCGTTCAAAGCCACCGCGGGACTGCATCATCCGATCGCCTGCCCGCCGATGCACGGCTTCGCGAACGTATTCCTCGCGGCCGCACTCGCCTGGCACGGAGGCGCTCGCCCGGACGTCGAAGCCACATTGCGCGAAACCTCCGCCGCGGCTTTCCATTGGGACGCCAAAGCGGTAAGCTGGCATGCCGCAAGCCTCACTTTCGATCAGATCACGGCCGCGCGCTACGGCTTCGCCATCGGCTTCGGCTCCTGCTCCTTCGAAGAACCTGTCGCCGATTTGCAATCGCTGGGGTGGCTCTGAACATGCGCAGTTGGGTGGACTCGGCCAACGATCCGGAAGGCGATTTCCCGATCGAGAACCTGCCCTACGGCATCTTCTTCCGCGAGGGACTCGCCTCCGCCGGTGTGGCCATCGGCGACCGTATTCTCGACCTGCGCGCCACGGCTCGCACCGGCTTGCTGGAAGGACTCACCGGAGTGCTGGTCGCCGCGGCCCAGGCGAAATCGCTCAACTATCTGATGTCGATGGGGCCAACTTACTGGCGCATGTTACGCGCGCGCCTCACTGAGTTGCTTTCCGATGCCGACAATCGCGAGATGGTCGAGCCGCTGCTGGTGCCCATGCGCGACGTGGAAATGCGGCCGCCCGCGGCCATCGGGGACTACACCGATTTCTACGCCTCCATCTATCACGCGACCAATGTCGGCAAGTTATTCCGTCCGGATAACCCGCTGCTGCCAAATTATAAGTGGGTGCCGATCGGCTATCACGGCCGCGCTTCTTCGATCGTCGCCAGCGGAGGCCCGGTGCGCCGCCCGTGCGGCCAGACCAAGGACCCAGCCGAGCCCGCGCCGCGTTTAGGACCCAGCCGCGCGCTCGATTATGAGCTCGAAGTAGGACTGTTCATCGGCCCTGCCAACCCGCTCGGCGATCCGATTCCCATCGATCGCGCGGAGGATCACATTTTCGGACTGTGCCTGCTCAACGACTGGTCGGCGCGCGACATTCAGTCCTGGGAATATCAGCCGCTCGGTCCGTTTCTGGCCAAGAGTTTCGCCACTACAATTTCGCCCTGGGTCGTCACGCTGGAAGCCCTGGCGCCCTTTCGCGCCCCGGCGTTCGCGCGCCCCGATGGCGATCCGCAGCCGCTGCCCTATCTGGATGCGCCGGCCGATCGCCAGCGCGGCGGCATCGACCTCAGGCTCGAAGTCACCCTCCGCACCAGCCGCATGCGGGCCGAAGGAGCCGCGCCGTTGCTGGTGAGTTACAGCAACCTGCGCGACCTCTACTGGACCCCCGCGCAACTGGTGGCGCATCACACCAGCAACGGCTGCAACCTGCGTCCGGGAGATCTGCTGGGCACCGGCACCGTCTCCGGGCCCACCCGCGAATCGGCCGGCTGCCTGCTCGAAATTACGCGCCGCGGCGCCGATCCGCTGGTCCTGCCGAACGGCGAAACCCGCCGCTTCCTGGAAGACGGCGACGAAGTCACCATGCGCGGCTGGTGCCAGGGCGACGGTCTGCGCATCGGCTTCGGCGAGTGCCGCGGGATTGTCGAAGGCTAAGACAGGCACATGCGCGCGGCCCTCTGGATGCTGCTGGCGGCGGTCTGTTCATGCGCCCAGGACGCCTCGCTCGCCCGCCTCAAACGCGAGGCCGCTGCGCTGCAAGCTCATCCCGAACAGCATCGCTTACGACAGATACACATTGCCCTGCGTGACTGGATCGAAGCGCGCCTGCCGGCCCGGATCACCGCCGCGGATGTTACTGAGTTGTCTGCGGCACTTACCGCCCCACTGACTCCGTCAGGTTTCGACTTACAACTCCGCTCCGTCCCGCAACTCCCCGGCACGCTGCTCATCACCGCCGGAGTGCCCGTCGAGTGCGGTCTCGACCAGGCCGTCTACCTCTACCGCCTGTCGTCCGGCCGCCCCACACGCATCTTAGAGGATCATCCCGGCGGACCCCTGCACTTCATGAGCGCGGCGACTCAGTTGTCCGAGCCCGACCCGCAGGGCCGCCGCTTGTTGCTCACCCATTTCGTCTCCGCGCAATGCGCCTCCACGTGGATGGTGATGTCGTACTCGGTATATCGCATCGCCGCGGATGGGGCGAGCGCCGGGCGCCTGCTCTCCGCACAGGATGACTTCTGGCTCACCGACACCGGCCCGGAGTTCGTTCTCCGACCAACCGGATTGACGGTCCGATTCCTCGGCTCCAGCATCGACCCCGACGCGCCCAACCGCACCCGCATCTTCCGCTACGGCTTCACACCCGCGGCGCAGCGGCTCGATCCGGTAGCATTGCGGCCGCAGGATTTCGTCGAAGAATGGCTCCAGCGCCCGTGGAGCGAGATGCAGACGCGCTCGGCTGCGTCCACCCGGCGCCTGCACGACCGCGTGCATGCCGATTCGCTCTCGGCCACAAACGCCGTCGTCCAGCCCTGCGCGGCGCAACCGGGCTACTGGCGGATCGATCTCGAGATCGACCGCCTCGGCCGCAGACGCCTTCGGCATCCCCTCGAAACCTGGTTTCTGGTGCAGGACCTGGGCGGCTCGCACTACCTCATGAAAGCTGCCGGGGCGGAGAAGG
>Ga0335085_10015903_pt1 | contig 10896 bp, 10 predicted proteins | sample Lox_Sample_45_FD_206712 | JGI IMG/M metagenome (GOLD analysis project Ga0335085, IMG submission 206712) | Soil microbial communities from Loxahatchee National Wildlife Refuge, Florida, United States - Lox_Sample_4.5 | ecosystem: Environmental > Terrestrial > Soil > Wetlands | place: USA... | reverse complement strand
CCTCGTGGAGATCGCCCTGGACGACCTCTCGGACGCCTACCGGACCGGGATGAGCGCGAACGTCGAGATCCTCGGTCAGAAACGCGACAAGGCCGTCTCCATCCCGCTCGAGGCCCTTCAGCGGAAGGAGGGCGACACGGTCGTCTACCGCCTCAAGGCGAACCTGAAGAAGCCGGAGATCGAGAAGGCGAAGCAGGGTCTCTCGGGTCGCGGCAAGTTCACCTGGCTTTCCGAGAACTGGAAGGACTACTTCGACGTCGTTCCGGTCAAGGCCGGCATCGCCACCCTCGAGCGCGTCGAGATCCTCTCGGGGGTCGCGGCCGCCGAGCAGGTGGCGCTGGAAGACCCGACGCGGCGCAAGGTGGAGAAGGACGATGACAACTAGGATCATCGAGACCGCGGGCCTCACGAAGGTCTTCGGCGGAAACGGCATGGCCGTCCACGCCCTGCGCGGCATCGATCTGACCGTCGGCCGCGGGGAGTTCGTGGCCCTCGTCGGACCGTCGGGGTCGGGGAAGTCGACGCTCATGTCGATCCTCGGCTGCCTCGACTCCCCCACCGACGGGAGCTACCTCCTCGACGGCGAGGCGGTTCAGGGGCTTTCCGGAGCGGCGCTGGCCCGGATCCGGAACGAGAAGGTCGGCTTCGTCTTCCAGAACTACAACCTCCTCCCCAAGGCGAACGTCCTCCGGAACGTCGAGCTGCCGCTCCTCTATGCCGGCCTCCCCCGGAAGGAGCGGAAGGCGCGCGCCCTCGAGATGCTCGAAAAGGTCGGGATCCCGGAGAAGGCGAACGTCCTCCCGGCCAAGCTCTCGGGGGGACAGCGGCAGCGGGTGGCCGTCGCGCGGGCCCTGGCGAACCGGCCGGCGCTCCTTCTCGCCGACGAGCCGACCGGCGCCCTCGATTCCAGGACCGGCGGCGAAGTGCTCGAGCTCTTCGCCGAATTGAACCGGCAGGGGAACACGGTCGTCCTCGTCACGCACGACCCGAAGATCGCCTCCTTGGCCTCCCGCCGCGTCGAGCTGTCCGACGGCCTCGTCGTGACGCCGGAAGAAAGAGCGGCGTGATCCTCTCCGGCGCTTTCCGCGAGCGCCTCCGGAGCGCCTGGACCGAGATCCGCGAAAACCTCGGACGCTCGGTCCTGCAGGCGCTCGGCGTGATGCTCGGGGTGGCGTCGGTCCTCGGCGGCTTCTCCATCTCCGACAGCATGCGGCGCCACTCGGAAGACGCCTGGCTGAAGCGGGGAGGCTTCGACAAGCTGAACGTCCAGCAGGCCGGCGCCATCCGGGACGGCACGACGCCGACGGCGCTCCAGAACGCGAACCTCGGCCTCCGGAAGCTGGATGCGACCGACGGAGAGCAGACGAGCGACAAGACCGTCCAGGCCTTCAGCGTCGAGCGGTTCGCGAAGGTCCGGGTCCGGTCCCCGTTCGCCGACCGCGACCGCGACATCCGCGGGATCGCGGCGGACTATCTCCCGATGAACGGATACGAGGTCGAGAAGGGGCGCGCCTTCGGGGCCGAGGACATCGAAAAGGCCGCGCCCGTGGCCATCCTGGGCGCCGAGGCCGTCAGCGTCTTCTTCCCGACCGGCGAGGCGGTCGGGCAGGTCATCCGGGTCGGCGACACGCCCGTCACGGTCATCGGGGTCCTCAAGGAGAAGGTCTTCCGCTGGCGCGAGAGCGAGCCGAACGTCTTCGCCTGGCGGAACCGGATCATCGCCCTCCCCGCGACGCTCGTCTCGAAACGGATGCAGGGGGATCCGCACCAGCGCGTCGACCGCGTCGTCTTCAAGGTGCCGAACCTCGGCCTGATGGACCTCTTCGCGAAAGGGCTCACGTCGGTCCTGAAGGGAAACCACCGGCAGCAGGAGGACTTCCGGCTCGACGACCTCGCCGCGCGCGTGAAGAAGAACCGGAGCCAGGGGGAGATCTACAACATGGTCTTCATGCTCTCGGGAATCCTCTCCCTCATCGGCGGCGGGATGGTGAACGTCAACATCCAGCTCGCGTCGCTGAAGGAGCGGGTCCGCGAGGTGGGCGTGAAGATGGCCATCGGCGCCTCGGGGCGCGAGGTCTTCAAGGAGTTCATGACGGAGGCGCTCCTCCTGACGAGCCTCGGCGGCGTGGTCGGCTTCGTCCTCGGCGCCGCCTTCTCGAAAGTCATCACGAAGCTCCTCGAGGTCCCGCTCTGGATGGACCCGCTCAGCTTCCTCTGGGCCTTCGCCCTCGCCCTCGTCTTCGGCTTCGTCTTCGCCATCTACCCGGCGTGGAAGGCGGCGCGGCTCTCTCCGATGGAAGCTCTGCGGTATGAGTAGCGCCGTCCTCGAGGCCCCGGCCGTCGCTGCTCCGAAGCCGGCCGTGCGACGCCTTTCGGCCGCCGCGCAGCTGGGGCTCGTCTGGGAGGTGATCAAGGGGGGCTTCATCGAGCTCTGGGCCCACAAGCTCCGCTCGATCCTGACGCTGACCCTTCTGATGCTCGGCGTCTTCGCCCTCGTCGTCATGACGTCCGTCCTGGACGGCATCCTCGACAAGGTCGGGACCGGTTTCGAGGGAATGGCGTGGGACGGGACGGCCGTCATCCAGGCCAAGGCGGCGGAGACGACCGAGGAGCAGAAGCGCTTCGCGATGTCGCCCGGCTTCCGGTTCGAGGACCTCCCGCGGCTCACCGCTTCTCACGAGAAAGTGCTCGCGTTCCTTCCGCGGGCGACGAAGCGTTCGTTCGTGAAAACGCCGGGGGGCATCGAGCGGATGTTCGTCACGGGTCTGACGCCCGAGTACGCCCGCTGGATGAACCGCCCCATCCAGTCGGGGCGCGGTCTCGCCGAGGACGACCAGAAGCGCCGGAGCACGGTGGCCGTCGTCGGCGCGACGCTGGGCGCCAAGCTCTTCGGCGGCGCCGATCCCGTCGGGCGCGACATCGTCGTGGAGGGGGTGCCCTACCGGATCGTCGGACTGCAGGAGAAGATCCAGATCTTCAACGACGAGATGTACTTCGACGCCAACGGCATCCAGATTCCGCTCGAGACTTACATGGACCGGGTGGACCCCTCGCACAAGCTGACGAGCGTGGCCGTCAAGCTGGCGAGGAAGCGCGACCTCTCGGAGGTCTCGTCCATCGTGATCGGGCGCGTCAAGCAGGCGCACCACGGGATCGAGGACGTGGAGATCAAGGACCTCGAGGCCGAAGCGGCCAAGTGGTACCAGCAGTTCCTGAACGAGATGCGCGGCTGGCGGATCGTCCTTCTGTCGCTCGCGGCGACGGTCCTCCTCGTCGGCGGCGTCGGCGTCCTCTCCGTCATGCTGATCTCCTTCTCCGACCGGCGGTTCGAGATCGGCCTCCGGAAGTCGCTCGGGGCCTCCGACAGCGAGATCCTCCTCCAGTTCCTCCTCGAGGCCGCCGTCCTCGCCTCGCTCGGGGCCTTCGTCGGCACGGTCGCCGGGGCGATCCTCTGCGAGGCCCTCTCGCCGATGTTCCCCTGGGGGCTCGTCGTGAACCCCGTCGGCCTCGTCGTCGCGTGGTGCGTCGCGCTCTCCCTCGCGCTCGTCTTCGGCCTCTACCCCGCTGTCCGCGCGTCGCGCCTCACGCCGATGGAGGCGATGCGGTAGATTGCGACCGCAACCATTTCGGTTGTAAAATGGTTGCATGGCGAGCCTGACGCTCAAGAACATTCCCCCGGACCTCCACCGGAAGCTCAAACGCCGCGCCGCCGAGCACGGTCGGAGCCTGAACAGCGAGGCGATCGCGGCCCTCCGCGTGGCGACGGCGGGGGAGCGCGTCGACGTCGAGGCATTCCTCGCTCGGGTGCGGAAGCTGCGAGCCGGGGTCAAGGGGGTCGTGACCGACGAGGAGATCCGCGAGATGAAGAACGCCGGACGCGCGTGATCGTCGTCGACACGAACGTCCTCGTTCCGGTCTGGTTCCGATCGGAGCGGACGCCGCTCTGCGAAGCGCTCGTCCGGAAAGATCCGGCCTGGGCGGCTCCGCGTCTCTGGTTGTCGGAGTTCCGGAACGTCGCCGTGGAGCAGGTTCGAAAAGGACGCGTCTCGCCGGAGGACGCCGAGAAGATCGTCGAGTCGGCCGTCGGCCTCATCGGCGCGCGGACCTTCGACGTTCCGTCCGTGAACGTCCTTCGCCGAGCCATCTCGTCGCGCTGCACGGCCTACGACAGTGAGTACGTCGTCCTCGCCGAAGAGCTCGCTGTCCCGCTCGTCACCTCGGACCGTCAGATCCTCCGGGCCTTCCCCCAGATCGCCGTCTCGCTCGAGGACGCCGTCAGGGCTTGATTCCGACCGACTTCAGCAGCGCCGCCGGGTCGTAGACGACGCCGTCCTTGACCACCAGCGTGACGTTCCGGACGTCGGAGATCCGCTCGGCCGGCCGGCCGTCGACGAGGACGAGGTCCGCCCGCTTCCCCGGCGCGACCGTCCCGAGCTCGTCCGCGCGGCGCGCCACGCTGGCCGCGCCGAGCGTCGCGATCTGAAGAACTTCCGCCGGCGGGATCCCCGCCCGGACGTAGAGCTCCAGCTCCCGCGGCAGCGTGAACCCCGCGAAGCCGTCGGTTCCGGCGACGATCCGGACGCCCGCGAGGTGAAGAACGCGGACCATCCGGAGGAGCGCATCAAACGAGGCGCGCACGCGCGCGTCGCCCCCTTCCGGAACGGGGAGCCCTCCGGCAAGCAGGCCGCGACGCACTTGAGGCGGGAGCCGGTCGGCTACCGTGGCCCAGGCCTCGGGAACCAGGCCAGGCCGTGCGAGAAACAATTCCTCGAAGACGCCGACCGTCGGATCGACGACGACACCGCGGACCTGGAGCAGCCGGACGAACTCGCGGACGGCCGGCGAGCCGAGATCCATCGATGCCGCGTTTTCCGCGACGGCCGTGAATCGCGCCGGCGTCCGGGTGTCCTGGACCTTGTCGAAGAGGAAGTTCAGGAAGAGGAAGTTCGCGTGATGGATCTCGTCGTAGCCCGCGCGGACCGCCTGATCGGCCGTCATGAAGGCCGGGACGTGTCCGCTCGCCCGGATCCCCTTCGCGTGCGCGTCGCGGACGAGCGCCGGCACCAGCTCGGGCTTGATCGAGCTGTAGATCTTCAGCCCCGTGCAGCCGGCCCGGACGCAGGCGTCGATGGCGGCGCGCCCCTCGTCCTCCGTCGCGACGAGGAACTTCGTCGGCCCGGCAAAGGGTCCCGGCCCATCGATGAGAACCGACGTCAGGACGCGCGGGCCGAGGGCGGTCCCCGACTCGAACCGGTCCCGGCGGTCTGTCACCTTGGGCAGGTCGTTTCCGAGATCGCGGACGCTCGTGACCCCCGACGCGAGATAGAGGATCCCGTCCACGTCGCTTCCGACGTGGACGTGCATGTCCCAGAGGCCCGGGAGAAGCGTTTTCCCCCTCCCCTCGACGATTTCCGCCCCCTCGGGAAGGGCGACCGATCCGTCGGGCCCGACGGCCGTGATCCGGCCTCCCGAGACGACGACGGTGGTCCCCGGGCGGATCGCCGCGGCGTCGGCATCGAAAAGGTCCACGCCGCGAAAGACGAGCGGACCCGTCGGCCTTCGGGCCAGGTCGCGAGCCCGCCGCCCGCTCTCCTCCGACTCGGCGGCTTCCTGTGACGCAAGAAGCGCGGGCGCCGCGGCTTCCCATCCTTCGCGAATCGTCATCAGCCAGGCGCCGCCCGAGGCGAAGAGCTCCCCCTTCCCGTCCAGAAAGACGCGAACGGGCTCGAGGCCGAGCCCCGCCACGTCGTACCGGGTGACTTTCTTCGTCCCGGCCGGCGCCTTGACGTCGAGCGATGCGGTCCCGGCGAGACGCGCCTCCCCGGCCGGAAGAAGCGGCAGCATGTTGTTCTTCGCGGCGCGAAGGGCGCGGACGAGGACGACGTCGCTCTCGGGGACGCCCTCGAATGGAAGGTAGAGCGCCGGCACCGTGAGGCGCCGCTCTCCCGATTCCACGGTGCTCTTCCAGCTCGCCGTCCCCCGATCCAGCGTGAATCGCTCGTCCACGCGGTCTTTGAGGTAGTTGTGTCCGGTGATCGCGATCCGGACCGGGATTCCGTCCTTCCCGGCCGTGAACGCCGCCTCCAGCTTCGGGCCGCGCCCCCGGTCGTTGAACGAGAAGGCGCATCGCGTCTCCGCCCCCGTCGTCGTGCACGTTTCGGTCCCCGCCTTCTGTCCCATCATGAGAACGCTGTACCTTCGCTCCCCGGGCGCCGCGGCGAGAAGGGCGGGAAGCGAAACCGACAGAACGAAAAGCCCGGTGGCGAGGCGCTGCGACATGGAAACCTCCAAACGAACCGGATTCTCCCGCACTCCCCGTGGGGACCGGTCTACGATGGCGGCGTGAAACGGAACGGCTCCTTGCCGCCCGGCGTCCGCCGGGCCACTCCCGCCACGATTCGCGCGGCCGCGGCGCGGCTCCGCCGCGGCGGCATCGTGGCCTTCCCGACCGAGACCGTCTACGGCCTCGGCGCGAACGCCCTCGACGCGCGGGCGGTCGAGAAGATCTTCTCGGCGAAGGGACGGCCGGCCGACAACCCGGTCATCGTCCACGTCTCCGACCTCCGGATGCTCCGGCGCGTGGCGGCGAAGGTCCCGGGAAAGGCCCGCCAGCTCATCCGCCGGTTCTGGCCCGGGCCCCTGACCATCGTCGTCCCGAAGCGGCCGAGCGTCCCCGACGCCGTCACCGCGGGCCTGCCGACCGTGGCCGTCCGGATGCCGGACGGGATCGCGCGCGACCTCGTCCGGCTCGCGGGCGTCCCCATCGCCGCGCCGAGCGCGAACCTCTCGGGCCGGCCCAGCCCGACGACGGCCGCCCACGTGGCCGAGGACTTCCCCGGCTTCTTCGTTCTCGACGGCGGCCCTTCGACGCACGGCCTCGAGTCGACCGTCGTCGCCTTCGATCCGCCCCGGATCCTCCGGCAGGGCGCCGTCCCCGAGGAGGACCTGAAGGGCTTCCTCGGAAAGAAGTCCCGTTCGGCGGCCCGGCGACCGCGTCTCCCGTGGGCCGCGCCGCGCTTCGGGGCGGAGCGGCCGGAAAGCCCGGGGACGAAGTACCTGCACTACGCCCCGCTCCGCCCGCTCATCCTCTTCCGCCGGAAGGCCGCGCTCCTCGCCTACGCCGGGTCGCACCCCGACGCGCTCGTCCTCTGTCCCGCCTGGCTCGCGCCGTTCTTCGCGTCGTGGCGCGTCGTCCCGCTCGGCGACACGATCGAGGAGATCGGCCGGAACCTCTTCGCGGCCCTTCGGACGCCGCGGAAGGGGCGCGAGCTGCTCGTCCTCGCCGTGCCGCGCCGCGGCCTGGGCCGCGCCGTGATGGACCGCCTCGAGCGCGCCGCCTCGCGGATCGTCTGAGCCGCCGTCAGCCGGCGTGCCGGTTCTTCCGGACGAAGTCGACGAAGCCGTGCTCGACGTCGGTCGCGACGAGCTTCACCCGCACCTTGTCGCCCACGCGGAGGCCGCCGAAACCCTCCACGACCTTCCCTTCGACGGGCGGCCGGAAGATCCGCACCCAGGTCCCCTTCGCCGAAGCGCCCGTCACGACCCCCTCGAACCACTCGCCGGTCCGGTTCGAAAGGAGCATCGCCGCCGCCGATTTCCTCACCTGCCGCTCCACCTTGTCGGCGTCGTTCTCCTGATCGGTGCAGTGCGCCGCCAGCTCCTCCAGCTCGGCCCAGTCGTAGGGTGATCTCCCCGAAGCGAGCGCGGCCTTCAGCAGCCGCTGCGTGACGATGTCGGGATAGCGGCGGTTCGGCGCCGTGGAGTGCGTGTAGTCGAGGACCGCGAGGCCGAAGTGCCCCGCGGCCGCGCCGCCGGGGTACTCGACCGCGTACTCGCCCCGGCCCATCAGCTTCACGACGACCAGCGAAAGGTCCGGGAAGCGGAGGGGGTCGGCCTTCCGCCTTCGCGCGAGGAACCCCGCGAGCGCCTTCGAATCGGGCTCGGGCGGCAGGGCGTCGCCGTAGTCGGCGGCCAGCTCGACGATCCGCGGCCAGCGCTCGGGCGAGCGGACGACGCGCCGGAGCGACGCCATCTCCTTCGCCCGGAGAAACCGCGCCGAGACGCCGTTGGCCGCGATCATGAAGTCTTCGATCAGGTCGCGCGCCCGGTTCTTCGCGTCGAGCTTCAGCTCCGTCAGGTCGCCGTCCGTAAAGACGGCCCGCGGCTCGAGCGTCTCGAAGTCGAGCGCTCCCTCCTCGTGCCGCCGCTCCTTCAGCCGCCCGGCCGCCGCGTCCTGGAGCCGGAGATTCCCGCCCAGCCCCGACGCCTTCTCGAGCGGCGCCGGCGCGGGCCCCTCGCCCGAGAGCCAGGCGGCGACCGCGTTGTAGGCCAGCTTGGCCTTGTTGACGACCCGCGCCCGGTAGATCGCCGAGGCGCCGAGGCCGCCGTCCCCGTCCACGACGTACTCCGTGACGACGGCGAGGCGCTCTTCCCCCTCGTTCAGCGACGTCAGGTCGTACGAGAGCTTCTCCGGGAGCATCGGGAAGACGGCGGCGCCGGTGTAGACCGACGTCGTGTTCTGCCGCGCGTGGAGGTCGATCGGCGACCCTTTCTTCACGACGGCGTCCACGTCGGCGACCGCGACGAGGACCCGGGTCTCTCCCGACGGAAGCGCCTCGGCGACCGTCAGCTGGTCCAGGTCCCTCGAATCGTCGTTGTCGATCGAGCACCAGGGGAGGTGCCGGAGGTCACGGAGGCCGTCCCCCTCCTCCCGCGCCGGTCCCCCGATGGCCTCGAGCTGCCGGAGCGCGTCCTTCGGGAACTCGGGGGCCATTCCGCGGTCCAGCATCGCCCGCCGGGCGATCTCGAGGAGGTCGGCGCGCTGCTTGCCGCTGAAGTGCATCCCCGCACTTTAGATCAGCCGGGGCCGCGTCTCCTTTGGGGGGCATCCGCTCCGGCACGGATCTGGCAATGACCGGAACCGAGGGATGCTCAGCATGGAGCAGACGCAGATGATCCGCCCGCCCTCCACCAAGATCTTCCTCGCGATCCTTCTCGTCCTGGCGGCGGCCGCGGCGCTGCTCCTGACGGGCTAACGACGGGGTGACGACTCCACGATGACCGTCCCCCGCCAGGCGCTTTCGTCCCTCTCGCCGAACGAGGGAGCCGCGATGAAGGCGAGGAGATCCGGAAGCCCGGAGAGCTCGGGGACGAGAGCGCGCAGTGGCTCCGAGTCGAGAAGGCGGTACCAGCGCCAGACGAGGCGATCGGCCTGGATCCCCGGAAGGCCGTCACGGCGAAGAGCCGCCCCCAGAGCGTCGAGGAACCGCTGCCGCGCCCGCTGCACGTCGGCCTCGGGCTCGGGCGGGATGAGGGTCGGCGTCCGGCGCCCGGCCGAGTCCTCGACGAGCCAGGGCGCGCACCAGAGGCTCCCGCCTCCCGTCGGCACCGTCTCCACCGCCGCGAGGACGGCCGTCTTCCCCTTCGCCGTCCGCTCGACCGTCAGCCGCACGACCCCTTCGGCGTCGAGGCTCATCCGGAGCACCTCCGACAGCGCGCCCTTTCCCCAGGCCGCCACGAGGCGGCTTTCGGACGCCGTCTCGTCGCGCTCGACGCTGACGGTGCCGAGGTCCTCTCCCTTCCCCCCGGAGACCTCCCCGCGCCAGCGGTCGGGGGGTGGCGCCCGGAGCGGAAGCTCGCGGAGAGCGGGGCGTGCGGCGAGGATCTCGGCTGCCGGCGCGAAGGGGAGAAGCGCCGTCCTGAGGCCGCGGAAGTCGAAGATCCGCGGCGGGCCGATCAGGAACCCGGCGAGATCGAGCGGGGAGGGACGGAGCACGTAGTTTCCCGGAAGTGCGAGACCTTCGAGCGTGTGGACGCGGAGCGCGGCGAGGAGGTCGCGCGCCTCGCTCGCGAGGGGGAGGACGCCCGGCACCTGCGTCTCGGACCAGTCCCACGCCGCCGCCGCCGCGGCGCCGCGCGACCGCTTCAGGTCCCGCCCGTCCGGCCCCGGGTCGATGACGGCGAAGCTCCGGTCCTCCGCGAAGAGGAGGACGGGAACGCCGTATCCCGTGGCCGCGTACTCGGGGAGGAAGACGGCCCGAAGCTCCCGCCCGTCCGCGACGAGGCGGATCCGGTCGCGGTGCGGATGCGGCAGCCGCTCCACGTCCAGTCGGCGCCGGGTGGCCGAGAGGTAGACCTGCGGCGCGCGCTCGACCAGGTCGGCCCGCGGGACCGAGAGGAGCGCGAGCGGTTCCCCCGCGAGCCGAACGTCGAGGACGAGGGCGGGAGGATCCTCTCCCCGCGCGGCGGCCGCGGCGAAAAAGACGAGGGCGGCCGCAAAACGGGCGGCCGCCCCTTTGAGTCGTCGCCTCAGCGCTTCCGTCCGCTCTTCCCTTTGGCCTTCTTCGGCTTCGATTTTTTCTTCCCGGCCTTCTCCGCCGCCTTCTCCTTCAGCGCCGCCTGCGCCGCCGCGAGGCGCGCGATGGGGATCCGGAACGGGGAGCAGGAGACGTAGTCGAGCTTCGTCCGGTGGCAGAACTCCACGCTCGACGGCTCGCCGCCGTGCTCGCCGCAGATGCCGACCTTGAGGTTCGGCCGGGTGACGCGCCCCCACGTGACGCCCCAGGCCATCAGCTTCCCGACGCCCGTCTGGTCCAGCTTCTCGAACGGGTCGGCGGGGAGGATCTCCCGCTTGACGTACTCGGGGAGGAACTTCCCGGCGTCGTCCCGCGAGAGGCCGAACGTCGTCTGCGTCAGGTCGTTCGTGCCGAAGCTGAAGAATTCGGCCACCGTCGCGATCTCGTCGGCCGTCACCGCCGCGCGGGGCAGCTCGATCATCGTCCCGACGAGGTAGGGGACCCTGATCCCCTCGGCCTTGAAGACTTCCTCGGCCACGTCGCGGACGATCTGCGCCTGGTCCTCCAGCTCGCGGACGTGCCCGACGAGCGGGATCATGAT